>Ga0114931_10001061_pt1 | contig 34812 bp, 35 predicted proteins | sample 2SBtaG_FD_89579 | JGI IMG/M metagenome (GOLD analysis project Ga0114931, IMG submission 89579) | Deep subsurface microbial communities from Kolumbo volcano to uncover new lineages of life (NeLLi) - 2SBTROV14_V59a metaG | ecosystem: Environmental > Aquatic > Marine > Volcanic | place: Kolumbo... | reverse complement strand
CGGTAAGCGTGACCAGATCATAACCCGCCGATACAGACCACTGAACATGCCCATCAGTCGTCCCCGCTCAGCAATGGCACAAACACCACCGGTTCCAGTTCTTCCTGTTCGCAGACCGCGCCTGTGCGGGTGATCACCGACAGCCGCTGCCCCATGCGTCCGCCGACCGGAATCACCATGACGCCGCCATCGGCCAGCTGCTCGAGTAATGTCTGGGGAACTTCCGAAGGTGCGGCTGTCACCATGATGGCGTCGAACGGCGCTTTGCCCGGCCAGCCCCAGCTGCCATCCGAATGACGCAAATAAATATTATGGTAGCCAAGTTGGCGAAATCGCTGCCGCGCCAGCTTTTCTAACGCATCGATACGTTCCACGGTGTACACCTCATCGGTCAGTCGGGACAGAATCGCGGCCTGGTATCCGGAGCCGGTTCCCACCTCCAGTACCTTCTTCGGCGCAACCCGCAGTAGCTCTTCGGTCATTCGGGCCACGATATAGGGCTGAGAAATAGTCTGGCCATAGCCGATCGGCAGCGCCGTGTCTTCATAGGCCCGGGAGGCCAGCGCCTCGTCCATGAACCAATGACGCGGTACCTGACGCATCACCTCCAATACCCGCTCGTCCCGGATGCCTTTTTCGCGCAACCGCTGCACCAGCCGGTCGCGGGTGCGCTGCGAAGTCATGCCGATACCGCGGATTCCGGAGTTCATGTTAACAGCCCCTAAACTTCCAGCCAGTGCCGCACGTCATCGATCACATCATGGCGGGTCAGATCCACATGCAACGGGGTAATGGACACATAGCCATGGTTGACGGCATAAAAATCAGTGCCGGGACCGGCATCCTGTTCCGCCCCACAGGGACCCACCCAGTACATCATGCGGCCACGCGGATCGCGCATCGGTATCACCGGTTCGGATTTATGCCGATGGCCGAGCCGGGTGACCTGATAGCCGGCCAGTTCTTCCCACGGCAGGTCTGGCACATTGACGCTGAGAATGGTATTGCCGGTCAGGGGATGATCATCCAGACGCTCCACCAGTGACACCGCGACCCGCGCCGCAGTCTGATAGTGCTCGGGCTGGAACGACACCATGGACAGCGCAATGGCCGGCAGGCCTAAAAAGCGTCCTTCCATAGCGGCGGCAATGGTACCCGAATACAGCACGTCGTCGCCCAGGTTGGCGCCGGCATTGATGCCGGACACGACAATATCCGGCTCTTCCTCGAGCAGACCGGTGATCGCCAGATGGACACAGTCGGTCGGAGTGCCGTCCACGCTGACATAACCGTTGGCGGTCCGGATGGCGCGGATCGGATTATCCAGGGTCAAAGAATTACTGGCGCCGGAACGGTTGCGATCCGGCGCGACCACGGTCACACTGCCCAATGCCTGCAGGGCTTCGGCCAGCACTTCGATGCCGAGGGCTTGATAGCCGTCATCATTACTGATCAAAATACGCATACTGCTTACTATACTGGATCACGCTACAATGTTCCGCCTTTTCAACAGCCTGAGGCCCCATGAAAAAAAAACCGGCTAAAACCCCCGCCGGCGTCTCGGAACCGGAGCGGCGGCTATTTCGCGAGAGCGTGGGCGAGGTCAGGCCGCTACGCCATGACCGGGTAACGCATGAGCACCCGAAACCGGCACCGCGGCCGCGATTCCGCGAGCTGGATGAGCAGCAGGTGCTGAAAGACATGCTCTCGGACCAATACGACCCCGCCGATATCGACACCGGCGACGAGCTGCTGTATGCCCAACCGGGATTACAGCAGCGGGTGCTGAAAAAACTGCGCCGCGGCCAGTATCCGCTCGGCGCCGAATGCGATCTGCATGGGATGACCGTGGCCGAGGCCCGCCCTTACCTGGCGACGTTCCTGCACGGCGCCCGGCGGCACTATCAAACCTGTGTGCGTATCATTCACGGCAAAGGGCTCGGTTCCAGGCAAAAAATTCCGGTACTCAAACATAAGGTAAACCAATGGTTACGGCAGCGGGAAGAGGTCCTGGCATTCTGTACGGCGCGCCGCAGCGATGGCGGCAGTGGTGCGCTCTACGTATTGCTCAAAGCCCGGCGCTGATCAGGCACCGCTTTCCACCTTCAGCATTTGCTCGATGAGTACCGTGGCATAACTGCCCGCCGGCAGCTCAAACACCAGTTGCGCCGTCCGCTCCGGCCCCCGCTCCATATGCAGTCCGGCGGGTCGCACCCGCAACGCCCGCCGGTCCCGTTCCGCGCCGAGCTGCTCCAGGCCGGTCTGCCATTCCTCCAGACCGGTCAGCGCCCGGCTTTCGAGCGCCGCGCACAGCCCGGTTTCCAGCCGTTGGCCGCGGCCCCACAGTGGGCCGGTGGGGTGAATATCGAACGCGGCCAACCGGGCACTCAGGGCAGTATCCTCCGGGTCACAGGGAAAAACCGCCGATCGGCCGTCCAGTTGCAGCACATCGCCTTCGATCACCTGATTCCAGTTTTCCTGCGCCACCCGCGCCGCCAGGACCCGGTTGAACAACAGACTGCGTGCCGCCGAGATCGCCAGAGAACGCTTGTGGCGGGACACGCGGCCGGCCAGGCCGCTGAACAGTTTACCCGCCAGGCGCAGATTGGAATCCTCCCGCCCGAAGCGCTGCGCACCGAAATAATTGGGCCAGCCCTGCGCCTGGAGCTGATCGACGCGGGCTTGCAAGGCCGCCGGATCGGCATCCAGCTCGCGCAATACGATCTCGAAGCGGTTACCACGCAGCACCCCGCGGCGGAGCTTTTTCTCGTGGCGGGTCGCCTCCAGCACCCGCAGCGAGTCACTATCCAGTTCCCGCCAATCCGGGTCTGCCTTACCCGGCAGGTGCACCGAAAACCACTGTTCGGTGACTGCCTGACGGTCCTTGAGCCCGGCATAGCTGACGTCCCGGGGCCGGACCCCCGCCAGACGGGCCAGTTGTTTCGCCACCCAGTCGGTATTTTCGCCGCGTTTGCGAATTTTCAGCCAGGCATGTTCACCCACGCCGGAAGGGCTGACCGAGGGCAATTCCCAGACCCGGAAATCCTCCGGAGACTGGCGCAAGCGGGTGGTGCCCAGCTGGCTCCCACTGGGCACTGGGCGAAGGTAGCTATGTGTTTCGGCAGACAATTTGAAAAAAACCATCCGGTTCAGGAAGCGTTCAGTATAGCGGGGTTATTCTGCACCCGACACTGAAAAAAGGAGATAACCCCATGAATGCGATTTTCAAAAACCTCTTGACCCTGTCGGTCGGCAGCCTGGCGCTCGGTGTGTCGGGGATTGCCAGTGCCGAACACGAGACCTATTACGAAAAACATGAATATCACGAATACGAATCCTGTGATCGGGACCCGCGGGGTGACTATTACCGGAATAACTATGATCGCTATGAACCCGACCCTGTAGAGGTCGTCGAAGTGCATCATTATTATCACCGCCCGGCTCCCAAACCGCGCAAAGTGTACCGTCAGGCAAGACCGGCGCCGCGTTACAACTATCCGACCCAGGCAGGCTACGAGTCCGGCACGCCCATGGTGCTGGGTGGCATCATCGGCGGGGTGCTGGGTCACCAGGTCGGTAAGGGCAAGGGCAAAGACGCCGCCACGCTGGCCGGCATCATTCTCGGTGGGTCCATCGGCCGGGAGATCGGCCATGGTGAGCGGTTCTGACTGCGAACGGGGTGGCGTCTCTTTCCCGGGACGCCGCTCTCCGCTACCAGTTGAAAGGCATCATCCCCATGGGGGTCATGCGATCGTTGATCTGGTTCATTTCTCCGGTCATGATCCCCATGCGGCTGTCCAACACCCAGGTCATATGATTCACCGAGCGGTCAATACCCTGAACCGTTGGGGTTATCTGCTCGATGGTCTGCATGGATGTCTCTATCTCATTCATCGACAGACGCATCTGATCCATTTCATTGAGCATCAGCGGGGCCATTTCGGCTACCGGTTTGGCGGTACGGTCGAGACGCATAATCGCCTTGGATATCTGGCTGAAATCCTGAAACCCATCGGTCCAGAGCGGTTGCCAGACGAATACGACGAGATAAAACAACGTGCCAACAAACATGGTTGAAACGAAAAAAAACATGCCCATCCAGAAATCTGCAAACTGTCTCACACTCATGGCTCTACCAGGTCAGCTCGTAAAATTATGATTTTCTGTGTGCCATAATAGCGCTTTTTACCGGCGAATGGATTGCCAGAGGTCATGGAAGCGTCAAAAAAGATGTGGGTATCAACAAATTTTATGGCTATTCAGCGTGGCATAGATCGCGTCATCCCGGACCAGAGTGGCCTGGCAAAGTCTTCGCCGGGCGGATTATCGATCCGTTTCGAGTAAGACCACAGCCAGTGCAGCAATGCCTTCCTCGCGGCCGGTGAATCCCAGATGCTCCGTGGTAGTCGCCTTGATATTGACCTGCCCGAAATCGACCGCCAGATCCGCCGCGATCCGTTCACGCATGGCCTCGATGAAAGGCGCCAGACGCGGTGCCTGAGCCACGACGGTCAGGTCGGCATTGCCGACAGCCAAGCCCTTGCATGACACCTGTTTGACAACATCACGCAACAGAACACGACTGTCGATACCCTGGTAACTGCTATCATTATCGGGAAAATGCCGGCCGATATCGCCCAGTCCGGCGGCCCCCAGAATGGCATCACACAGCGCATGCAGCACCACATCGCCATCAGAGTGCGCTGCCAGACCGCGCTCATGAGGAATTTCCACCCCGCCCAGCACCAGGCGCCTTCCTTCAGTAAGGCATGCACATCAAAACCCTGCCCGATCCTCATAGTCGCCCCTGTTGGTGCAGATAGAATTCCGCCAGGGCCAGGTCTTCCGGGCGGGTGATTTTGATATTATCCGCATGTCCCTCGACCAGATCCGGACGATAACCGGCAAATTCCATGGCCGACGCTTCATCGGTCACCGCCAGTGAACGTTTGCGGGCGCTACGCAGCGCTTTTTTCAGCAGTCCGAGCCGGAACATCTGCGGGGTCAGCGCCTGCCACATCCGGGAACGGTCCAGCGTCTGCTCGATACGGCCATCGGCCCCGGCCAGTTTTTTGGTGTCTTTGGCCGGTACGGCCAGAATGGCGCCTTCGTCGTGGGGCGGTGCAAACAGCCGTTGCAAGTCTTCCTGCCGCAGGCAGGGCCGGGCGGCATCGTGTACCAGCACCCAGTCCTCGGCAGTCGCTTCGGGCGGTAAAGCCTCCAGCCCATTCAAGACTGAATCAGCACGTTCCTGTCCTCCGCTCGTCACCAGCAGTGGTTTGTCCAAATTCAGTGACAAACCGGACCAATAGGGATCTTCGGGACTGATGACCACCACCAGAGCACGGATCCGGGGACAGTCGGCCAGCGCCGTCAGCGTATGTTCCAGCACGGTCCTGCCACCAATACTCAGGTACTGTTTGGGACGGTCGGCGCGCATCCGGGAACCGACCCCGGCCGCCGGCACCACCGCCCAGTAAGGCTGTTCAATCAATCGTCCCGTCCCGGAGAGTTGCCCGGCTGCTCCACAATCTGGTAGAAAACTTCACCCTTTTTGATCATACCGAGTTCGCTGCGCGCCCGCTGTTCGATGGCATCCAGACCGGTGCGCAGATCCTTGACTTCGGCTTCCAAAGCCTGATTGCGTTCCTGCAGGGCGATATTTTCCTGCTCTTGCCGGGCCACCGAATGTTTCAGGTTCCACAGGTCAGCAAAGCTGCCCTCCCCGATCCACAGCCGTCCTTGCAGACCGGCCAACAGCAGGACCAGAAGCAGGATCAGCCAGCGCATACCGCCCGATCTGCCCCGGCCTCAGGCCTTGAGCAGGTTGAACGCGTTGTTCCCGCCAAAGACCGCATCCTCACCTAGCTGGTCCTCGATCCGCATCAACCGGTTGTATTTGGCCACCCGGTCCGAACGCGACAGTGAACCGGTTTTGATCTGGGTGGCCTGGGTTCCCACGGCAATATCGGCGATCACCACATCCTCGGTTTCCCCGGAGCGATGAGAAACCACCGAGGTATAACCGGCGGCGCTGGCCATATTGATGGCATCCAGGGTTTCGGTCAGGGTACCGATCTGGTTGACCTTGATGAGAATCGAATTGGCGATGCCTTTATCGATCCCTTCCTGCAGGATCTTCGGATTGGTGACGAACAGATCATCACCCACCAGTTGCACCTTGTCACCGAGTTTTTCGGATAGCAGCTTCCAGCCGTCCCAGTCAGCTTCATCCAGCCCGTCTTCGATGGAAATGATCGGATACTTGGCCACCCAGCCGGCCAGGTAGTCGACCAGTTCAGCGGACGACAGCGAGCGGTCTTCGGATCCCAGCACATACTGGCCATCCTGGTAGAACTCGGAACTGGCAGCATCCAGTCCCAGCCAGATATCCTCGCCGGGCTTGTAGCCTGCCTTGTCGATGGCCTCCAGAATGACTTCAATAGCCGCTTCATTGGATGACAGATCCGGGGCAAACCCGCCCTCATCGCCAACGCTGGTATTCAAACCACGGCCGGCCAGGACTTTTTTCAGGGCATGAAAGACTTCGGCGCCATAACGTACCGCCTCGCGCATACTGGGTGCGCCGACCGGCACAATCATAAATTCCTGCATATCGACACTGTTGTCCGCATGCACACCGCCATTGAGAATATTCATCATCGGGACCGGCAGGGTATAAGGACCCTTCGGCTGCAACAGGCGGTACAGCGGCACGCCCACTTCCCGGGCCGTGGCCTGGGCATTGGCCAGCGAGACCGCCAGAATGGCGTTTGCGCCCAGGCGGCCCTTGTTCTCGGTGCCGTCCAGCTCGATCAGTTTCTTATCCAGTCCGCTCTGATCGGCCGATTCAAATCCGATCAGCGCCTGACGCATTTCGCCGTTGACATTCTCCACCGCTTTCAGCACCCCTTTGCCGCCATAGCGGCTGTCGTCGCCATCGCGCAGCTCGACCGCCTCGCGGGTTCCGGTCGAGGCTCCGGAAGGCACAGCGGCACGACCGACAGCGCCCGACTCCAGCAACACATCGGCCTCGACAGTGGGATTGCCGCGAGAATCCAGGATTTCCCGAGCTCGAATATTGGTAATCAGAGACATTTTTTCACCAATTCACATTAAGTTAGAATAAATTTCTAAGAAACTACTAAGCTAGGCATGTTTTCTCGCCTCCCCGATGCAGGACGGGGTCCTATTAGATTTGGTCGCATCAACCCGGAATCCCACCGGGCTGTATTGCTCGCTTCCGGTTGTTCAGTCAGACAACAGATCCTGCTCCTCGAAACCTGCGCGCTTGACCACGTCATCGAGCTGTTTGAGCGTGTGCAGCAGACCGGCCATGCGGTCCAGTGGCCAGGCATTCGGACCATCGCTCAACGCCTGATCCGGATCCGGATGGGTCTCCATAAACAAGCCCGCCACTCCGGCAGCCACCGCCGCCCGGGCCAATACCGGAACAAATTCACGCTGTCCACCGGAACGCGTACCCTGCCCACCCGGTTGCTGCACCGAGTGGGTGGCGTCGAATACCACCGGACAACCGGTGGCACGCATCACCGCCAGGCCGCGCATATCCGAAATCAGGGTATTGTAACCGAAAGACACGCCACGCTCGCAGACCATTATCTGCTCATTACCCACTTCCCGCGCTTTGTCCACCACGTTCTGCATATCCCAGGGCGCCAGAAACTGCCCTTTTTTGATATTGACCGGTTTGCCCTGACGCGCCACATTTTGAATGAAATTGGTCTGGCGGCAGAGAAAAGCCGGGGTCTGCAGCACATCGACCACGCTGGCCACCTCATCGAGTGGCGTATCCTCATGCACGTCGGTGATGACCGGCACTCCGACCTCGTCCTTGACCTGTTGCAGGATCCGCAACCCTTCCTCCATCCCAGGTCCGCGAAAACTCTGGCTGGAAGAGCGGTTGGCTTTATCAAACGACGATTTGTAGATAAAGGGTATCCCCAGTTTGTCAGTGATCCCTTTCAGCACCGAGGCGGTTTCCAGCGCCAGCCTGTCGCTCTCGATCACACAGGGGCCGGCGAGCAGAAACAAGGGTTGATAGATACCCACCTGATAGCCGCATAAATCCATCGTTCAGTCCTGTTTCTCGTGGTACTGATAAGCGGCGGTAATGAATCCGCTGAACAGGGGATGTCCGTCACGTGGCGTCGAGGTGAACTCGGGATGGAACTGACAGGCCAGAAACCAGGGGTGGTCCTCGATCTCAATCACTTCGACCAGTTCATCGTCCAGTGAAGTACCGGCCAGTGTCAGCCCGGCCTGGGACAGCATTTCACGATAACGGTTGTTGAATTCATAGCGATGCCGGTGGCGCTCCACGATCTCGACTTTGCCGTAAGTCTTGCGCGCCAGGGTTTCTGCTTTCAGCTTGCAGGGCTGGCCACCCAAACGCATGGTCCCGCCCAGATCGGAATCGGCGTCCCGGCGTTCCACCTGACCGTCACCGGTGGTCCATTCGGTAATCAGCGCGATCACCGGGTCTTTGGCATCCGCTTGGAATTCAGTACTGTGCGCTTCCGGTAAGTCCGCCACGTGCCGCGCAAACTCGATGACCGCCACCTGCATCCCTAGGCAGATACCCAGGTAGGGAATCCGGTTTTCGCGGGCATACTGTACCGCGGCGATCTTGCCCTCGACACCCCGCAACCCAAAGCCGCCCGGCACCAGAATGGCATCGACACCTTGCAGGGTAGCGAGCCCCTGCTTTTCCAACTCCTCGGAATCCACATAACGAATATTCACCCGGGTACTGGTATGAATACCGGCATGAATCAGCGCTTCCGACAACGATTTATAGGACTTGGTCAGATCGACATACTTGCCGACCATGGCCACGGTCACTTCGTGGGCGGTATTTTCCAGGCCCCGTACCACCTGATCCCACTCGGCGAGGTCGGCCGGCGGCAGCGCCAGTTTCATTTTATCAACGACGATCTGGTCCAGACCCTGCTCGTGCAGCACCGCGGGAATCTTGTAGATACTGTCGACGTCCGGCGCTGAAATGACCGCCTTTTCTTCCACATTGGTAAACAGACCGATCTTGCGCCGTTCATCTTCCGGAAGTGAGCGGTCACCACGGCACAACAGGACATCCGGCTGGATGCCGATGGAGCGCAGTTCCTTGACCGAGTGCTGGGTCGGCTTGGTCTTTATCTCGCCCGACGCGGCGATATAGGGCACCAGTGTGAGATGCATGAACAAGGCATGCTCATGGCCCATTTCCACGCCCATCTGACGGATCGCCTCGAGAAACGGCAGCGACTCGATGTCACCGACCGTGCCACCGATCTCGACCATGGCGACATCGGCATCGCCGGCGCCACGTTTGATGGAGGCCTTGATCTCATCGGTGATATGCGGAATCACCTGCACCGTGCCGCCCAGATAGTCACCGCGGCGTTCCTTGCGGATCACGCTTTCATAAATCTGTCCGGTGGTGAAATTGTTGTTCTTGGTCATGGTGGTGCGCAGAAAGCGTTCGTAATGACCCAGATCGAGGTCGGTTTCCGCACCATCGTTGGTGACGAATACTTCGCCATGCTGGAACGGGCTCATGGTGCCGGGATCCACGTTGATGTAGGGATCCAGTTTCATCATGGTGACCTTGAGGCCACGCGCTTCGAGTAAAGCGCCCAGAGAAGCGGCTGCGATCCCCTTGCCTAAGGAGGAAACCACACCACCGGTAATAAAGATATAACGGGTCATTAAAATCCGACACTGTTCAGGGAAGTAAGGCGCGCCCTGCTTCCGCCATGATCGAGCGAAGAACGGAAGAGGTCCGCCTTCAAGACGGGAGTCAACGATACCAGAAGGGGGTTAAGTTAACAATCGGCCGAGGCAGGAAATTCCCAGTGAAAAAGCCGGCCTTCAGCTTCTGCCCGAGCAGCGAATTCAGCGGCCACCCAGCGGTCGGCCACGGCCACCAGTTCCGCATCACAATACACCAGTGGCATCCGGTCGCGCAGCCAGGGCGGGACCCCGGCTTCCTGGAACAGCTGCTTGAGCGACCGCGAATGCGCAGCCCCGAGCGGTTGCAGCCGCTCCCCGCCCCGGCGGTAGACCAGCCGCCAGGTTCCCCGCGCCAGACGGGATTGGGCGATGCCCTGGCCGGAAAGGGTCTGAGGCTGCAGACAACCGCCGGCCGGTAAGTCTAACGGACCCTCCGGCAGCGGCGTCTGCCAGTCCGCCGGAATCGCCGGCAGCGGCGACATCAGCGACAACTGATCCCGGTAGCGCCGTAGTTCCGCTCCCGGCCAGGTAACACAGGGCTCAGCATCGGCCCTGGCCTGCAACAATTCCGGCGTAATCCGCCGCAACAGTTTTTCACTTGGCAGGCGAAAACCCTGGCGGTGAATCCAGAAACGCAACACGTTATCGCGCCGTCCGGCTGAGAGATCCAGCAAAGCGGTAACCGACAGGTTCAGGGAATCTTCCGGCTTCACCTGGCAGGGCGCAAAATCGACTTCCGCCAGATCATCCAGCAAATGGGAGGCCGTGGCCGGGTGCCGGGCGGTACGCGCCAGCACGCCATCCAGCGCGGGCCAGAATTCACGTATGGCGGGCATCAGCTCATACGCAGGCGGTTTCGGGCAAATGCCACCGAGGCATTGCTGGGATCCTCGATCCAGGCAAGCCCAGCCTGCTCGGCATAGGCCTGTAACCGGGCATAGGGTGTATCGAGCCAGGGCCGCAGCAACTGCCCGCGGCCAAAGGCTTGGCTGAACGGCATGCCCGCCAGCCCTTTAGGCCCGCTGCCGCGCAACAACTGCAACAGCAGTGTCTTGGCCTGGTCGCGCTGATGATGCGCGGTCAACAAAGCGGCGCCGGACGGCAACCAGTCCCGCAGCACCTGGTAACGGGCTTCGCGCGCGGCCGCCTCCAGACCGTCGGTATGCGTCCGCTCAACCGTCACCGGCAGCAAGACATACTCGCAGTCCAATTGCCGCGCGACCCGTTCACAGTGCGCATCCCAGGCGTCGGCTTCGTCCTGCAGGCCATGATGCACATGCACCGCGCCCAGCGGCGCACCCAGCGGTGCGCGGATGGCCGCCAGGGCGTGCAACAATACCTGAGAATCCATACCACCGCTGAATGCGACCCAATAGGCCGTGGCATCCGGCAGTGTCTGCAACAGATGCCGGGGCAAGAAACATAAGGTGTCAGTTGGTGGAATACTGGCCAAATTCCATCAGGCGCCGGTAACGGGTGTCCAGCAATTGATCGACCGGCGTCGCCTTGAGCGTGTCCAGCTCGGTCACCAGACGTGCCTTGAGGGTCTCGGCCATGGCTGCCGAATCACGGTGTGCGCCACCCAGCGGCTCATCAATAACGCCGTTGATCAACTCCAGCTCCTGCAATCTTCTCGCCGTGATACCCAGCGCCTCGGCCGCATCGGCCGCCTTGTCGGCGCTCTTCCACAGAATCGAGGCGCAGCCTTCCGGAGAAATGACCGAGTAGGTGCTGTATTCCAGCATCAGGGTCCAGTCACCGACGCCGATGGCCAGCGCCCCACCGGAACCGCCTTCACCGATCACCGTGCAGATCACCGGCGTGCGCAGCGCCGCCATCACCTGCAGATTACGAGCAATCGCCTCGCTCTGGCCACGCTCCTCGGCATCGATCCCCGGATAGGCACCCGGCGTATCGATAAAGGTCAGGACCGGCAGCCGGAATCGTTCCGCCAGTTCCATCAGTCGCAGCGCCTTGCGATAACCTTCCGGGCGCGGCATGCCGAAATTGCGTTTCAGTTTTTCCTTGGTGTCGCGCCCCTTCTGCTGGCCGATGAGCATGATCGGCTCCTCGTTGAGCCGGGCGATGCCACCGACAATGGCGGGATCATCTGCGAAGGTGCGATCGCCATGGAGCTCTTCGAAATCGGTAAAAATGCGTTCGACATAATCCAGGGTGTATGGCCGCTGAGGGTGACGCGCCAGTTGGGCGATCTGCCAGGCCGAGAGCTTGGAAAAAATCGACTCGGTCAGGCTATGGCTTTTCTCCTGGAGCTTGGCGATCTCTTCATTGATATTGATCTCGGCATCGTCACCCACATAGCGCAATTCCTCGATCTTGGCCTCGAGCTCGGCGATCGGTTGTTCAAAGTCCAGGAAATTGAGGTTCATACTCATTTTTTGCTGAATTTAACCAGAAACTTACGGCGAATTTGCGGCATTTTAACGGTTTCCCGGCCAATACGCTATGCGCAATCCCCCGGCCGCCAGGGTCTTACCCGATGAGGTATGGGGCGATCAGCGAAGTCGGTGTTCAGAGCCGGTCTTAGCCGGTTCCCCAAACCGCCGTCGCAAGTCATCCGCGAAACCGATTCCCGCTTAGGCATAGATATTGAAAGCGAATTCCACACCCAGTTTTTCCAGTTCAGTGACCTCTTCGGGAAATTTTGTGGTCGTAGCGATTCTGCCGGCATAACCCAACTCACGCAGGCGCATCACCGCCGCCATATTGGCCTGGTGGCTGGGCAAGGTTAAGATCACCCATTTCAGTTGTTCGATCAGTCCCGGCGCGCGTGACCAGAAATCCGGATTGGTGGCGTCGCCCTGCACGACATTCCACCGATGGTCGGTATGGCGTTGGACCCGGGAAATATCCAGATCCACGCCGAGAACACTACCTGGCAGATCCTGGGTTACGGCATTGTATACCGCGCTGCCGACTCGCCCCATGCCAAACACCACTCTGTCGATTGAATCGATAGTGAAATTTTCTTCACCCTCCAGCCGTTCTTTACGTTCCAGACGTTTGATCGCCGGCCGCCAGCGCGCATACAGTTGATCACGTATCGACTCCAGCGGCGCCGTGATAATAAATGAAAGCGAAACCGTAATCGCGAACACAGCCAGCCACTCTTTCGGTAGCCAGCCTACAGCGTCTGCAATGCTCGCGACGATAAGCCCGAATTCACTGTAATTGGAAAGATTCAGGGAGGTTCGCCAGGCGGTACTGGCGCGCAATTTGAACGTGGCGAAAAGGCCCAGGTAAATGGCCACCTTGATGGGCAAGAAGACAATGAAAAACAAGGCGATGAACAAGGCCGTCCAGCTCGGGGCGGCGGTCATGCCGACACTGAGAAAAAACCCGACCAAAAAAAGATCCTTGAAACTCAGAAGTGCCTTGGCCATTTCGTTGGCTTTGGCGTGATTGGCGAGCAGCATACCCAGAACCAGAGCACCCAAATCACCTTTCAGACCGACCAGCTCGAACAGATCCGCCCCCGCAACAGCCAGCACTACACCATAGACAACCAACAATTCCCCATGACCACTATGGGACAATATACGCTGCAGTAAATGACGTAATGGAATCAGGGCAAAAAGTGCAAATGCCCAGATTGATGGCAGTTTACCCGTTGATGCGGCCAGAAAACCGACTGCCGCGATATCCTGCACAATCAACACACCGATAGCCGTCTGCCCGTGTCGGGCGAGCGTGGCACCTGTTGCATCAAGTATTTTTACGGCGAATACCGTACTGGAAAATGACAGCGCAAAGCCAATGAGTAACGCAGCCGCTATATCCACATCCCTGATCAACGGGATACCGAGTGTGCCAAGCAGCAGAATCAGAGCTGCCAGCAGCCCGGTTACACAAGCCATATGTATGAGCGACACCCCCCAGACTTCGGGGCGTTCGAGGGATTTCAGTTTGAGCTTCAAACCGATCGTGAACAACAACAGCGTGATGCCCAGATCGGCCATCTCCTGGAGAAAATCACCGCCCTCCGCACCGATCGCTTGCAATATGAAACCCACAATCAGGAAACCGACCAAGGGTGGTAATCCGATCAGCCTTGCCGCCAATCCACAGACAAAGGCCAACGCTATCCAAACCGGATATTGCTGATCAATGGATATTAATAAGGATTCCAAGGTTACCTCATGAAAATACCGGGATCAGAACCACGGCTGCCGGATAACGTTATAAAGAAAAAACTATCCCTCAGTATTCCACTCTCACCGCCTGATCACCGGCGAACTCATGCAGCCGGTGCAGTAATTCGTCGCCGGGTTGCACGCGCCAGTCGTCTCCCAGCGCGAGTCTGGCCTGAGCCTGCTGATTACGGTACTCGATCAACACCGGGCACTGTCCTTCCCGGTAGGGTTGCAGAATAGCGGCCAAACGCCGCACCGAGCCGTTGCCAGCCTGTTCCTGGTTGAGCGAGATAACCAGCCGGCGGGCGAACTGTTCACGCGCCCGGGCCATATCGTAGACCTCATCGGCGGTGATCTGGAAGCCGCCGGAATAGTCGTCCGGCGCCAGGCTGCCCTTGATGACCAGCAACCGGTCGGTGGCCAGCAGAGACCGGTATTGTTCGAAGGTCTCGGAAAATACCCGTACCTCGATGCGACCGCTCTTGTCGTCCAGGGTGAGAAAAGCCATGCGGCCACGCCGGGTGTTGCGCACCCGCAGGGCGATGACCAGACCCGCGGCGGTGACCTGACGTTCGCGCCCCTGACCGGCCGTGCCATCCTCACCACTCATGGCCGCGAGCCGCGAGGTGGTGAATCGCGCCAGTTCATCGAGAAAACGGTCAATGGGATGACCGGTAAGGTACAGACCCAGGGTTTCTTTCTCACCGGTAAGACGTTGTTCTTCGTCCCATTCAGGCAGGGTTTCAAGATCCAGCGGCTGGGCAATGTCGCGCGTATCGCCGCCTCCGAACAGATCTTCCTGGCCCATACCCTGGTCGCGTTGGTGCTGTTCGGCGAGCTTCATCGCCACGGGCAATTGCACCATGAGGGTGGCGCGGTTTTCTCCCAGATTGTCCAAGGCGCCGGCCCGGATCAACGCTTCCAGCACTCTTCGGTTGACCTTCCGGTCCACCCGGCAGCAAAGCTCGAACAGATCACTGTAAGGTCCGTTCTGGTTACGTTCCTCGATCAGCGCCTCGATGGCCGACTGGCCGACACCCTTGATGGCGCCAAGGCCATAGATCACCCGCTCGTCTTCCGCGACAGTGAACCGGTATTCCGAGTAATTGACATCCGGCACCGCCACCGCGAGTTCCATGACCCGGCATTCGTCGATCAGGGTGACCACCTTGTCGGTATTGTCCATGTCCGCCGACAACACAGCGGCCATGAACGCGGCCGGATAATGGGCTTTCATCCAGGCTGTCTGATAGGACACCAGCGCATAGGCCGCCGAGTGCGACTTGTTGAAACCATAGCCGGCGAACTTTTCCATCAGGTCGAAAATATACGTGGCGACCTTCTCATCGACGCCGCGTTCGGTGGCACCTTGGGTGAAGATCTCGCGTTGCTTGGCCATCTCCTCGGGTTTTTTCTTGCCCATGGCACGCCGCAGCAGGTCGGCACCACCCAGGGTATAACCGGCCAGTACCTGGGCGATCTGCATGACCTGTTCCTGATACAGAATAACGCCGTAGGTCGGCTTGAGGATGGGTTCCAGATCCGGGTGCGGATACTCGACCTTTTGCTTGCCGTGTTTACGGGCAATGAAATCGTCCACCATGCCGGATTGCAGCGGCCCGGGCCGGAACAGCGCCACCAGCGCCACGATGTCTTCGAAACTGTCGGGCTGCAAACGCCGGATCAGATCCTTCATTCCGCTGGATTCGAGCTGGAACACTGCGGTGGTCTGACAGGCCTTGAGTAGCCGGAAGCTGGCTTCGTCGTCAATGGGAATACGGGCGATATCCACCGTTTCTTCGCCCTTGGCTAGGTTGCGGGCATTGACGGTCTTGAGCGCCCAGTCGATGATGGTCAGGGTGCGCAGGCCAAGAAAGTCGAATTTCACCAAACCCACCGCCTCGACATCATCCTTGTCGAACTGGCTGACCAGGTTGGCGCCGCCGGCCTCGCAGTACAGCGGCGTGAAGTCGGTCAGTTTGGTCGGTGAAATGACCACGCCACCGGCGTGTTTGCCGGCATTCCGGGCTAGCCCTTCCAGTTTCAGCGCCATGTCGATCAAGGCCCGGACCTCTTCATCCTCCTCGTAGAGATCCTTGAGTGCCTGCTCCTGCTCCAGCGCCTTGGTCAGGGTTATGCCGATTTCGAACGGGATCAGCTTGGCAATGCGGTCGACAAAGCCATAGGGATGCCCCATGACCCGGCCGACATCACGTACCACGGCCTTGGCCGCCATGGAACCGTAGGTGATGATCTGCGACACCTTGTCGCGGCCATAGTGGCCGGCAACATAGTCGATGACCCGGTCGCGCCCCTCCATGCAGAAGTCCACGTCGAAGTCGGGCATGGAAACACGTTCGGGATTGAGAAAGCGTTCGAACAGTAGGTCGTATGCGATGGGGTCGAGATCGGTGATGGTCAGCGCATAGGCCACCAGCGACCCGGCGCCCGAACCGCGCCCCGGGCCGACCGGCACATCGTTGGCCTTGGCCCACTGGATGAAATCCGCGACGATAAGGAAATAGCCGGGAAAACCCATCTGAATGATGACCTCCAGTTCGGTCTCCAGACGGATGTCATAAGGTTCGCGTTTCTCGGCAAAGTCGGGGGCGGCGCGCTCGAACAAAGCGTCCAGACGCTGTTCCAGCCCTTCCCGGGAAATCCGCCGGAAATATTCGTCCATGCTGAGCCCGTCCGGGACCGGAAAGTCGGGCAGGAAATTCTTTCCCAGGGTCAGCTCGAGACTGCAGCGCCGGGCGATCTCGACACTGTTTTCCAGGGCTTCGGGAAGGTCGGCAAACAGCTCCGCCATCTGCTGCGGGGTCTTGAGGTGCTGCTCCCGGGAATAATGGCGCGGACGGCGGCTGTCGTCCAGGGTGCGACCCTCATGGATACAGACGCGCAGTTCGTGCGCCTCAAAATCCTCGGCCGTGAGAAACCGTACATCATTAGTGGCCACCACCGGCACCGCCTGGCGGGCGGCCAGTTCAACGGCCAGATGCAGATAGTCCTCTTCCTGGGCCCGGCCGCTGCGCTGCAGTTCCAGATAATAGCGATCGCCAAACAAGGTCCGCCAACCATTAAGCAGACGCTCCGCCTCATCCGCGCGCCCGGCCAGCAGCGCCTGTCCCACATCCCCTTCACGCCCTCCGGACAAAGCGATCAGGCCCCCGGCCCGCGCCACCAGCCAGTCGCGCTCGATAGTGGGCACGCCATTGTGCTGGCCGTGGATATAACTTTCTGAGATCAATTCGGAAAGATGCAGATACCCCTGCCGGTTCTGACACAACAGCACCAGACGGCTGGGCTGAGAAGGGTCTTCCGGGTTGGCCAGTAGCAGGTCGCAGCCGATGATCGGCTTGATTCCGGCGGCCATGGCGGCCTTGTAGAATTTGACCATGGCAAACAGATTGCTCTGGTCGGTGAGCGCCACCGCCGGCACACCGGCCGCGGCCAGCTCGGCCATCAGCGGCTTGACCCGCACCAGGCCATCGACCAGTGAATATTCGGTGTGCAGACGAAGGTGTATGAAAGAAGCCGGCATACCGGGCAGTGTCGCGATTTATCGCCGATCAATCAATATTGACATCCGCCCCAAAACAGACATTGGGCTGGCATGAGTTTGCCGGTACCATGGTGGCATGACGTTGACTCTGCGTGACATCCGCCAGTCCGATGCCGAGGCCTTTGCCGAACTGATCGTTCAACTGACCCGGGAAACCCCCTTTACCCTGTTCACTGAACAGGAAGCCCGGGCCGCCGCGGCCAGCCAGGCTGAACGCACCCGACAGTTGATCGCCTCGCCCCTGCAGGCTATTTACCTGGCGCTGGACGAGGAAAAAATCGTGGGTTTTATCGGCCTGACCCGCGGCGCCATGGCGAAAAACCGCCATGTGTGCAGTCTGATGATGGGCGTACGGAAAACCCACCAGCGCCAGGGCATCGGCAGCCGGTTGTTACAACAAGGACTTGAATGGACCATGGAGCAAGACGTTCAACGTGTGGAACTGGGCGTGCTGGCGGCTAATGCGCCCGCCATTGCCCTGTACGAAAAATTCGCCTTTGCCAGGGAGGGCACCCGGACCGGTGCCATCCGCGATGGCGAAACTTGGCATGACGAAATCATCATGGCCAAGCTATTGAGTTCCCTCTCCTAACCCCCAAGGCTACTCTGACTTACCCTAACTCCTAAGTTCCTTCTCCAACATCCGCCGTACCGGCGCATAGGAACGGCGGTGTATGGCCGTCACACCCAGTCGTTCCAAGGCCTCCAGGTGTGCCTTGCTGGGATACCCCTTATGGCCGGCCAGACCATAGCCCGGATAGTCGGCATCCAGCGCCACCATTTCCCGGTCCCGGCTGACCTTGGCGACAATAGAGGCAGCACTGATGGCCTTGACCCGACTGTCCCCTTTGACGATGGCTCGCGAGGGACAGGACAACTCCGGGCAACGGTTGCCATCGACCAGTACAAATTCCGGCGGTGGTGTCAGCTGCTTCACCGCGCGCTGCATCGCCAGCAGGCTGGCCTGGAGAATATTGATGCGGTCGATTTCGGCCACTTCCGCCCGGCCCAGTGCCCAGGCCAATGCCCGCTCCAGAATCTGCTCGTACAGGCGTTCGCGCTTTTTCTCGCTCAGCTTCTTGGAATCATCCAGCCCGTCGATGGGATATTCTGGATCCAGCACCACGGCCGCGGCCACCACCGGCCCGGCCAGCGGACCTCGGCCGACTTCATCGACACCGGCGATCCAGGGACTGTTGGGCAGAAAACCCAGGTCCAGGGTCGGATCCAGCTTCATCGGCCCAACTCGTCGAGTACCGCGGTGGCGGCCGATTGACTGGCATTGCGACGCAGGCTGGCATGGATGGCCAGGAATTCGTCCTGTAAAGGCTGGAGGGCGGTTTTTTCCACCAGAAGATTCAGCACCGCCGCACCCAGGGCTTCGGGAGTGGCATCATCCTGGATGAATTCCGGCACCAGTGTCTTGCCAGCCAGCAGGTTGGGCAGCGAATAATCGCGAACCTTGACCCAGTGACTGAGCAACCCGTAAGTCAGCGGATGAAGCCGGTAGCTGACCACCATCGGCCGTTTCAGCAACATGGCCTCGAGCGCCGCCGTTCCGGAAGCCAGCAGTACCACATCGGCGGCCTCCATCGCCAGACGGGCATCATCACTCAGACGACACCAGGGCTTGACCTGAGGATGCTTGACGAGCTGCTGTTCGAACAGGGTGCGGGTCTCGCGATTAGCCAGAGGTGCGATAAAAGCCGTGCCCGGCCGGTTGCGCAGCAGCCAGCCGGCGGCCTGCAGAAACAATTCACCCATCCGGGCCACTTCACCCACCCGGCTGCCGGGCAGCAGCGCGACCAGGGTCGTATCCGGATCCAGCTCCAGCGCTTGCCGGGCCCGCTCCCGATCCGTCTGGAATGGAATTTCATCGGCAAAAGGATGGCCGACACAAGTGACGGGTACGCCGTGTTGTTGATAAAAAGGTTCCTCGAAGGGAAACAATGTCAGGATACGGTCGACATCCCGGCGGATCTTGCGCACCCGTTTCTGGCGCCAGGCCCATACCGACGGACTGACATAATGCATGGTCGGTATACCCGCCTGATGCAGTTTCAACTCCAGACCCAGGTTGAAATCCGGCGCGTCGATACCAATTACCAGATCCGGTGGACTGCTCAGCCAGCGCCGCAGCAATTGTCGGCGGATCGATAGCAGCCGCGGCAGGTGTTTCAACACTTCAAAAAGTCCCATCACCGAGAGCTCTTCCATGGCAAACAGGCTGCGGCAGCCGGCCTGCTGCATCTGGGAGCCGCCGATGCCCTCGACCTGGAGTTCAGGAACTCGTTGTTTAAGCGCGTGGATCAACCCCGCCCCAAGGCGGTCACCGGAGGCTTCATCGGCCACCATGCCGATGCGTAATACTTGAGAAGTCCGGGATTGCGGTGGGAGATCGGCTGGCATTCACGCCTACCGAATGATGCCGCGGGTCTGTTGTTCCAGGAAACTGACCAGCAGAGCCACCTCATCCAGCGTTGCCTGCAATCGAAGCTGTGTCAGCGCCTGTTCCAGGGTCAAATTGGAACGATACAGGGTTTTATAGGCCTGTTTGAGTGCCTGTAAGGCAGACTCGCTGAAACCCCGGCGTTTCAGCCCCTCGGTATTCAGACCATGGGGTTTTGCAGGACTCCCGGAAGCCATTACATAGGGTGGGACATCCTTGCCGATACCGGTACCGAAGGCGGTAAAGGCGTGCGCACCGATACTGCAAAACTGATGCACCAGGGTAAAGCCGCCTAAAATAGCATAGTCATCGACGCAGACATGACCGGCCAGAGAAGTGTTGTTCGCCAGAATCGTATGGTTTCCGACCTGACAATCGTGCGCCACATGCACATAGGCCATGATCCAGTTGTCATCTCCAATCCGGGTTACGCCCTGATCCTGAATCGTGCCGCGGTTGAGGGTGACGAATTCCCGGATGGTATTGCCGTCACCGATTTCCAGGCGGGTGGCCTCACCCGCGTATTTCTTGTCCTGGGGGGCGTCGCCAATGGAGCCGAACTGATAGATGCGATTGTGCTTGCCGATCCGGGTCGGTCCCTTGATGACCGCGTGAGCGCCGATCGTGCAACCGGTATCGATACTGACTCCGGCACCGATCACCGTATAGGGGCCGACTTCGATGTCTGCGGCCAGCTCGGCGGCCGGGTCGATAATCGCCGTGGGATGGATCAAGCGTCCATGTCCCGTTCGGTACACATGATCTCGGCGCTGGCCACCACCTTGTCATCCACCCGGGCTTCAGCATCGAATACCCAGATCCCGCGTTTCCGGTTTTTGACGATGACATGCAACATCAGTTGATCACCGGGCTCGACCGGTTGCTTGAAACGCGCCTTGTCGACGCCCACCAGATAATACAGGGAGGTGCGCTCGGCGTGACGCTCCAGGGTCTGAAAAGCCAGCAGGCCGGTAGCCTGGGCCAGCGCCTCGATAATCAGCACCCCCGGCATGATCGGTTTTTGCGGGAAATGCCCTTGAAAAAACGGTTCGTTGTAAGTGACATTTTTGTATCCGATCAGGGTCTCACCCGGGGTTATAGCCACGACCCGGTCGATCAGAAGGAAGGGGTAACGATGCGGCAGATGCTGCATGATATGCGCAATATCCAGAACAGTTTCAGTCATTCTTGTGTCTCGAGATCAGGTTATTTGTCCAGTTTTTTTTCCAGCGCCGCCAGGCGTTTTGCCATATCGTCCAACTGACGCAGCCTTATCAGGGTCTTGTTCCACTGCTTATTGGGCATCGACGCCAGGCCGGAAGAATACAGACCCGGCCGGGCGATGGATTTTGTCACCAGCGTCATGGCGGTTATCACCACGCCATCGGCAATCTCCAAATGTCCGGTGATTCCGACAGCGCCACCTATCATACAATGTTTACCGATCCTTGCACTGCCGGCGATGGCGGTACATCCGGCAATCGCCGTATGGGCGCCGATGTAAACGTTATGCGCTACCTGTATCTGGTTATCGAGCTTAACGCCGTCCTCAATTACCGTATCCTCGACCGCCCCTCTGTCTATCGTGGTATTGGCACCGATCTCAACGTCGTTGCCGATGCGCACACCGCCAACCTGTGGCAGCTTGACCCACACGCCATGATCATTGGCGATTCCGAAACCGTCACTGCCGATCACTACTCCGGGGTGAATCAGAACCCGGTCGCCGATAACAACCTGCCGACACAGGGTGATATTGGCGATCAGACGGGTGTTCTCCCCCACCCTGCAGTCCTGCTGCAGTATGCAGCCGGCCCCGATCAGCGAACCGGGGCCAACCCGCACGCCGGTCTCAATGACCACATTGGGACCGACATAAGCCGTAGCATCCACCCGGGCACCCGGCGCCACTACTGCCGAGGGGTCGATACCGGATTCCGGGGCAGTGACAGGGTAAAGCAACTGCGCGACCCGGGCATAGGTCACATAAGGATCGTCGGCCAACAACGCCGCTACCGGGCATTGATCGGCATCCGCACCCGCCAGAATAACCGCTCCCGCCCGGGTATCCGGTAAAAATTGCCGGTAATGGGGATTGGCCAGGAAACTGATCCCGTCGGCAACCCCTGCCTGCAAGGTACAGACGCGCTCAATGGTCGTATCCGGCTCCCCACGCAACTCACAGCCGACGTATTCGGCAATCTCGCCGAGGCGAAGACCCACAGGCCGGCCTATTGGCCGTTAAACAAGGTGGTCAGTCGCTCCAGTACATCCTTGGTGATGTTGACCCGGTCGCTGGCATAGACAATCCCTTCCGTCAGCAACAGATCATAACCGCGTTCCTTGCCGACATTCTGGCTGGTTTCGATAACCAGCTTCTGCATTTTGGCGAACTCTTCGTTGCGTCGGATATTGTAGTCTTCACGAAATTCATCATTGGTACGTTTGAAATCGCGCTTCTTGGTGAGCATTTCGCGTTCTAATTTACCTCTTTCGGCCTCACTCATGATCGCACCATCAGTGGAAATCTTCTCCTCCAATGTCTTGATTTGACGCTGCAATGCCAACAGTTCTTTTTCCCGCGGCGCGAATTCTTTTTCAATCGTGCTGGCCGCTTCCTTGACCTGCGGGGCGTTTTCTATCAAATAGCCCAGATCCACGACGCCAATTTTGACTTCCGCGGATGCCAGGGTGGAAAATAACAGGGCTGTAGCCAACAAACCATACTGTATTAACTGTTTTATCATGAATCTGTCTCCTCGACCGTGCTCATAGACTGGTACCGAAGGTGAACTGGAATACCTGGGTATCGTCACCCGATTTAGCATTCAACGGGCTGGCAAGACTGAAGCTCAAAGCCCCGAGGGGCGACAACCAGGAGGCCCCGATACCCACCGAATAGCGCAGTTCGTTGAAATCGAAATTGTCGACATTTTTGAATACATTACCGATATCGAAAAATGTACTCAAACGCAGTGACTTCGAATCCGGCACAAAGGGCGGAGGAAACAAAATCTCCGCGCTGCCCGCGACCTTGAACGCACCACCGACAGGTTGATTGGTCACACTATCCCTGGGTCCCAGGGTGTTATCGTTGAAACCGCGTACGGAGCGTACCCCGCCGGCATAATAGTTCTCGAAAAACGGCAGTTCGTCGAAGTTGCCATAACCGTCCCCATAGCCCAGATCTCCCTGCGCCTTGAAAGTAAACAGATCGGTCAAAGGCGCATACAACTGTTGCTTATAGTTCAGCTTGTAATATTCCAGATCCATGCCTGGCACAGTCATTTCCGCTGACAGGCTCTGCAGCATCCCCTTGGTCGGAAAAATTGCCCGATTGCGGGTGTCGTGTGACCAGCTGCCGGTCAGTTTGACAGTATCGAAATTCTCACCTTTCTGGGAAATGAAATCGGTGACGATCTGCGGAGAAAAAGAAGTCGTGCTGAGTTTCAGGTGCTCGAATTCCATGGCCAGGCGCACCGAATCATATTCGTTGATCGGGATTCCGAATGCCATATTGCCACCGAAGGTATCGACATTATAGTCGGCAACATTGGCCTGACTGGCATCGGTCTGGCGGAAATAGGCACCAAAACCACGGCTCACCCCATCGATTGTGTAATAAGGATTGGTGTAGGAAAAACTGTATACCGTGTTGACGCTGCTGTTGTTGAAAGCCAGATTCACCCGTTTACCGCTACCCAGGAAATTATCCTGACTGACACTGGCATTGAACAGCAAACCAGAGGTCTGGCCGTAGCCCAGGCCCAGCATCAGATTACCGGAAGGATGCTCAGTAACGGAGAAGTTGACATCCACCATATCGGGCGTGCCCGGGACACTGGGAGTCTCCACATTGACTTCTTCGAAATATCCCAACCGGTCCAGGCGTTCCCGGGAACGCTCCACCTGTGAGGCCTAAAACCAGCCGGCTTCCATCTGACGCATTTCCCGGCGCAGTACCTCGTCCCGGGTACGGGTATTGCCGACCATATTGATGCGATTTACATAGACCCGGGTTCCCGGGTCGATAAAGAAAGTCAATTCGACTTCCTTATTCGCCTGATCGACTTTGGGAATGGTATTGACGTTCGCGAAGGCATAGCCGAAATTCCCGAGGTAGTCACCGATGGCCTCGACGGTGCCGGTAATCCGCTTGCGGGAAAAAACTTCGCCGGGATTGAGATCGACCAGAGGAAACAATTCCTCCGGTTCGACCACAAAGGTACCAGCCAGTTTGATTTCCTTGATGTGGAACTGCTCACCTTCGTGGATATTGATGGTTATATAGATATCTTTTTTGTCCGGGGTGATAGTAACCTGAGTGGAATCAATATTGAAATTGATATACCCGCGATCCAGATACCAGGAACGCAGGGATTCCAGATCCCCGGACAGTTTCTGCTTCGAATACTGATCGTTTTTCGTATAAAAAGACAACAGTGTGGGAGTGCTCAGCTCGAACTGATCAAGCAATGTTTTATCGTCGTAAACCTGGTTCCCCACAATATTGATCTGCTGGATCCTGGCGGCTATGCCCTCGGAAACATTGATCAGAATCCCCACCCGGTTACGTTCCAGCGGGGTAATGGTGGTGGCGATTTTCACCCCGTATTTACCTCTGCCGAAATACTGTCGGCGCAGTTCCTGCTCCAGCCGGTCCAGCAGAGAACGATTGAAAACCCGCCCTTCCGCCAGACCGATATCTTTTAACGATTCCAACAAAGGTTCGGTTTCGATGTCCTGGTTGCCTTCTATCTTGATACTCGCAATCGCCGGCCGTTCTTCTACAGCCACGACCAGAACATTATCGTCACGTTCTAGGCGGACGTCTTTGAAAAACCCGGTAGCGAACAAGGCATGTATCGCCTCCGAAGATCGCGCCTGATCCAACCGCTCCCCGGCCTTGACCGGTAGATAATTGAAGACCGTTCCAGCGGAAATACGCTGCAGTCCCTCGATCCGGATATCGGCTACCGTGAAGGGTTCAAATGCCCATACCTGACCGTGCAGACAGAGAGTGAAAAACAACAATGTGACTATTTTTTTCATCATTAGAGGATAAACTTAAAGGTTTGTTGAAAAGTCCCTAATCCAGTAACCGCATCAAGTCATTGACGACCGCCAGGCTCATCAGTGCCAACAACAAGGCAATACCGATACGTTGTCCCAGGGCTTCAGCTTGTTCGGAGAGCGGACTCCCCTTCAAAAGCTCTATAAGGTAATACAACAAGTGTCCGCCATCCAGTACCGGGATCGGTAACAGATTGAGAACCCCCAGGCTGATGCTGACCAGCCCGAGAAACCCCAGGAAGGATGCCAAGCCGATACTGGCCGTTTGTCCGGCTATCTGAGCGATAGTCAATGGCCCGCTGATATTCTCCACCGAGGCCTCTCCGATCAGCATCTTCCACAGGGTACGCAGTGTGAGGGTGGATATTTCCCAGCATTTTTGCACGCTGGCCGACACTGCTTCGAACGGCCCATAACGTACATCGACGCGAAGTTCCTTGCCGGTATCGGGCGGAACGCGGGGCAGCGCGCCGATGCGGCCGATGGTTACGCCGTCCAGTTCAACCCGGGCGGGGCGCAGCCGGATGTTGATCTGGCTGCCATCCCTTTCCAGCCACAGATTGATATCCCGATCGGGCCGGGTACGGACAAAATCCACCCACTCATTCCACGAACCGATACTCTGTCCGTCGGCACTGAGAATTCGGTCGCCGGGGTGAATACCGGCCTGGGCAGCCGGCTCACCCGGTACCAGTTCACCGAATACCGGTTCGACCACCGGGCGCCAGGGTTCCAAACCCAGTTTTTCGAGCAGATTCCCTTTATCGAGCAGGCCGTCCACCTGGCGCAGGCCCATGATCCGTTCTCGCACTATGCCGTCGCCGCCCTGGACCCGGATATGCAATTCACGCTTATCCAGGGCGCCGCCGAGCAATGCCAGCAAGGCCTCATCCCAGGAACGGACTTCACGCCCGTCGATGTCGACGATGCGGTCATGGGTTTCAAATCCGGCCTGGGCCGCGGGGCTTTGCTCCAAAACCGGGCCGACTATCGGTTTGATGCCGGGCACACCACTGACAAACATCACCCAGTATACGAACAGGGCAAACAGGAAATTGAACGCCGGGCCGGCAACCACAATGGCGATACGCGCGCCAACAGGCTTACGGTTGAAAGCGCGATCCAACTCGGATTCGGGCACCGGCGCCTCGCGTTCGTCCAGCATTTTGACATAGCCGCCTAGCGGTATCGCGGCGATGACAAACTCGGTTCGGTCACGACCGAAACGGCGCGTATAAATGGGTTTACCGAAACCGATGGAAAAGCGTAATACCTTCACGCCGGCCCGTCGGGCCACCCAGAAATGACCGAATTCATGCACTGTCACCAGTAGACTGATAGCCAGAATAAAGGCTGCTGTGGTAAACAATAATCCGCTCATGTTCCTGACCTCCAGCCCTGTCCACAAACAAACTGTGTGGCGACGAAACGTGCCTGGGCATTAGCGTCTAACACGCGCTGCAGCGTATCTGCCGGCTCCGCCGCTACCGCACCCAGGGTATGCTCAATCACCTGGCTGATGCCGGTAAAAGGTATTCGCCCTTCCAGAAAAATACTGACCGCGACTTCATTGGCGGCATTGAGAATTGCCGGCGTGGTTCCACCCAGCTCCCAGGCTTCGCAGGCCAGGCGCAGACAGGGATAACGCGCCGGATCGGGCGCTTCGAAATCCAGTCTGGCGATACGGAAAATGTCCAGCGCATCGACCCCGGATTCAATTCGTTCCGGCCAGGCCAGGGCATGGGCAATGGGCGTGCGCATGTCCGGATTGCCCAGCTGGGCCAGAACCGAACCATCGAGATAATCGACCATGGAGTGAATCACGCTCTGGGGGTGTAGCACCACCTGTATGCGTTGTGCCGGCACCGCAAACAGCCAGCAGGCTTCGATGAGTTCCAGCCCCTTGTTCATCATGGTGGCGGAATCCACCGAGATTTTGCGTCCCATCTCCCAGTTGGGGTGCGCACAGGCTTCCGCGGGCGTGACGCGGGACAGTTTTTCCAGGGGGTAATCACGGAAGGGTCCACCCGAGGCGGTCAACAGGATGCGCCGTATCGCCGCGGCTTCCCGGCCGGCCCGATAGCCGGATGGCATGCATTGAAAAATGGCATTGTGTTCGCTGTCCACCGGCAGCAACTCTGCGCCGCTGTTATGCACTTCGTTCATAAACAGTGCGCCGGACATAACCAGGGCCTCTTTGTTGGCCAGCAGTATCCGTTTGCTCGCACGCGCCGCTGCCAGAGTCGGCAACAATCCGGCGGCACCGACGATGGCAGCCATCACCTGATCGGCTTGTGTCAGTTCCGCCACCTGAACCAGACCCGCTTCTCCGGCCAGCACCTCGATGTCACCGTCGACCCGTCGCAGTTGCGCGGCCAGTTGTTGCGCGGCATCGGCATCCGCCATGACCGCGTATTCGGGATGATGCAGACGACACAATCGCAGCATGCCCTCGACGTCACGGTGCGCGGTCAGCGCCACAGCGCGGTATTTTTGCGGGTGACGTGCGATAACGTCCAGCGTACTCAGCCCGATGGAACCGGTGGCGCCCAGTACGGTGACCCCGCATCGGTTCATGCGTCAAACCCCATGACACCATAGCCGAACAAAAACACCGGAGCGGCCGCCAGCAGACTGTCGATCCGATCGAGTATGCCGCCATGTCCGGGAATGAGATGGCCAGAATCTTTCAGCCCTTGCTGTCGTTTCAGCAGGCTGATGAACAGATCACCGATAACCGAACACCCGGCACTCACCACGGCCAGCAGCACAAAGCCGGTTTTCTGTGCGTCCGGGACATCCAGCCACCAGGCAGCCACGGCCGCCAGCCCCGCACTGGCGAGCAATCCACCGGCGACGCCTTCCCAGGTTTTCCCGGGACTGATCGCCGGGGCCAGTTTGTGCCTGCCGAGGGTTTTTCCGACAAAATAAGCCCCACTGTCAGCCGTCCAGATCAACACCAACAGAAACAGCACCAACTGCGGTCCTTGAACGGTCTGTCCATGAAGCACCGCCAACGCGCCCCAGGCCGGCAACAACGCCGGCAGGGCCGCCAGTATTTTTACCAACGGAATATCGCTGGCCCATTTGGGGGAACGGAACCAGGCCAGGACCCCGAGCCACCAGGCGACGCCGGCGCCCAACATCACCGCCACCCAGCCGGGATCCGCGACAAAGCGCCCCAACAACAGCAGCAGCAAACCGATCAGCAGTAAAAAAGCACTGCGTTGAGAACGACCGTTCAAGGGTATTAACCGCGTCCATTCCCAGGCTCCAAGCAGCATCACCGCAGCCACGGCCAGGGAAAAAAATAGTTGCGGGAGATATAAAACCCCCACCACCACCAGCGGAATCAGAACCAGGGCCGCCAGTAGTCGTTGTTTAAACACCCTTGATCTGCTCCACCTGATCACCGGTTCGGCCGAAGCGACGCTGTCGACCACGATACCAGTCGATGGCATCGGACAGGCAGCCATCATCGAAATCCGGCCACAGGGTATCGGTGAAATAGAGTTCGGTATAGGCCAACTGCCACAGCAGGTAGTTACTGATTCGCCGCTCACCGCCGGTCCGGATGAACAGGTCGGGTTCGGGAAGATCTGCCAGGGAGATATATTTGCCAAACAATTGTTCATCGATGTCGTCCGGCTCTATCCGACCTTCGGCAACCCCCAGCGCCAGTTGTTGTGCCGCATTGATGATATCCCAGCGGCCGCCGTAATTAACGGCTATCGACAGCTTGAGGCCCTGGTTATCGGCGGTCAGCAGCTGGGTTTCATTCATCAGCCGGCGCAATTTGGCGTTGAAGGCCGAACAATCCCCGATGAACCGCACCTGAACCTGGTTGCGGTGTAAATCACGCACCTCTTTTTTCAGCGTGCTGATGAACAATTCCATCAGCAGATTGACCTCGGTAAGCGGACGGCGCCAGTTCTCACTGCTGAAAGCGAACAGCGTCAGGGCATCGATCCCCCGCTCGCGACATCCCTCGACAATACGGCGTACCGATTTGACGCCCTCGCGATGGCCCGCCGGCCGGGGCATGCCGCGTTGTTTGGCCCAGCGCCCGTTACCATCCATGATGATGGCGATATGCCGGGGATTACCACTGTCGGACGGCTCGGAGGGTTTGGTGCGGGTCTCAGGCATGGGCGGTGTCAGATTTCCATGAGTTCTTTTTCTTTGTCCTGAACAACCGCATCGATATCCGCGATGAACTTGTCGGTCAGTTTCTGGATCACTTCCTGGGCACGGCGCTCGTCATCCTCGGAAATTTCTTTTTCCTTGACCAGTTCCTTGAAATCGCTGTTGGCGTCACGCCGGATATTCCGCACAGCCACCTTGGCGCGCTCGCCCTCCTGACGCACCAGTTTGGTCATGTCACGCCGCCGCTCTTCGGTGAGTGGCGGCAACGGAATCCGCATCACGGTACCGGCGGTATTGGGATTCAGCCCGAGATCCGATTCCAGAATAGCTTTCTCGATGGCACTGACCAGATCCTTTTCCCAGGGGGTCACGGTCAGGGTGCGGGCGTCTTCGACCGCGACATTGGCGACCTGTTTCAAGGGCGTGGGAGTCCCGTAATACGGCACCTGAATGTGCTCCAACAGGCTGGGATGCGCCCGCCCGGTGCGGATTTTGATTAGGTCGCCCTTCAGGGCATCGACACTTTTGCCCATCCGGGTTTTGGCGTCCTCGGTAATCTCATCGATCATCGTCGCTCACTCCTGCTCAACCAGGGTCCCGACCGGCTCGCCGTCGACAGCGCGCTGCAGGTTGCCTGGCTGGTGAATATCAAAAACCATCAGTGGCATATGATTGTCCCGGCACAGTACGATGGCCGTGGCATCCATCACCATCAATTTGCGTTCCAGCGCCTCGTCAAAGCTCAGCCGGTCATAACGCCTGGCATTCGGATCCTGTTTGGGATCCGCCGTGTACACCCCATCGACCTGGGTCGCCTTGAACAGGACGTCTGCCTGGATCTCGATGGCGCGCAGACTGGCCGCCGAATCCGTGGTGAAATACGGATTACCGGTTCCGCCGGCAAAGATCACCGCATAGCCGGCCTGGAGATGACGCAGAGCACGATCACGGTCGAACAGCTCACACAGAGAGCCGATGGGAAACGCCGACATGACCCGGGTTTCAGTACCCAGCCTGCGCAACGCATCCTGCATCGCCAGGGCATTCATTACCGTGGCCAGCATCCCCATCTGGTCGCCCTTGACCCGGTCCATGCCGGCCGCGGCCAATGGCGCGCCGCGGAAAAGATTGCCGCCACCGATGACCAGACCCAGCTGCACGCCTCTTTTGACCTGGTCGTGAATCTGTTCGGCAAATCGGCCCAGCACCCCGGGTTCGATTCCGGCACTGTTGTCGCCCATCAGGGCTTCGCCGCTGAGTTTCAGAAGAATGCGATGGAATTTTGGCGGATTATGAGATTGCTTGTCGGTCATGTAATTGGCTTATCAGCGCGTTAGGTGATTTTACTCGAGTGTCTGTCAACTTTACCCGGCCGTATTGTCCTCCGAAACACCCTTGAATGTCACGTACAAAATGGGGCCGCATGCGGCCCCATTTATCGGTACGGGCAGCCAGGCTGCTCCGGAGCATTAATCGACCCTGAAATGGCTATTCACCACGCACCTGGGCCATGACTTCCTCGGCAAAGTTTTCCTGTTTTTTCTCGATACCTTCACCCAGTTCCATGCGGATGAAGCCGGCCACACTGGCATTGGCCTGGTCGAGCAGCTTACCGACTGTGACATCCGGGTCTTTAACGAAGGGCTGACCCAGCAGGGTAACCTCGGCAAGAAATTTTTTCAGCCGGCCCTGGACCATTTTTTCCACAATTTCCGGAGGCTTGCCGCTTTCGCCGGCCTGTGCGGTGATGATTGCCTTTTCCTTTTCCAGCACTTCCGCGGGCAGATCCGCCTCAGAAACAGATGCCGGTTTGCTGGCCGCCACATGCATGGCCACATCCCGGGCCAGCACTTCGTCACCGCCCTGAAGGTCGACCAGTACTCCGATGCGATTACCATGCAGATAAGCACCCAGTTGACCATCGCTGGTCACCCGGTTGAAGCGCCGCACGCCAATGTTCTCACCCAGAGCCGCCACCAGCGCCTTGCGCGCGTCTTCCACGCTCTGGCCGTCGAGATCCATCGCCATCAGCGCATCCAGATCGGCCGGATTCTTGTCCAGAATCAGTCGCGCCACCTTGCTGGAAAAATCCACAAATTCTTCTTTTTTGGCAACAAAGTCGGTTTCACTGTTGACCTCGACCTGCGCCGCCGATTTGCCGTCTTCGGCGACCTCGATGACGATCAGGCCTTCGGCAGCGACCCGGCCGGCTTTTTTGTCCGCCTTCGCCATCCCCGATTTGCGCAGTGTTTCCACGGCCGCATCCATATCGCCGTCCGCCTCCACCAACGCCTTTTTGCATTCCATCATGCCGGAACCGGTCCGTTCCCGCAGTTCTTTAACCATTGCCGCTGAGATTGCCATAGCAAAATCTCCCTACAAATAGATATACCTGTGTCTGTGAAACAATAAACCCGGACGGAATTGTCCGCCCGGGCCATGACGATCGGGTGACGAACCTTATCCGTTGTCCGGAACAGCCGCGTTTTCCTGAACTTCGACGAAATCGTCTTCGGTAGCGCCCTGCAACACACTGTTCTTGCCATTTAATACGGCGTCGGCCGCACCCTCGGCATACAGTGTAATGGCTCGTATGGCATCGTCGTTGCCGGGAATGACATAATCGATCCCGACAGCGGAATTGTTGGTATCGACCACCCCAACCACCGAAATACCGAGTTTTTTGGCTTCGGAGATGGCAATTTTTTCATGTCCGACATCGATCACGAACATCGCATCCGGAATGCCTTTCATATCCTTGATACCGCCCAGGCTGCTTTCCAGCTTGGCCAGCTCGCGGCGGCGCATCAGGGCTTCTTTTTTGCTCAGCCGGTCCAGACTGCCGTCTTCGGACATGGCTTCCAGCTCTTTCAGCCGGCGAATCGACTGGCGGACGGTCTTGTAGTTGGTCAGCATCCCTCCCAGCCAGCGCTGGTTGACATAGGGCATGCCGCAGCGCCGGGCCTGCTCGCCGATCGCGTCGCGTGCGGCGCGTTTGGTGCCGACAAACAGAATGGTGCCGCCTTTTGCCGCCAGACTGCTGATGAAATTCATCGCGTCGTTGTACAGAGGCAGGGTCTGTTCCAGATTGATAATATGGATTTTGCTGCGTTCGCCGAAAATGTAAGGGGCCATTTTCGGGTTCCAGAAACGGGTCTGGTGGCCGAAATGCACGCCAGCTTCCAACATCTGGCGCATTGTGATGTCAGTCATAAAAACTCCAGTTTTTTCAGGGTTAGGCATCCATACACCCCATGCAATAATCCAACGACAAGGCCGTCAGACACCCAATCACATGTGCCGGTGTATGTGCGGATTGGTCTTAACAAGCGCGACTTTATACCATAAACTGCCGCAGCCAACAAATCATCGCCCTCAACCCACGGGAAGCCGCATGGCCGTTACTATCAAAACTCCTGAAGAAATTGAAAAAATGCGAATGGCCGGGCGCCTGGCCGCCGATGTGCTGTATATGATCCGGGACCATGTCAAACCCGGCGTCAGCACCGACACCCTGGATCAGATCTGTCACGATTATATTGTCAATGAACAGCAGGCCATCCCGGCGCCGCTCAACTACCGGGGGTTTCCCAAATCCATCTGCACCTCGATCAACCAGCAGGTCTGCCATGGCATCCCCGGCGAGAAAAAACTCAAAGACGGCGATATCGTCAATATCGACATTACCGTCATCAAGGATGGTTTCCACGGCGATACCAGCCGGATGTTCATGGTGGGAAAACCTTCGGTGCAGGCCCGGCGGCTGACCGAAATCTGCTACCACGCCATGCGTCTGGGTATCGAGATGGTCAAACCCGGTGTCCAACTGGGGGATATCGGCCACGCCATCCAGCACTTTGTGGAGGAACACAATTACAGCGTGGTACGTGAATACTGCGGCCATGGCATCGGCCGCGAGTTCCACGAGGAACCCCAGGTCCTGCACTATGGCATGCCGGGCACCGGCATGACGTTGCAGGCCGGCATGACCTTCACCATCGAACCTATGGTCAATGTCGGCAAACGTCAGACCAAACTGCTGGGAGATGGCTGGACCGTGGTCACCAAGGACCGTTCGCTGTCGGCCCAGTGGGAGCACACCGTGCTGGTAACCGACAGCGGTTTTGAAGTTCTCACTCTGCATCCCACAGAATCACTCGAACGCATGCCCGAATTGCCCTGAACCGAGCCCCGCTGAACATGAAACACCGTGACAAGCAACCGGATGATGAGCATCTGGAAACCGAACTGCGCCAGGCCTTTCAGGCCTGTAAACGTATCCTGCAGCACGACTTCGACAGCGGCATCTGCCCCGAAGCGGTGGTGTCTCATTACTGCAACGCCATCGATAATCTCATCCAGCTCGCCTGGCAGGAAATTGTCGCGCCGCCTTCGACCGGCCTGACGTTGGTGGCGGTCGGCGGCTATGGCCGTGGTGAATTGATGCCGGCCTCGGACATCGATCTGATGATTCTGCTTTACCAGCAGGCCGAAGCGGATTATGGCGAATCGCTGTCGGCTTTTCTGACCATGCTCTGGGATATCGGCCTCGAGGTAGGGTACTCCGTGAGAAGCGTGGAAGATTGCGTGCTGCTCGGTAAAGACGACATTACTATTGCCACCAATTTGATGGAATCCCGGCTGCTGGCTGGAGACAGCGGACTCTATGCCCGGATGAAAACCGTCACCGGTCCCGACCAGATGTGGGATGGCAAGGCGTTTTTTCAGGCCAAGTTGGAGGAGCAGCGAAAACGCCATCTGAAATTCGGAGAAACGGCGTACAACCTGGAACCCAATATCAAAGAAAATCCAGGGGGGCTGCGGGACATTCAGATGATCGGCTGGGTGGCCAAACGGCACTACGGCTGTGAAACCCTGGAAGGGCTGTTGGTGCATGGTTTCCTGACGGAACAGGAATACCACACTCTCATGGCAGGCCAGGCTTTTCTCTGGCGGTTAAGAATCGCTCTGCACCTGCACACCGGACGGCGCGAGGACCGGTTGTTGTTCGATCACCAGCATACGCTGGCCGGACTGTTCGGTTATCAGCAGAATGAAGACAATACGCATATGGCCGTCGAGCTGTTTATGCAGGATTACTACCGCTGGGTGATGGAACTGAACCGGCTCAATGATCTCCTGCTGTCACTGTTCAAAGAACAGATTCTGTATGCGGATGAAGCCCCGGATCCAACCCCTATAAACCGCCGTTTTCAATCCCGCTCCCGCTTCATCGAAGTCACCCACCCCGGCGTATTCGAACGTTATCCTTTTGCGCTGCTGGAGATTTTTCTGTTGCTGGCGCAAAACGACCGGCTTGAAGGTGTGCGCGCCGCCACCATTCGGCTGATCCGCCAGCATCATCACCTGATCGATGAGGATTTCCGCAATGACCTGCGTTGTCGCGCACTGTTCATGGAATTGATCCGGCAGCCTCATGGAGTGACCCATGAACTGCGGCGCATGAATCGATACGGGGTACTGGCCGCCTACATTCCGGCTTTCGCCAACATCGTCGGCCAGATGCAATACGACCTGTTCCATGCCTATACCGTCGATGAGCATACCTTGTTCGTGGTACGCAACATCCGCCGTTTCACGGTTCCGGAATTCGCCGCCGAAGCCCCTTTTGCGCATGAACTGATCAATACCGTGCCGAAACAGGAGCTGTT
>Ga0114931_10001060_pt1 | contig 34820 bp, 32 predicted proteins | sample 2SBtaG_FD_89579 | JGI IMG/M metagenome (GOLD analysis project Ga0114931, IMG submission 89579) | Deep subsurface microbial communities from Kolumbo volcano to uncover new lineages of life (NeLLi) - 2SBTROV14_V59a metaG | ecosystem: Environmental > Aquatic > Marine > Volcanic | place: Kolumbo... | reverse complement strand
TTGTATAAAGAATATTTCAATTTCAGTGAACTGCCTTTCTCGATTGCCCCCGATCCCTACTTCTTATATTTGAGCGCCCGCCACCAGGAAGGGCTTGCCCACTTGCTCTATGGAATAGAAAACGGCGGAGGGTTTGTGGTCCTGACGGGGGAGGTGGGGACGGGAAAGACCACGCTTTGTCATAGTTTGTTGGAGCAGTTGCCAGAGGGTGTCGATATTGCCCTGATACTGAATCCAAAACTGAATTCTCTCGAACTGCTGGCGAATATCTGTGACGAGCTGGGTATTCCCTACGATCCCGGGAAGGCCGGTCTCAAGGAGTTTACCGATTTGTTGAATAGATATCTGCTGGACGCTCATGCGCTGGGAAGGCGCACGGTGCTCATGATCGATGAGGCACAAAACCTCAGCCTGGATGTGCTGGAGCAGATTCGTTTGTTGACGAATCTGGAAACATCAAAAACAAAATTATTGCAAATCGTCCTGGTCGGGCAACCCGAACTCAAGAATCTTCTGAACCGGAAAGAACTTCGTCAACTGAATCAGCGCGTCACCGCCCGCTATCATTTGGAGGCCCTGACTCTTGAAGAAACCAGGAACTATATTCGCCATCGATTGACCGTCAGTGGGGGTGACAGTGGCATATTCAGGGATAACGCGATCAGGCGGATCTATAGGATATCCAAGGGCATTCCCCGTTTGATCAACATCCTGTGTGACCGTGCCCTTCTGGGGGCATTTGCGACTGGAGTCAAGTCCATCACGCCGGCGATGGTCAACAAAGCGGCACAAGAGGCGTTGGATCTGGGGCCGAAACGCAGAGCCCAAATCTGGTTGGTGGTTGTTATGGGGATCCTGGTGGTTGCCGGAGTGTTCGCCTTCAATTTCATCTATCCTTTGGTTGTGGATGCAAACAGGCGGACAGCCACCGTCGACCACAAAGCGGAAAACGAACGAGCGCTCGCCAGGCAAACCAGGCCAGCGAAACAGGTGGTTGCCCAGGCGTTGAAAAGCACCGTGCTTCTGCCGTTGAAATCGGTTCAGGGCGCTGCTGCATCGAAGGTGGAAAACTTCCAGGAATTGATTGCCGATCCTGAGCTGACCGTTACCTCTGCGCTTGGCCAGATCCTCGCCCTCTGGGGACAGACGGTCCCGAAAGGTCAGAAGGTCGATTGTGAGGAGCTCGCGAAGAGAGGGTTTCGATGTCTGATAGGCAGAGGGTCGTTGAAAGAACTGTTGGGCTACGACCGTCCGGCAATCCTGGAATTCACCCGGGAAAACGGCCGCAAGCGGCATGCGTTGTTGGTGGGAATGGATCATGGATATCCCGTTCTGCGCTCGTCTCGGGGTTTGGATTCCACCTATCGACTCGAGGATATGCTGAACTATTGGCAGGGATATTACATGATTCTCTGGAAAACACCCTTGACTGGCGGTATGAACGGAATCTATCCAGGGCAGTCCTCCCCCAATGTCTTGTGGTTGCGTGAGCAACTGGGGCGGATTGATGGCGAGGATTCCCGGGAGGTTGCAAAGCCACAATTTTTTGATTGGCAATTAGTCAATCGTGTCAAGAAGTTTCAAAGAGATCATCATTTGGTCCAGGATGGGATCGTTGGGCCAAAGACCATCATTTATCTGCAAAACTCTCTGGTTGCGGGGGGAGTTCCGAAATTGAAGCATGCTGATTGAGTTATGTCGTACATATTGAATGCATTGCGAAAGGCTGAGCAGGCCCGCCAGGGAACGCGGCCTAGCAATCTGCAATCCACCATCCTGCACCCCTCCCAAGCCACCGAATCCAAACGGGGGTTGCTATTGACTTTGGTGTTATGCAACGTTGCCCTGCTGTTGCTGTTCGTCGTCTATCTATGGCAGTCATCGACTCCTGAAACACAACTTACCCGCGCCCCTGGTGCCGCCACCGTCCCAGTTGACAACGGCCAGCAATCAACGGATGCCGCGGCGCCGTCTTCAGGTGAGAGCGGCGAATCACTGACCGCCCTTGCCCGGCAGACGAAGCCCGACAAGGAGTCCGCATCGACCATTGCTGAAATGGCCAAGCAGAAGCAAGTCCGCAAACGACCTGAAAAGACGGCTTCCGGCACTCATCCCCCCGTGCGTAAGCGACAGGGGGGGGCGCAGCAGAAGTCCGTGGCCCGCAGCCCGGGGGGCAGAGGGCAGCCCCAGAATCCAGAGCCGGGGATTGCCCGGAGGGGGAATGAGCCTCCCCATGCGGCGGAACCTGCCACGGTGGTCGCTATGCTGCCAAATCCGCTCCCCCCCCCGAAGACGAGCAGTGTCGTGAAGGCCCGGCCCGCTCCATCACGCCGTGCGCCCGCGGTCGATCCTCTGCCGTTGCTGAATGAGTTGCCTTACAGTATCCGGAGAAAGTTTCCCAAATTGAACATCAATGTTTATGTGTATTCGAACGACCCCCGGGAACGTTTCATGATTGTGGATATGGTCAGGTTCCAGGAAGGTCAGAAGATGACCGGCAAGGTTGTCCTCAAGGAAATCCGTCCGGATGACTTCGTGGTATCCTTCGAGGGCAGAACCTTCCGCGTCCCGCGCCCCTGAAAGAGCCTCCTTTTTTGGCGGGGGCTCAAAACATGCCTGAGAGCCAGATGGTTACCTGATTGCCAGAGCCGGTCTGTTTGCGTTTGAGTCCGAAGTTGTGGGCATAGTCGACCACCAGGAGCATCTTTCCCGGTAAGCCGGTGCTGATGCGGGCACCCACGAAGGGCATGACGGTATCATCGCGCTGAACATTTCCCCGTTTGACCTTTTGCGGGTTCAGGTAGGCGCCACCGCCATAGAGATGGAGGTTGCTGAAGAAGGTGGTGGCGAAACGATATTCCCCATAGCCGATGACGTAGTGGTCGGGGAAGAATTCCAGATACGCCGCTCCAGGTAGAACAGGATAAGCTGTGCTATGGAATTCCTGGCCCAGAGGGTTGATGCCTCCTCCCAGCCGCTGGGTGACTGTGCGGTTGAAGCGGTCCAGATGATGGCCGATACCACCATGCACGGAAGCGATGAGGTGATGGCGTTTCCCGCCCCACGGAAGTGGGGTGGCGATCAAGGCGTAGGCGCTGCCGAGGGTATAGGTGTTATGGCCTTTTTCGCGACCATCCAGTCCCCAGTCGTTCCAATGGTCCCGGTAGCCCCAGACTCCATCCGCGCCCATGCCGAAGCCCTCATCGGCGAGGAACAGCAGGTCGCGGCTCAGGGCGTCCCAGCGAAACTGGAGCCGGATTCTCAGTTCAAAAGTGTCCTCGGGCTTGATGAAACCGCTCCCTTTGTTGTGGCGGCCGAAATATAGCAGACCGGGTTCCACGATGAAGTCCAGGGCGGCCATGTTGTCCTGATGGAAAGGGGATACCTGGCGACGGTAGCCTACCCCGAATCCCGGACGGGCGTAGCCCCATTCCACTTTGCTGTCTTCGTCATCCCGGCCTTCGATCAGTTCGGCCTGTTCCAGGCGGGGCAGGGTGTAATTCTCAAAAGTGGTGACCCACTCGAAGGGTGAGTTTTTGGCGAAGGCTTTGGCGAAGAAGAGGTTGTTATAGACCAGGGCGATGTCGGCGTGGAACAGCCTTTCCTTGTCGGGGCGTCACCACAGGTAGATCGCCCCGAAAGGTTCGAGGGGCCTCCCTGAAGGGGCTGGGAAATTGATGGTGGAACCCAATTCCCAGGCGTTGAGGGAACGCCTGTCGAGGGGAGGGACGTTGATCTCCCTGTCCAGAAAACGGGTGCGAAAGCCTTTGCCTGCGGGCAGGCCCTGTTTGAGAATCACCTCCGGAGGAAGGTAGGGCAAAGGCTCGGCAGCCGGTCCAGGACAGGCCCAGAACAGTGCGAACAGGAAAACAGCGAGTGAGAATACGGAATTCTGAGCCATTGACATGGATTGCAACTCCAGTTTGACAGCCTGAAACGGGACAAGTAACTTTAACCAATTTATTCTGCTTGAGAAACTGGATGGAAGAGTTTCAACGGATCAAACGCCTCCCCCCCTATGTTTTCAATATCGTCAATCAACTCAAGGCCAAGCAGCGGGCCAAAGGGGAGGATATCATCGATTTCGGGATGGGCAATCCCGACCAGCCTCCCCCCAGGCACATCATCGACAAACTGGTGGAAGCGGCGCAACGGGACAATACCCACCGCTATTCCATGTCCAAAGGGGTTCCCCGGCTGCGCAAAGCCATCTGCCAATGGTATGCCGACCGTTACGATGTCCAGCTCGATCCCGAATCCCAGGCCATTGTCACCATCGGTTCCAAGGAGGGGTTGGCGCACTTGGCCCTGGCGACCCTGGGACCCGGTGACGTGGTTCTGGTTCCCAATCCCGCCTACCCCATTCATCCCTATGGGTGCGTGATCGCCGGGGCCGATATCCGCCATGTGCCGCTGACCTCGGGCAGGGATTTCTTCGAGGAACTGGAGCAGGCGATCCGGGATCTGTGGCCCAAACCCAAGATGCTGATTCTGAACTTTCCGGCCAATCCCACCACCCAATGCGTGGAACTGGAATTCTTCGAGCGCATCGTGGCGATCGCCCGGGAACACAAGATCTGGCTGGTGCATGACATCGCCTATGCCGAAATCGTCTTCGACGGCTATCAGGCTCCTTCCATTCTGCAGGTTCCTGGGGCCATGGATCTGGCGGTGGAATTCTATTCCTTGTCGAAATCCTACAACATGCCGGGCTGGCGGGTCGGGTTCATGTGTGGCAACCGGGAACTGGTGGCGGCCCTGGCCAGAATCAAGTCCTATCTGGACTATGGCATGTTCACGCCCATCCAGATCGCCGCCATCACCGCCCTCGAAGGACCCCAGGATTGTGTCGAAGGCATCCGCAACATGTATCGCAGCCGGCGTGATGTCTTGTGTGAGGGGCTCAATCATCTGGGATGGCAGGTGGAAAAGCCCAAGGCCACCATGTTCGTCTGGTCGCCGATTCCCGGGCCCTACCGCGCCATGGGGTCGCTGGAATTTTCCAAAAAACTGCTCCTGGAGGCCAAGGTGGCGGTGTCTCCCGGCATCGGATTCGGTCAATACGGCGAGGGATTCGTACGTTTCGGCCTGATCGAGAATGAACATCGGACCCGCCAGGCGATCCGTGGCATCCGTCATATGATGCGGCGCGATGGCGCGCTATAATGCCCGCCTTGCAGAGACATACCATCCGGAGAAGCGGAAGCGGGCCGGTTCCTGCCTGCTTGTATGAGCCTTACGGTGGCGAATTGAATTCACACAAAATCGAGGAGTAACACTTTGCAACCGGTCAAAATAGGTCTCTTGGGATTGGGTACCGTCGGCGGCTGGACGGTCAACGTCCTGGCCCGCAATGCCCAGGAAATCACCCGGCGCGCCGGCCGCGGGATCGAGGTTGGCAAAGCCTTCACCCGCAGCCCGGACAAACCCAGGATCTGCCCGACTGAACACATCGAGCTGGTCACCGATCCCTGGCAGGTGGTGGAAGATTCCAGTATCGATATCGTGGTGGAACTGATCGGTGGCACTTCCCCGGCCCTGGAACTGGTGATGCGGGCGATCGAACTGGGCAAGCACGTAGTGACGGCCAACAAGGCCCTGATTGCGCTCCATGGCAACGAGATCTTCGCCAAGGCCTCCGAGCAAGGGGTGATGGTCACTTTCGAGGCCGCAGTGGCTGGAGGAATTCCCATCATCAAGGTGCTGCGGGAGGGTCTGGCCGGCAATCAGATCGAATGGATCGCCGGCATCATCAATGGGTCCGGCAATTTCATCCTCACCGAGATGCGTGACCAGGGGCGGGAATTTGCCGATGTCCTGGGCGAGGCCCAGGCGCTTGGCTATGCCGAGGCCGATCCCACTTTCGACGTGGAAGGAATCGATGCCGCCCACAAGCTCACCATTCTGGCCGCCATTGCCTTCGGCATTCCACTTCAGTTCGAGAGTGTGTACACCGAGGGCATTACCCGAATCACCCCCGAGGACGTGTGTTACGCGGCCGAGCTGGGTTACCGTATCAAACATCTGGGTGTCGCCCGGCGTGCTGCCCAGGGAGTGGAGCTGCGGGTCCATCCTTGTCTGATTCCCGAGCGCCGTCTGCTTGCCAATGTGGATGGGGTGATGAATGCCGTTGTGGTCAGCGGCGATGCGGTCGGTCCGACCCTGTATTATGGCCCCGGCGCCGGGGCCGAGCCCACCGCGTCCGCAGTGGTGGCCGATCTGGTGGACGTGGTGCGGATGATGACTGCCGATCCCGAGCACCGGGTTCCGCATCTGGCTTTCCAGCCCGAAGCTCTCAGCGACTTGCCGGCGCTTCCCATCAGCGAGATCGAGACCGCCTATTACCTGCGTCTCACCGTGGCCGACCAGCCCGGGGTACTGGCGGACATCGCGCGTATCCTCGCCGACCAGGGGATCAGCATCGAGGCAGTGATCCAAAAGGAGGCGCGGCCCGGCCAGACCGAAGTACCGCTGATATTTCTGACCCACCGGGTGAAAGAGAGGCAATTGAACGCTGCGGCCAGCCATATCGAGGCGATGCCAAGCGTCAAGGAGCCTCTCCATCGTATCCGTCTTGAAACCCTGGAGTGACCATGAACCGATATACTGGTCTGATCGACCGTTACCGTGACCGCCTCCCCTGGCACCGGACACCGCGCCGGTGACTCTCTGCGAGGGCGATACCCCCCTGATCCGCCTGGAAAACATCCCCAAGCTGATCGGCAGGGAAGTGGAGCTGTATGTCAAATTCGAGGGACTCAACCCCACCGGATCCTTCAAGGATCGCGGAATGACCGTCGCGGTGACCCGGGCGGTCAGGGAAGAGGGGAGTCAGGCCATCATCTGCGCCTCAACCGGCAATACGTCCGCTTCCGCAGCGGCCTATGCGGCGCGTTGCGGGATCAAGTGTTTTGTGTTGATTCCCGAGGGCAAGATCGCGATGGGCAAACTGGCCCAGGCCCTGATCCATGGAGCCGAGGTGATCCAGATCCATGGCAACTTCGATGCCGGCATGAGAATCGTCAAGGAGATTTCCGAACACGCACCGGTCTCCATCGTCAATTCAATCAATCCTTACCGGATCGAGGGCCAGAAGACGTCCGCCTTCGAAATCGTCGATGCCCTGGGTGACGCGCCTGACTATCACTGCCTTCCTGTGGGGAATGCCGGCAATATCACCGCTTACTGGAAGGGATACCGGGAATACCATGATGATGGGGTTGCTTCCAGGCGGCCGGTGATGTGCGGTTATCAGGCCGAAGGGGCGGCGCCGTTCGTGTTGGGGGAACCTGTGGATCATCCCGAAACCGTGGCCACCGCCATTCGGATCGGTCATCCGCAGTCGTGGCAGGGAGCCAAGGGAGCGCAACAGGAGTCGGGGGGCTGGTTCGCATGCTTTGCCGATGAAGAGATTCTCAAGGCCCAGAAACTGCTCGCCGACCACGAGGGGGTCTTCTGTGAGCCGGCATCGGCAACCTCGCTGGCGGGGGCCATGCACGACCTCGAAAATGGCAGGATCCCCGCAGGCAGCACGGTGGTCTGCACCCTGACAGGAAACGGTCTCAAGGATCCCGATACTGCCATTTCCCAGTGCCAGGTGGCGCCGGCGGCGGTCCCTGCCGAACTGGAAGCGGTCAAACTGACGATCCTGAAAAAACTATGAACTTTTTCCTGCCGCAATCCATTCCGACCCCTTGGGCATGAAAAAGAAGAAAATTCTCACCCGTCCCGTTCCCGCCATCGACCACACCCTTCCCGCCGACCTGCATCCCATCCTGACCCGGGTCTATCTGGCCCGGGGGGTCCGTGCCAGGGAAGAACTGGATCTGTCCCTCAAGCGACTCCCCGGACCGGGGACACTCAGGGGTATCGACACCATGGCCAGCCGCTTGACGGAGGCGATCGAGCGGCAGAAGCGAATCCTGGTTGTTGCCGATTACGACGCCGACGGAGCCACTGCCTGTGCCTTGGCAGTATCAGGGCTGCGGGCCCTGGGGGCGGCGCAGGTCGGTTTTATCGTCCCAGACCGCTTTCGCCACGGCTATGGTCTCTCGCCCTCACTGGTGGAAGCGGCGCTCCCGCAACGCCCCGAGGTGCTGCTCACGGTGGACAACGGCATCGCCAGTCTGGCGGGAGTGGAGGCAGCAAAGGCCGCGGGACTGGAAGTGCTGATCACCGATCATCACCTTCCCGGTGACTGCCTGCCGGCGGTCGATGCCATCGTCAATCCCAATGTGGCAGGGGATGCCTTCCCCTCCAAGGCCATCGCCGGGGTGGGGGTGATGTTTTACGTTTTGTCGGCCCTGCGGGCCCGTTTGCGGGAGACCGGCTGGTTCGAAAAGACCGGCCTGGTGGTCCCCAATCTGGGAGAACTGTTGGATTTGGTGGCGCTGGGGACGGTCGCAGATGTGGTTCCTCTGGACCGGGTCAACCGGATACTGGTGGAACAGGGCCTCAAGCGCATCCGCAGTGGCCACGGCCGCCCGGGAATCCAGGCCCTGGCCGAGGTCGCCGGGCGCCGCTTACGGGATCTGGTGGCTTCCGATCTGGGTTTTTCCCTGGCTCCCCGCCTCAATGCCGCAGGCCGTCTCGAAGACATGGCGCTGGGAATCCGCTGCCTGTTGGCAGACTCTGCCGATGAGGCCAGAGTGTTGGCGCTCAAGCTGGACGCCCTCAACCGGGAACGCCGGGAGATCGAGGGTCAGATGCAGGCGGAGGCCATGAGCTATCTGCATTCGGGCCGCTGGGAGGGAGCAGATGAGGCGGGTGTCTGCCTGTTCGAGCCGGGCTGGCACGAGGGAGTGATCGGAATTCTGGCCTCGCGAATCAAGGATCGCCTGGGACGTCCTGTCATTGCCTTTGCGGAAACCGATGATGGTCGCCTGAAGGGTTCGGCGCGCAGCATTCCCGGGCTTCACATCCGGGATGTCCTGAGCGCCATCGAAGTGAGTCGTCCCGGCCTGATGGAACGCTACGGGGGCCATGCCATGGCGGCCGGCCTAACCCTGCGACGGCGGGACTATGAAGCATTTTCCGGGCTTTTCAGCGAAAAAGTGGCGGAATTCCTCGACGAGGGGGGAATGGATCCGGTCATCTCCACCGATGGAGAGCTGGAGGCGCGGGATTTCTCCCTGGCTCTGGCCGAGGAGCTGCGCCGGGGGGGGCCTTGGGGCCAGGGATTTCCCCAGCCCACCTTCCATGGTGAATTCACCGTTCTGAAAAGCCGGATTGTGGGGGAAAGGCATCTCAAGATGGCCCTCAGATCACCGGCTGGCCATGCCCTCGATGCGATTGCGTTCTCTCTCGACGATCCGGCGGCCTGGCTGTCCTGTTCCCGGCTCAGGCTGGCTTTTCAGTTGGAGGTGAACGAATATCGGGAGCGTCGCAGCGTGCAATTGAAAGTGGATTACATGGAGGTGCTGCAATGAAGGTCGAGCGCCACGAGGTCCGCCGCTTCCTGGCGGAGGACATGGGGGCTGGTGATGTCACTGCGCGGATCATTCCCGCCTCCAGGCGTGCCACAGCCATGGTGATCACCCGGGAGGACATCGTGTTGTGTGGGCGGGACTGGTTCGAGGCGGTGTTTGCCGAACTGGATCCGAGCTGCCGGGTGGAGTGGCAAGTGGAAGAAGGGCAACGCGCCCGGGCCGATGGCCTGTTGTGCCGGCTGACTGGTTCTGCGAGAGCACTGCTGGGGGGAGAACGAACGGCACTCAATCTGCTCCAGACCCTGTCGGGGGTTGCCACGCTTTCCCGCCGTTATGCCGAGGCAGTCGCTGGTACCGGTGCGGTGGTTCGATACCCGCAAAACCATTCCGGGGCTGCGCAAATTGCAGAAATACGCGGTCAAGGTGGGAGGCTGTGAAAATCACCGCTTCGGGCTTTTTGACGGTATCCTGATCAAGGAAAACCACATCGCTGCGTCAGGCTCGGTGGCCGAAGCCGTACGTGCGGCGCAGGCCTTGGAGACAGGGCTTGCGGTGGAAGTGGAGGTGGAGTCTCTGGAGGAGTTGACACAGGCCCTGATGGCCGGGGCCGATATCGTCCTGCTCGACAACTTTTCCCTCGAGCAACTGCGGGCCGCTGTGGAAATGAGTAAAGGAAAGGCGTTGCTCGAAGCCTCCGGTAACATCGATCTGAGTAATATTCGTGCGGTTGCGGAGACAGGTGTTGCGCGGATATCCATAGGAGCGCTGACCAAGCATCTGCGGGCTGCGGATTTGTCGATGCGGGTGAAGTTGATGACTTAGAATGTCTCAGTGAACAAATTTTTTGTTTTTTTCCAAAGTTTCCTGTTTCCCTGGTTCACCCTCACTTCGGCAGGGTTGGCCGTTTTGGTGTGGTGGTTTCCGGGCCAGCTTCCCCGTTTGGCTTCTCCCTTGTTGGGCGGGATCGGCATCGTGCTGATTCTGGGGGCTATCGGAGGATATCGGAAAGCCCGTCTGTCGCTGCGGCTTGGGTACGATCTGTTTTTATTGGGTACCCTTTTTTGCTGGCTGGCTTTCTTGTTGCCCGTTTTTGGTCCCCAGGCACCGCTTTTCAAAGCCTATCCCATTTTTTTCCTGGTGAACGATGTCATGGTGAAAAATGTCATCTCGATCCACAAGGCGCGAATGAACGCCGAAGAGCACCGATTTTTGGCGGCATTGGCGGATCAGTGGTGGTTCAGCGGAATGTTTCTGGGGGGGCTTGTCCTGATAGGGCTGATGATTCCCGGTCATTATCTTTTTTATCCGGCGGCGGTGGGGCTGATGACTGTTCGCAGGGGGCTGGAAGAGGTGCTATCTCCCTATGAGAAGTCTTGAATTGAGACTTCCTCTCAGCCAAACCGCCGCCACCTTCGTGGTTCTTTCATCAATCTTAAGTTTTCATGCTGCAGAGAAAAAAGCGCATCATGATTGTTGAGGAGTTGACATGGGGGGGGTGTCTTGGGGAGAACTGGCAGGTGTTATGATGCGCTTTGCTAAACTTTACACTTAAGCAGGTTTTCTGGGTGGCGAGATGGTATACGACCTCAAGCTGGTGGCGCTCTCGATATTGGTATCGGTCGTTGCCTCCTATGCCACCCTGGAGCTGATTCTCGATCTGTCCAGGCGGCGGGTTTTCCCCTGGTCCGGGATCTTGGGGGGGGCTTTGGCTTTCGGCATGGGCATATGGTCGATGCATTTCATTGGTATGCTGGCCTATCGACTCCCGGTTCCGTCTTTCTACGATGGCACATTAACCCTGCTGTCTTGCGTCCTCGCGATCATTGCCAGCGCAATCGCCATTCTGACCGCGATCCGTTCCGATTTCGATCATTGGCACCTCTTCCTGGAGGCCTCGTGGATCGCTGCTGCCATCAGCGGTATGCACTATACCGGTATGGCAGCTTTGCAGGTGGCGCCTCCACCGGTCTATTCCCCTTTGTGGGTGTTGTTTTCCTTGTTGATCGCCCTGGTGGCAGCCGATGGAGCATTGGAGATTTCTTTATACCTGAGATCCCATGGGCGGGGGCAGGGAGACTGGAAGCAGTGGTTTGGGGCTGTGATCATGGGGCTGGCCATCTGCGGCATGCATTACACAGCCATGGCAGCGACCCGGTTTGCACCTGACAGCCACCTGCCGGCAATGAAAGGGATTTGGCTTCTTGGGGAAAATTCCCTCAAGATCGGCGTGGGCAGCGGAATGCTGGTGATACTGGCGATGAGCCTTTATGTCTTCCTGAACCGTCCCCGTCCCCCCATATGGGGGATTCTGTTGTTGGTCATGGGGGCGGAGTTGACGTTGACCTATACCGTTCCTCTGCTGTTTTCCGGATTATCCCATGTCGACCAGGCGCTTCTCCAGGTTTTCCTCTTGGGGTTGTATATCATTCCCGTCGTTTACCGCCTGCACTTATATCAGGTGGAGAAACGTGAGGCCCAGGGAAGTCTGCAAAGATACGCCGAAACCCAGGAGGTGCTCAATCGGCTGCTCACCATGCGAGTGTCGCAACAAACCTTGCAGAGCCTGCTCGAGCAGGCTCTGAATTTGATCCGCCAGGTTCCCTGGTTGCCGGTATTGGAACAAAGCGGCATTTTCCTTTATCAGGAGGAAAAGGGGGTTTTGGAACTGACGGTACATAAAGATCTGGAGCCCCAATTGGTGTCGATGTGCCATCGCATTAAATTGGGCCAATGCTTGTGTGGCCAGGCGGGGCTGACGCGGGAGATCCAGCACGCATCCTGCATTGATGAACGCCACACCCATCGTTTTGAGGGAATGGCTCCCCATGGTCACTATAACGTACCGTTGATGTTGGATGACAAGCTGGTCGGGGTCCTGGTGTTATACCTCGCGCATGGTCATGAGAAAAAAAAGGAAGAAGTGGCGTTTCTGAATGCCTATGGCTCCACCCTGGCACAGCTGATCGATCGATGGCGCAAGTCGGAGATGATCCAGCGTCTGGCTTTCTTCGATCCTTTGACCAAACTGGCCAACCGCACCATGCTCGAAGACCGCTATCGCCTAGTCCACGCTCAGGCCCGGCGAGCCGGTAATAAATTTGCTTTGTTGTTTCTCGATCTCGACAACTTCAAGACCATCAATGACACCCTGGGCCATGCCCAGGGTGACTTGCTGTTGAAACAAGTGGCCGGACGTCTGAAGTCCTGCGTCCGGGAAAGTGATACGGTAGCCCGCTTGGGGGGGGATGAGTTCATCATCCTGCTGGCGACCCTGGAAAGCTCGGCCAAGAGTATCCTCCGGGACGTGGGGCGGGTGGCGGAAAAAATCATTGCCGAGATTACCAAGCCTGTAATGTTGGCCGGTCAGGAGTTCCACGTGGGGACCAGTATCGGAATTGCCTGTTACCCCAACGACGGACACACCCTGAACAAACTGTTACAGGCGGCCGATACCGCCATGTACCAGGCAAAGCAACAGGGGCGGGGGCAATATCAGTTCTACACCCAGTCGATGAATGTGAGGCTCAGACAGCGTCTGGAAATCGAAAGGGTTCTGCGCCGGGCCTTGCACGAGGAACAGTTCTATTTGTTTTACCAGCCCCAGTTCGATATCGCCACGGGGCGCATCGTCGGGGCCGAGGCGCTGATCCGCTGGAATCATCCCGACAAGGGAGAGTTGTCACCGGCAGATTTCATCACCATTGCCGAGAACAATGGATTCATCGTGGCGTTGGGGGAATGGGTGTTGAGGCAGGCGTGCCGCCAGAAAGCCCGCTGGAACCAAGGGAAATTATGCTGGAACCTGCAACATCTGGCGGTCAATGTCTCCCTGCGTCAGCTCCAATCGAGCAATTTCATTCCCATGTTTGAGCGGATTCTGGAGGAAACCGCGGTAAAACCGGATGAGTTGGAACTGGAAGTGACCGAGTCGATTTTTATCCGTCGTGGCGATAATGATCTGGCAAAAAATTTAGATCAGCTGAAAAACCTGGGTATCCGCCTGGCCATGGATGATTTTGGCACGGGATATTCTTCCTTGGGCCGCTTGAAGCACTTTCCCATCGACACTCTCAAGATCGACCGTTCCTTAATCCGCGATTTGACCATAGATCCCAATGATGCCTCGATCACGCGCGCGATCATTGCCCTGGGGCACAGTCTGGGTATGAAGGTGTTGGCCGAAGGAGTGGAAACCGAAGAGCAGTTCATCTTCCTGCGACAATTGGGTTGCGACTGGATGCAGGGGTTTTATGCCGGCCGACCCATGTCGGCCAGGGAGTTGGTACGGCAATGGTCCGACAATGTTCCTTTTGCCAGTTTGGCGAGAATATAGCTCCTGCCTCGATGCCCGGGGAGCTTCCAGGAAAAATGGGGCTGATTCAGACCAAAAAGGTGATCACAGATGCGTCTGGGGGTAAGGGATGCGGGTGGGCTCAGGCGCTTGCCTGGAAAGCATCGCGAATCCAATCAACGATGAAGCCCCCTTTGTCTGGCGTCAAAGCCATGACGTCGAAGCGGGCCGCGCTGTCAAGACGGTGGCGTATGAGGTAATGCTGGGCTCCCTGAATCAGACGTTTTTGTTTGCCCTGGTCGATGCTGGCCAGGGCGCCTCCATAGCGCTGATTCCTGCGCAGCCGGACCTCGACGAAGACCACACTGTCACGATCTTGCATGATCAGATCGATCTCCCCTCCACGCCAGCGATAATTTCGCTCCAGCAGGCTCAATCCCCGGGCCTGGAGAAATCTGAGGGCGAGGTTCTCAGCCGCCTGCCCCCGGCGGATATGGTCAGGGGGAGGGGGCGTCTTCATCGGGTGCGGTCCTGTTCATTTCGATTGCGACCACATCGGGCGCCAGGCCGTAGATGACTGGAATCCCCTGGCGGAATTACGCGCAGGTCGTTTGCCGGCGGATACGCCCGTCATTGCCGGGGCGGAGGACACCCGTCACCCCCGCATAGCGGTTGCCGGTCCCCAGCAGGGTGAATGGAATGCGGTAGGCATCCATTCCCAGAGCGGCCAGACGGAGATAGGCGCCTGAATGTCTCCCAAACTCTTCCTCGAAATCCGCCACGGAAGGTGCCGTTTCGAATTCACCGTTGAGAAGCCAGGGGATGTCACAGAAGCGAATTCCATCCATGTCTTTGTCCCATTTGGGATTGGGATGGCCTTCGTAGATATCCCTGGTGGCATAGACGGGCAGATATCCCGCCTTGTAGAACATCAATTGGGGCCGGATCAGGCGCCCCTGGTGGTAGTCAGCCTGGAGAAACACGAAATCGGCATCATGGCGCACTCGTGGTTCGAACTTTATTTCCCACACCACCTTGCGGAGCCGCTGATAGCGATAGCGGCTTTCATCGAGATCGAGGAGTTGCTTGAGGGGTGCGCTGAAATCGGTGGTGGAGGGGTCATAATGCTGAATTTCCAGGATCCTTCCTCCCAAGTGGTTCCAGTATTCCTGGAAATGCTGTTCGATCCGGGAGCCCAAGGGAGAATCCGGCACCAGTAACAGGGCTCTTTGATGTCCATGTAGCCAAGCGCTGTTGGCTGTCTGCTCCACCGCCACTTCCGGTGCCAAGGCGATTTGAAAAAGTCCCTGACGGGAAAGCCCCTCGATCTGGTTCAGCGCCAGTACCGGCGGATTGAATTGTTCCAGCCGGCTGAGTTGTTCCAGATTGGATTTTTGCAAGGGACCGAGAATCATCTCTGCGCCCTGCCGGCTGGCCTAATGGTACAGGCTGACGGCCTCTGAAGCCGCAGTATCGTAATTGACAAGCTCGGGCTGGTCGGTGATGGAGGGCAGATTTCGTATTGCCTCTATGCCGAGGCTGATGGCTTCCGCTGCCGGTTGATAGGGCCCTGTCGAAGGCAGGAAAAGAGCCATTTTGTGGGGGGGCTGGTACTTTCTGAGGCGGGTGGAAAGATAGCTCTCGAGAAATCGGTTGGTGGTGGCGGGATGGTTGGGAAAATGATTGCGCCAGATGGTCAGTTCCTGCTCCAGAGCAGTCGAAAGATAGGGGTGGGGACGGAGAATTCGGGCCAGTGCTATCCAGCCTGCCAAGTCATGGCTGGCGGAGTTCTGGAGACGATCTAGGCTATCCTCCGGAAGCAGCAGAAGAGCTTCCAGGATCGCTTGGTTGTTGTCCTCCACTTCACCCGGGGTATTGGTAAGCGTACCCAGACGCACCCGTTCCCGAACGCTGGCATCCAGATTCCCCAGCAGCGTGTGGGTGCGGGCCTTGAGTTCCAGGTAACGTTTGCGCAGCGGCACTGGTATCCGCCGGGGCTTGATGGGTTCGAGGAAGTTCAGGGCAACTGTGGGTTCGCCATCGTCCAGAGCGATCTGAGCCTCGAGTAAACGGAGCAAGACTTGTTCTGCGGCGGGGAGACTGGCCGGGTCGATATGCTTCAGGATCTCCTGGGCCCGGTCCAATCGCTGAGCGTGGAGCCAGGCATCGGCGGATCGCAGCCAATAGACGGGGCGATGATTGGGGCTTGCTGCCTGGGCAGCCTTCTGGTAGACCTGCGCGGCCTGTTCATATTTGCCCACCTGATAGAGTTCACGGGCTCGATGGGACCAATTGGGTGTGGGCTGTCTGACGGCCTGTGGCGGGGGGGCGCAGCCACTCAAGAGCATGCAAATGACGGCACACCCCCCAATGAGTCTGGCCGGGAATGGCCGGTAGGCGAACATCACTACTCCTGTTCCCCGCCTCCCCAGAACCGCGTCCAGGTCCGCCGGCCGGGGCGGGGACGATCGTCCAGGGGGACATACGGGCGTTTGGGATTGCCGACGTAGAGCTGGCGGGGTCTGCCGATCTTGTTTTCCGGATCGGAGATCATCTCCTTCCAGTGGGCGACCCAGCCAACGGTACGGCCAATGGCGAACAAGACTGTGAACATGTGGGTGGGAAAGCCCATTGCCCGCAGGACGATGCCGGTATAGAAGTCCACGTTGGGGTACAGCTTGCGTTCGACGAAATATTCGTCTTCCAGGGCGATGCGCTCCAGTTCCATGGCCAGTTTCAGCAGAGGATCATCCTTGTGCCCAAGAGCCTCGAGCACTTCATAACAGCTCTGACGCATGATTTCGGCGCGGGGGTCATAGTTTTTGTAGACCCGGTGACCGAACCCCATCAGGCGGAAGGGATCGCTCTTGTCCTTGGCGCGCTTGATGTATTCGGGAATCCTTTTCTCATCGCCGATCTCCATCAACATCTTCAGAACTGCTTCGTTGGCGCCTCCATGGGCGGGGCCCCACAGAGATGCGATACCGGCGGCGATACAGGCAAAAGGATTCGCCCCGGACGATCCGGCGAGCCGGACCGTCGAGGTGGAAGCATTTTGTTCGTGGTCGGCGTGCAGGATCAGGATTCTGTCGAGGGCTTTGACCACCACTGGGTCGGCCTGGTAGTCCTCGGAGGGGACCGAAAAAGTCATGTAAAGCAGATTTTCGGCGAAACTGTATTCGTTGCGGGGATAGACGAAAGGGCGGCCGATGGTATAACGGTAGGCGTAGGCCCCGATGGTGGGCATTTTGGCGATGATGCGGTAGGCCGCCAACATGCGCTGCTCGGGGTCGGTGATGTCGGTGTCGTCGTGGTAGAAGGCTGACAGGGCCCCCACCACACCGACCATGATCGCCATGGGATGGGCGTTGCGGGTGAAGCCGCGGAAGAAGTGCATCAATTGATCGTGAAGCAGGGTATGGCGCTTGATGTCGTCTTCGAATTCGGCTTTTTCCTCCGCGGAAGGCAGTTCCCCGTAGAGCAGCAGGTAACACACTTCCATATAGTCACTCTGGAGTGCCAGTTCCTGGATGGGATAGCCGCGATAAAGGAGAACGCCCTTGTCGCCGTCGATGAAGGTGATGGAGGACTTGCAGGAGGCGGTGGAAGTAAATCCGGGGTCGAAGGTCAACACCCCGGAACTGCTGAAAAAGTTTCTGATATCGATCGCCGCTGGCCCCTGGGTACCCTGCAGGAGCGGTTGCTCATACCTTTGACCATTGCGCTCGTCGATGAAGGTGAAGAGGTCCTTGGATGAGGTGTTCTGGGTCATGGCAAATTCTCTGTGATCTGGGTGATTATTTAAGATTACCATGAAAAGCGGGGAAAAAAATCCATCCGAAGCAGGCTTATCGAATACTGATATAATAATCGGTTTTCGAATCGAACCTCCAGATGAACAAACAGCTCCAGGAAATTCAGAAACGCCGCACTTTTGCCATCATATCCCACCCCGATGCAGGTAAAACCACCCTGACCGAGAAACTGCTCCTGTTTGGTGGGGCGATTCAGCTCGCAGGGGCCGTCAAGGGACGCAAGGCCTCCCGTCATGCCACGTCCGACTGGATGGAGATGGAAAAACAGCGGGGGATTTCGGTCACCACCTCGGTGATGCAGTTCGAGCACGATGGTTGCCTGATGAATCTCCTCGACACTCCCGGACATGCCGACTTCTCGGAAGATACCTATCGTACCCTGACCGCCGTCGATTCCGCGCTGATGGTGATCGACAGTGCCAAGGGGGTGGAGGAAAGGACCATCAAGCTGATGGAGGTGTGCCGCCTGCGTGACACCCCCATCATCACCTTCATCAACAAGTTGGACCGGGAAGGACGTGAGCCGATCGAACTGTTGGACGAAATCGAATCGGTTCTGGGGATTCAATGTGCGCCGGTGACCTGGCCCATCGGTATGGGGAAGCGTTTCAAGGGGGTTTACCACTTGTATGAGGACGCCGTGCACCTGTTCGATCAACGTCACAGCGACCGGGTGGTGAAGGGGCAGCAGATCAAGGGGCTGGAGAGTCCGGGGTTGGATGAGTATCCGGGGGATCAGGCCGATGAGCTGCGTGAGGAAATCGAACTGGTAAGAGGTGCCAGCCATGAGTTCGATCACGAGGAATATCTGGGAGGGAAGCAGACGCCGGTGTTGTTCGGATCGGCGATCAACAATTTCGGGGTGTTGGAGTTGCTCGATACCTTCGCACGTTATGCGCCGCATCCCCAGCCGAGGCAGGCGATCGAACGCCTAGTGTCACCGGATGAAGGAAAATTCAGCGGCTTTGTTTTCAAGATTCAGGCGAACATGGATCCCCAGCATCGTGACCGGATCGCCTTCGTGCGCATTTGTTCGGGCCAATACCGGAAGGGGATGAAACTTTTCCAGGTCCGTACCGGAAAACAACTGGCCATCGCCAATGCCATGACCTTCCAGGCAGCCAGCCGCCAGCATGTGGAGGAGGCCTGGCCGGGTGACATCATTGGCTTGTACAACCACGGTACGATTCAGGTGGCTGACACTTTTACCCAGGGAGAAAGGCTCAAGTTCGGGGGGATTCCCTATTTTGCCCCGGAACTCTTCCGCCGGGTGGTATTGAAAGACCCCCTGAAGGCCAAGGCCCTTCATAAGGGGCTGGTACAACTCAGTGAAGAAGGAGCGACCCAGGTCTTTCGTCCGCTCAAGAACAACGATCTGATTCTGGGCGCTGTGGGGGTGCTGCAGTTCGATGTGACCGCCTTCCGCCTCAAAAGTGAATACAACGTGGAGTGCAGTTACGAGGCGGTCAATGTGAATGGTGCTCGGTGGATCGAATGTGACGATGAAAGAACCCTCGATGAATTCAAACGTAAGAATTTCGAATATCTCGCGGAAGATGGCGGGGGATACCTGGTCTATCTGGCGCCAACTCGGGTCAATCTTCAGCTCGCCGAGGAGCGTTGGCCCCAGGTGAAGTTCAAATCGACCCGCGAACTGTGAAAAAATCCCATCAGGCTGCCACTGGCGTTTTGATACAATTACCAGTTCATGCTTGATGGTTAGGTGGAGGCTGTCTGGACTGGTTCAGGCCGGATTCATACAACCTTGGTTATCTTAACCCTACCCTGAATCAAAATGGAGGAACACAATGAAAATTCGTCAAATCATGTTGTGCGTTGCTTTGGCAGCCACGATGGGGATGTCCTCTTTGGCTTACGCCACAGAGTTCACCCAGGATGAGAAACTTTGGTTGGGGATGAAGATCTACGAACGTGCCGCAGGCCGCGGTTGTGGTACTTGTCATGATGTGAAGCCTTTCCCCGATCTTACCGAGAGCGTCAAGAAACTTTCCAAGGAAGAGTTTCTGAAAGTGGTCAAGGAAGGACGTCCCGGGACCATCATGACGCCCATGGCGCCGCAGATCATGAAAATTGGTCTGGTGGAAAAAGCCTGCATGACCGAAGATCAGGCCTTGAATGCGCTGCACAGCTATCTGACAGCGTTGGCCAATGGCGAAATCAAGGGCGGCAAGGTCAAGAAACCCAAGAGCCTGAAAGAAAAAATGAAAAGCTGCAAATAAGCGATTCATATCTGCCGCCAAAGGGCTGGTATCTCTCCAGTCCGCGAAAGAAAACCGGCCTGGGGTCACCCTGGCCGGTTTTTTTGGGGGCCGGCAGAAGTTTCCGGCTGACTCACTTGTTTTTACCTTTCATCCTCCATTTCTGGACTCTTCCGTCAGAAGTGGCGCTCAAGAGATAGCGGATCCTAGGGCTGAATTCCAGGGCCAACACCGGGCTGGCGTTGGGCCGCCAGAGGGAACGGCGGGTTTTGAATTCCCGCAATAACCGGCCTTTCCTGACACTCCACAACTTGATCCCCTGGGAAGGATGTCCCGTTGCCAGGTAACCTTCCTTGTTGCTGAAAGCAGCACTGGTGACGGTAATGAAGTCAGGATTCAGCTCATGCTTCAATTTCCCCGAGCGGGTGTCCCAGATCCGGATGGGGCCGAGCAGGGCATTGGTGACCGCATAGGTGCCCCTGGGGGATAAGGTGACGTTGGCCAGCTTACCGCGGTGATTCCAATGATGGACCAGGGTGCCCGATGTCAGATCCCACAGTTTGGCTTGACCATCATCGCCACCGGTCAGGGCGAATCGTCCTTTGCGATCTAGGGAAACGGTCTTGACATTGCGTTCGTGAGGGAAGGCGAAGCGGGTCTTGCCGCTCTTCAGATAGAAATAGACGGCCCGGTCGGTGAGACCGATCAAGGCCCATTGCCCATCGGTAGAGAGCTTGACCGTCTGTATCCCGGGGAGAGACCACGAAGCCAGAGGTTTGCCGCCAGGTGTATGCCACCAGGCGATTCCCTCACGGTCGGCCGTGAGGGCGAATTGGCCGTCGGGAGTGACGGCCACCGAGACCAGGTCATGTTGCTGGGTGCTGCCGTGACGGAAAGTATGCAGGAGCCGTTTGGGTTGCAACTGCCACCATTGGCCCCCCTGGTCGATGGTGGCCAACAGGGCATGGCTCTCGTTCAAGGCCGCGGCGGTGATGCCATCGGCAACCAGAGACCATTCTTTTGTGGGTTTGGCATCCTTGCTGCAGCCGTTGATGAGGAAAAGGAGCAGACACAGGGGGAGCAGAGTGAATTTCATGACGAGTTTCCTTGAAACCAGGTCAGTTTGGAATGTAGCTTGACGACTTCTCCGATGATCACCAGGGTGGGCGGGGCCGCATTCTCATTCCTGGCCCGCTCTGCCAGGGTGGCGACGGAGGCGACGATCACTTTCTGATGGGGGGTGGTGCCCGACTGCACCAACGCCGCCGGCATGTCCGGGTTCATGCCATGCTCGATCAGGGCATGGCAGATTTCATCCAGACCCAGCAGTCCCATATAGATCACCAGAGTCTGGCCGCGGACCACCAGCTTGTCCCATTGCAGATTGGGCCGGTCCCCCTGGCGGTGTCCGGTGACGAACAGACAGGACTGGGCATAGTCGCGGTGAGTCAGGGGGATGCCCGCATAGCTGGCGCAACCCGAGGCGGCGGTGATTCCGGGGACGACGATGAATGGAATCCCTTGTTCTGCAAGGGTGGCAATCTCTTCACCCCCTCTGCCGAAAATGAACGGGTCGCCGCCTTTCAGCCGTACCACTCTCTTTCCCTCTTTGGCCAGCTGAATAAGCAGCTGATTGATCTCCTTCTGGGGAAGGCTGTGATCGGCCCGGGCCTTACCCGCATAGATTTTCTCTGCATCGCGCCGCACCAGATCAAGGATGGGCGCGGAAACCAGCCGGTCATAGACCACCACGTCGGCTTCCTGGAGCAGTCGCAGGGCACGGAAGGTCAACAGGTCGGGATCGCCCGGTCCGGCACCCACCAGCGCCACGTATCCCAGGGGGGAGGCAGTGCCGGTAGCGCTGTCGAGAGCCTTAGCCATGGCTTTCTGCGCAGCCTGGGGCTGTCCCGAGAGCATCAGTTCGCCGGGAGCACCCGAGAGGGTGCATTCCCAGAAACGTCGCCGCAAAGAGGCGGTGGGGAGCTGCCGTTGAACTTTCTCCCGGTATTTTCCCGCCAGTGTTGCCAACAGGCCGAAATTGGCCGGAATCATGCTTTCCAGACGCGCTTTCAATATTCTCGCCAGCACCGGTGCCTTCCCGCCACTGGAAACTGCGATGACAAGTGGCGCACGGTCGACGATGGCCGGCATGACGAAATCACAGGTCTGTGGCTGGTCGACTGTGTTCACAAGGATGCCTTTGGTCTGGGCCGTCTGGGAGATGCGGGTGTTGAGGGCAGGGTCGTTGGTGGCCGCAATGATCAGGGTGGGTTGGTCAAGATCCTCGGGTGAGAATGACTTTCGCAGCAGCATCAATCTTCCCTGGTCTGCCAGCTCTACCAGGGCTTGCCGGATTTTCGGGGCGATGACGGTGACCGTGGCGCCGGCGCGGAGTAAAAGTTCGATTTTGCGCTGGGCCACTGCCCCACCGCCGACCACCACGCAGTGTCGCCCATGGAGGTCGAGAAAGATGGGCAGGAACGGCAGCGGGGTTGTCGCTGGATTTCTGCTATTATTTTCTGCCATTGATATTTTTAACGGTTACTTATGGAATTTGACAGGGAATTGGATACCAGTGGTCTCAACTGCCCCCTCCCGCTATTGCGGCTCAAAAAGATTCTAAATGAAATGGAGAGTCGGGAGGTGGTCTATGTGATTGCGACCGACCCGGCTTCGGTTCTGGATTTTGGAGTATTTGCCGATCAGACCGGTAATGAAATTTTAGAACACAGAGAAGAGAACGGTCGTTATCACTATTGGATTCGTAAGAAATAATTACCGTGAAAGTTTGGGGGAGGGGAAGGGGCATTGGTTTTCGAGACGCCGTGAATCCGTTCATGGAGGCTCGGAAACGGCCATCCGGGCAGTTTGCGCCCTCGAAGCGAACCCCCTGGCCCGGCGGATCTTTCATCCTCCGGGGTGGAAGTGAGGTCCATGGCAGCAGCACACTGGATCAAAGCGCAACAGGTTCCGGCCCCTGGCGCAGGGTAAGAACAGGCCATCCGCGTTCACGAGCGGTGCTGTGGAGATTCTGGTCGGGGTCGACGGCCACCGGGTGGCCAACCTGTTCGAGCAGCGGCAGATCATTGTGAGAATCACTGTAAAAAGTGGCCCTATCGGTATCCAGCCGGTGTTCCTCCAGCCATTGCCCAAGCCGTGACACTTTACCCTCGCGGAAACAGGGGGTGCCGGTAAAGCGACCGGTGTATCTGCCATCCACTAACTCGGGCTGGGTTGCGATCAGCTCGTCCACTCCGAACAGTTCAGCGATAGGGGTAGTGACGAAAGCATTGGTGGCGGTGATGATGACCAGTGTGTCGCCGCGTTCGCGATGACATGCAATCAGAGTTTTGGCGGCGGGCAGGAGGATGGGTTCGATCTTTTCCGCAATGAAACGCTCACGCCACTCGTGTAGCCGTTTGGGAGGGTGCTGGCTCAAGGGTCTGAGGGCGAAGCCAAGGAATTCATGGATGTTCAGGCAACCCTGGCGATAATCCTCATAGAATTTGCGTTTGGCGGTTTCATATTCCTGGGCGTCAACAATACCTTGTTCCACCAGAAACTGGCCCCACAGATAATCACTGTCACCCCCCAGGAGGGTGTTGTCCAGGTCGAATAGAGCGAGGAAACTTGAAGCGGTTGTTCGAGTTTTTGGAATCACTTGCGGATGCCCGGATCCTTGTGTAGGTTATGTTGATATGAGAAGAATAATTTTACCATCGAAAATGTTGTCACACTTTGGGCTATGATTGATTCCAAGGGATACCGCCTGAATGTGGGGATCGTCCTCTGCAATGATGCCGGCAATGTTTTCTGGGCACGGCGTATCGGCATGCGTTCCTGGCAATTTCCCCAAGGTGGCATCAAGCCCAAGGAAGATCCTGAGGAGGCGATGTTTCGAGAACTCTACGAGGAGACGGGGTTGACCCACGATGATGTGGCCATTATAGGCAGAACACGTGACTGGCTCCATTATCGTCTGCCGTACCGTTACATTCGCCGCCATTCCTTACCCTTGTGTATCGGCCAGAAACAATTATGGTATCTACTCCGCTTGCGTGGTATGGAAGACCATATCAAATTGGACTTGTGCGGCAGACCAGAGTTCGATGACTGGCGCTGGGTGGATTATTGGCATCCCGTGCGTGAAGTCGTTTACTTTAAAAGAGAAGTTTATCGGCAAGCGCTGGAAGAACTGGGACGACTTCTGGTCTCCGACTCGGTCCCCATTGACCCCAGTGGATACTTGGCGCGTTGAAAATTGATCTTCATTTTTGATACGGGATTCCGCGGCCGTTGGAGGAACGCTTGCCCCTATTCCGAAAAATCCTTGGGATTCTGATTTTATCCCTCGCCCTGACTACCTTGGTATGTCAGGGAGGGGATCAGTTGCCTGTCGTCGTTGTGGTCAATCCCAGCGTGACAGACGAGCAACCGTCACGGAACGAGCTCCGGGCCATTTTTGCCATGCGCCGCGCCACCTGGGAGAATGGCGACCCACTCCAGGTGTTTGTCCTGCCTGACGATCACCCCCTGCACCGTTTTTTCTGCAAACACATTCTCAGAATCTATCCTCATCAATTGCGCCGCATCTGGGATCGCAATATCTTCTCTGGGACTGGCCAGGCGCCGATCGAGGTCGAAGACATGCACGAGATGAAGGAACGGATTTCCGCCACTGCCGGTGCGATTGGCTATATCAGCGAGGATATGTTGGACGAATCATTGAGACAGGTGGAGGTTCCATAGGGTGATTCCATCGATAAAGACATCGGGAACCGGGGGCCTGTTCCTCAGGCAAGTGACGCTGCTCATGCTCTGGTTCTGCTACTGGACGACCGCTTTTGCAGAAGAAGAACCCTTATGGCGCCGCAGTTTACAATTTCATGGTTTTCTCAGTCAGAGCTTCGTATTGACCTCTGCCAACCGCTGGTTCGGAAACAGTGAAGACGGAAGCCTCGACTTCACCGAGGCTGGTCTCAACCTGTCATTTCGTCCCATCGGACCATTGAGGTTGGCCGCCCAGGGGATTTACCGCCGCAGCGGACGCCTGAATCCCAATGAATTGCGCCTGGACTATGCCCTGGCAGACTATACCTTCCTGTCATCAGCCAAGGGGCGCTTGGGCATTTTGTTGGGACGGGTCAAGAATCCGTTGGGGCTCTATAATGAGACCCGGGATGTCGCTTTCACCCGTCCGACGATTTTCCTCCCCCAGAGTATCTATTTCGATCGGACCCGCAATCTGGGGCTGGCCAATGACGGATTCCAGTTGTATGGCGAATACTCCACCCCCTGGGGTGACTGGTTTCTCCGTGCCGGCGCCGGTTGGCCCAATGGAACCCTGGACAAGGAATTCGAACGCCTGGCCTTTGGCAAAAACCTGAATGGCGAATTCGATCCCCATCTGTCGGCAATCGGTCGCCTGATGTATGAATATGAGGGAGGGAAGGTGAGGCTGGCGGTGACAGGATCGCTGGTGGAAACTCATTATCAACCGGGGAGTGGAAATCCCATTGAAGACGGGAAGGTTTTTTTCAAGCCGGTGATCTTTTCGGCCCAGTACAACGGGGAGAAATTATCCCTAACGGGGGAATATGCGCTGCGTTTTACCAAACTGAAACATTTCGGGCGTTTCCTTCCTGATAGCAGTGTCACCCAGGAAAGCTACTACTTGCAGGCAAGTTACCGGGTTCTTCCCAATGTCCAGCTGGTGGGGCGGTACGATGTGCTGTTTGCGGATCGTGACGATACTTCCGGCCGCAGGTTCGAGGCAGCGACGGGGAGGCCTAGGCACAGTCGTTTTGCCCGCGACTGGACCGCGGGGATTCGTTGGGATATCACTTCCTGGTGGATGGTCCGGGCCGAGTACCACAACGTCTACGGGACCGGGTGGCTGGCCGTGTCTGAAAACGGGGATTTCAAGGACACCAGAAAACATTGGCACATGTTTGCGCTCTTGACGGCATTCCGCTTCTGAAGCCTTCCAAGCGGTTTTAACCCGGAGATTTCATCAATTTGTGCCGGTATCGCAAAGGATATTGGTTCCACAAGGAAATTCCTGAAGGAGTGGCGTATCGGTGATGACGACCGACTGAGGGAATATTTCTTGTGGAGACAAGAGACAAGCGAGATTGGTGCAAATTTGTGAAAGATCCGGGTTAATAACCGGGGGAGGAAAAGTCCAGACCGCAGGGAGGGTTCGCAATTCTTTCCACCCGGGTGTCTATGTGTCCATTGGGGTGGAGTTCCAACCAGCGCCAGCCGGGAGGTCGATCGTCCAGGGCAAAATCATCCGAAGCGGGTTTGAATTGGAAACAGGTCGATGGCGCGCTCCACAGTTTGATCGAGGCGTGGTGGCTACAAAAGACCTGGTGGATATGGCCGAAGACGATTCCGGCAACCTGGTGAAAACCGCCCACAAGTTCCAGAAACTCGTTGCCATTGTCTACCTGCATGGCGTCCATCCACGTGCTTCCTATGGACAGAGGGGGGTGGTGCAAGGCGATCAGCGCATGACGTTCCCGGTCTTCCATCAAGGTGTCCTGGAGAAAGGCCAGTTCCTTCTCTGCCAGATGGCCCTGATGGGAGTGGGGACGATGGCTGTTGAGGCACAGTATCTGCCAATGGGTGCTTATGATCCTGCGGGCACAATGGGGGCCTTCGGCACACAGGATTTGCTTCATCATGTCCGGGTCGTCGTGATTACCAGCCAGGCAAACCCAAGGCACCTCAAGGGGTTCCAGGAGGGACAGTAGCCTTTGGTAACTGGACAGGAAAGGGTCCTGCACCAGATCCCCCGTCAGCAGGATGAGATCGGGAGGCCAGTCGTGGTGACCCCGAAGATATTCCAGGGTTTTTCTCAGGCTCAGTTCGGTATCCACGCCCATCAATGTTTGGCCCTGCCGTTCCATTAAATGGCAGTCGGTGAGCTGGAGTACTTTCAGGGGACTGGTCGCTGCCAGGGTCAGGGTGGTCGGCGTCATAGGCGTTTTAGGAGAATCTTGGAGTTGCGTTTGTAGTTGTAGCAGCGTTTCCTTTCCAGGGGAAGCTCGTTGAAATCGACCAGACGGAAACCCCGTTCCAGGAACCAATGGGTGGTTCGGGTGGTGAGCACGAACAGATGCGTCAATCCGGCCTCCCTGGCTTTCGCCTCCATGGATTCCAACAAACGCTGACCCCGTTGCTCACCACGATAGTCGGGATGCAGGGCCAGGCAGGCGAGTTCGGCCATCCCGGCTTCCGGGAAGACATGCAGGGCGGCGCAGCCGATGATCAGCCCATCTCGCTCGATGACCCAATAGGCATCGATTTCCATCTCCAGTTTTTCCCTGGAGCGTTTGACCAGGACGCCTTCCCGCTCCAAAGGTTCGATCAGTTCCAGAATGCCGCCGATATCTTCGATGGAGGCGGGACGCAAAGTTTCGAAGGGGGCGGCGGACACCAGGGTGCCGATGCCGTCACGGCTGAACAGTTCGAGCAGCAGCGCTCCGTTGACATGACGGTTGAGCAGATGGGCCCTTTGGACGCCCCCCTCTACGGCCCTGACCGCCGCCTCCAGGTGGCTGGAGATATCGCGGCTGAAGGTCTGGTCGGCGAGCAACCGGCGGGCTTCCCGGGTGGTGATTTGCGGAACCGGCGTTGGATTGTCCCGGGCAGCGCAGTTTTCTTCCATCAACAACAATAGTTTGTCGGCCTCGATGGCGCTGGCGATTTCCGTCGCGACCTGTTCGGCGCTGAGATTGAAGGTTTCGCCACTGGGTGAGTAGCCCAGGGGGGACACCAGGACCAGATGGCCCTGGTCGAGCAAGCCTCTGATGTTGTCCCGGTCCACTTTGCGGACTTCGCCGGTATGTTCGAAGTCCAGCCCGTCGATTACCCCCAGGGGTTTGGCGGTGACGAAGTTACCGGAGATCACCTGGAGGTGCACCCCGTCCATGGGGGAGTCGGCCACCCCCATGGACAGGCGCGACTCTATTTCCACCCGTACCTGTCCGGCCGCCTCCATGGCGCATTCCAGGGCCGGGGGATCGGTGATTCTGAGCGCGTGATGAAAACGACTGGTGATGCCCCGGGCCTGGAGACGCTGTTCGATCTGGGGGCGGATGCCATGGACCAGGACCAGCCGGATGCCCAGGCCATGGAGAAGCGCAAAATCGTGGATCAGACTAGGGAAGTCGGGATCGACGAGGGCCTCCCCTCCAAAGAAAACCACAAAGGTCTTTCCCCGGTGGGCGTGGATATACGGAGAGGAGGCCCGAAACCAGTGGACGAAGGCGTCCGGCTCGACCACGGCTTACAACTTGTCGGCCAGCTGACGGTCGGTCACAGCGCCTTGCGAGGCCGAATTGACCAGGGCCGCGTATTTGGCAAGGACTCCCCGGGTATAGCGGGGAGCCGGTTTATGCCAGTTCGTCAGGCGCGCCGCGATTTCCTCTTCCGTCAGATGCAGGTGAAGGTTGCGCGACTGGGCGTCGATAGTAATGGTGTCTCCCTCCTGGACGATGGCCAACGGCCCTCCGTCATAGGCTTCTGGGGTGATGTGCCCGACCACGAACCCATGGGTCCCCCAGGAGAAGCGGCCATCGGTGATCAGGGCGACATCCTTGCCCAGGTCCTTGCCCATCACTGCGGAGGTGGGAGAAAGCATCTCACGCATTCCAGGGCCTCCTTTGGGGCCTTCGTAACGGATCACGATCACGTCGCCTTTTTTCACGCTGCCATCGAGGATGCTTTTGAGAGCCGCCTCCTCACATTCGAACACTCGTGCCGTACCGGTGAAATTCAAGCCTTCCTTGCCGCTGATCTTGGCCACCGCACCGTCGGGGGCCAGATTCCCCTTGAGAATCACCAGATGACTGTCTTTCTTGATCGGCTTCGACAGGGGACGGATGATATCCTGATGATCCGGATAAGGAAGGACATCGCTCAGGTTCTCGGCTAGGGTCCTGCCAGTGACGGTCAGACAGTCCCCATGCAACAGTCCGTGGTCAAGCAGCATCTTCATCAAGGGCTGGATGCCGCCGATTTCGATCAGATCGGCCATATGGTAGCGGCCGCTGGGTTTGAGGTCGGCGAGCACCGGAGTTCGTTGCCCGATACGGGTGAAATCGTCCAGGGACAGCTCGACGCCGCAGGCATCGGCCATGGCGAGAAAGTGTAATACCGAATTGGTCGAACCGCCCAGGGCGATCACCACGGTGATGGCGTTTTCGAATGCTTCCCGGGTCATGATGTCCAGGGGCTTGAGGTCCTTCTCCAGCAGCTCGAGCACCGCTTTGCCCGCGGCCTCGCAGTCTTTCTGCTTGTCCTGGGAAATGGCCGCCTGCGCAGAAGAGCCGGGAAGGCTCATCCCCAGGGCTTCAATGGCCGAGGCCATGGTGTTCGCGGTATACATTCCCCCACAGGATCCAGGCCCTGGAATGGCCTTGGATTCGATCTTGTGCAGGGTTTCGTCGTCGATCTTGTCATTGGCGCGGGCGCCAACCGCCTCGAACACCGACACGATGTCCAGGTGTTGTTCCCCAGGCAACCCGGAAGGATGGTGCCTCCGTAAACGAACACCGCGGGCCGGTTGAGGCGGGCGATGGCGATCATGCAACCGGGCATGTTCTTGTCACATCCCCCGATGGCGACGAGGCCGTCGTAACCCTGGCAACCCATGACGGTCTCGATGGAGTCGGCGATGACTTCCCGTGATACCAGGGAATATTTCATGCCCTCGGTTCCCATGGAGATGCCGTCGGAAATGGTGATGGTATGGAACAGTACCCCTTTGCCGCCGTTGGCATCCACCCCCTGAATGGCATGGCTTGCCAGCTGATTGATGTGCATATTGCAAGGCGTGACCATGTTCCAAGTGGACGCGACCCCAATCTGGGGCTTGCGGAAGTCCTCGTCGCTGAACCCGACTGCATGCAGCATGGCCCGGCTGGGAGCACGTTCGATCCCATCGACGATCTGGGATGATTGAGGACGTTTTTTGACAGTCATTTGAGTGCAATCTCCATCGTTGGTGTTCACGATTACAGGGAGGACAATGAATTCCAGCTGCGTTTGCGGCGCCAGCCAAGACGGGGCAGGAGCAAGCCCAGGACGATCCCGCCGGCCAGCACTCCGGCGCCAATCAAAAACCAACGCTTCGAACCTTCATGGCTGAGCGCCTGGTTTTCCAGTTTCAGATGTTCCAGATCTCTTTCCAGGGTGGCGACCCGCTCCCGCAGACGGTTCCGTTCGTCTTCTATTTCCAGGGCATGGGCTGCTGCATGGCGTATCCTTTGCATTTCAGATTCCAAGGCTTCACTGCGCTGATTCAATTGGAGCTTCTCGCTGCTCAATTGACCCTGCGCTTTTTTTAGTGCTTCCAGCTCCTGCTTGATCCTGGCGTTTTCCGCCTTGATCTTTTCAAGTTCGGCATTGGCGACTTTCAATTTCCAGCGCGAACTCGGCTCCTTGCTCAGGTATCGGGTCAGGATCCAGCCTTCCGTTCCATCACGCAGGCGGACCTTGCTGTAGCCGCTTTTGGAGTCATGTTCCAACACGGTGACAGGAGCGCCGCTTCTCAGTTGGCGCAGAATCTTGTAGTGGATACCCTTGCCGGCACGGACATGGACTTCGATCCGGTCGGTGACGTAAGCAGGTTCATCGGCCCAGGTCCAGGCGCTGATTTGGAGGAGCAAAAAGGCGGCGGCAAAGGTTCTCATGCTGACTCCGAAAGTTGAGTTGAAACAATCATTTTAAAACCCCTGGTTGTGATGGCAAAAAACCTCAGTCCAGGGAATGGGGTGAAAGGAGAAATTCCAGTAACGCCTTTTGCGCATGGAGACGGTTTTCCGCTTCGTCCCAGACCACGCTCTGGGGTCCTTCCAACACCTCGGCTGTGACTTCCTCGCCACGGTGGGCGGGCAGGCAGTGCATGAACAGGGCATCGGTGTTGGCCCTTTGCATCAGCTCCCGGTTGACCTGGAATGCCGGGAAAGCCTCGATTCTTTGTTGCTGCTCTTCTTCCTGGCCCATGCTGGCCCACACGTCGGTGACGATCAAATCGGCCCCTTGCGACGCCTCGCGTGGGTCACGGGTAAGGGATACCTGATCGCCGGCCGAATTTATGAGACCGGGTTCGGGTTCATAACCTTCAGGGCACGCGACTGTGAGCTGGAAATCCAGCAGGCGGGCGGCATTGATATAGGACTGGCACATGTTGTTGCCGTCCCCGATCCAGGCGACCCGGCATCCACGGATGTCGCCACGGTGTTCGAACCAGGTTTGCAGGTCGGCAAGCAACTGGCAGGGATGGAAGCGGTCCGTCAGGGCATTGATGACCGGGACCCGCGAGTGGGCTGCGAAGCGTTCCACCGTTTCGTGACGATGGGTGCGCAGGGCAATCACGTCGACCATCCGGGAGAGTACCCGGGCCGTGTCTTCCAAAGGTTCCCCCCGCCCCAGCTGGGAATCCTTGGGAGAGAGGAATATGGCGGCCCCGCCGAGCTGGACGATGCCGACCTCGAATGACACTCGGGTGCGGGTGGATGCCTTCTCGAAGATCATTCCCAGGACGCGGTTCTTCAGAGGTTCATAAGGGCCACCGAGGCGCTTGAGTTCGATGGCCCGATGAAGCAGAGCCCTGATTTCTCGGGCTGAAAGATCCGACAGAGTGAGAAAGTGGCGGGTATTCATGAGGCCATTCCTTTGATGAGGTCTGTGATGATATCGACAATCAGCTCTCCCTGAGCATCCTCGAGGATCAGAGGAGGCAGAAGGCGTACGACATTGGAAGCGGTGACGTTGATTAGGAGGCCTTTGTCCAGCGCCTGTTGAACCAGTTGGGGGCAGGGGGAGTCCAGTTCGATCCCGAACATCAGGCCCTGGCTGCGGATTTCCCTCAGCTGTGGGAAATCCGCCAGTTTTTCAGCCAATTGTCCGCTCAGGGCACATCCCAGAGAATCGGCGCGTTGAATCAGGCCATTATCGTCGATGAGGCGAAGGACTTCCAGAGCCACCTGACAGCCCAGGAAATTGCCGCCAAAAGTGGAGCCATGCATGCCTGCTTCCAGGAGTTCCGCTGCCTTTCCTTTGGCAACACAGGCGCCGATGGGGAAGCCATTGCCGAGTGCTTTAGCCAGAGTCATGACATCGGGGACGATGGCTTCCTTCTGGTGCGCGAACCAATGGCCGCTGCGCCCGATGCCGGTCTGGATTTCGTCCAGCATCAGCAACCAATCATGCTGGTCGCACAGCGAGCGTAAACCTGCCAGATAGCCTGGCGAGGGAATCCGGATACCGCCTTCCCCCTGGATGGGTTTCACCAGCACTGCCACGATGTCTTCGCGCTCCGCCAGTGCTTCGATGGCTCCGGAATCGTCGAATGGAACCCGTACGAATCCAGTGACCAAAGGCTCGAAGCCCTGCTGGACCTTGGGGTTGCCGGTGGCGCTGAGGGTCGCCAGGGTGCGACCGTGGAAGCTGCCTTCGGTGACCACGATTTTGGGTTCACGAATGTTGCGGCGGGCGCCATAGGCCCGGGCGATCTTGATGGCGGCTTCGTTGGCCTCGGCACCCGAATTGCAGAAGAACACATTGTCCATACCGCTGAGGCGGCACAATTTCTCGCCCAGGCGTTCCTGAGGGGCAATTCGATAGAGGTTGGAAGTGTGCCACAGCTGACTGGCCTGGAGGCAAAGAATCCGGGTGAGATCAGGGTGGGCATGACCCAGGTTGCACACGGCGATGCCAGCGAGGGCATCGAGATAACGTTTGCCGTCCTGATCCCATAACTAAGCTCCCTCGCCACAGACAAAGGTGACGGAAAGCCGGGCGTAGGTAGGCATGATTGAAGATTTCATCTGACTCTCGAGCTTTGACTGGATATGAACCAAGTTAACCATTTTGGGCGGGGTTTGAACTTCCGCCGTTATTTTTGACTTATGAACGTAAGAGGACAGGCTCTGGCCTTTTAGCCGGCTGCGGATGCATTCGAAGTCAAAACAAAAAGGCAGCCGACAGACTGCCTACAAAGGGCGAATTCTATTGAATTCCAGGGTTGGAAACAATAGAAGAATGGATGTTGTTGCTCCTTTACCACAGAATTTGGCCGATAGTCAGAATAAAATGGCATATAATCAGAGTGGAAAAGCGCATTCTGTGGAGGGTGTCATGCGTTGGATAGGGTGGATATGTCTAGGATTGTTTTTCGCCCAGGCAGGATGGGCGCTCGAAATACGCGGGGTACGCTATTGGAATGCCCCTGACCACGTGCGTCTGGTCTTTGACACCTCAGGGCAGGTCAAGCCCCGGGTGTTCGGTCTGGAAGACCCGGACCGGTTGGTCCTGGATATGCATGGGGCCAAGCTGCGGGCGCCGCTTCCCAAACCCGCTGCCGGTACTCCCTTCCTAAAAGCCCTGCGAAGCGGAAAACCCAGACCGGGGGTGCTGCGGATGGTGCTCGACCTCAAAACTCCGGTCAGGCCCAAAGTATTTTCCCTCCTCCCCAATGAACACTATGGGCATCGTTTGGTGGTGGATCTCTATGCCCGGGGAGGGAAGCAGGCCGAGAAACCCAGGCAGGTCGAGAAACTCAAAGCGGCGCCGTTGAAATATCGCGATGTCGTGATTGCCATCGATGCCGGACACGGGGGGGATGACCCTGGCGCCATCGGCCGGGCGGGCACCCAGGAAAAGGACGTGGTGTTGTCCATTGCCCGCAAGCTCGCCAGTCTGATCAACCAAAGCCGGGGAATGAAGGCCGTGCTGACCCGCAAGGGGGATTACTACATCCCCCTGCGGCGGCGAATGGAACTGGACCGCAAGGCCCGCGCCGATCTTTTCCTTTCCATCCACGCCGATTCCTTCAAGAATCCCAAGGCCAGCGGGGCCGGAGTCTATATTCTCTCCCGACGCGGGGCATCCAGTGAAGCGGCCCGCTGGCTGGCGGCCCAGGAGAACGCCTCAGACCTGGTGGGTGGAGTGAGCCTGGACGACAAGGACGACGTGCTGGCTAAGGTGTTGCTGGATCTGTCCCAGACCGCCACCCGTGAGCACAGCCAGGCGCTTGCCCGGGAAGTTCTGCGGCAACTGCAGCGTATCGGGCGTATCCACCACCATGGTGTGCAGCAGGCGGGGTTCGTGGTGCTGAAGTCGCCGGATATTCCCTCGGTGTTGGTGGAAACGGCTTTCATCTCGAATCCCAGAGAAGAACACCGCCTGCGTAGTTCCAAGTACCAGTGGTACTGGGCCCGGGCCATCCAGCGGGGAATTCGCGCTTATTTCCACAGCCATGCGCCTCCCGACACGATTCTGGCGGCTGAACGCCGACACGTCATCGGGCGGGGCGAGAGCCTGGCCAAGATTGCCCGCCAATACGGTATCAGCACCCGGGATCTCATGGATTACAATCATTTGACCGGAACCAGGATCAAGGCCGGTCAGATACTCAAAATCCCGCTGGGCGGATGACCCGGATACGCTTGTTGCCGCCGCAGCTCGTAAACCAGATTGCGGCGGGAGAGGTGGTCGAACGACCCGCCTCCGTGGTCAAGGAATTGGTGGAGAACAGCCTCGATGCCGGCGCGACCAGGATCGAGGTCACCGTCGAATCCGGCGGTATCGGATTGATCCGGGTCCGGGACGACGGAGGGGGAATCGCCAGGAAGGATCTCCCCCTGGCCCTCGCCCGCCACGCCACCAGCAAGATCGCCTCTGTGGATGACTTGATGGCCGTTCGTACCCTGGGGTTCCGCGGCGAGGCATTGCCCAGCATTGCCTCGGTGGCGCGTCTCGAACTGATCTCGAGGACCAGTGAAGAGCCGTGTGGCTGGAAAATACTGGTCCAATCCAACGGTGAACTGGGTGAACTGGTGCCTGAGGCCCATCCCGTGGGGACCACCGTGACGGTGGCCGACCTTTTTCACAACGTTCCCGCAAGGCGCAAGTTCCTGCGCGCCGAACGGACCGAATTCGGTCATATTCAACAATTTCTGGAGCGCCTGGCTCTGAGTCGCTTCGATGCCGCTTTCACTCTCCAGCACAATGGCCGCCCATTGTTCCGGCTTTCAGGAATCGAGTCGCAAGC
>Ga0114931_10001059_pt1 | contig 34845 bp, 28 predicted proteins | sample 2SBtaG_FD_89579 | JGI IMG/M metagenome (GOLD analysis project Ga0114931, IMG submission 89579) | Deep subsurface microbial communities from Kolumbo volcano to uncover new lineages of life (NeLLi) - 2SBTROV14_V59a metaG | ecosystem: Environmental > Aquatic > Marine > Volcanic | place: Kolumbo... | reverse complement strand
TCATCAAGGTCATGCAGGAACTCAAAAAAGCCCGCGATGAACTCAACGAGAACCTGCTGAAGCCGCTGGGGCTTCACCTGGTGCAAACCGCGGATAAGACAGAATACATTATACGCGCCATCAACATGGTGCGATTCAACATCATCGTCGGCGGAACTTTCGCGATCATTCTCCTGCTCGTATTTCTACGCAGTTTTTACAGCACCCTGGTTATTGCCCTGGCTATTCCGATCAGTGTGATCGGATCGTTTCTGGTCATAACGCTGATGGGCAGGACGATCAATGTCATTATGCTTGCGGGCATGGCTTTTGCCGTCGGCATGGTCGTCGATGCGTCAATTGTTGTTCTGGAAAATATTCACCGCCACCGGGAGATGGGCAAGCCGGCGGCCCAAGCGGCTCTGGATGGAGCCTTGGAAGTCTGGGGAGCCATTCTGGCCAGTACGCTGACAACACTGGCCGTTTTTATCCCCATTCTTTTTATCGAAGAGGATGTCGGACAATTGTTCCGCGACATTGCCGTCGCCATCAGCGCGGCGGTCACACTGTCGCTGATGGTGAGCATCCTGGTAATTCCTGTTCTCAGCAAAAAACTTCTGCGGTATGAATCTACACACAATCAAATTCCGATTTTCAAAAATCTCCTGGGATTGACGCCACTGGCTGCTAAATTCAATGAAGCCATTATCTCTCTTCTCAAAAAATTGTTTCAATCCCGGCGAATACAGATTGCCGTTGTTTTGGCTTTGATTCTGTTTCCGATTTTCATTACATCGCGTATGATCCCAAAAACCGAATACCTTCCCGAAGGCGACCAGAACGTCATTATCGGTATGATGATTCCTCCTCAGGGATATAACATCGAGGAGGCACACCGTATCGGCAGGGAAATGGAAGCCAACTACCGCCCTTACTGGGAAACCGAGTCGGGAAAGGAGAAAGAAGCCGGTCTCGAAGGTCCGGCGGTGCGCAACTTTCTGTTCATCGGCACCGGAGGAAGCTTGTTTACCATCGTCAAGGCAAAGGACCCGGAACGGGCCAAGGATTTAATTGTGCCGCTGAAAAAGGAGCTGAAAAAAGTCCCGGGCATGATTGCCGTTACCCGACAACTATCGCTTTTTTCCAGCGCGTTTCGAGGGTCTCGCGGCATCGAAATCAATATCCTGGGACCCGACCTGGTCAAACTGACAACCATCGCCCGCAACGCCTTTTTCAAGTTGAACAAAATTATGCCGGGCGCACAGATCCGCCCCGTCCCGGGTATGGAACTGGGCCAACCCCAAATTCAGGTGCTGCCCAAGTGGAAAGAAGTGGCGGATATGGAAGTTGATGTGTTTGAGTTAGGTTACTCCGTCTCCGCCATCGTCGATGGCGTTTATGCGGATGAAATCTATCTGAACCCGGATAAGCTGAACGTAACCTATTTGCCGCGTGACGGAATCGACTTGATTCTCAAAAGCCGAGACTCCGACATCAATCGGACTCAGGAAATCGATACCGTCATGATAAACACCCCAATGGGAGCAACCGTTCCTCTCGGCAGCATTGCCACCACCGTGGAAACCGTCAGTTCGGAACGCATCCAACATCTGGAACGCGACCGGTCCATTACGTTGGAGGTGCTGCCGCCAGCCAGCCTGCCCTTGGAAGAGGGCATCGACCTTGTCCGAACAAAAATTATCCAGCCTCTTAAAAACGATGGAACGCTGACAGGTGGATACTCCATTCAATTAACGGGAAACGCCGACAAACTGGAGCGCACCCGGCAAGCCATGTCGGGAAACTTTATCATGGCCATAATCATTACTTACCTTTTGCTGGCCGTTCTGTTCCAGCACTGGGGCTATCCGCTGATCATTATGTTGAGCGTTCCCATGGCGGCCGTCGGCGGTGTTTTCGGGCTTTGGCTGATCAACCGCTTTGTCCTGCAACCCCTGGATGTACTGACCATGCTGGGTTTCATCATCCTAATCGGCGTGGTGGTCAATAATGCGATACTGATCATCTACCAAAGCCTTAATAACCTGCGAACCGGAGAAATGACCCCGCATGACGCCATTCTGGAAAGCGTCCGCACCCGCATCCGCCCTATCTTCATGAGCACGTTCACCAGCATCTTCGGCTTAATGCCGCTGGTGGTCCTCCCCGGAGCAGGAAGCGAAATTTACCGGGGAATCGGAACCGTAATTCTCTCCGGATTATTTTTCAGTACGCTGTTCACCCTTGTCCTCATTCCTTCCCTGCTAAATCTAAGTATGTCGCTAGGAAAAGAAAAGCAACAAGCGAGCGGATAAATCAAATTGCTTTACAGCTCGACCACCTTATCGTACATGCCCAAACTGACTTCCAACCCACTTTCAATGCTGCGTGACCGGGGAACCGCGAAGGTTCCGTTTCGGGTTATTTTCAGCACACTCTTAAAATTTGGATATTCGTCATCAGAGTAAATGGCACTGGACTGTTTAAGAATCTCTTGAAAACTTCTCTTGTCAAAAATCATTTCTCCCGTCTCATTTGCAAAAGTTTTTTCCACTGCAACAGTAAAGGGAATCATCCCTTCTTTCACCGCCTGGTAATTATTGCTAAAAAAACCCCGCTGAAACAAACCCGATCTTACGGCGTACTCTATCACCTCCGCCGCCGCCCACTCCGAACCGTTGCCGAAGTTAGCAGGGCATAGTATCGCATCGGATATCAGGTCCCGGGCATCGAACAGCGGAAGTACGTACAAATCCGAGCAGATGCAAAAGAATGCCGTATACGCCTCACCATTTTGCCTCAGCATCACCTTGTTAATACGGGAATAGGGTGTCACATCCATCCTGGGAAACGATTTATCAAGATGGCGTAATTCAAATGACTGGGGAGTTATTTTCGCCTGCGGCGAATAAACCTGCCCGGTTCGTGAAAAAATAAAAAGCGTGTTGTAATTAGCTTTGGGGATAGCATGAGGCAGGTCTTCACCAGAAAGGTTCAGAGAAGTGATCAGGGTCACCCCGCGGCTCACGGCTACCCGTGACAAATCGTCATAAGCTTTTTCGGATCCTTTGACGGTATACGCTGCGTACTCAGGAAAGAGAACGGCGGTTCCCGGCACGGCGGCGGAGGCTCTCTGGAGAATTTCCTCAAGCTGCCGCTCCTCCCGCGCCATCCTGAATGTTTTCGGAATTATTTTTATGGGCATGAGAAAAGCCGGCGACGGTTTTTCAAGAAAGCCTTCCGAAACTCTTACAATCCCTTTCGCATGTTATGTTTTTTTACTTCCATCCCGGCAATGATATTTTCCAGGACCTCCGGCACCGCTTCCCCAAAATAATAAAGCCAACTATCCAGATAATGCTTCATTACGGGATTTTCCTTAACCACGGAACTTGCCCCGCCGATTTTGATCAGATAATCACAAGCCTTCTGCGCGACAAGCGATGCCTTGAGTTTCGCTCCGTTTCCCTCTAAAACATACTCACGCAAAAACTCCGAATTATCCGGGTCCGCATCATACCGCCCCTTCAACCATGCCGCGCGATAGGTCATATCCCTGGCGGCATTGATTTCCATGGATATCTCGGCAATTTTCGCCTGCGTTCTGTCGTATTCCACCAAATGTTTGCCGGCGGACTTTTTTCCTTCCACGGCAATATTCAGGTATTCCTCAAAAGCTCTCTGCGCCAGACCAACAGCCAGGGCGGCAATGGTCACCCTGCCGGAATTCAGCATTCTCACGGCATACCGCATCCCATAACCCGCCTTGCCCACCAAATTAGCCACAGGAACCTCCACGGCATCCAGCACCAGTTCTCCCAGCGACGAATTTTCGACGATTCTTTTTTCAAACAACTGTCCGATACCGAACCCGCGAGTTTCACGCTCGACAATAAACAAGGAAATTCCCTGTTTGGGATCATCCGATGTTTTGGAGAAAATCGCGTAGACATCCGCCGTGCCGGCATTGGTGATAAACATCTTATTCCCATCGATACGGTAATATGTTCCATCCGCGGAAAGTACGGCTCGTGTCGTCATTTCCCGCATGATGTTGGATCCGGAGGCGGAAGCTTCGGTCAAGCCGAAAGCGGCAAGTTTTTCACCCGCAACCAACTCCTTGAGTATCTTTTCTCCATATTCCGACAACGCCCCGGCGGCATGATTGAAACGCAACCCTTCCGCCACTGTGTTTGAAATCGCATACCTCACGCCTATACTGGGAGATGCCTTGCCAAGAGTTTCAAGAAAAGCGATGAATACTGAATAGGGGAAACCCACGCCACCTAACTCTTCGGTGAAAGAGGCTCCAGGCAATCCAAACTCTACAATCCGGTCATAAACTTCACCGGGGATTTTTTCTTCATTCTTTATTTCATCGACCATCTCCTCAATAGCCGCGCGGTCGATTTGTTCTCTCTGTTCCAGGTTTTCCTTGAGGTATTCAAGAGGATTTCTCGACCTCTGTAACTCGGTTTTTTGTTCGGCGGGCAGCACCGTTTTTTCCACCAGTTTTCCAAAAGTATCCAGCATGTCCAGATAAATCGAAAGGTTTTCCTGGTCGCCATACAGCATCTCGATCCAGTCTTTTTGCTGACGTGTCACATAGCTCATGGTTTCGCTCCGTCATCAGAGGAGTATGCGGATTATCGGCTTGCCGGCACTCTATTAAATCTTGTAGTGCTTGCTTTGGACATAACCTTCCGGAAATTTGCGGGCGTTTTTCGGAACCCACATCACATCACTGGCGCTGGCCCGCGGCTCTTGCCGGAATACAGGCCGCAATGCGTCGCCCTTTTTCAGCCGCGAATAGTCCTCGGAACAAACCATGCCCGCAACCAGGGTATCCAGTTCCACCCGGTCGGCGCCCGGCAAAACAGCCTTTATCCAGGCAACGGTAACGGGCAAGTCGTCCATAAAACTGATCCCCGCCAGCTCGACCGCCGTGGACAGTGTCTCCACATAAAAGCCGGTATCGTCCGGCAGTTTCTCCCAGCGGGTTTTCTCATAACATTCAGGGCAATCCGCCCTCGGCACCTGAAACCTCAAAGTTCCCAGATCATCATGACCGTCCACATTGCCGCAAACCGTATAAAAAAGCTCGGCCTCCCTGCCGCCCATAATTCCCCTTATATAAGGAGACATGCCGCCATAACTTTTTTTATATTTTGCGCGGACCTCACGCTGCACAATCACAACATCGCTCCGGGCCGGTTTGTAAGCTTTATCTCCGGCGGCCAGCGCTTTATCCTCAACCGGCATAGTTCACCACCCCCTTTCGACAATCGTCACGGCAATATCGCTTCCCGTTCCGGCATGGCTGTGAAACAACGCCGTTTGGGGGTCCGGAACCTGTAATTCCGGGTGACCGTATTTCTTTTCTATTTTCTCCTGCATCTGCCAAAGCACGTCAACCGCCTGGGTGTTTCCCGTGGCGCCGACCGCGTGCATCTGGCCGATAAGCCCGCCGGAGGGATTGACATACAGTCCATTTGCGCCGCCGATTTTCGGGTTGACGGGAACCATGCCGTCATCCAGAGGCAAGGCGTTAAACAACCCGCTTGCGTGGCCGTAGGGCACCATGCCCAAATCTTCCATGGTCTGGATAACTGAAATGACAAAAGCATCATGAATCTCAATGAGGTCAAAATATTCCAGGGGCCTCCCGGTGATGCCGGCCATCTCGTAAGCCTTTTTCGCCGCCCATCGCCCGGCCCGGAAAGAATGCAAACCGGGATATTCAAGCCGGCGATAATAATCCAGCAGCTTCGGATCATCTTTCTCATGCGGTAACAACAAGTCTTCTTTTACCAATCCGCCGGCGGTTCTCGGCCTTTCTCCCGTTCTCATACAATCCGTTCCGTTACCCATTCCCGCGACATAAACAGGTTGGTCGGTAAGCTGTTTTGCCAAGTCCTCGCACGCGACGACCACCACCGAGGCCCCGTCGGTCATTAAGCAACAATCCAGCCGGTACGAAGGCGTAGCAACAATTCCTGAATTGACCACATCATCTACTTTGATAAACCCGCTGGTGGAGGCGGTCGCGTAGGGATTATCGCGGCTGGTTTGCGCCCTGCGGTTATATTGCGCGTTGTTCCGCATCAAAACGGCGATTTTGGAAAAGGCGTCCCTTATTTCTTCAGCCGCAACGGTTTTGTCCACGAAAGTATCCAGATAGGCCTGCGCCATGGCGGCATAGTAAAGCGGGTAGTAGCCGCCGTTGGGAAAATCCGTCACCGTGTCGGAAGCCAGGGCGATAAACTCGTTGCCTTGAAACGTATCCACTTCGGACATTTTTTCATAACCGACAGCAACGGCGATATCCACCCTGCCGGAGGCGACTTTTTCGATGGCCGCCTGAACCCCCAGTCCGCCGGTAGCCCCACCCCCCACCACCCGGCAGGACTCAACAGGGTTCAGCCCCAGGTAATCCCTTGTCAGAGCCTCTCCCAGCAACTGCCCCGCGAAATGATCGGCAAAATGGGTGATCACCACACCTCCCCGTTGCCGCATCAGCTTTCTAAACGCCTTCGGCTTCATCTGCAAATCTGCCACAGCTTCCTTCATGGCCTGCATGGCCATTTCAAAAAACATCAAATCAGGATTTGCCTTGGCAAAGTAATCGACTTTTCCGCCGGCAATCAGCGCAACTTTTCTGTTCAATAGACCCGGCATCTCACAAATTTCCTCCTGCTTTAATTTTATCACGCAGCCGGCCCGGGACTTGGTTTTTTAAACGATTTTTTGTCCCGCCACAAACGGCAATTCTTCCACAAATGCTTTATAATGAAAGAAAGCTCCTTAAAGAGAAATGAAATATCCTTTCTTGGGAGTCTAAATATGGCAGATAAACCCTGGTTAGACGATTTGACCATCGGGGGGGTTTTAAATAGCATATCCGCCCGTTTTCCGGATCATGACGCGCTCGTTTTTCCCGCCGCGCAATACCGGTCCTCCTATAGCGAGTTTAAAACTGATGTAGATGCAGCGGCAAAAGGTTTGCTTGCCCTGGGCATCAACAAGGAGGACCATATTGGGATTTGGGCCACCAATGTCCCTGAATGGGTCATCCTGCAAATGGCCTCGGCGCGTATTGGCGCCATAATGGTAACAATCAATCCGGCTTACCGTCCCTTTGAATTAAAATACGTCCTCGCGCAGAGCGACGTAAAAGCCCTTTTCCTGATAGACCATTTCAAAACATCCGATTATTTTGGAATTTTTCATGAAGTTTGCCCCGAGTCCGCAAAGTCCGAACCCGGAAAACTTAACACCTCCGCCTTTCCAAAGTTACGCTGGGTGATCAACCTTAGAGGCGAAACGCCGTCGGGAATGATTTCATGGAATACCCTGCTGACCAAGGGTTTCGAAGTCCGCGATGCGGTACTGAATGAATCGGCGGAAAAACCACAAGCATCCGACCGAGTCAACATCCAGTATACTTCCGGAACAACAGGCTTTCCCAAGGCCGCGATGTTGACGCACCGGAACATTTTGCTGAACGCTTTTTATACCAGCGGCAATCAGGGATTTACGGAGGACGACCGGGTGTGTATTCCGGTGCCGTTTTACCACTGTTTCGGCTGCGTACTGGGCATCCTGGGAGCCATGGTTCGTGGTGCGGCGATGATCGTTCCTGCCGAACATTTTTGTCCCACCGCTACATTGGATGCCATTGAACGGGAAAAAGCCACCGCCATTTACGGCGTACCGACCATGTTTGTTTCCATGCTGGAAGACCCCACATTCGCCGGTCGGAATTTAAGCTCACTGCGAACCGGCATTATGGCCGGTGCTCCCTGCCTGATTGAAATCATGCGCCGGGTCATCGACGATATGGGCGTCCACCAAATCACAATCGGTTACGGTCTCACGGAGGCTTCTCCGGTGTTTACTCAAACCCGGATCGACGACCCGGTTGAAGTCAGAGTCAACACCGTCGGCTCCCCCATTCCGCATGTGGAAATCAAAATCATCGAACTTGAGTCCGGGAAGGAACTCGGCGATGAAGAGCAAGGCGAAATATGTGTCCGCGGCCACGTCGTCATGCAAGGATATTACAAAGACCCGGAGGGCACGGAAAAAGCCATCGATAAAGACGGATGGCTCCACTCCGGCGACCTTGCCCTGCGCCGCAAGGACGGCAATTACCGCATAACGGGCCGGATCAAAGACATGGTGATTCGCGGAGGAGAAAATATCTACCCTCGTGAAATCGAGGAATATCTGTTCACTCATCCCGCGGTCGAGCAGGTATCCGTTGTCGGTGTTCCCGACCATAAATTTGGAGAAGAACTGTGCGCCTGGGTTCAATTAAAATCCGGAGCACGGGCAACCGGAGATGAAATCCGCAACTATTGCCGAAACAGGCTTGCTCATTTTAAAGTCCCACGCTATGTGCGAATAGTCGAAGCTTTTCCACAAACCGTGTCCGGCAAAATCCAGAAATTTAAAATCCGCGAACAAATGATCAACGAACTGGGACTCAACGAGGTAAAATCAATTTAGCACCCGTTGTCACTAAAAGTTGTCATCCAAAGACCCCTTATGGATAAAGTTGAAACACAGATCACCGATTATGTCTACGGCTTGACTTACCGCGACCTGACGGAAGACACCGTCCAGGCCGCGAAAGAAAGGTATCTGGACAGTTTGGCCGTTGCGCTTGCCGCATTTCACACCCCTCCGGTAGAGGCCATGAGGAAGTTTGCTCTCGAATCTTCCTCGGAAACAGGCGCAACGCTCTTGGGGACAAGGCACAAAGCTCCGGTCGATTACGCGGCAGTTTACCTGGGCACGATGATCCGGGCGCTCGATTGGAACGACACGTACCTCAATAAGGAGCCGGCCCATCCGAGCGATAACATTGCCGCCTGCCTCCCCGTAGCGGAAGCGAATGGCAAAACAGGAAAAGACCTGATACTGGCAACCGTGATCGCCTACGAACTGCATTGCCGGCTCTGCGACGCCGCGGGAATCCGAAAAAAGGGATGGGACCATGTCACCTACGGCTCCGTATCAAGCGCCGCGGCCACCGCAAAGTTGATGGATTTTTTCCCGCAGCAAATCCGGGATACGCTGGCTATTGCCGTCACCACCGGCAATTACCTGCGGCAAACACGGGTCGGCACGATTTCAAAATGGAAAGCCGCTGCATTTGCCCAGGCCGCCCAAAATGCCGTTCGCGCGGCGCTCTATGTCAAACACGGTTTCACCGGCCCCAGCGACATCTTTACCGGCCAACACGGATTCATCAATCAAATCACTCAGGGAGAGTTTGACCTCGCCAGGCAATTCGCCGGACCTTGCAGCAAAGATTTTAAGATCGCCGATACTTACATCAAATTTTTTCCAGCGGAATACCACGCCCAAAGCGCCATATGGGCGGCCCTGCAACTCAGGGAATTGATCGGCCCTGAAAACCTCCGGGATATAGAAAAAATTCATATTGAAACCAGTTTTCATTCCTATGAGATCATCGGCAAGGAACCGGCCAAATGGACGCCGGAGACAAAAGAGACCGCCGACCACAGCCTGCCCTATATCGTGGCCGCCGCTCTGATGGACGGTGATATCACGCTTCAACAGTTCGATGATTCCCATTTGGGCAATCCCGAACTTCATTCCCTGGTTCAAAAGATCACTGTCGCTGAAAAAAAGAAATACACGGAAATTTACGGGAAATCGTTTCCCAATAAAGTCATCGTCACACTGGCAAACGGCACCATCCATGAAAAAGAAGTTTTGGATCCCAAGGGTCATCCCAACAACCCGTTGACGCCAGGGGAAATTGAGACCAAATTCAAAGCGGCGGCCGCTCCGTTATTGAACGAGAAAAAACAGAATCAAGTAATCGATTCCATACGCTCCCTTGAGAAGATGGAGAACCTGTCCAGTCTGACACAACTGTTGGAGGTCAAATAAAATGAGCGGGAAAAAACTCCGCGATTTGCTGAAACAGGAAGAACACGTGGTGATGCCCGGAGCTTACAACGCCTTCGTTGCAAAACAAATTGCCGAGGAGGGCTTTCACGGCGTTTACATATCAGGCGCCGGCCTTTCCAACAGCCTCGGCGTTGCCGACGAGGGCGCATTGAGCCTTGAGGATTTTCTCTATATCGGCCGCTGGATTGCCAAAGCCGTTGACATCCCCATCATCTGCGACGCCGATACCGGGTTCCAAAACATTGGAGAAACCGTGAGGCAATACATTGAAGTGGGGTTTTCGGGGTTGCATATCGAGGATCAGGTTTTCCCAAAAAGATGTGGTCATTTGTCCGGCAAGGAAGTCATTGCCCGAGATGAGATGACTGCCAAAATAAAAGAAGCTTGCGCGGCCCGCGACAGATACGACGCAGACTTTGTCGTCATCGCCCGAACCGACGCGCGCGGCGCAACCAATATCGACAACGACGCCCAACTCAACGAATCCATTGCCAGAGGAACGTTATATCGAGACGCGGGAGCGGACATGATCTTTCCCGAGTCTCTCAGAAATAAAGACGAATTTGCCGAATATAGAAAAAAAGTTTCCGGCGACTTGCTTGCCAACATGACGGAGTTCGGCAAAACACCGTACCTCAAAGCAAGAGAATTCATGGAACTGGGATATAAAATCATTCTCTTCCCTGTTTCCCTGTTCAGGTACCATGCCGGGCAGACAAAATCTTTCCTCGCCAGGTTAAAAGAAGAAGGCAGCCAAAAAGAATTGACACCGGAGATGATGCACCGATCGGAAATTAATGACATCCTCAACTACAAGCCATAGGAAACGGCAATGAACACAGTCGATACAGGCCTTGACGGTGTGCCCGTCTGCACCTCAGATATATCCGTGACAACCTTGGGAGCCGATGGAAAACCCATTCTTTTGTACCGGGGGTACAGCATATTCGATCTCGTCAAAGGTTTTTTTGAAGAAAGCGTCTATCTGATTCTTTACGGCCATCTGCCCGGCAAGGAGCAACTCGACACTTTCACCGGAGAACTCAGCGCCAACCGCGCGCTCGATGACCGGATCATCGGCCACATGAAAAGTTATCCCAAAAACGTTCACATGATGGACTTCCTCCTGACCACTTTATCTTATGCGCGGATGTTCGATAAAGATTATCAAAACCCGTTGTGGCAAAGTCCAAAGTCGGAACCCGATAAACTGGCAAACCTTATTCTCAAAACCGGGACACGGATGGGCGCAAAGATTCCAACCCTCATTGCCGGCGGGTATAGAATACAGAACGGGCAACCCGTTATTCCGCCCGATCCATCCCTGGCTTATGCCGCCAATTTTCTGCACATGCTGGACATCGAACCCGAGGAAGAAGCGGTGAAAGCGTTGAACACTGTGCTCATCCTCTACCTGGAGCACACCATCAATTGCTCTACCTTCGCCTCCCTGGTTGCCGAATCATCGGGCACGGACCCCTATTCGCCCCTGCTGGCCGGAGGTATCTCTTTAAAAGGCGTCTTCCATGGCGGAGCAAATGAGTGCACGGCCGATATGCTGGAGGAAATCGGCAGACCGGAAAACGCCGATGCCTATATCCACGGCAAGTTAAAAAGAAAGGAAATCGTTCCCGGATTCGGTCATCGTTTAAAACACTATAAAGATAACGTCGAATCAAGAGTACGCATCGCCGAAGGAGTCGCCAGACCCCTTGCGAAAAAAAAGGGACTGGGCCATTTATTCGAAATCTATGACACCATCAGCCGGATCATGCACAACGAAAAGGAACGAACCCCAAACGCCGATTTGCCTATCTGCATTCTTCTAAAAATAATCGGCGTGCCCAAAGCCCTGAACACGCCCCTGTTTCAGGCAAGCCGGCATTTCGGCTGGGTGGCCAACAACGTGAGACAGCGAAAAGCCAAAGGCCCTTTGTACCGGCCCACACAAAAATATATCGGCCCCGGCGCGGATAAAATCAAAACTTACGTTCCTCTGGAAAAACGATAACGCAAGCGGGAAAACGCCCGTTTTAATTTCTTAGTTTCGATCCGTTCTTTTTTACTTTCGATATGACCAAACATAAAATTCGCGGTTTCATTGGTGTCAAAAGCAATGACGGCCACGACGCTGCCATCCTGGTCGTTGCCGACACCCTGAAAAAGGGCGGTATTGAAGTGATCCTTGGCGGTTATGACCTGACCGTCGACAAGTTCGTCGAAGCCATTATCCAGGAAGGCGTTCATTTCGCTGGAATCAGTTCGTACAACGGCAGTCACATTCCATTTTTCAAAGCGATAAAAGACAATTTGCAAAACCGCCATTATCCGCATGTTCATCTGATTGGCGGCGGAGGCGCAACCATCACACCGGATGACATTAAACTCCTCGAAAGCGAAGACGGCATTGATAAAATTTTTCGCAGCGGCGAGGGAAACCGGATTGTACCGTTTATCAACGGCCACTATGATTTTTCCGTTTCCCGACCAACCCGAAAATCTTCTGCAATATTTACCGGAAGGCGACGTATCGGCCATCTCCGGCTTGATGAATCTGGCCGAGGAAAAAGCCCGGCTGGACACCTTGCTCGACCAAAAAAAAGCGGAGCTGGACATCACCCTCAAGCCGAAACAAGTTCACCGATTACTAAATGAACCTTTGGAAGAGAATGGACCGACAGGACAGAAAGTCCTCGAACAATCGAAATACTATGCGGCCTGCTTGGCGAAATTGGACGACCTGCCCGCGAAAACCCCGACTACAGTTTATGGAATAACCGGACGCGGAGGGTCCGGCAAAAGCACCCTGCTGGATGAACTCACCCTCAGGTTCTTTCATGACAAGCGAATGAAGAACAGGAAAGTTTCCATCCTTGCCGTCGACCCCACCTCAAGCCGTTCCGGCGGAGCTCTTCTGGCAGACCGCATCGCCTACATGTATGCCACGGACAAAACCTGGGTCAATACGGGCAGGATTTTTATACGCAGCGTTGCCTCACGTGGTTATGGCGGCGGCATCGCCCGGGCGCTTCCGGATATGGTGAAAATTTTAAAAGCCGCCGGCTACGATGTGTTTATCGAATCCTACGGAACCGGCCAACCCGACACAGGCATCACCGGCTTGACAGATAAATCCATCATTGTCATCACACCGGATATCGGCGGTGCAGCGCAAATTGCCAAGGAGGAAATGCTGGGAGTTCCAAAAGTCTACATTGTCCTGAACAAAAATGAACTTCGCGGTGCAAAACACGTTACCAGCCTGTTACAGGGCAAAGTCAGCAATGACCGGTTGTTCCTCACCACCGCCATTCAACATAACAACTCCGGTGTCGACCGGCTTTACCAATCACTGACAGAAGGACATGCTTAAAATGTCCCTAGCCGAAATTGCCGATGCAAATGAAAATTATAATCGGTCTGTCGAAGCATCCGTGGAAAAAGCCAAAAAGGACCGGGCCTGCCAAAACAAACTCCAACAGGAATGGGATGAAAAACTACGCAGCATATCCTCACACAGGTTGCCGACGGGAATCGATGTTCCCCTGATTGCGGTGCCCCGCATGGACCATCCGGCGCAAATAGCGCGTTACCGGGGAGAATGGGGATTCCCGGGAGAATTCCCATACGGTTTGTCCATTTATCCAAGAACGTTCCTGATCATTGACGGAAAACGCGAGCACGAAGAACCCACCAGGATATTCGCCGGCCTCGGATCGCCTGAAATGACCAACGAACGATTTCATCTCATCATGAGGCAACAACAATCCAAACGGCTGAGCACCGCATTTGACACCAATACGCTGCTGGGGAGAAGCGCCGACAATCCTGATTACTTTCTTGACATCGGCGAGGGTGGCGTGTCGGTTTCGACCTATCAGGATATTCTCACACTGTATGACGGTTTTTTTTCGGATGATACCAGCATCTCCATGACCATCAACGGCCCTTCCCTCTGGATGACTGCCGCCCGTTTCCAGGCGGCCAGGGAACGTGGACAGGATTTGCAAAAAATCCGCGGCACCTCGCAAACCGATCCGTGCAAGGAAGATGACGCTCAGAACGAGTTGCTGTTCCCCCTGGACAAATCCATCAAACTGGCAATGGACATGTTTGAATGGTGCGCGCGGAATGCGCCGGCATATTATCCGATCAATATCAGCGGTTACCATATTGAGCAAAAGGGCGCCACACCGATCCAACAGGCAGCCTTTACCCTGGCAAACGGATTCGTTTATATCGATGCCGCGCTGCAACGCGGAATGAATATTAATTCCATCGGCAAACGTCTCCCGTTCTTTTTTACATCGGGACTGGAAATTGAGTATATCGCCTTGCTCAGCGCCGTGAGAAGAATTTGGGCGGTAGCTTTACGCGATGTCTATGGCGCGGATGACCTGGCCGCCCAAAAGTTGAAAGCCCACGTGCAAACATCCGGAAGAAGCCTGTACGAACGGGAAATCCAGAATAACATCACGCGAACGGCTCTCGAATTGTTCCACGCTCTGTTGAATTATCCGCAAGCCCTGCATAGCAATTCGTATGATGAACCGATTACGACACCCACGGAAGGCGCGGTTCGCATCGCTTCCGATGCACAAGCCATTTTGTTTGAAGAAATGGGCGGATTCAAGGACATGATGGCGCATTTGAGTGACGGCTCCGGGCGAATGCAAATTTACCATTCTGTCATGAAAGGTGTCCTGGATTATTTCAGGCAAATTGACGAGTTCGGCGGCACCCTGCAAGCAAAAGCCGACGGATTTTTCCGGGACGAAATTGCCCGATCCTCCACCCTGTATGACAAGCAGGTGCACTCCGGTGAAAGGCGAATTATTGCTATCAACCGCTATCGGGAAGGAAGGGAAGAAAACAAGGACATTCCGCGCGTGGAAATCTCACGAGACATAAAACAAAAACGTTCTGAAGACGTAAAGCGGTTCAAGAGCCAACGGAACCCAAGGGAAGTCAAAGAAAAAATTCTGCAATTGCAAAACACAGCGAGGAAGGACGGTAATATCTTTGACATAACACTGCAAATTGTTAAAGACGTAACCATCGACGAATGGACCCGTGCCCTTCAGGAAGTTTATGGAATATATCGAAGAAAAATTTAGTCCCTCAGCCGGTCGGTGCCTCCGGTCAAGAAAAAATCCAAACCGGCAGGTTTATTTTTCGCGCTCATTTTTTCACTGTTTTCTCCTTTTTCTCTCCTCGAAACTTGACCGATGAGCAAGATACTCTGGAAACCCCGTCCGCAACAAATCAAACAATCGCGGATGTATCGATTTCTGCAAGCGGTGAATCAGCATTACTCCCTGGATATGAAAACCTATCCCCAGCTTCACGCCTGGTCCATTAAAAATATTTCCGAGTTTTGGAAGTTTTACAGCCGGTTCGCAAATATTCATTTCCATAAAACCGCCCAAAAAATTCTTTCGTCACGGTCCATGCCTGGAGCGCAATGGTTTGTCGGCGCCGAATTGAACTACGCCGAAAATCTATTACAGGCTTCCGCCGATAAAACCGCCATTATCAGCAAGGTGGAAGGCCAGCCTATCTGGCGCACAACCTATGGCCGGCTGTTTGATGAAGTTGTCAAACTTGCCTCCGCTTTCAAGGAGGCCGGAATCAAACCCGGGGACCGCATTGCAGGTTTTCTCCCCAATATTCCGGAAGCCGTTGTCGGCCATCTGGCCGCATCCGCCATGGGGGCTGTTTGGAGTTCCTGCTCGCCGGACTTTGGCCGCCAGGGGGTAAAGGACCGTTTCGGACAAATCAAACCCAGGGTTTTGATATGCGCGAGTGGCTACCATTACAATGGCAAATATTTTTCAGTCTTGGAAACGATTAATGCAATCGCCGGAGAAGTGAAGAGCTTAACTCATATCATTCTCGTCCCTTTTCCGGCCCCAGCGTCACGTAAGGACAATATTAATTTTCCATCCGTTTTTACTTGGGAAGAATTTGTCGGCGGAGGCGCGGCGCCACATTTCCGGTTTCAACCGTTTCCCTTTTCCCATCCTCTGTGTATTTTGTATTCCTCCGGGACAACGGGCCTGCCCAAGTGCATCGTCCACGGAGCCGGAGGCACGTTGCTGCAACACCACAAGGAGCACGCCCTGCATACAGATATAACCTCAGAGGATATCGTTTTTTACTTCACCACCTGCGGTTGGATGATGTGGAATTGGCTGATTTCGGCTCTGGCTCAACAGGCAACCATTGTTCTTTATGAAGGCTCCCCTTCCCACCCGACTCTCGAAACGTTATGGCAACTGATTGAAGAAACAAAAATCACAATTTTTGGAACCAGCCCAAAATTCCTCGCATTTAATCAAAAGCAAAATCTGGTTCCCAAAAAATTCGTTGACTTGCAAAGTCTCAAAGCGATGCTTTCCACCGGCTCGCCTCTCGATGCGGAAAGTTTTCGCTGGGTCTACGAAAATGTGAATCAGCAAATTCGATTATCTTCCATAAGCGGAGGGACGGACATCATTTCCTGTTTCATGCTGGGCAACCCCATGCTTCCGGTCAGAACAGAAGAAATTCAATGCCTCGGCCTGGGCATGGACGTCGTGGCCCTGGACGGGCAAAACCGCCCCGTTTTGAATCAGAAAGGGGAACTGGCCTGCCTGTCGCCGGCGCCTTCCATGCCGATTTATTTCTGGGATGACCCGGACGGAGAAAAATATCGAGCGGCTTATTTCAACAAAGTTCCTGGAGCATGGATTCATGGCGATTTCATAGAAATCAAGGAACATGGAGGAGTCCTCGTTTACGGCAGGAGTGACGCAACACTCAACCCCGGCGGAGTACGCATCGGCACCGCCGAGATTTACCGGATTGTCGAGCAAATGGATGAAATCCAGGAGAGCTTGATCATTGGCGTGGAAAAAGACAACGATATCCGAATGATCCTTTTTGTGGTGCTAACCCATCCGCTGCATCTGGACGACCCCCTGGAAAAAAAAATCAAAACCCTTCTCAAAACAGAAGCCAGCCCGCGCCATGTGCCGCAGGAAATCCACCAAGTCAAAGAAATCCCCCACACCCTCAACGGGAAAAAAGTCGAACTCATCGTCCGCAACATATTTCAGGGAGTTCCGGTAAGCAACCGGGACGCCCTCGCCAACCCCGGCTGCCTGGCGGAATTCGCGTCAATCCGTTCACAAAACAATTAAACGCATTAAAACCGAAGCCGAAATCGACGGTACATTCCGCTGATGATTTCCACTTATATATTTGGCATTATCCGTTATTCTATGGCAGGATATCATCGGTAATCATGAAACAGGCCACGAGCACCACCTGGGGCTTGTACGCAAAGAATGATTTGGAGAAATACATTGTTCATAGGTTCCAAGCTCTGGAAAGGGCAAAAACATTATCTTAACAAGATGACCCTCGCGGATTTGGTGGCGGCCTATTTTGCCTATCCCGCCATCCAGGTTTATCTTCTTCTCACCGTAATCAGCAGCGGGCTGACCCTCCTTTGGGCAGAAAATATCTGGCCCGTTGCCCTGGCTGTCGGTGCGGCAGTGATGATTTACGGGTTAACCTGGTACCTTCTGCACCGATTCATTCTCCACGGACAATTTCTCTACAAATCGCCGCGCACGGCGGCGTTGTGGAAACGTATTCACTTCGACCATCATCAGGACCCTAACGATCTCGGAGTTTTGTTCGGCGCGCTGCGCACCACCCTGCCGACGATTTTCGTCATGACCGTTCCGATAGGCTGGCTGGTCGGCGGCCCGGCCGGCAGCGCCGCGGCGTTCGCGGCGGGGCTGGCGGCCACTTGCTATTATGAGTTCTGCCACTGCATTCAGCATCTGGCTTATACCCCGAAATGGGCCTTTCTCCGCCGCATCAAGAAACTGCACTTGGCGCATCATTTTCACAACGAGCAAGGCAATTACGGCATCACGAATTTTTTCTGGGACCGGCTCATGGGAACCTATTACTCAAGCACCAGCCAGGTCCCGCGCAGCGCCACCGTCTTTAACCTCGGCTACGCAAATCAGGAGTCCGAGCAATTTCCCTGGGTTGCGGAGTTGTCCGGCGCACAGCTCGAAACCGAGCCGGGTTGTCCGCAAAAGAATACGGGCTAACCGCAGCTTATAGCCAAACGGCTGAACGATTTCCTGATTTCTCTATAGCGTCCCGCACTCCTTTCAGTTTCTCGGCACTTTTCTTCGGTCATACTTGTAAAAGACCAGCTTGTGCCTACCCAACTCAAAAAGAGCCGGCAGCATGAAAAGCGCGCAAGCCGTACACGTCAATATCCCCAACTCCACCAGGGAGGCGATAGACCGAATGCCGGCGTGTGACGCGATATTCAAGCTGCCGTATCCCACCAAGCTGGTCAGCGAGGAGAGAATGATGGCGCTCCCCGTTTCCTTTAAGGAAGTCAACGACCCTCCCCGGGAATAATCCTGTATGTGGTGAGCAAGATAAATACAATGATCTATCATGATCCCGACAATCGAAGGCAGCATGACAAAGTTGATGAAATTGAGCTTGATATGGAAAACCGATAACAAGGCACCTGTTAGCGTCAAACCGCAAAACAAAGGTAGAAACGTTTTGAAAGCCAACCGCACGCTCTGCATATCTATTACCAAGATTAAAAACACGACGCCCATGGCTGTCGCAAGAGCCTGAGGCCCCTTATTTTTCACCCAGTCCAAAATTTTCGCCGCCAGCAGGTTTTCATTCATGACCGAAGTCTGTATGTTCCTTTTCTTAAGAGCCCGTTTCAAGTCTTTGACTTCCTTTTCCAATTGGTAAATATTTCTTACGTCAAAAAAATCTTTATCGGCGGGTGAAAGAATCAGAACCAGATACTCTCCCCGAACTTTAAATTTCTTAACAAGAATTTTTGGGATACGGGACTCATCAAAAGGTTTTGGGTTAACCAGCCGTTGAAGCTTGCGGAATCTGGATTCACCAAGAGACAATTTGATAATATCCTTTTCCCTCTCCAAGAGCTTTTGAATGCGGACGAGCACGCCCTTTTTAGATTCATATTCCCGTGCGCTAAACAGGGCCAGGGAATGATACAGGCCGATCGTAGAATTCTCTCCATTTTTCTTTTTGATTTTAGCCAGGGCTTGATGAATATAAAAAAGGTTTTCCTTCTCCGGTGTCAGGATTAACGTGGGAGAAAAGGCGAAACCGAAGTCCCGGGTGGTGGCTGTTTCATAATCCACCGCAGGCGATTCCCCGCGTAATTTTTTGAAATCGTATTCAAATTGCACACCGGGCAGCAAAAAAATACTGGAAACCGTCAGCAACACAAAAAGAGCCGTCAGAAAATAAGGCGTATTTGAATACAGTTTGGAAATTTTCAGCGTAAACATCCGCGGCTTGGGCTTTCCCAGCCAATGGATTTTGTCGTAATAAAGCACTTGTGCGGGAAAGATAAAATGATAGGTAATAAAGGCCAGGGTGATCCCCATGGCGGCAATCATTCCGAACTCGGAGAATCCCCTGAATTCAGAGAAAATTAGAATGGAAAAAACACTGATGGTGGTGAACATGGCCACGACAGCAGACCTTCCTACCTGGGTCACAACCAGCTCTGTGGCGGCGGGAATGGATTTCCCCTTGACTAATTCCTGTTTGAAGCGGATATAAAAATGGATTCCATAATCGATTCCAAGCCCCAGGAGGATGGCAACCAGAAACCCCGAGATAATGTTAATATGACCGATGACCAGCTGCGTCAACGCAAACGTATAGGTCAAAGACAAAAGAAGGGGAAAGATGATCAGCGGAATCGAAAACACCGAACGGGTATAAATTAAAATGAGAAAGGTCGTCAGGACCACGGCCAAAACCGCCGAGCGTTTCAAGTCGCTCATTACCGTTTGGTTTTCCTCCAGCCTGACTATCAAAGACCCGGTCAATTTGATGTGAACACCGGGCACTTTTTTTTCCAAACCGGAGCGGCGGATTTCTTCCTGGACCCGGGCGACGAAATCTTTTGTAAATGCGGTGTCGGTTACAGTTCCTCTTGGCTGCACGAAAATATAATAATTTTTTTTGCTCTTTCCCCTGTAGTAAGGATTGATCTCTCCAAAAATATCGTACTCATCGGCTAGGGATTGCAGTTCTTCGGGATTGAATAATTCGGTTTCCAAACCAAAACCTCCCAGTTCCTCCCGAGCGTACTTGACCGCCTCCTGCATGAGGGACTCCAGCTCCAGCAAATCCTGCCGGGAAACCAGGAGGAGCTGGCGATTGTTCAGATAATCCTTGGGAATGCGGGAATCCACGTAATGAATGCCCGGCAGCTTTTCCAGCCGGCGCGTCAATTCATCGATAACCATCGGCGCCTTATTCTGGCTCAGCCCTTCCAAAACAAGGACAAGAGGTCCAGACCCCCCCGTTTTCTCAACCACATAATTAAATTCCTTGACCAGTTGCAGATTTTCGGGAAGCAGGTTATCCATCCGCGAGTTGTACGTTAAACCTGACGCAATCATCAGCGAAACCCCGCTCAGAAGAACGGCCAGGATCAAAAGAGTCCCCGGATATTTCGAGGTGATGTTTTGATAACACCATTTAAGAATTGTTTTCATTACGCAGCAAAAATCGATGAAGGCAGAGCGTTACTAAATATTGGACCCCCATAAAGTAAGCCATGGGAGTCAGAAAAACGTCAAGGATACCAAGAATGGCAAACAGGGCGATAAGAAAAAGCGGGAGATCAAGACCGTTCCACTTCCAAACAGCCATCATAAATTTGGCTTTTTGATAATATTGCTCCCGCTGTCCCTCGGTCAGCAGAGTTTTTTCAAAAAGCTTCCTTTTTTCTTCGGTAAACCGGCTCAAAGAAACCCAATGCCCTTGAAACAAAAATTGTTGAAACTGCAAATAATAAAAATAACTCCGGAGAACAGCAGACCTCTGCTTTCTCATTTTTTGAAAAGTTTCCAGAATTTCCCTTTGATTTCCATCGTATCCATTTCGCACCAGAGAGGTCATACCTTGTTTGCAATAATCGTAGGATATGGCTCGCAGAATAGTTAATAGTGCGATCCAGGCCAGGGAACCGTAGTATGCCCCCATACCCGCCATGATGCCGATGACTACGGCACCGTAGGCGATATAACCGGCAATGCCGTCGAGGAGCCTTCCCCATTCGCTTGATTTGCCTGTAGCCCGGGCAAGCTGTCCATCCACACAATCCAGAATCAGGGTGACCTCCAAAAGAATTCCCCCCCAAACCATCGATGAAGCGCCCCCACGGCTAAAAACGTAACCCGACCACAGACCAAAAAAAATTGAGGCATATGTAATCTGATTGGGAGTGATCGTGGTCTTTTTCAAGAAACCAACAAGGGTTCCGGCGAGAGGAACATGCAAATAGCGGTTGACCGGTTCTTCAAGGTCCTTCAGGAAATGGCCGGATTCTTTCATAGGGTCGATGCGTTACAACCAACGATGATTCTTATACCAGCCGAGCGTTTCCGCCAATCCGCTACTTAAATCGTGGCGAGGTTGGAAGCCATAATGATTCATAAATTTCTCGCAGGATGCGGTCCACGAACCTTGACAAATATCGATCAGCCTTTGCCTGTCCAACAGAGCCGGTTCCGTGCCGAACCGCGCCAGCGTTTCGCAAAGCACTGCCAGGGGAAACAACACACTCTCCGGGATCACGATCGACCGCGCCCTCACATCGAGAGCCTGCATTGCCGCTTGAGCTACATCTTCCCACGAGTAAGCCTTGCCGTCGGTGACAAAAAAAACATTCTCCTCGTGCGGGGGAGCGGCAGCGGCCGTGACCATGGCCCGCACCAGGTCGGCAACATGAATCAAGGAAAGGTCGCGCCGGGTGCTGCCGATTTTAATGTTCCATCCGCGGCTCACCGCCCTGAGGTAGGTGAAAAAATTGTTCTCCCTGGGGCCATAAACAACGGGAGGACGCAGAATGACCATGGGCAGGGAAGAGGAAAATTGCCGGGCGATTTCCTCTCCGGCACGTTTGGATTGTCCATAAAATGTAAGAGGACGGCAGGGTGTTTTCTCGTTCACCGGCCGACCCGGCATCGCCGGGCCGACGGCGGCCAGACTGCTCAAGTGGACGATCGCCTTGAGCCGTTTTCCGCGGGCTGCGCAGTTCCTGTACAGCGGGGAGCAGAGATCGGCATTGATCCGGAAATACTCTTGCCGTGTTTTGGCCCGCGTCAAGCCTGCACAATGAAACAAATATTCCGCTTCCCCCAGGGTATCGCCAAGTTGTTCTAACCGGGCCAGGTCCACCGCATGAAGATGCACCCGGGAGGGATCGAGCCAGCGAAGATTACTGGTTTTACGAACCAGGCAATGGACCGTGCAACCGAGGCTTAGAAGATAATCGACCAGATGGCTGCCGATAAATCCGGACGCACCTGTGACCAGCACAGTGGCAGGGTCAATTTTCGCAGGTTCGTTCATAGATGCGGTGCCGCTTATAAATGTCGGCACCCATTCGGTAAAGAGGAGCCAACATCGCTTGATTGTCTTCTAAAATCCAAGACATTTCGCACAACGCAACGTTTTGTTCTATACATTGTTTATAAGTCTCATGATAAAAGGAAACGTCGATTCCCAGGCGTTGAAACTTCTTTTTTACGCCAAGAGTCAGAACCCGGTAGGAGTCAATTTTCTTTCTGTTCATTAAAAACCTGGCCCATCCAAAGGGGAAAAGTTTACCATCCAAATCCTTGAGCACTTGATTAATGTCAGGAAGAGTCAGGGAAAACCCCGCCGGTTCGCCCTTAATTTCCGCAATCAAACAAAACTCAGGCTGAACGATATGTTTCATCTCATCGGCGGCAAAGGCAAACTCGCCGCGAGTCATGGGTATGAATCCCCAATTGCGGCTCCAAGCGGAATTATAAATTTCCCACAAAACATCTATTTCTTTCTGAAACCGATCCATCCGGATCGAGCGCACGGTAAAGCGGTTTCTTTTTCGGATCCGCACCATCGCACGCTCCAGGTACTCCGGCATTTTCACAAAAGGCGCGATTTTCAGGCAAACGAGGTCCTTGGCTTTTTTCAAACCCCAATTTTCGAAAAGGCTCGAATAATAATGAGGATTATAGGGTATGCCCAACATGGAAGGAATATCGAATCCCTCTACCAGCAGGCCGCATTCGTGATTGATGGACAGGCTCATAGGGCCAAGGAGTTTTTTGAGTCCCCGCGCCCGGCACCCCTCATAAGCAGCATCCAGCAACCGGCCGGCCACTTCCCGGTCGTCAACGGACTCAAACAGACCGAAGAAACCGACCTCTTCCGAGTGGAACGCATTGTGCGCGTGGTCGACAACAAAGGCAATCCGCCCCAACGGCTGCCGGTTTTCCCCCAGAACCAGAAAAAAATCGACTTCGGCATGCTCGAAGAACGGGTTGACTTTCGGGTCCAAAAATTTTTTGCGTTCCAGAAGCAAGGGAGGAACCCAGCGGGAATCATTCCGATAAATTTCCCAAGGCAACTTGATGAAGGCGCGCTTTCCCGCCGGCGTTTCGACCTTTTGAATTTCCAGGCGCATTACCGCGGAATGATTCCCAGCTCGGTGCCGAATTTCTTAAAAGCCGAAAGCACCCGGTCGAGGTCTTCCCGGGTATGGGAAGAAGTATAGCTGGAACGAATCATGGCGTTGAGGGGGGGGACTACGGGGGATACCGCCACGCCGGCAAAAACCCCATCATTAAACAGCAGCTGATTGAGATACAAAGTCAAGGCTTCGTCGCCAATCTTGATGGGAACGATGGGAACCTGATTGTTGTTGATCTGGAAACCCATATCGAAAAATCCCTTTTTAATATAGGAAGTATTTTCATGCAACCGGTCGATGCGCTCGGTTTCCCCGCGCATAATCTCAAGGGCGGCAATCACCCCAGCGACGGACGCGGGCGGCAGCGCCGCCGTAAAAATAAATGCCGAGGCTTTATGGCGGATAAACTCGGTGACCTTGGACTTGGCCGAAACGAAACCACCGATGGACCCCAGGCTCTTGGAAAAAGTACCGACATAAATATCGATTTCGTCTTCCAGGTCAAAATAGCTGGTCAACCCCTTCCCATAGTCTCCCATAACGCCCAGCCCATGCGCCTCATCCACCAGAACGCTGGCCCCATAGTCTTTCGCCAGCCGGACGATGCCGGGAAGGTTGGCCACGTCGCCGCTCATGCTGAACACACTGTCCGTAATGATCAGTTTTCCGTCAACATCGGAAAATCTCTTCAGGCAATATTCCAGATGATCCATGTCGTTATGACGATAGCGCACGGTCTTGCCCGGCGCAATGGCGCAACCCTCATAAATACTGGCGTGGTTTTCACGGTCCGAAAAAGCAATGTCCTTGCGGCCCAGTAAACACGAGATGGTCCCCTGATTGGCTTGGAATCCGGTGGACATAACGATCGTGTCCTCACGGCCAAGAAAATCCGACAACGTCTTTTCCAGCGTCCTGTGCAGGGTGAGAGTGCCGTTGAGAAACCGGCTGCCGGTGCAACCCGCGCCAAATTTCTCCAGAGCTTTTGCCGCTGCGGAAATAACGCGCCGGTCCTTGGTCAACCCCAAATAATTATTGGTGGAAACGGTGATAACATCTCTGCCATCGATAACCACATGCGCGCCGTCCATCTCCTCGGTTTCGCGGAAGTAGGGATAAATGCCCAACTCCTTGGCTTGATCGGGAGCATCGTAGCTAAAACATTTGGAAAGGATGCCCTCGCCTTCCTTCGTCAAAAGCCGCAAGTGCGCATTTTCAAAATCAAATTTCTTTTTCAACAAAGAAATAATTTTGTCGCGTTTCAGGTGAGGCGGGGTGTCTTTCGGAGTTTCGTCCAAGATCGGTTGATGAAGATTTTTCACGGTTTCGAAATTATCCTTATTAGGTTGGAGTTTAAATTTGAGAAACCAAACGCTTCTCTGGAAGGCATGGACAGATACGATTTCTCAGGATTTCTTTCTATTCACCGGAAATTCTTGTGAATCATCTCCTAACAAAAATCATGCAAGAGTAGCATTAAATGCCCGTCTTGACAAGCTAAACTATAAATTTTCCCAAATCATAGCCTAATTTAATTAAATTAGTGGTTACCGAAAGAGCGTTTCGCGCGGCGCGGCCTTCTCACCCCGGCTTCGCCTGGGGTCGTCGATACCTGCGGCATGGCGGCAAACCCTTTAAACAAACGCCATACCACAACAACATGGAATCGGGAAACATCCCACCCAGAAATTCGCCGCATCCTTAAAACGAAACGGCCTGATTTCGCCGTACTTCTGCCTCAACGGCATCTTGCCGCTATTTTTGACTCCCGTCCGCGGGTTACAATTGACATGCAGAAACTTTCCGGCGTGGAGGTTTTAAAACCCGCCAATGGAGGAATTATGGAATCCGAAGGTTTGTATCTGAATGACCCCATCTCAGCATTTCTGGCCGATACATCGTTTTGCGTTCCGATTGGGCAAGTGATTTTTCTGATCGCCCTGATTTCGATGTGTCTTTTGACCCGGAAATTCAAATTGGGACTGTTGCTAACCTACTCCTTCGTTTTCTACTGGGGGTTCATATTCAACCATAATTACTTCATCAACATGCTGGGGAAAACCTCGGCGGCGTTTTACGCTTACGCCCTGCTCGGCCTGTCAATGCTGGCAATGAGCTTTCTCGGCTTCCGCGATGAAGAAAAAATAACCCATGTTGTCAAGGGCAAAAGAAAAGGCGAACGCAGAAAAATTTACATCAAAATACCGGAAGAAATAAAGGCGCGGGCAAAACGCGAAAACGGCTGAGAAAAACCGAAAATCCACTCCATCAAAACCCGGCCGCCAGGCGCACAAGCCCCCCGCGAAGCTTAAGGGTATCTCTAAAAATTGACTGGATGCTCCTAATCGTCAATTCAAAGAGGCGGCTTTGTTTTAGTGGGACAGGCTTTCCAGCCTGTCCGCACGGGCTGGAAAGCCTGTATTGCTACCTAAAATAAATAATAAGGCAATGCCCGTGCCACCAATTCAGGAAACCCTTGCGCTAAGTTCGATTTCCTTTTAAAAAACAATTTTTAGAGATGCCCTTAAGCTTTTTGACCTGATAATAGCGAAAAAAAGCGCCGGCCATCATGACAGCCAGAAAACCCAAAACCATCAGCGCCCCATCCATGATAAGCGTCAGGGACAAAGGAATATTTTCCAGGACCCATACGGCAATCAGATGAAGCCCGTACCAGGAATCGGGGTCATTGACCCAGGTCTGGAGCGCCGTACCCTGAAACAGATAATCAAACGCAACGATGAGAGGAAACTCCGTCCACGTGCCGTTTTTCAGCCACAGAAACGCCTGATACCCCAGCAGGAAAAACCCGGAAAAAAACACAAGCGACGCCGACAACACGGCCATCCCACCGGTGAAGCCAAAGAAAAAATCCACCGGCGTCAACCGGGGCACAATGTTCTTATATTCCGCCCGGCCTTTCAAAACCATTTTCTTGGCGCGGATTTTCAGACGCTCCTTCAGTTCCACGCAAACCAGCACCACAGGCTCAGCCCAACGAGTCATCTCTTGGATCCAGCGCGAGCCATTGAATCCTCTTTCATAAAATTTTCTTTCCGACATGGTATTTTCCTCCCCCAGATTGGAAATCGCAGGGTTGCGGCTTTTTAACCTGTACCCTTCTTTTCGCCGGCGGCGGCTCATCATTCTTCTTCCCGTCCAGAGAAACGGTCATTCACTAATCCCCGTACAAGTATAGAACCATTCCCGCTGTTTTCAAGAAAAAGCCGCGGCGCCGGGACGCAAAACGCCCTGTGGACAGGATATATAAATTTATTAAAATTTAAACAATTTTATTGACATTTAATTTAAAATATCTATACTACCATATAGATTGTATGTCCTCCTGTATTGGACCCGCTTGTTTGGCCTCTTCCCCCCCCCTGACAAGCGGGTCTACCTTTTGCGCCAGCCCGGCCCGTCAAACCGCCATTAGTGCACACCCGCAGAATCCGGAACACCCGGCAGAGGACCTGTTTCAGATGAATGTTGCCGATTCGTTGCAGCCGCCGATTTGCGGAGAAAAAACTTTAACGGGGGCTGGCGGCGATGTTGCCGCCGTCGATGGTGATAACGCTGCCGGTGGTCTTTTCCGCCAGCGCCAAGTGTAAAAATCCCTCGGCCACGTCGGTATCGTAAACCTCCCGCGCCAGCAGGTTGTTCTTAAAATAGTCTTCGGCCTTCAAACCGCGCGCCCCGGCGCGCTCGGCGATGACCCGCGGCGAAAACAAGCCCGTCCGCACCCTGTCCGCGTTCACGGCGTTCGAGCGAACGCCCTCCTTGCCGTAGTCCAGGGCATACTGCTTGGCCAGGGCGACCACGGCGGCCTTGGGCAGGGCGTAGGGGCCAAAATCCTTGCCCGGATTAAAAGCCGCCTTGGAAGCGTTGAACAACAAAACGCCGCCGGTTTTTTGCGCCAGGAAAATTCCGACAGCGCGCGCCGCCAGGCTCTGATGCGCGAAAAAATTCAGGTCGAAGCTTTGCCGCAGCACCGCGCTGTCCAGTTGCCCCATCCTTCCCTGAACCGCATTGCCGGCATTGGATATTAAAATATCCAGCCCCCCGTAAGCCGCCACCAGCCGGTCGAACGATTCCCGGACGGCCGCCTCATCGGTCACATCGAGAACACAGGTCGTGACGCCAACGGCGGATTCCCGTTCGATGGTTTTCCGTGCCGCGAAGAGCTTGGCCTCGTCCCGGTCCACCAAAAACAGGTTGGCGCCGTTTTTGGCGAACAGCCGGGCGGTGGCCAGGCCGATCCCCGATGCCGCGCCCGATAGATAAACCACCTTGCCCTGAAGTTTTGCCGGCTTCTTCTTGCCCAGCTTGGCCTGCTCCAGCGACCAGTATTCCATGTCGAACAAGTCGGAATCATCGAGCGGCGCAAAACGCCCGACCGTGAAAGCCTTGCGCACCGTGTCGATGGTGTGCTCGTAAATATCCGCGGCGATGCAGGCTTCCTTCGCCGTTTTGCCGAGAGTCAGCAGCCCCAGCCCGGCAACGAGAACGACCCGCGGCAAGGGGTCCAGTTCCTTCTTGTCGATCCCCTTAGCTTCCCTGTTCGATAGAAAATAACGGTGATAATTTATAATATAACTCTCCAGGGCGGCGGCGATCTCCTCCCGCAGCGATCCCTCATCGCCCAGCGATTGCGGATGCAGCAGCAGCGGTTTTTGCTTGGTGCGAATCACGTGATCCGGCGTCACCGTGCCGATTTGCGACCATGCGGAACATTCCTTGCTGGAGGCGAAATCCCGGGCCGCCTCGCTTTGCCGATGATGCACCACCCAGGACGCCGCCGACTGCTTATGGTACAACCCGCGCAGTAACGGGCCGATCTTGCACAGGATTTCCGCCGCGTCGGCGGAGGCCATCGAGACGGGCGTCAGTTTTTTCTCCGGCTTGCCGGCAATATATGCCTCTGCCCGCGCCACCGCCTCGATGTGGCAGTCATAACTTTCCCTGGCGGTTTCGGCAAAAGTGAATAACCCGTGATTGATCAGCACAAGGCCCTTGACGTCGGGATTTTTTTCGTAAGCCTCGGCGGCGGCCTGGGCGAGCGCAAAACCCGGCATGATGTAAGGCACGATTCCCAGGAAATCGCCAAATACTTCCCGGCACAGCGCCTCGGCGTCCGGTTGGTTGGCGAGAACCAGAATCGCATCGGCGTGGGAGTGGTCGACAAACTTGTGCGGCAGAAAAGCGTGCAATAGCGTTTCCACCGAAGGGTTTGGCGATTGGGCGTCCAGCAAGTGCGTGCGCTGGTCGTTGACCATGGCCTCGTCGCTCAGGCTGTCCAACTTTCTGAGCTTCAGCAAATAATCCAGTTCAACCCCCGGCAATCCCGGCGGTTCCAGAGTATCCAGGTCCCAGCCGCTGCCCTTGACGTAAAGTACCCGCACCTCCTCCCCGACGCGGTTTTTGACGACGGACTTCACCGAAGTATTGCCGCCGCCATGCAGCACCAGGGCGGGGTCCGAGCCGATCAGCCGGGACGTGTATATCCGCAGGGCGATGTCCTCGGAATAATCGGCGTATTTTTTCTTGAAAGCTTCCGCTTCCTCATCCTTCCATCGATTTTGCATATCAGGAAAATAGCAAAACTCAGAGTAAACATAAAGATAAAAGCGGGGATAATGAAAACCCACACCTCCCCACCTCTCCTTGAAAATGATATCTTTGCATAGGAGGAGATTACGGTGTACGGCCAATCGTTCACTGTTGCCGCACCAGAAATGAAAGGATCAAGTCTCCCCGGCGGCCGTTTTTTTTGTATCCTTTCTCCTTGATGCGTAACTTTTGGCCGGTCCGAATTTTTGCCGGCAGGCTGATACGGAGCCGCTCCAGTTCTTCTCCCGCTTTGTAGGAAATTTCTTTCTTGCCGCCCCGGTCGGCTTCCGACGAAGTCAGGGTAATCTGAAAATTTATGTCCAGGGGAGAAGTCTTGCTGGTTTTACCGAACAGGCCTTTTAAGGAGCCGGTTAACGGGTGGGGCTTTTGCCCCTCGTCGGTCGAGGTTTTTTGATGGGTTTTTCGCAGTTGATTCAAGGCAAAAAGCGACGTGCCGACCAATTGAATCAAGCGGATTCCCTGGCCGATTCTCCCCAGCGGACCGGGGAGCATCCACAACAGGCGGCTTAGTCCTCCAGTGGCTCCGCTGAAAAACATATTCTCAAAGAAGCCGCGTCCGGAGCGAAACCCGGAGCGATTGAACTCCCGGTTTAACTCTTCGAAAATCTGGCGTGCGGAGGCGTTCCGGAACAAGTTTTCAAAAATATCTTGCTGGGAATAATCGAATCGGGAGGAGTTTCCATAAGTTCCGGAGTAAGCCCCGGTGCGATAGCTGTCATATTCGCGTCTTTTCGAGGGGTCGATCAGGACTCCATAGGCCTCGGTGATCTCCTTGAACCGTTCCTCGCTGGCCGGGTCCCCGGGGTTATGGTCGGGGTGAAATTCCATGGCCAGTTTGCGGTAGGATTTTTTGATCTCTGCCATATCGGCATTATCGGAAAGACCAAGTATTTTGTAATAATCTTTTGGCGTCTGCTTCATTGCCCAACCTTAGGGAATTCATGGAAGCTACATCCCCCATTGCTGGGGAAAAGTGGCTTCGGCCATCGCCGGACCTTTCAGCCGCGTGACTTTATTTTTTGTGGAAAGAATATAAGTCTTATCGGTATAAAGATTTTGGGTCATGTTTTCGAATTTTACGACGACTGGGGTGGGAGGGATATCCGCCGCACCGGATGGAATAATAAGAAAATCCTTGGCATTTAAAACATCGCGGTATTTCCGCTTCATATCCATTTGATAGGCCAGATATCCAGCCAGAGGCTCCGCGCCGCCGTATGGTTTTTGGTTCAATACGCGGTATTGGTTTGGAATATAAACATAGGCGAAATAATCCGGGCCAAGGGAATGGTGGACAATGGATTCCACATGGAGTATGCCAATGGCCTCCTCCGTGGGTGTAAAGTTTATTTTGACACGATAGCTGCGGTCATGAAAATTCAGGTTTTCTAAAAAAACAATTCCGTAAAGGATGTTGAATTTGAATTGCAGGAAAATCCCAAGAAAAATCCAACCGAGAATTTTAAAAGTTTTCTTCATTCTTAACTGAAAACCGGTTTTTCGCTTGGTACGGGGGCATGATGAATAAATCTATGGAAAAGCAACGGCCTGATGTGCTTAATTATACCGTTATTCCCGGGGACATTGAAAAAAATTCCCGGAGTTTTATGTTTGAAAAACCTGTTCATGATAAGTTGTTCTAGGCTAAACTGATCAAAATCTTTCCATAGGGCTGACTTTGACACTCGAGCGCGGATACCTGATTGCTTTTGAAGGAATCGATGGCACCGGAAAGAGCACGCATTGTCATTTGCTGACGGAGTATTTACAGAGTAACGGATTGCCGGTTTTGCGCTTGCGCGAGCCTACCCAGGGTCCTTGGGGGCGGAAGATACGCAATCTTCTGGACCGGGGCCGGGGCGAGATCAGTCCCGAAGAAGAATTAACTTGGTTTGTCAACGACCGCAAGGAGGATGTAGAGCGCAACATACGTCCCGCCTTGGATCAAAAAAAAATCGTTTTAATGGACCGGTATTACTTTTCTACGGCGGCTTATCAAGGGGCGTTGGGACTGAATCCGCAAACGATTCTCCGCGAGAACGAAGCATTTGCCCCGGTGCCGGACCGGGTTTTTATTTTTGCCGCGCCCTTGCCGGTTTGCCTGGAACGCATCCGCCAATCGCGGAATTCCGGCCCGGACGCTTTTGAAAAACTCGACTACCTGGAAAAGGTGCAGAAAATTTTCGATACGTTTACGGGACCCCGGTTCCGAAGGGTTGGCAGCTCAGTCTCCCAGGAAAAAGTTCAGGCTCGGCTCCGTGACGCAATGATCGCCTTGCTTCCCGGTTCTCTCAACCGATGAAACGCTTCATTTTAGCCATAACGGGCGCCAGCGGCGTGTGTTACGCCAAACGCTTGTTCGACTACCTCCGGCCCCGGGCCGAATTGCACGTAATTATTTCCGACCGCGGACGCGAACTGCTGAAAATTGAATTGAGTTTAACGCCGTCCTATTTTTCCGGGGAAGCCGTTATCGTTCATAAAAATACCCGCATCAACGCGCCTGTTGCCAGCGGATCTTTTCCCGTGGACGGTATGGTCGTGGTCCCTGCCAGCATGGGAACCGTCGGCAGGATTGCCGGTGGGATTTCGGGGACATTGATCGAGCGCGCGGCAGACGTTGTTCTGAAAGAAAAACGCAAGCTGGTTGTGGTCCCCAGGGAAACGCCCTTTAACGCCATCCATTTGCAAAACCTGTTGACCCTGGACAGAGCCGGAGCGGTCGTTTTGCCCGCATGCCCGGCGTTTTATCACAAACCCGGGAGCCTGGACGATATTGTCGATTTTGTCGTCGCCAGAATCCTCAAGCAACTTGAAGTGGAACAGGATATGGTTCCGCCTTACGAACCCTGATCGTTCTTTTAATTTTACGGTTATGATTTATCTGGATCATGCGGCGACCACCCCCGCCGACCCGCGGGTGCTGGAAGTGATCGGTCAATCCATGCGCCGGGATTTTGCCAATCCGGGCGCGGTTTACCGGATCGGGCTTGACGCCGCAAACCTTGTCGAAAAAGCCAGAGAGGAAATCGCCGCTCTCTTGCGCTTGCCGGCAAGCTACAGAATTATTTTTACCAGCGGCGGCAGTGAATCCAATAACCTTTTTATCAAGGGAACCGCCGGCGGGAAAGCCGCCTGTCTCGGCCTGGAGCATCCCAGTGTGGTGGCCCCGCTGACCTGTGCCGGAGAAAAGAACGGCGAAATTCTTTCCGGTTTTCAAAAAGAAGGACGATTGGACCCGGCAAAAATTTGTGAACTGGATGACCGCAAGGTCCGCTTGCTTTGCCTTTCGCATGTCAATAATGAGTTGGGCAGCATCAATGATCCCGGAGAAATTGTTCCGGTTTTGCAATCCGCCGCGCCGAATGTCCGCCTGTTCCTTGACGGAGTGCAGGCCATCGGCAAGATCGCGATACCGCCGGGTTTCTGGGACGGCGTCGCCGGATATTCCGTGTCGGCTCATAAGATTTACGGTCCCAAGGGCATCGGTTTATTGATTTATGATTCGCGTTTTCCCCTGGCTCCACAGGTGCATGGCGGCCAACAGCAGTTTGGCGTTCGCTCCGGCACGCTGCCCGTGCCTTTAATCCTCGGATTGACGGAAGCGCTGAAGCTGGCTCTGGAGCGTGTCGGCGAAGCTCAGGTTCATTTGGGCAAATTGAGGCGGCATCTGATTGCGGGTCTTGAAGATTTGTCCGGGCGCTTGCCGAACCTGCGTCTGCGTTTTAATTCCTCCGTTTCTCAGGATCATCAATCGCCCGCCATCGTCAACTTCAGCTTTCCGCCGGTGGAGGGAGAGGTGTTGCTGCATCACTTGGAGGCGAAAGATATTTTTGTGGGAATGGGCAGCGCTTGCAGTGCCCAGTCAAAAAAGCCTTCCAGAATTTTAACCGGCATCGGGCTGTCGGAGGAGGAGGCGCGTTGCAGCTTAAGAGTGTCTTTCGGCAGAGAAAACACGATTGCGGAAGTGGATGTTTTTCTCATGGAATTTTCCCGCGCTTATGAGACGCTGTATCCAACTTTTGCTCGGAAAGTCGGATGACCAAGGTTATTGTAGTGCGTTACGATGAAATCGGACTCAAAGGCAAGAACCGCGACTTCTTCGTCAACTGCCTGGTTGAAAACATCAAGCGCAAGTTTGCCGGACTGGAGGTGACCCGGCTGCGTGCGCCGCGGGGAAGAATCTTCGTTGACCTGCCCGCCCCCATGGTGGAAGCGTGTTGCGCCCGCCTGCGCGAGGTCCCCGGCATCGCGTCGTTCAGTGCCGGGGTGGCCCTGGAGCCGGATTTCGATCGAATTGCCGAATGGGGTATCCGCTGGATCGATCCCCTTCTGACTCCGGGAGAAACTTTCACGTTCTGCGTTCGCACTCAGCGGTCGGATAAAACCTTTCATAAAATCTCCACGGAATGCGATTTTGAGATTGGCTCCCGGATCATGAAGCGGCTGAGCGGCAAGGGACTCAAGGTTGATATCAAGAGAGCGCAGTTTGTTTTGGAGGTTGAAATCGGCCCAAAGCAAACGGTCGTTTTTCATCACCGCGTTCCGGGGTTGCGCGGTTTGCCGGTCGGCAGTTCCGGCGAGGTGTTGAGCCTGCTCTCCGGCGGCATCGACAGTCCCGTGGCCTCCTACCTGATGATGCGCCGCGGCTGCCGCGTGCATTTCATCTTTTTCGAGAACCGCGAGTTTCTGGGCCGCGGAGGATACGACAAGGTTTTGCGCCTGGCCGGTATTTTGAACCGGTTTCAGGGAAGAGGGCGGCTTTACGTGATTCCGTTCGGTGCGATCCAGTTGGCCATACGCGACCGCTGCCGGCCCGCCCACCGCGTGGTGCTTTATCGGCGCATGATGTACCGCATCGCCCAGGCCGTCGCCCGGCAAAATGCCTGTCATGCCCTGGTGACCGGAGAGTCCCTGGGGCAGGTTGCCTCCCAGACGTTGGAAAATCTGGAAGCCGTGTCCCGCGTGGTTTCCGGTAACGTTTTCCGGCCGCTGATCGGCATGGACAAAAATGAAATTATCGATCGAGCCAAAAAAATCGGCACCTATGACATCAGTATTGAGGCTCATGCCGATTGTTGTTCCATATTCATGCCGCCCAACCCCGCGACGCGCAGCCGGATACCGAATCTTGAATCCGATGAGGCCGGTTTTCCCGGCCAGTCCCTGATGCAGGAGGCGATCCGGAAAATGGAAACCGTGGAACTGGATGAATCAAGGTAAACGCCGGGCGGCCTGCTCGCCATGCGGCAATGCCGCCAGCAACTCGCGTACGGTTTTGTCCAGCACCGGGTGGCGGAGATTGGTATTGATCTCTTCCAGAGGCGCAAGAACGAACCTGCGGCGGGCGGCCTCCGGATGCGGGATTTTCAGGTGGGCCGTGTCGATAATCCGGTCGCCGTAAAAAAGCAGGTCGAGATCGATGATCCGCGGCCCCCATTTTTGCCGCCGCACCCGTCCCATGTCCTGTTCGATTTGCAAGAGCACCGCCAACAGTTCCTCCGGATCGAAATCGGTTTTTATCTCCAGGGCGGCGTTGACGAATAAGTCTTGTTCCTTGACTCCCACGGGTTCCGTTTCGTAAAGCGAGGATTGCGCCGTAACCGTGATGCCCGGAGCGGCGTTCAGGCGAGCCATCGCTTGTTTGCAGTTTTCCTGTGGGTTTTCCATGTTCGACCCTATTCCAATGTACGCAGTTTCGAACACACCAGTAACCTCTTGTCCGCACT
>Ga0114931_10001058_pt1 | contig 34865 bp, 29 predicted proteins | sample 2SBtaG_FD_89579 | JGI IMG/M metagenome (GOLD analysis project Ga0114931, IMG submission 89579) | Deep subsurface microbial communities from Kolumbo volcano to uncover new lineages of life (NeLLi) - 2SBTROV14_V59a metaG | ecosystem: Environmental > Aquatic > Marine > Volcanic | place: Kolumbo... | reverse complement strand
GGGTGGCCCCGGGGTGCATCCCCATCCCCAGAAAACCGATCACGGCCATCAGCGCCAGGTGGATCGGGCGCTGCACGAGCGCGGTGAAGGGAGAGACGCCCGCCGCGTAGAGGTGGAAGAAGACGGCGGCCATGCCGGCCACCGTCGCGGCGGCGGCCGGCCGGACCTCCTTCCTCACGAAGCCGGTGCGAAGATCGCGAAGATCGCAAATACCACGATCGCGAGGACCACGTTGATCGTCACGGCGGATGCCACGCTACGGCGCGTGTCGATGGCGTGGGCCCCGATCCCCACGAGGACCCATGCCCAGATCTGTGTCAGATCCATCGTGGTCAGGAGCCGGTGGAAGTAGCCCTCGGGCAGGAAGAAGAAGAAGGCTCCGAGGTTGATCGTGAAACGTGGATCACGCTGCGCGATCTTGAGCGGGACCAGCAGCAGCCCGACGACGGCGGGAATCAGCATCGCGTGCGCGTAGATCGACAGATACTGCTTGTAGCGCCCCTCGTCACCCAGGATGAACGCGAAGATCACGGTCACGATCCCGGCGAAGAGAAACGACATGACGAACCAGCCGAGCACCGCCCCGGCGGGCGCCGCGTAGCGGAGCACCTTGAGCGCGGTCGCCCCCATCTCGGGCATCTGGGTCCCGCGCTGGAGTGCCGCTTCTCGCTGCAGCTCCACCCACACATCCATGGGGATGAAGGCGGTCTGGAGCGCCACTACCACGGCGCCCAGCACCAGCGCCGCCGCCCATACGGGCCGCTCTCGCAGCGCCTCGAAGAGCCTTGCCGGAGAGAAGACCACGTCCACACAGCGCCGTGGGAGCGACGGCAGCGGAGGCGGGAGCGCGGAGCTTTCGGGAGTCCCGGAGGCTTCGGGAGTCCCGGAGGCTTCGGAAGTCCCGGAGGCTTCGGAAGATTCCGGTGCGCCGGACGCGCCGGACGCGTCGGAGACGCCGGAGTTTTCGGGAGATTCGTCTGGGTGTTCGTTCATCATGCGCTCCTTCCGTCGAGGGTAGAGATGCGCCCAGGGGGGAAGGGTCGCGTGTCGGAGCGCCCTTCCCCCGCAACGCGCCACTGCGATTCTACCACGCGCGTCTCCGACTCAGGAAGCCAGCCGGATCGTCGTACGCTGTCTCGCCCGGACGTTCAGGGGGAACGGCGCCGCGGACACCTCCATCGGGCCACGCGCGTCTCCCGCGACCGAGCTCTCGGCCATGAGGCCGCGCACCGGGTCCCAGAGGATGACGCCCTCCAGCTTCCCAGTGAGGTCCTGACTCACGTCCATGCCGGCGGTGACGCCGGTGACGTGCAGGTCTGACGTACCCGTCATCGCGATCTTCAGCAGGCTGCGGCCGGCGACCGTCGTGTCGCTCACCGCGGTGTAGTGCGCCACGATCACGGCGTCGACCTGTCCCTGGCCCTCCTTACCGGAATACCGGATCGTGTCGGTCCACTCGTCACCGGGCCCGATCGCCCGTCCCGGCAGGCGAGGGAAGAACGAGTGCGCCAACGAAAGTGCCCCGAAGAACTGCGTCGCGGGACCCTTCGTCTCCGGCCTCGAGACGATCGAGGTCCGACCCCGGCGATCCAGGGTGAAGACCAGGGGTCCGCTGATCTGGCTCTCATCGGCGGTAATCGCTCCACCCATGGGCTGGTCCATCCGCGCGGAGAACTTCTTCACGGTCAGCGTCACGCTGACCCCCTCGTCGCTCCGGGCGAATGCGGCATCCAGCGTCGCGGCGGAACCGACGCTCATCTGAAAGCTCTGTCCGCCACCTTCGATGTCGAGTTCGGTTGTGTCTCCCTGGATGTATGTGACGGCGGCCGGGTCGGGCAGCCGGTAGGCAAGCGCCGGCGGCGCGGCAGGCCCTCCGCCGCCGCACGCGGCGGTGAGGGCTGCAAGGGTCAGGGCCGAAAGGCATCTGCGCATGAGACGCTCCTGTACTCGAACGGGCGAAGGACGTCACCGGAGCAAGCCGGCCGACGTCGCACACATCGGTGTAGCTCACATTACGGTACGGCGGGCGGTTGCGAAATCTTCCGGCGACGCGCGAGGCTGCCTCGCCGGGCCATGCCGGCGCGGCACGGGTGCTTCCGTACGCGGCCCGCCGTCGCCCGGGTCTTGGCGGCACCCCCGGTAATCCACTATCCTGAGCAACGAATAGACGAACAAAGACTGCTGCCCGGGTGCGATCGAGAGACCCCCGGGCCGCCGGAGTCCATGATGAGCTATCGCACCAATCCCGATCGGATCCTGGACAACATCGACCGCGCCCGTAGCCGCGACGCGGACCAGCGGGCGTTCCGGATGGACCGTCAGGCGGTGGGCCGGGAGCTCGATACCCAGGTACCCGAGCTGGACGCCACGAACCCCGAACGGCTCAAGCGGATCTTCGGCACGGTGGAGCGGGCCTACCGCGCGGCCGCCTTGCGCATGGAGCTGGGCAAGCTCGCGGCCCGCTTCCAGTCCGTCGGCGATGTGCACCACCACCACGCCCGTGGCGACGTCAGCCTGGCCATTCAGTATCTCGACCACGACCGCCCCGACGACGTGGCCATCGCGCCGTTCGAGGTAACCCCCGAGATGTTGATCGACGCCCGCAAGACCACGAAGACGAGCCGGGCCGACGTCAACGCGCTCAAGATTCTCCGCAAGGAACTCAGGGACGGCGTGCTCTCGGCGTACCAGAAGGTTGAGCCCCGGATCCGCGACGCCATTCGCGATCGCGCCGACATGGGCCATATCCAGGTGCAGGTTACGATGGATCTGCGCCCCGCGGAGTAACGCCGGGCGATCCATGTCCCGACGCTCCGGCCGTCGTGGCCTCGCCCTGATCCTGGCGCTGCTCGCGCTGCTCGCCGTGGCGGTCGACCTCGCGCGCCCCGGGTCATACATCCGCGGTGTGTGGCACGACATGAACCGGCCAAGCACCCCACTGGAAGACGCCATCAAGCGGTTCCAGCGTAACCGCAGCCGCCCCTCGTGGCCCGCCCGACCACCACGCAGCCGGTCTTCGACGCTACCGAACGCGGCTCCGAGCGATCCGGCCACGCGCGCGACGCTTCCCGCGTAGCGCCGGACCATCGACCCAACCCGCCATCCCCACGCCCGGACCGGCCCGCACCTTTCCGATGTGGCGACGAGGCGAAGGATTCTGGGCGAGCTGCTGGTCCATCTGGGGTTCGTGGAACGGAGGTTGCTGGAGGAGGCGCTCCTGCTCCAGAGGCAGTCGCACGCCCGCATCGGCGCCACCCTGGTCGAGATGGGCGCCACCTGCGAGGAAGACGTCGCGCGGGCGCTGGCGGTCCAGCTCGGCATCGACTATGCGGCCGCGCCGCTGTGCCCCGAAGACGAAGCGGCGCGCATGGTACGGCCGGAGTTGGCGCACCGCCATCACGCCGTGCCACTCCGCGCGACGGACCACACGATCGCCGTGGCAATGGCCGACCCTCTCGACCTGACCGCGATTGATGACCTGGCCTTCCAGACGGGCCGGCGCATCGAGCCCGTGTCCGCGACGCCCTCGGGCGTCCGCGAGGCACTCGCCGTCACGTATCCCTCGGAAGACGTGCTCGATCGGCTCGCGGACGCACTCCCCACGCACGCCACGCCCCGGCAGGCGGCGGGCACGGATCTCGAGCGGGTGATCCACGCCACGCCCGTCGTGCGGCTGGTCGAGGGAATCCTCCACCGGGCCGTCGAGCGCGGGGCCAGCGATATCCACGTGGAGGAGACCGAGGCCGAGGTGCGCGTCCGAGTCCGCATCGACGGCGTGCTTCAGCGCGTCGTCGATCTCCCGCCCGAGGCCCGCCGGGCGGTGCTGTCTCGCATCAAGGTCATCGCGGGCATGGACATCTCGGTTCGTCGCCGCGCCCAGGACGGCCGCGCCGCGCTCACCCACGGAGGGCGCCACCTGACGCTGCGGGTCTCGACGTTGCCGGTCCACGGCGGAGAAAAGGCCGTCGTCCGGATCCTCGAGGCCGAGGCCGCGCCGAGAGGTCCGGGTGAGCTCGGCATGAGCGCCCGGGACCTCACGCGCATGCGTGCGTTGCTGGGCGCAGGTCATGGCGTCATGCTCGCGGCCGGGCCGACCGGATGCGGCAAGAGCACCACGCTCTTCGCCGGGCTCTCCGAGATCGACCGCGAGGCGTTGAACGTGGTCACGCTCGAAGATCCCGTGGAGTACCGCCTGGCCGGCGCCAACCAGGTGCAGGTCAACCCGAAGGCCGGCCTGGGCTTCGCCGAGGCTCTCCGCTCCGTCCTGCGCCAGGACCCCGACGTGGTGATGGTCGGCGAGATCCGCGACCGGGAGACCGCCGAGATTGCCATGGCGGCGGCCGTAACCGGCCACCTCGTGCTCTCGAGCATCAACACGCGGGACGCTCCGGGGGCCATCACGCGCCTCCTCCATATGGGGGTTCCCCCGTACCTGGTCGCCGGTGGGCTGTCGGGTGTCGTGGCCCAGCGGCTCGTGCGGAGAGTCTGCTCCGGCTGCGGCGGGCGCGCCTCCGGGGGATGCCGCCTGTGTCACGACGGCATGCGCGGGCGCACCGGCGTCTTTCAGGTGCTCGTGATGACCGACGCGCTCCGTGACGAGATCACCGGAGGCGCATCGGCCGCCCGACTGCGGCGGCTCGCGCATCAAAGCGGCATGGCCTCGCTGGCTGAGGACGCTCGCCGCAACGTGGCGGAAGGCGTGACGACGCCATCCGAAATCGCGCGAATCGTCCGGGGAGACCCGGGGGGTGTTGTGCCCTGCCCGCGCTGCGGCGCCGCCGTGCCGACCGGTGCGCACGGCTGCCCGTTCTGCGGCAACCTCCGTATGCGCACGTGCCGGTGCGGGCAGGCGCTCGCCCGGGAGTGGCACTACTGCCCCTCGTGCGTGCGCCGCGTCGCGGCCTGACGCCGCCGACGTCGGGCCGCACGGCTGGCGCCCCCCACCGCGCCTTACGAGGCCGTGGCCACAACCTCGCGGAGCAGTCGGCTCACGGGATCGCCCGCTCCCGGCCAGAGGTAGCGGTCCGCGACCCGGTTCAGCGCGATCCGCACCCCGGAGAAGTGGGTCGAGACCTCATCGAAGATCCGTTCGACTCCCAGTGCCGCCGCCCGCGGCGACTCCGCCGCCATCCGGTAGCCCGTCGCCCCCATCGACTCGTAGTACTCCAGCGGCGGCGCCCCTCGCCTGCGGACCCGCGATTCCACGAAGTCGGGAAAGAGACCGGTCAGCCAGAGTGAGAAATTGCCCAGGTGCGTCCGCAGGAGGAACGCCTCGCCGGGTGTGCTCGAGCCGAGCCGCTGGACCATGTCGACAAGGTACCGGTACTCGTCGTCGGACCGCTCCGAGACCCTGTACGCCCGCCGGTCCTGCCCGAAGCGCAGCATGAGCGACGCCACATAGTCAGCGGCCGCCACCGAGTCGATGCCGCCTTCGAGCAGCGCCTGCCGCACGAGCACGTAGAATACCAGCGCCGGCGGCGCCTTGACCCTGGGATCCGTCAGGAGGGCCGTCCGGACGCGGGGATCATCGAGCAAGGCGTCCAGCCCCTCCTCGTCGAGGCGCCTGCGCGCCGCCTCGCGCAACTCCTCGTCGTGCCCGGCCAGGATATCTACCAGATGCAGGGCATCGCGCCGCCCCAGCGACGCTCGGATCGTCGGGAGGATCATCGTCCGCTCCTTCCCAGGTTCCTTCCACATGCCGCCCGCACACCCCATCGGTGCCATCCGGGCTTCTCTATCTTCAAACCACGGCGAGCGGCGGAAAGATCCCCCGGGAACCCACCTGCCGGCCACCTCTCCTATTCTTCGGCCTCCCGACGCCCCGACTCAAGTCGAGGACTCGATCGTTTTCCGATGGTGGTCGTGATCACGATTCCGCCGTGAGCCGATTCGACCGATTCGCTCGTGAGGTCGGGATCGACGATTCCGCCGCCGGAGGGCCCCCGGCTGCCGCTTCGCATGGAGCTGCTACGACGGGAACGACGCCTGGCGAACGGCCAGCGCCTCGATGCGCTCTCGATCGGGCTCCACCCCGATGCCCGGCCCTCTCGGGACGATGATGTGCCCGTCGGCCACCTCGAACTCCGGATCGACGATGTCGCGCTCCCAGTACCTCCGGCTCGCCGAGATGTCGCCCGGCAGCGTGAAGCCCGGGAGCGAGGCGAGCGCCACATTGTGCGCGCGACCGATCCCGGACTCCAGCATACCCCCGCACCATACAGGCATCTTCCGCGCCCGCATCATGTCGTGCAGCGTACGCGACGTGGCGAAGCCTCCCACGCGCGCCGGCTTGATGTTCACGATGCGACAGCTGCCCAACTCGAGCGCGAGCTCCAGGTCGCCCTCGGACTCGATCGACTCGTCGAGGCACACCGGCGTACGGATCATCGCCTGCAGTCGGGCGTGGTCGAGCAGGTCGTCGTAGCCCAGCGGCTGCTCGATCATCATCAGGTCGAGCGCATCCAGCTCCGTCAGGCGGGGGGTGTCGTCCAGCGTGTAGGCCGAGTTGGCGTCCGCCATGAAGCGCACGTCCGGAAAGCGCCGGCGCAATCCGGTGAGCATGCTCACGTCGCGTCCCGGCTTGATCTTGATCTTCACCCGCTGGTAGCCGGCCGCTACGTATTCCTCGACGCGTTCGAACAGCGCGTCGTCCGTCGGCTGGAGCCCCACGCTGACACCCACCGGCACGCGGTCGCGCACCCCGCCCAGCTTGCGCGACAGTGACACTCCGTCGATGCGGGCCGCGAGGTCCCACGCCGCCATCTCGACCGCCGCCTTCGCCATCCGGTGTCCACGGATCCACGAGACCGGAGAGAGCACGTCTTCCGGCCCGCCCGCGTCGCGCCCGACGACGTTCGGCAGCACCAGCTCGGTCAGGATCTGCCACGCGCAATCGGTGGTTTCGGACGAGTACGACGGATCCTCTCCGGCCACGCATTCCGACCACGCCTCGTGGCCTTCACCGTACAGGGTCAGCAGCACGACGCGCCGGTCCTGCCGGCCGCCACTGCTGATCTCGAACCACTCCTTGAGGCGGAGGGGGATCTCCCTGAGTACCGCACGCTCGATCTTCATCCCGCGCGCCCCGCCCGAACCGTGAAGCGCTCGCTCAGCATCGCGAATACATCGTTCACTTGCTCCCATCCGATACGTAGGAGAAACGTGCTGTTGCGTCCGTAAGATTTCGAGCCCAGGAGGAAGAACTCGGGCTCCGGGTTGACCAGCGTATCCGCGCCGTGACTCGTCTGAGCCAGGCAGTCCTCCGAGGTGGAGTCCAGCAATGCGGCCGCGAGCTTCATCGGCGCCTGGGTGGCCCAACACTCGTGTACCTGGAGCTGTCTGTACAACGTGTGTTCTCCCACCGCGCCGGTGAGCGAGACGATCCTGTCGACCTCGACGACACTGCTGCCCGCGGCTCCTCCACCTGTGCTCATGGCGCGGGGGTCTCGAGTGGTGGTACGCAGCGTAACCGCCACCGCGTTCTCCGCCGGCCGCAATGACTCGACGACGACACCCCTGAGCGCCTTCACCGAGCCACTGTCGGCAAAGGCCAGCCGCCGGGCCTCCGCCACGAGCCGGGCGCGCGCGGGAAGGGGGTCGTCCACAACGGCGCCGAAGGTGGGCTCGGAGCTACGGATTGCCCAGATGATCCGCGTGCCCGGGTGCGCCTCGGCGAGCCGGGCGAAGTCGCGCGCGGCCGTCTGGGCGGAGTGCCCGGCGCCCACCAGCAGGATGCGACGGCCCGCCCATACCTCAGGCTCGCTCCGCACGTCGGGAATGCGCCGCACGATGAAGGGTGCGGCCGCCCGCTCGCCGGGCGCGTGGATACCACCATCTCCAAGCGAGTTCGGGTTGTGGTACGTTCCGGTGCAGTCGAGCACCGCGTCCGCGTGGTCGAGCCGCTCCGCTCCGTTCGCCTCCCGCACCAGGATCCGGAAGGGCAACCCCGAGCGCCGCCCAGTGCCGATCTCATCGTTCTTCAGGACGCCCTCTCGCCCCACCTCCACGACGGCGTCGCCGAACCGCAGGTTTGGCGCCATGTACGGCAGTGCCGCCACCGGTTCCAGCAGCTCGGACACCAGATCCGCCCCGGTGGGACACTCATCGCCGTCCAGCGAGGAAGAGCCTGCCGCCGCAAGATGTCGGCGGGCGCGCGGCGAGACGTTCATGGTCCACGGGGTGAAGAGGCGGACGTGCCCCCACGAACGGATGTTCCCGCCCACCGCTCCGGTGCGTTCGTAGACCGTGAAGCCGAAGCCGGCGTCGTGCGCGGCCAGCGCGGCCTCGATCCCCACCGGTCCGGCGCCCAGGATCGCGATATGCGGATGATCCATCGGTGCGGTCACTCGAGTCAGATCCTGCGCAGAAGGTAGCGCGACAGCCGGGCGCCGCGCAGAAGCTCCCGTACCTCGTATCCACGCGCCAGGTAGTGCGTCAGCACGGACCGCGTCGCGCTACGCCACGCGACGGCCGTCTGCATCGAGCGCTCCATCACCGCCACGATGTCTTCGGGGATCGCGACCAGCAACTCAGGCGGCGTGAGCGTGAGGTCCGGCTCGCCCGGCGCGAGCTGCGCATCGGCGCTCCCGGCTCCCGCGGGCTCCAGCGCGGACGGCACGCCCCGCGCCGCCTCGGGACCGGGACCTCGCTCTCCCTCCTCCATCCGGCGGCGCACCCGCTCGGAGTCGACCTGCCAGAGCGCCACGAAACGGTCGGTGCCGATACCCCGGTGCAGCGGCGAGTCCGTCTGCCCGTACATATCCTCGCGATACTCGCGAATGACGATCCCCAGCTTCGAGAAGTTGAGGTAGGCGTTGCGCGACTGGAGCGGATCGAAGGTCCAGAACACCTTCGAGACGCCCTGCGCCAGCATCCGCTCGCGCTGGTAGGCCTTGAGCCGCGCTCCCAGGCCGCGGTCGCGCGCACCCGAGCGCACCGCGAGCATGTCGGACCAGTGGACGATCTCGCCGTCACGGACGCCGGTCATGCCGAACACGAAACCTTCCAGGCGTCCGTCGTCACCGTACGCGCCGGCCGCCACGCCCCCGAGGATCTGGGACACCTTCAGGATCGCCGGCGGCACCCGCTCCGAGAACCCTCGCCCCCACGTCTCTTCCTGGAGCTCGACGCACTCGCGCAGCTCCGCGACGGTCTCGAAGGGCCGGATCGTGTAGCTCACCGGCCGGGCGCGTCGAGTGGTGCGAGCAGTAGCTTGGCCAGCAGCGCGGCGCGCTCCACCAGCCCGTCGACCAGGACGAACTCGTGGCGGGCATGGGCGCCGTCCCCCACGGGCCCCAGCCCGTCCAGCGTGGCCGTGTACCGGCTCGTCGTGTTTCCGTCGGACCCCCCTCCCGACGTCACCTCCTCGAGCTCCACGCCGAGAGCCCGGCCGGCCGCCAGAGCCGCCTCCCACAGCCTGCGGTTTCGCGGTGTGCGCTCGAGGGGAGGCGCACGCAAGCCGCCCTCGACCTCCAACGTCACGCCCGCCGTGCGCGGCCGGAGCCTCCGGATCGCTTCCTCGACCCGTCGCGCGTCGTCCATCGTCAACACCCGCACATCCACGTCCGCCCGGGCATGGGGCGCCACCACGTTCCTCCGCAACCCGCCCTCGACGACGCCGACGTTCACGGTAACGCCCCGCGGCAGGTCCGTCAGCGCGTGCATCTCCTGGATGACGTGCGAGAGCTCCTGGATCGCGCTCGCGCCCCCCTCCGGGTCGAGGCCGGCGTGGGCGGCCTTCCCGTGGATACGCACCGTGAACTCGCCCACTCCCTTGCGGGCGGTCTTGAGCTTTCCCGTCGGGCCGAACGCGGGCTCGGGAATCCACACGCGGGCCACGCGGCGCGCCAGGAGGCGGACCCACCGGCGCGACTCGGGGCTGCCGATCTCCTCGTCCGAGTTGATGAAGACGACCGGCGTCGCGGGCGGCGTGAGCCCCAGCTCGCGCAGTGCGCGCAGCGCAAACAGCGCCTGCGTGAGCCCTCCCTTCATGTCGAAGACGCCCGGCCCGCTCATCCTGCCGTCGACGATCTCGACGGGCATCGTCCTGAGCGTGCCCACCGGCCACACGGTGTCGCAGTGGCCCATCACGAGTTGAGCCGGCGCGCCGTGGGCTCGGTCACGGGAGCGCGCATAGAGGTGTCCCCCTGTGGCACGCCCCCGGATGTGCCTCACTTCGTAGTCGAGGTCTCGGAGCGCGTCTGAGAGCAGAGCCTGCACCTCGCGCTGCGCCGAGGGCTCGTCCGAGGGAGATTCCGCCAGCGCCAGCGCACGGAGGAAGTCCAGCATCTTTCCCTGCCGCTCCTCCAGAAATGTCCGGATGCGCTGCGCTTCGGTGTCGCTCATGTCATCCTTCTTCATAGTAGCCCGCCCTGCGGTAGCTCTCATCGAGAAGCTCCACGGGATGCACAACCCCCGTCCGGTCGCCTGAGAGCCGGAGCCCGGCGCCGATCTGCATCATACACCCTGGATTGCCCGTGGCGACCACCGCGGCGTGGGTCTCGCGTACGGCCGCGACCTTGTCCGCTCCGATCCTTCCACCCAGCTCCCGGTGCGTCAACCCGTAGAGCCCCGCCCCACCGCAGCACTCGTCCGCGTTCCTCACCTCGTTCACCCGCAGCTCAGGAATCTGAGCGAGCACGTCGAGAGGAGCGCGCGCGATCCCCTGAGCGTGCAGCAGATGACAGGGCGCGTCGTAGGCCACGTCGAGCGGCACCGGCGCACCGGCGCGCGGGCCGGCCTTCACCAGAAGCTCGGTAACGTCGCCCACTTTGCCCGCGAGCCGCTCGGCCCGTTCCGCATACGCGGGATCGCCGCTCAGCAGACCGCCGTACTCCTTCATCGCCGCACCGCACCCCGCCGCGTTCACCGCGATCCACTCCACCCCGGATTCCTCGAAGGCCTCGATGTTGGCCCGAGCCAGCGCCCGCGCGTCGGCGAGCGCCCCGCCGTGGGCGTGGAGCGCCCCACAACAACCCTGCCCGGGCGCCGGCACCACCCGGTAGCCGTTCGCCTCCAGCACCCTGCGGGTCGCACGGTTCACGCGTCCGAACAGCCCGGCCTGAACGCATCCGTCGAGTAGCGCCACGGTGCGCGGGCGCGGTGGCGCGGCGACCGGCGGCCCGTCGGCTCGCGAGTCGGCGGTCGGTGTGCCCGTCTCCTTCGCGGGAGATCCCACTCGCCGGAGCTCGCGCCAGGCCCCGCTGCCCGCCAGCATCGCCATCGCCAAGCGGGCCCGCCCCACGCCCTCCGCTCCCCACCCAGGGAGCCACCGGGCGCCCAGCGCCGCCGCCCCCGTCTCCCGCGCAATGCGCCCCGCCAGAAGAAACGCCCGGCGGGGGCCCGCGCGGCGGAAGGTCCACAGGAGCGCGCGCGTCATCCAGCCCGGCGGACGGTGTCGGGCCGCGGTGTCCCGGGCCAGCTCGAGGAGCGCGCCGTACTCCACTCCGGAAGGGCACACGGGCTCGCACGCCCTACACCCCAGGCATCGGTCGATGTGGCGCTGAAACGCGTCCGACGCCGGAGACAGCCGCCCCTCGACGACGGCTCGCATGAAGTGCAGCCTGCCCCGCGGCGAGTCGGCCTCGTCGCCGAGCCTCCGGTACGTCGGGCATACGGGTAGACAGAAGCCGCAGTGCACGCAGTGCTCAAGACGCTCGCGCACGCCAGCCTCACGCTTCACCGTGCACCCCCACGCTCCTCATACTCCGAGCCTGCCGGGGCACAGGACGGCCTCGGGGTCGAACGTCTTCTTCAGCTCGCGCATGAGCGGCGCGACGCCGCAGCCCAGCCCGTACACGCCCACCTCGCGCAGCACGCTCCCGGGTGCCCGCACCAGCGTCAGCGTACCCCCCCGCTCCTCCAGCCGCCTCCTGGCGTCCGAGAGCGCCCCGGAGAGTTCGACCTCCCGGGCCTCGTCTCCGGGCGCCTCCACCCGCCACCCCGCCCGCACCGCGCCCGAGAGGACGCAGCACGCAAACCCGCCGCCCGCGGTCGAGGCCGAAGCCGGTTCCTCGCGCAGCTCTCGCACGAGATCGAGCGCCCACGCGACATCGGCCGGGCGCACGGAGACCTCGATCCGGACGTCACCGGTGGACCCCGCATCGCGGGCAGCATCCAGCAGCACACGCGCCTCCGCCTCGTCCACGGGCTGCAGGGCCCCGTCCGTGGCGCCCGTGAGGACTGCGCAGTCGGCGTCCACCTGCTTCGGGGCCCCCACGACACGTACGACGAGCGCGGAGCCATCTGAGATCTCCGACCGGACGATCTGTGCGGACGCGGGCAGCACCCGAGCGGTCGCGACGGCCCGTCCAGGGCGCACCAGATCCGAAGCATCACCGGCCCGCGACACCAGCACCCGATCCACCGCGGGTCGGGGAAAGAGACGCAGGCTGACCGACGTGATCACTCCCAGCGTCCCCCGGCTTCCCACGATCAACCGGACCAGGTCGTAACCGGCCACGTTCTTCACAACCCGGCCGCCCACACGGAGAACCCGTCCGTCTCCGATCACCACCGTCAGCCCGAGCACCAGGTCTCTCGGCGCGCCGAACATGGGAGACAGCGGCCCGGCGGACCCCCGCGCCACCGCGCCCCCCAGCGACCGCGTGGTAGCCGACGGCGGATCCAGGGGAAGCCACTGTCCCTCACCCGCCACGCGCGCCTCCAGATCGCCCAGCGTCAGGCCGGCGCCGGCCGTCATCGTCAGGTCGGCCGGCTCGTACACCGTCACCTCCTGCATCCGCCGGGTCGAAAGGACGACAACCGGGCGTGCCGGCTCGCGCCCCTCGCACAGCTCATGGCCCGCGCCGGTGGGCACCACGCCCCACCCTGCGTTGCGCGCGTGCTCGAGCACCGATGCGACCTCCGCGGCGCTGCGGGGAAACGCCACCGCCACCGGCTCACGGCCCGCCACCGTCCACACCCCGGCCTCCGGCTCCTCGACGAGGCCCCCCGGCCCGAGCCGCGCCGCCAGCGCCGCCAGCGTCCGCGCGCTCATCGGCGTACCGGGGCGCCGTCCGGGCCACCCGGGTCCTCCGGCAGCACCTTGCCCGGGTTCATCAGCCCGGCCGGATCGAACACGAGCCGGACCGCCCGCATGACCGCCAGCTCGTCCTCACCGCACACCAGCTCCATGTACTTGCGCTTATCGACCCCCACGCCGTGTTCGCCTGTAATCGTGCCTCCCACCTCGACGCAGAGACGCATGATCTCGTGCGACGCGGCCTCGACCCGGGCCGTCTCATCGCGGTCCTGCCGGTCGAAGAGGATGTTGGGATGGAGGTTGCCGTCACCCGCATGAAAGACGTTGGCCACCGTCAGGCCGTACTCCTGACCGATCGCGTCGATCCTGGCGAGCACCTCGGGCAAGCGCGTCCTGGGCACGGTCGCGTCCTGCACCAGCAGATCCGGGGCGATGCGTCCCATGGTTCCGAACGCCTTTTTCCGCCCTCTCCACAGCGCCTCGCGCTCCTCGTCGTCACGCGCCCGTCGCACGTTGCGAGCGCCGGCGCCCCGGCAGCATTCCTCCGCCTTCGCGACGTCGCCATCGAGTCCCGCGTCCGTGCCGTCGAACTCCACCACAAGCGCGGCACGGGCGTCGATCGGGTAGCCGGCCGCAAACACCGATGCCTCGACCGCCCGGATCGTGGCGCCGTCGATGATCTCCATCGCCGCCGGCAGCAACCCCGCGGCGATGATCGCGGTCACCGCCCGGCCCGCCGCCTCCATCGAGTCGAACACGGCCAGCAGCGTACGCACGCCCTCAGGAATCGGTAGGAGGCGCACGACCACCTCGGTGGCGATCCCGAAGCACCCCTCCGAGCCGACGAACAGACCCACCACGTCGTACGGCGCACCCGAGTCACGCCCCACGCCACCCAGCTCCACCACCTCGCCGTCGGAGCGCACCACGGTCAACGCCTCGATGTAACGCGAGGTGACCCCATACTTGAGGCAGTGCGGCCCACCCGAGTTCTCCGCCACGTTGCCGCCGATCGTGCACGTGCTCTGTGACGAGGGGTCCGGCGCGTAATACAGCCCGTACGGTGTGGTCGCACGCGTCAGGTCGGCGTTGACGACGCCCGGCTGCAGCCGGGCCGTGCGGTTCTCCGGATCCACCTCCAGGATCCGGTTCATCCGCGCGGTGCCCACCACCACCCCACCCTCGACGGGCAACGCGCCCCCCGAGAGCCCGGTGCCCGCGCCGCGGGGAACGATCGGAAGCCCGGCCGCGTGCAGGATCGCCACCACGCGCGAAACCTCGCCCGTGTCCGCCGGGAGCACGACCGCCGCTGGCTGAGCGCGGTACGCGAGGAGCCCGTCGGACTCATACGCCAACAGTCGTTCGGGCTCGGTGATCACCCGCTCCCCACCCACGACGGCGCGCAGACGCGCGGCCACTTCCGGCACAAGCGCTGGCGTCACGGCGAATCCCGGGGCCCGCGGGAAGAATGAGTCGTCATGCCGGAGGATACCTGCCCGCATCCGTCGGCAGCAACCGCGTGCCCGCGCACCGGCCCTCGGCGCTCTCGGTGGCTCGCGGATTTCCGGGACACCACGCTAGCGCCCCTGTACGTGGTGGACGAGCGCCTCCACGCTCAGCAGGGCGGCCCGCCGCACGCGATCGGGAAGCGGCTCGGGGTAGACGACGTCGAGCAGCTCGCGCGCGTCGGCGTCGGGCCGCTCGCGCAGCGCCTCCTCGACCTGGCGGATCCGCGCACGCCGGTGCGCCTCGTAGCGTGCCAGGACGGCCGCCGGATCATCGATGGGTGGTCCATGGGCGGGAACAACACCTGGGGTCGCAGCGCGGCCAATCGCGCCAGCGAGTGAAGATAGTCGGCCACGCATCCCGGGTACTCTCCTACCCACGTGGTCTCGCCCCGACCCAGGAGCAGGTCTCCCACGAACACCGCTCTGGCCTCGGGCCAGTGGAAACAGAGGTGGTGGCGCGTGTGGCCCGGCGTATCCACGGCGACCAGCGATCCGGCGTCCGTCGAGATGCGATCGGCGTCGCTCAGGATCTCGTCGACACCCGAAACGTCCTCCGGGCCGGCCACTCGGGCGCCCAGCTCGTCGGCCACGCGCCGCGCCGCACCGGCATGATCGGCGTGCGCATGGGTAACAAGGACGATGACCTCACGCGCGCCGGATGCCAGACGCGCGAGGGCCCGCACGTGAGATGCCACGTCCGGGCCCGGATCGATGAGGGCGGCTCGGTCCTCACCGACGAGGTGCGCGCGCGTACCGTCGAGGGTGAACGCGCCGGCGTTGGGAGCGGTCAGAACACGTGGCTGCGGGAACACCGACCGGCCCCCTTGCAGAACGGGCTCAGCGCCGCTCCGCAGCCAACTGCTCAGCGAGCTTGTCCGCGACCGCCTGCACCGCCAGCTCGTCCTCCTCCTTGAACGCCGCCTCGCTCTCGGAGTCGATGTCGATCTGCCCGTAGATCTCATCGCCCGCGCGGATGAGCACCACCATCTCCGACTCGACGTCCTCTCCGCACACGAGGTAGTTCTCCTCGGTGGAGACGTCACTGACAATGATGTTCCTCTTCTCCGCCACCGCTCGCCCGCTCACGCCGGTGCCGACCGGGATCTTCGCGTGCTCGGTGGGGGTGCCGACGTAGTTGTGCAGCCACAGCTCGTCGCCGGAGTCCGAGACCAGGTAGACGCCCACCCAGTCGAACCGGTCGTCCGAGCTCTCGATCTGGCGCACGGCGTAACGGAGGAGCGCGTCGGACAGGTGTCCGCTGTCGCGCATCTCCTGAATCTCCTTCACCAACTGACCAGGGTCGAACATCCTTCGTGTACCCTCCGGAAAGAAGCGCTCGTCGGCTCGCTGCACCGGCGAGGGTGGACCTGCGCTCCATCGTGGAGCGCCCCGGGCCGCCGCGAACCCCATCGGGCCCGCGCTCCCGCAGCGGCGGCGGGAGAACAAGGGTAGACGAGGGCCCGGGGGGCGTCAACGGTGTGCCGTGCCGTGCGGCCGGACGCGACCCCGGCTCGCCGTGCCCGGCCCGCGGGTTGCTAGTCCGCTTTGCGGGCGCGCGCGCTCTTACCGGGGCGTGAAATCCGTGTCCGGTCCCAGCCGGCGGACGAAGCCCGCGATCAGTCTGGCGGCCGCCTGCAGATCGCCGATGGCCACAACTTCGCTCGGTGAGTGCATATAGCGGTTCGGCACCGAGATCAACCCGGTCGGCACTCCAGACCTCGTCAGGTGGATGCCGTCGGCGTCCGTGCGCGTAGCTCGCGGAGACGCCTGAACCGAGTACGGGACCTCCTCCTCCTCGGCGACCCGCTCGAGCATCTCGAAGACCCGCGGGTGCGCCGCGGACCCCCGGCTCAGCACGGGGCCGCCGCCCAGTTTGTGCGCGCCCAACTCCTTCTTTTCCACGTCCGGCATGTCGGTGCTGAACGTGACGTCGACCACGAGCGCCACGTCGGGCTCGAGGGTGTACGCGCTCGTGCGGGCGCCTCCTCCCTGGAAGCCGATCTCCTCCTGCGCGGTCGCCACGGCCGTCGCCGTCGCCTTCGGCGGATCCTCCGCCAGCAGACGGATCGCCTCCAGGATCACGTAGGCACCGATCCGGTCGTCGATGGCGCGGCTGGCGATCCGGTCGCCCGCCAGATGGATCATCGGCGCGTCCAGGACCGCCGGGTCGCCGATTCGCACGCCGATCTCGCCCACCTCGTCCTTCGACGAAGCGCCGATGTCCAGCCACAGCTCCTTCGTCTTCGTCGCCTTCCCCCGGTCCTCGGCAGTCATCAGGTGGATCGCCTTCTTGCCCACCACGGCGGGCACGTCGCCGCTCTTCGACAGGACCTTCACGCGCTGGCCCACCAGAACCTGCGGATCCCATCCCCCGATCTCGTCGACGTACAGGTATCCCTCGTCGTCGATGTACGTCACCTGAAGGCCGATTTCGTCGATGTGGCCGGCCAACATCACGCGCGGTGCGCCCCCGGGATGGATCGTTGCGTATGAGTTGCCGCCCACGTCGACGCGGACCTCATCGGCGAACCGAGAGGCCTCGTCACGCCAGACGCGCGCGGGGCGAACCTCGAAGCCCGAAGGGCCCGGCGCATCCAGCAGACGCTCGAGGAAGGAGATGTCAAAGGTCATGGGGAGTATCCTGCGGGCAGTGTAGAAAGGGGGCGAAATCTACTTATGCGAGCCGGGCGGTGCCATAGCTCGTTGGGACAACCTTCGTCAAGCGAGTCGTCCGCCCGGCCGTTCATCCGCCGACCCATGGCTCCCGATCTCCTTGGTGGGATCCAGGTCGGCCGGCGTTCCCGCGTCCGGCTGTCCGGCTGCCGGACGCGCATCCTTCCACCCCAGCGGACCCCTATGCATCACCCGGATGCCCCCGTTCAGAACACTCCGTTCGATGCGCTTGCGGATCCGGCGCTGGATCCACCGCCGGCTGGGCGGCAGCAGCAGCGCCAGGCCCAGCAGATCCGTGAGAATGCCCGGCGTGAGCAGGAACGCTCCGCCCAGGAGCACCGAGGCGCCGTCCATCATCGCCTGGCCGGGCAGCCGTCCCTGCGCGAGCTCGCGCTGAAACGCGATCAGGGTGCGCATGCCCTCCGCGCGGGCCAGGGCGGCCCCCGCGATCCCGGTGAAGACGACCACGCCGAGCGTCGGCCACAACCCGATGACCTGACCCAGACGGATCAGGAGCATGAGCTCGACGACCGGAACGACGACAAAGAGCAGCGCGAGGCGGGCCAGGAAGGTCATGCCTGCCTCTACACGGTCGCGCGGACGAGGGTCCCCGCGGGCGACCGTGCCGCCGCGGATCCGCCCGGACGCCACGGGGTAGGCACGTCGGAGCCTTCCATACACGGCGGCCGGCCCGCGCGCGGCCACTCACGGGATGTCGACATCGCATGGAGCAAACCTACTTCCGCAAGGGCTTCGGCCTGAAGAGGGATCTCAAGCCACTCATCGACGCCGAGTACCAGTCGGCGCTGGTCGAGCGGATCCGCTCCAACGGGTACGTCGACACCTTCGGCGACGTCACCGTTCGAATGGCCAAGGAGTTCGGGTTCTGCTACGGGGTCGACCGGGCCGTGGACTACGCCTACGAGACCGTCCACAAGTTTCCCGGGCGCCGCATCCACCTGGTCGGCGAGATCATCCACAACCCGCACGTGAACCACCGGATGACGGAGATGGGCATCTCCTTCATCTACCCTGACGAGCTCGGCGTCTTCGACTTCAGCGCGCTCACGCCCGAGGACGTCGTCATCCTCCCGGCCTTCGGCGTCACGCTCCAGGACTTCCAGACGCTGCGCGCCATCGGCTGCGTCGTCGTCGACACCACCTGCGGCTCCGTGCTGCACGTCTGGAAGCGGGTCGAGAGCTACGCCCGGGACGGCTACACGGCGCTGATCCACGGCAAGTACCGGCACGAGGAGTCGAGGGCCACCGCATCGCAGGTCAACAAGCACCCCGGCGGGCGCTACTTGATCGTGTTCGACATGGAGGAAGCCGGACTCGTCTGCGACTACATCGCCCGGCGCCCGGGAGCGCTCAGCCGTGAAGCGTTCATCGAGCACTTCCGCGAGAAGGCAAGCGAGGGATTCGATCCCGACATCCACCTGGCCAGGATCGGCGTGGCCAACCAGACGACGATGCTGGCCGACGAGTCCCTCGCCATCGGAGAGCAGGTGCGCCGCGCGATGATCGAGCGCTACGGCGAGGAAGGCGCCCGCGACGCCTACCGGTCGTTTGGCACGATCTGCTCCGCCACGCAGGAACGCCAGGACGCCGTCGCCGAAATGATGGAAGATCCCCCGGACATCATGATCGTGATCGGAGGCTACAACTCCTCGAACACCAATCATCTGGCGCACCTGTGCAGCCAGCACACCCGCACGTTCCACATCGAGGACGCGGCGGGTGTCGACGTCGAGACCGGCACGATCCGCCACAAGCCCGAGCTGGGACCCCACGGCCGCGAGGTCGTCGAGACCGACTGGCTTCCGGACGGACCCTTCGAGCTCGGGATCACGGCCGGCGCGTCGACGCCGAACAACAAGATTGGCGAAGCGATCCTGCGCGTGCTGAAGATACGCGGAGTGGAGCTGGCACGTGCCGGCAAGGTGGAGCCGAGCCGCGACGTTCCTTCGCTTGCCGACGCCTGAGTTCCGTCGGCGCGGACGCCTTCTCCGGTCTCCGGTGCACCCTCTCCGTGCCTCGTGGCCCCCCGCCCTGCGCGCAGGCCGCTTTCCGCCTACTCCAACTCGTGCTCCCGGATGCCGTGACCCAGCTTCTTCAGCAGCCCCCGCAGCGTCTCGGCCTCGCCGCCATCGAGATACGAGGTCAGGTGTTCGATATAGTCGGCGTGCGGCGGAAACACCGACTCGATGAGATCGCGCCCCCGCCCGGTGAGCTTCGCCTTGACCACCCGCCGGTCCTCCACGAGGCGATCGCGGTAGACCAGACCCTGAGCCTCGAGCCGGTCCATCACGTAGGTGATGTTGCCACCCGTCACCAGCAGCTTGTCGGCCAACTCGCCCAGTGAGAGCGGGCCGAGGTGGTAGAGCGCCTCGAGGACCCCGAACTGGGGCGTGGTCAGGCCGTACTCGTGGATCTTGCCGTCCACGGCCCGTGAGAAGGTCGCGTAGCATCGGGCGAGCGCCACCCAGAGCTTGAGCGCTCGTTCAGCCGAATCCGACCAGTCCCGCGCCCCGGGTTGGTCGGGATCCACCGACATCGTGGGCTGGTCGGGCTCCATCCGCGCCGTCGGTTGCTCGGGGTCCGCCGGCGCCGCCGGCGGCGTGGCGTGCGTCTCAGACATGGATCGGACGCCCCAGCGAGGCCAGCGCGCCTTCCGCGACGACCTCGGAGAGGGTCGGATGCGGATGGATGGCGCTGTCCATCTCCTCGGCGGTGGCCTCGAGGTGGCGGCCGACCACGAACTCGCCGATCAGCTCCGTGGCGCTCGGCCCCACGATGTGCGCGCCGAGGATCTCGGAGTACTTCGTGTCGCGGACGACCTTGATGAAGCCGTCCGCGTGGCCGCCGGCGAGCGCCCTGCCGTTGCCCACGAACGGAAACTTGCCCACCTCCACGTCGTGCCCCGCCTCGCGCGCCTGCGCCTCGGTCAGACCCACCGACGCCACCTCGGGATGGCAGTACGTGCAGCTCGGCACGTTGCCATAGTCCACCGTGCCGTGTCCCTGCCCCGCGATGTGCTCGACGCACACCACGCCTTCGTGCGATGCCTTGTGCGCCAGAAGCTGCCGGCCCACCACGTCGCCCACCGCGTAGACGCCTTCGACGTTCGTGCGCATCCGCTCGTCCACGACGATGAAGCCGCGCTCGTCGGTGGCCACGCCCACCGCCTCCAGCCCCACCTTCTCGGAGTTGGGCACCCGGCCCACGGCCGACAGCACGTAGTCGAACTTCAACTCGTGCAACTCGCCCTTGCGGTCCTTGAAGGTTACCTGCACGCCGTCGTCAAGGACCTCGGCCTTCTCTAGAAGCGCTCCCGTATGTACGTCGATCTTGCGCTTCTTGTACGCGCGCTCCATGAACCGCGACACGTCCTCGTCCTCGAGCGGAAGCACGCGGTCGAGCGCCTCGATGATCGTTACCGTGGTTCCGTACGCGCTGAACACGTCCGCGAACTCCATGCCGATGGCGCCCGCGCCCACGATCAGGAGCGTCTCCGGGGCGCGGGTCTGGAGGAGCGCCCCGGTCGAGGACCAGATGCGCTCTTCGTCGATCTCGAGGATCGGCAGATCGCGCGGCCGCGAGCCGGTGGCGATGATGATGTGAGGTGCCTCGATGACGCTCCGGCCGCCGTCGCCCGCCTCCACCTCGACCCTGCCCTTGCCCTGGAGGCGGGCGAAGCCTTCGATGTGCGTGACCTTGTTCTTCTTGAAGAGGAACGCCACGCCCTTGCTGAGCTGATCCGCGACGGCCCGGCTGCGCTTCTGCGCCGGAGCCAGATCGAACGACACGTTCTCCGCCTCGATGCCGTGGACGGCGCCGTTCTTCATCTCATTGACCAGGAAGGCGCTGGTGAGTAACGCCTTCGTGGGAATGCATCCGATGTTGAGGCACACGCCGCCGAGCTTGTCGGCCTCGACGCAGGCCACGTTCATTCCGAGCTGCGCGGCCCGGATCGCGGCCACATAGCCTCCGGGCCCGCCGCCCACGATGATGAGATCGAAGCCTTGGTTCGTCACGCTCTTATGCTCCCGCTGCGGTGAGCCGTCCCGCGCCCACTCGTGGACCATGGTTCAAGCTTCGCAAGGTAGAAACCCGGACGCGAGGGGTAAAGGCCGCCGAGGCGGCTGAAGATGTGCGCCCCGAACGCCGTACACTTTGCAGGGACCGCCCGCCGGCCCCTATTGTGGTGCGCGAGGGCGGACATACCGGAGGCGACGATCGTGCCCGACGTGCGCGCGTCGGTCGCCACGTACGCCACCCCTTGAGGAGGGAGCGATAAGGATGATCGAGCTCGCCGTAGTCGTTGTCGTGGTGGGTGGCGCGATGTGGATGTACAACGGGCTGGTCCGGCTCAGGGAGCGCGCGGACGCCGCGTGGGCCGACATCGACGTGCAGCTCAAGCGTCGCTACGATCTCATCCCCAACCTCGTCGAGACCGTCAAGGGCTACGCCTCGCACGAGAAGGACACCCTCGAGCGCGTCATCCAGGCTCGCAACGCCGCCATGTCGGCCACCGGCCCCGCGGAAAAGGTGCAGGCGGAAAACGTCCTGACCGGGGCGCTCCGGCAAATCTTCGCGCTCTCCGAAGCGTATCCGGACCTCAAGGCCGCGACGAACTTCGCGGAGCTGCAGGAGACGCTCTCGTCGCTTGAGTCCGAGATCTCCAACGCCAGGAGCTACTACAACGCGGTGGTGCGGGACTACAACACGAAGACCCAGACCGTGCCGACGAACCTGATCGCGCGCTCCTTCGGCTTCGAGAAGAAGGAGTTCTTCGAGATCGAGGAAGACGAGAAGGCCGCGCCCCGCGTGCAGTTCTGAATCCGCGGGCGGCCGAACCCGCGCTTCGGCCGCCGCACCGGACGCGCCCGCAAACCCCACGGGGCGGCGCGCAGGTGCACGTCCGTGCGCCACGCGTGCGCCCGCATTACTTTCGACGCAGCGGATCTTCCGCCGGTTCTCCTCGCGACGTGTTTCCATGCCGCACCCGCTCGCACCCCTCCACGTCGAGACTGTCCGCACACGCCACGGTCTCCGGCGGTTCGTCGGCCTGCCGTGGCACGTGTACGACCCCACCCGCCACCCCCAGTGGGTGCCGCCGCTGCGGGTGATGGTGCGTGACGGCCTCGATGAGAAGCACAATCCGTTCTACCGCCGCGCCAGCCGCGAGCTCTTCCTGGCCCGGCGGGGTAGCCGGTTGGTGGGCCGCATCGCCGCGATCGAGAACCGCGCGCACAACGAATTCCACGGCGATCGCGTCGGCTTCTACGGCTTCTTCGAGTGCGCCGACGACCAGGAGGCCGCCGGCGCGCTCTTCGACGCGGCAGGCACGTGGCTGAGGGCCAGGGGGCTCGACACGATGCGAGGGCCGGCGAGTCCCTCGTTCAACCACGAGTGCGGCCTTCTCGTGCGCGGATTCCGGCACCATCCCATGTTCCTCACACCGTGGAATCCCCGGTACTACGTGCACCTCCATGAGGGCGCCGGCATGCGGCCGGTCAAGAACCTGCTCGGCTACTTCATTCCGGTGGGGTGGGAGCGCTACCAGCTTCCCGAGCGCTTCCGGCGCCAGGCCGAGCGGGCCACCCGCCGCCAGGGTCTCTCGTTCCGGACCATCGACCTGGACCACTACTGGGACGATGCGGCGGTCATGTGGAACGTGTACAACGCCGCGTGGGAGAGGAACTGGGGCTTCGTACCGATGACGTGGGAGGAGTTCCGGGCGCAGGCGAGGGATCTCCGGCGACTCATCATCCCCGAGTTCGTCTTCGTGGCGGAGCTCGATGGCCGACCTGCGGGCTTCTGCGTCATCCTGCCCGATTACAACCAGATCCTCAAGCGCATCCCGGACGGCAGACTCTTCCCGACCGGGTTCTTCAAGATCCTCGCCGGCAAGCGGCGCCTCCGCACCGGCCGTATCTTCGCGCTCGGCGTCAGGGCGGAGTACCGCAACCGGGGACTCATGGCACTCATCGCGTACGAGGCCTATCGGAGAGGCCGCGCCTACGGTGCGATGGGTGTGGAGGCTTCCTGGGTACTCGAGGACAACGAGGCCATGATCTCTCCCATCCAGGCCGCCGGCGCCAAGGTGTACCGCCGCTGGCGAATCTACGAACGCAGCCTGACCGGATGAGCACGCCCCGGTCGGGTCCGGATACGCTGGACCGGGCCGCGGCGGGAACAGCGCGGCGGCGGCCCCTCCGGTGCGCGTTCCTGGTCCAGGGCGATGGGCGGGGTCACCAGACCCAGGCGATCGCGCTCGCCGAGAAGCTTGCGGCGGCGGGTCACGAGGTCGTGCAGGTCTTTGCCGCCCGCAGCCGCAGGAGGCCCCTGCCCGACTTCTTCGCGTCGGCCGTCGGCGCCGCGGTGCGCGAGCGCGCCGGGCTCGAGACGATCACCGACCGGTTCGACCGGCGCGTGAGCCCGCTTCGCACGCTGACGCACAACCTGGCGAGGGCGCCCTGGTACACGCTCACCGGGCTGGCCATGCTCGCGCGCCTGCGGGCGCTCGCGCCGGACCTGATCGTGAACTTCTTCGATACGCTGGGGGGCATCGCCCTACGTCTTCCCGGCGCGCCGCACCGGATCGTGTGCGTCGGCCACCACTACCTGATGGAGCACCCGGCCTTCCGCTTTCCCGCGCCCGTGGCCCCCGGCGAACTCGCCTTCCTGCGCACCTACGCCTCGTGGAGCCGCCCCCGTCGGGCGTGGCGCATGGCGCTGGCGTTCGGGCCGCCGGGAGTCTCGGGTCCGAAGCGCGCCCGCGACGCCGGTTCGCCTGGCGGCCACGCGCGCGCCGCAAAGGGCGGGATGCACGCTCCGGGCTCCGGCGCGGCGCACCCCGACGGCGCACCGGAGCCACCGCATCGCACGCCCGCGTCCCGCCTCCGCGTGACCCCTCCGCTGCTCCGCAGTGCCGTACTCCACCACGCGGTCTCCGATGGCGGGCATCTGCTCATCTACGTGCTCAACGCAGGGTACGTGCGCGACGTTGCGGCGTGGCATCGCACGCGGCGCGATGTTGAGGTGCACCTCTTCCGCAACGCGCCCGGCGCGCAGGTCGTCGAGCGCCTCCACCGCAACCTCTTCCTGCACCGGCTCGACGACTCCTCGTTCCTCGAGCTGCTGGCCGGCTGTCGCGCATTCGCCACCACCGGGGGATTCGAGTCGGTGTGCGAAGCGGCGAGCCTCGGCAAGCCCGTGCTCACCGTGCCGGCCGGAAACCACGTCGAGCAGCGCTGGAACGCGTACGAGGCCGTGGCACACGGTCTGGCCATCCGCAGCGACTCTTTCGACCTCGACGCGCTTCTGGAGCATGCGGCCTCGGGCGCGGGCCCGTCGGCTGAAGCGCGGGCCTGGCTGCGAGGCGATGCGCTCGTGGGGTATCCCGGCTCCGGCGTGGGCGATGTCCACGTGCGATGCGTCGAGGAGGCTGCCGAAGATGCCGCGCGGTAGCTTCGTAGGAGAGGTGTGCGCCCGGCGAAGCGAGCCGGAGCCGCCGGCCGGCCCGTCCGGCCCCTACGCCGTCTAGCAGCCCGTGCTCGAGGAGACCGCCGATGCGATTGCAGCCCCGACCACGCTTGCGCCCCGCCGGTCTCGCGCTGGCGGCGCTCACCGTGCTCACCGTCCTGCCCACACCCGCCCGCGCGCAGCGCAAGCTCGCGATCGAGCGCTTCGACGCCACAATCAAGGTGGAGGAATCCGGCTGGGTCGACGTGCGCGAGCGCATCCAGGTGCGCTTCACCGGACGCTGGAACGGTATCTTCCGGCTCATCCCCGTCGAGTACCGGACACCGCAGGGGTTCTCCTATCGGCTACGGCTCGAGGACGTCTCCGTACGCAGCCCCGACGGCAAACCGCTCGAGCTCGTCCAGTCACGCGAGCGGCACTACCGGAAGCTCAGAATCCGCGTACCCGGAGCAAACAACGCCACCCGCACCGTGGTCATCCACTACCGCATTCCCAACGCGCTGAAGTTCTGGGACGACTACGACGAGCTGTACTGGAACGTGACCGGCGACGAATGGTCCGTGCCGATCCAGAGCGCTTCCGCCTTCGTGGAGCTTCCCGGGGCGGTCACCGGCCGGCGCACCTCGTCCTGGACCGGAGGCTATGGATCGACCCGGAACGCGGCGTCGGTGCAGAAAACAGAATCCGGATTCTATTTTGAGACGAACCGGCCGCTGAACTACCGCGAGGGGCTGACGATTGCCGTAGCGTGGGATCCGGGTGTGGTCCACCGACCGGGCTTGATCGCGAAGGCAACGCTCTTCTTCCAGGCGAACTGGCTTCTCTTCGTACCGCTGATCTCGCTCGTCGGCATGTGGCGGCTATGGCTCGCGCGCGGCAAGGACCCTGAGCGCCTTTCGATCGCGCCTCAGTTCGCCCCACCCGACGGGCTATCTCCGTCCGAGGCCGGCGCGCTCATCGACAACCGCGTCGACATGCGCGACGTCACCGCGGCGCTTGTCGACCTCGCCGTGCGGGGCTACCTGCGCATCGAGGAGGTCGAGGCCGACGGGCTGATTGCCCGGCTCAAGGGCCCGGACTGGCGGCTCGTACCGCTCAAGGACGAGGCGAGCTGGGCGGAGCTCAAGCCCCACGAGCAGGAGCTCCTGCACGGTGTCTTCGGCTACGGAGAGCCTGGCGCGGTGCGGCTTTCCTCTCTGGAAAACGAGTTCTACGAGCACATCCCGAAGATCAAGGACCATGTCTTCGGCCAGCTCCTGGCCCGGGACTTCTATCAGCACCGGCCCGACAAGGTCCTCCAGGCGTACGTCGGAATCGGCGTGGGCGTGGGGGTCCTGGCCAGTGCGCTCCTCATCCCGCTGGCCAACTGGCTGGTCATGGCGCCCCAGACGGCGATCGTTGCGGCGGTAGGCTCCGCGCTTCCCATCCTCGGCTTCGGCTTCTTCATGCCCGCGCGTACCCCGAAAGGCGCCCGCGCGCAGGAACGCGTGCTCGGCTTCGAGGAGTTCCTCAACCGGGTCGAATCGGACCGGTTCAAGAAGATGATCACCGGCCCGGAGATGTTCGAGGCGTTCCTGCCCTACGCCATGGCGTTCGGCGTGGAGAAGAAGTGGGCGCGCGCGTTCTCCGACCTGTTCACGGAGCCACCCTCGTGGTACGTCGGCGCCTATCCCGGCCGCTTCCAACCCATCCTCTTCGCCGATTCCATGAGCTCGATGTCGTCGCGTGCGGCCTCGGTGATGGGATCCGCGCCGAGGAGCAGCGGCGGTTCCGGATTCGGCGGCGGAGGCGGCTTCAGTGGCGGAGGGTTCGGCGGAGGGGGAGGCGGCGGCTGGTAGGCGCAGGCCCACCCGCGCCGCGAGCCGCGCCTGCATCGCGTCTCACATGTACCGCGCGATGATCCGGTTGGCCGAGTAGAGCCCCACGCCGAGGCCCACCATGCTCACCACGAACGCGGTGAAGATGGACACCGGCTGGCCGATGGCCCATCCCACAGCACTGCCCGCGGTCATGCCGAGGTACCTCACCATCTTCTTCATTCCACCTCGCTTCCGGTTACCGCCGACCCCGCAGTCCACCGTGGCGGGCGGCCGCCGTGCGGCCGGCAACCCGCCGCTCTCCTACCGAATCACTCGCCCCCCCGTGCGGTCGTCCCGAACGAACCGGCCGCGTGCGGGCATGCGCACGCGCACCAGCGATCCCGCGTCCATGACGGCGCCGGACCCCACGATCTCGTTGCGGTACAGGATCCACGCGATGACCGCGTAGGTCTGGTCCGCCGTCAACGAGCCGGGATCGTTCTGCGGCATCGCCCGTCGGATGTAATCGAACAGCGTCGTCGCGTACGGCCAATAGTTGCCGACCGTGCGCATCGCCCGCAGGCGCGGTGAGCGGCCGAAGGGAAAGCCCTCACGAGGCTCCCGGCCCACCAGGCGGTCGTAGGGCCCCTCGGTGCCGGTCGGCCCGTGGCACGCAGCGCACCGCGTGGCGAAGACCTGCGCGCCCCCCTCCGGCGTGCCCCTGCCGGGAGGCAGGCCGGCCCCGTCGGGGCCGACGTCGATGTCCCACGCAGCGACGAGATCGGCGGGCGCAGGACGGCCGAAGCCGAAGCGTGCGACACGGCCGCCGGCCCCTGCTGGAGGTCTCCCTCCCGAGGCGCACCCCCACGCGAGCATTCCCGCCCCCATCGCCAGCCACCGGCGCGTGCGGCCCCGGGCCACGGCTCCGCCGCTCACGAGACCTCTCCCAGCCCGAAGAACACCTGTCCGTCCGACTCCACCTTCCAGGCCCGCACATGGTTGGCGTGGTAGGTCGAGCCGGCCCCACGCGCCTCCACGAGCTGCGCCAGCGTGGGCTGCACGTACCCGGTCTCGTCCGTGGCCCGGCTCATGAGCAGGGCCTCGCCGCCCTCCCACCGCCATAGATGACGGAACACCGTCGTGGCCCGGAGCTGCACCGGCTCCTGGAGCTCGGCCGCCTGCCACGTGCGTCCGCCGTCCGCGCTCACCTCGACACCGGTGATGCGCCCGCGGCCCGTCCACGCCAGCCCCCGGATCTCCCACCACCCGCGCTCCGGCAGAACGTACGGATACGACGGAAAGGTGATGATCGACTTGGCGTCCATCACGAAGCTGAACTGCCGCGCCGTCCCGTCCTTCAGCGGGTCCGTGTACTTCGACGTCTCCTCGCGCGTCATCACGGGCCGGTCGGTAAGCTCGATCCGCCGGATCCACTTGACCTGGCTGTTGCCTTCCCAACCCGGCAGAAGCAGGCGCGCGGGATAACCCTGCTCCGGCCGGATCGCCTCACCGTTCTGCGCGTAGACGATCATCGCGTCGTCCCACGCCTTCTCGATGGGAACACTCCTGGCCAGGTGCGCCGAATCCGCGCCCTCGGCCAGGAACCAGGTGGCCTCGGGGCGCACGCCCACCTCGCGCAGCAACGTGCCGAGCGCCACCCCGGTCCACTCGCTCGTGCTCAGCAGCCCATCGATCATCTGCGCCGTCAGCTCACGGGGAATGCCGCTCCGTCGGTACACGCCGTTTCCGTTGCCCGAGCACTCCACGAAGTGGATACGCGACTCCGCCGGAAAGCGCTTCAGGTCCGCGAGCCGGAAGACGGTGGGGCGCTCGACCATCCCGTGGATGAGCAGCTCGTAGCGCTCCGGGTCGATGTCGGGAATCCCCCCATGATGGCGCTCGAAGTGCAGATCGGCCGGCGTGATCCTGCCCTCCAGCCGATGGATCGGCGAGAGAGAGCCCCCGGAAAGCCGGTTCCGGTAGATGACTCGGCGGAGCTCCTCGCCGGGCGCGCGAGACCCCAGCTCGCTCGGCAGCCGCCCCACTTCCTGCGGCGCGTCCTCCAGGCCCACCTGCAGCGCACCCCGCTCGACCGGCCGCTCGAGCGCATCCGCCCGCGTATGGACGAGGCCCGCCGCCGCAGCGCCCGCCGCCGCGCGGATCAGGGTGCGCCGAGAGATCCGGGTTGGCTCCGGACCCGGGATCGCTCCACGAGGGGGCATCGGCAGGGCTCCGAGGGAAGAGGGGAGCGAAGTTGACGTACGGAAAGAGTATGAGGGAAGAACGTCGGAGGCCAGCACCTACCGGAGGATGGCATGCTCGAGTTCCGGGATGCTGCGAAAGACGCCACGGCGGAGCATCTCCGTTGCCGATCCTGGGCGCCTTCTTTACACTGCTGGATCCGTGATGCTCGGCCGAGGTCCGCGCGCCGATGGGCCGCGTCCTCGGTCCGTCAACCCCAGGAGGTTGCGATGCGAGCCTACAGCATGCCCGTCCTGGCCACGGCGATCGCACTCGCCTTCCCCCTCACGCCCGGTGCCATGGCCCCCGCGACGGCCAGCCCTTCCCCGTCGGCTTCGTGCGCGGACTGAGCGCTGATCCACGACGTGAGATCCGTGTCGCGGTAGCCTGAGCCCCCCCTCGCCTCTCCCCTCCCGGCATACTCCTGCCTATAGTTCACCCACCACCCGACCCACTCGCGAGGACAGGGTGAAAAGCTTCTTTGATTTCTCGGAGCGTTACGGGAGCCGCGCCGGCGGCTACCGTGACCTCATGCGCACCCAGGTACGGCACGTGCTGCTCGTGTCGTCGCTGTATGAGTCGTTCATCCTGGCCGAGGACGGGCACCTCCATCAGAGCCTGCTGGGAAAGTTCCTCGAGGCCAGCCCCCTCGAGCCCCCCGACCTGACCCGCGTCTCGTCCGGGCGCCAGGCACTCAAGCTGCTGTTGTGGGGCAGTCCGCGCGTCGACCTGGTGATCACGAGCCCGAACGTCGGCGACATGGACGCGGTCGAGCTGGCCGCCCACATGCGAGAGGCCGGCGTGGACGTCCCCGTGGCCATCCTCGCATACGACCAGCGAGAGCTGGACACCTTCCTGGAGGAACACGGCGAGGAGGGCATCGTCGCTTCCTTCCTCTACCAGGGAGACGCGCGTATTCTGCTGGCCATCGTGCGCGCGGTGGAAGACCGGCTCAACGTGGAGCGAGACACCCGCATCGGCGTACCGGTATTCCTGGTCGTCGAGGACAACGTCCGGTTCTACTCCGCGTTTCTCCCGGTCATCTACGCGGAGCTGATGCATCTGTCCGACGCGGTCGTGGCCGAGGCGGGCAACCGGCTGCAGCGCATCATGCGCACCCGGGCGCGGCCCAAGATTCTCCTGGCCACCACGTACGAGCGTGCCTACGAGGACTTCGTCACGTACCAGCACGCGATCATGGGTGTGTTCTCGGACATGGAGTTCCCGCGCGAGGGCGTCAAGTCGAAGGATGCAGGCAAGGATCTGGTTCAGGCCATTCGGCGTCTCCAGCCGGACATTCCCGTCGTGCTCCAGTCGTCCAACCCGCACAACCGGATCGTGGCGGAGGAGTTGGGCGCGGGGTTTCTGGTCAAGGGTTCCCGGAACTTCCTGGCTCAGCTACGCGAGGAGCTCTCCGAGTATCTCTTCTTCGGCGATTTCGTCTTCCGCTCGCCGGACGGAAAGGAGATCGAGCGCGCCACCGATCTCAAGAGCCTCGTCAAGAAGCTCCGCACTGTACCCGCGGAGAGCCTGGCCTATCACGCGCAGCGTCACGACTTCTCCCGATGGCTTCGGGCTCGTGCGGAATTCGGTCTGGCGAACAAGCTGCGGCCGAGACTTCTGGAAGACTTCCCCTCCGTCGAAGCGTTGCGTGAGAGTCTCATCCGGGACCTCGACCGCTACCGCAGGGAGCGCGACCGCGGCACGGTCAATCCGTTCCGCGCATCACTCTTCGACGGCGAGGAAGGGCTCGTCCAGATCGGAGGGGGATCCCTCGGAGGAAAGGGCCGCGGTCTGGCGTTCGCCAGCCGGCTCCTGGATGAGATCCGTCTATCCGACCGCTTTCCCGACGTCAATATCTCCGTGCCGCCCGCGGTGGTCGTCGGCACGGAGGTGTTCGACCGCTTCCTCGACGAGAACGACCTGCGCTCCTTCGCGCTCCAGAGTGAGGACGACGATGAAACCTTGCGGCGCATCCTGGACGCGTCCTTGCCCGAAGGCATTCGCGAGTCCCTGGGTCTGGTGGCGAACACCTTCCACGGGCCGATCGCGGTCCGTTCGTCCGGGCTGCTCGAAGACTCGCCGCAGCAACCCTTCGCGGGCATATACGACACCTGGCTGCTGCCCAACGACGCCGAAGATCCCTATATCCGCCTGACGCAGCTCGTCGACGCGGTCAAGCGGGTATACGCCTCCACGTTCTCGCGCCGCGCGCGCGCCTTCCTGGACGCCACACCGTACCGGCTCGAGGAAGAGGCGATGGCGGTCATCATCCAGAAGGTCGTCGGGGCCCGCTACGGCGACCGCTTCTATCCCCATATCTCCGGCGTGGCGCGCTCGCACAACTTCTATCCCACACCTCCCGCCGTTCCCGAAGAGGGGATCGCCGCGGTGGCGCTGGGACTGGGCAAGACGGTGGCCGAAGGCGAGCCCTGTCTTCGTTTCGTGCCCGCTCACCCGGAGCACATCCCCGATCACTCCACCGTCGAGGGCATGTTGGAGAACTCCCAACGTGAGTTCTGGGCCATTCACCTCGGCGAGGAGCCGCCGCCAGGAGGATGGGTGCGCAACGGCCCGCTCGTGCGCTACCCGCTCCGTATCGCGGAGGAAGACGGGGCCCTGTGGCCGGTGGCCTCCACATACTCTGCTCAGAACAATACGGTGTACGACGGCATCGGCCGTCCCGGCATCCGGCTCGTGAGCTTTGCTCCCATCCTCAAGCACGGGGTGTTTCCGCTCGCCGAGATCATCCGCGAGCTGCTCATTCTGGGGATGGCGGGCACCCGCCTGCCGGTGGAGATCGAGTTCGCGGCCACGCTGCCCGCGACGCGCGAGGGCGTTGCCGAGTTCGGCTTTCTCCAGCTCCGGCCACTCGCCCTCACCCGGGAAGAGGCCGACGTCGAGCTGACCGGCATCGGGAAGGAGCGCATATTCTGCGAGAGTCCGTCGGTGTTGGGGCACGGCCGTGAGGACGGTCTCTTCGACTGGGTCGTCGTCGACCGCAGCCGCTTCGATCGTGCGCACAGCAGAGACTGTGCCACCGCGGTCGCGAAGATGAATGCGCAGCTCCGCGATACGGGCCGTCCTTACGGATTGATCGGGGTGTGCCGGTGGGGTTCCACGCACCCCTGGCTTGGGATCCCTGTGAAGTGGGAGGACATCTCCGGCGCGCGCGTTATCGTCGAAGCCGGCTTCCGCGACTTCCGTGTGGCGCCGTCACAGGGCACGCACTTCTACCAGAATCTGGCATCGCTCAACGTCGGGTACTTCACGGTCAACGCCGCCGGCGGCGAGGGTTTCGTGGACTGGGATTGGCTGGCCCACCAACCGGAGGTCGAATCGCTGGGATGCGTCCGCCGCATCCGCTTCCGGAAACCCGCCGTCGCCATCATGAACGGGCGCGAGCGCAGGGGGGTGATCCTCAAGTCCGAGTAGCGCGAACGCTGGAATGATCCGCAAGCCGGGGCCGCGCGAAGAGGGTGCGCCGCCGCCCGGATTCTGCCATCTTTACGCACCCTCCCGAACCAACCATCCCCCTCTCAGAGATCGACAAGGACATGACCGCGTACGTGACGAGCCTCATGGACACCGTGAAGGCGAAGAATCCAGCCGAGCCGGAGTTCCATCAGGCGGTTCATGAAGTCATCGAGTCGCTGGAGCTGGTGCTCGAGCGACGTCCCGAGTACCGCACCACCAAGATCATCGAACGGCTCATCGAGCCCGAGCGGGTCATCCTCTTCCGGGTCCCCTGGGTGGACGACCAGGGCGAGGTTCAGGTGAACCGCGGCTTCCGCGTGGAGATGAACAGCGCCATCGGCCCCTACAAAGGCGGGCTGCGTTTCCATCCCTCCGTCACGCTGGGGCTGCTCAAGTTCCTGGCGTTCGAGCAGGTGTTCAAGAACGCGCTGACCACGCTGCCCATGGGAGGCGGCAAGGGCGGCTCCGACTTCGACCCCAAGGGCAAGAGCGACGGCGAGGTGATGCGCTTCTGCCAGAGCTTCATGACCGAGCTGTACCGCCACATCGGGCCGAACACCGACGTACCGGCAGGCGACATCGGCGTGGGCGGCCGGGAGATCGGCTTCCTCTTCGGCCAGTATAAGCGGCTGGCCAACGAGTTCAGCGGGGTGCTCACCGGCAAAGGGCTCAACTGGGGCGGCTCGCTCATCCGGCCCGAGGCCACCGGCTACGGCTCGGTGTACTTCGCATCCGAGATGCTCGCGACCCGAAGCGATACGCTGGAAGGCAAGACGTGTCTGGTGTCGGGAAGCGGTAACGTGGCGCAGTACACCACGGACAAGCTCATTCAGATGGGTGCCAAGGTGGTCACGCTGTCGGATTCCAGCGGCTACGTCTACGACGAGGAGGGCATCGACGCCGCCAAGCTCGCCTACGTGATGGAGCTCAAGAACGAGCGGCGGGGCCGCATCGCGGAGTACGCGGAGCGCTACCCGCACGCCGTCTACACGCCGGTCGAGCCCGGGCGGGACCACGACCCGCTGTGGGATCACGACGCCGACTGCGCGTTCCCCAGCGCCACGCAGAACGAGATCAACGGCAAGGACGCCCGGAACCTCCTGGACCGGGGCGTCTTCGTCGTCTCCGAGGGTGCGAACATGCCGACCACACCGGAAGGCGTCGAGCTGTTCCTCGACGCAGGCATCCTGTACGGTCCGGGCAAGGCGGCCAACGCGGGCGGCGTGGCGGTATCGGGGCTGGAGATGGCGCAGAACAGCATCCGTTATTCGTGGTCACGCGATCAGGTGGACCGGCGGCTCCACGGGATCATGAAGAACATCCACGAGCGGTGCAGGCACGTGGCCGAGGAGTTCGGCACCCCCGGCAACTACGTCAACGGCGCCAACATCGCCGGCTTCCTCAAGGTCGCCGACGCGATGCTCGACCAGGGGATCGTCTGAATCGACGATCGTAGGCCGTATCCCCGGCGGGACCTCGACGGATCGGGGCCTCGCCGGGGAGCATGCGTCGCGTCGGGGCGGTCAGGCGACGCGACGCCGCACCTGAATCCCGCCGACCGTCTCGCTCGTAGTCTCCGTTGCCGGCGCGGATGCAGGCGCCGGCTGTGCTCCCCGGCGGAGCGCCCGGCCCGACGGAAGGTGCGGAGACATCATGGACGACCTGCTCAGGGACCTGCGGTACAGCGCCCGGATGCTCGTGAAGAGCCCCGCCTTCACCGTGGCGACGGTCCTCACGCTCGCGCTGGGCATCGGGCTCAACGCCGCGACCTTCTCGGCGGTCTACGGCTTGCTTCTCCGCCCCCTCGACGGCGTCCGGGAGCCGGACCGTCTTGTGCAATTGTTCCGGCACTGGCCCGGCATGGAGTACGGGTCGAACTCGATCCCCCACTACCAGGATCTCAGGGACCGGACGAAGGACGTCTTCGAGAACGTGGCGGCGTGGAATTTCACGCAGTTCTCGGTGGCGGCCGGCGGGCGGAGCGAGCGGATCATCGGGATGCTCGTCAGCGCGAACTTCTTCCAGACCTACGGCGTGACGCCCGCACTCGGCCGCGCGTTCATCCCCGGAGAGGAAGACACCGGCCCCGGCGCGCACCCGGTCGTCATCCTCGGCCACGGGTTCTGGGTGTCGCGCTTCGGAGCCGATCCGAAGATCCTCGGCAGGACGCTGATCCTCAACGGGCGCCCCTTCGAGGTCGTGGGTGTGGCGCCCGAGAACTTCCGCGGACCGGTCAACTTCGCCTCGATCCCTCTGTACGTGCCGCTCATGATGCGCAACGTGATGGTCCCCGGCTTCGACGCGATCCACGCGCGTGGCAACAACATGATGCGGGTCGTGGCGCGGCTCCGCGACGGAGTGACGCCGAGCCGCGCCGGAGAGTCGCTGGACGCGGTCCTGCTGCAGCTCAAGGAGGAGTATCCCGACGACTACGAACACCAGATCGGCACCACGCTCGTGCCGCAGTCGCAGGCCGGGCTGGATCCGTCGGTCCGGAATGCCCAGGTCGGGATGAGCGCGGTGATGTTGGCCGTCGTCGCGCTGCTGCTGCTCATCGCGTGCGTCAACGTCGCCAACCTCTTCCTGGCCCGCGCCCGCGAGCGCAGGAGGGAGATGGGAATCCGTCTGAGCCTGGGCGCGAGCGCGCCGCGCATCGTCCGGCAGCTCCTGACCGAGAGCATCGTCTTCAGCCTG
>Ga0114931_10001057_pt1 | contig 34887 bp, 29 predicted proteins | sample 2SBtaG_FD_89579 | JGI IMG/M metagenome (GOLD analysis project Ga0114931, IMG submission 89579) | Deep subsurface microbial communities from Kolumbo volcano to uncover new lineages of life (NeLLi) - 2SBTROV14_V59a metaG | ecosystem: Environmental > Aquatic > Marine > Volcanic | place: Kolumbo... | reverse complement strand
GTCTGTCCAATGATTTCATACGTGCTTCTGATAAATAAAGCAGTGATTCCCAGAACAATCGGTACATCAATGTTTATATATCGCCTTCGAAGGGCTTTAAGTGCAGAAATATAATAGTCCTGCGCAGAATAAAGGACTACCGGCAATACCAGCAAAATATTCACCCAGGTAATAAATATCTGAATGCGTTCATTTAACCCTTCAAACCCAAAATACTCCGGAAGGCTCAACAGCATAATATTCCCAAAGCAAAATCCCGCTACCCCTATCTGGATGAATAATTTCCTGTCATTTGTCCTGGTCTTGCTGCTGCTATCAACATTTTGCAAATTGATCTCTGGCTCATAGCCGAGGGAGCTAAGCAATACAACCAACTCCCTTAAGCCGATGACTTTAGGATTAAAATCAATATTTGCCTCCTTCCTGACAAAATTGACCCTTGATGACAGGACCCCGGGGTTTATTCTTTCGAGATGTTCCAGCAGCCAGATACACGAACTGCAATGGATCGCCGGAATGTGAAAGGAAACTTTTTGCAGAGCTTCAGATGAAAACTGAAGCACTCTTGCGGCAATGGTTTTATCTTCCAGGAAGTCAAATTTTCTTTTATCTACAAGCGAGATTAAGTTTACACCAGGTGATTCTTCTAACTCATAGTAACTGCATAGCCCATTTTCATTCAGTACTTCATAAACCATTTGGCATCCCTGGCAACAAAAATGCTTTTTGTCAAAAACAATATCCTGTTCATCGCATGGTTCGCCGCAATGATAGCATTGAATTAATTGGTCTGTTTGTGCAGTATTTGTGGCCACAAAGGTGGGTATGTTAATTGTTTTCCAAAGCAAATATCACTGATATCCAATTAATGTGAATCCTAACCATATCTCACCGCTTCCATATTCCTGAATTTGCAAATAAATAAGCTCATGAATATCAGGTGAATCAGAGCAAAGGCGCCAGGAGACGAGCTGCTGACTCAACTATCCGTTTCCTTAATGGACGCTGCTGCCACCTGCTCAACTGTAAGGGTACACAGTGTTCTTTGTCATTTTCAAAAATGCCAATCATTTTTTCAGCAAAGGCTGTATCGTAAATAAAGGCATTAACTTCAAAATTCTGATCAAAGCTCCGGTAATCCATATTTGCCGTACCTACCGAAGCCATCACCTTGTCGACAATGATGGTTTTGGAATGAATAAATCCATTGCTATACAACATTACTTTTACTCCTGATTGAAGCAGCTCCTTCATGTATGACATGGAAGCAGAATGAACAATTACCGAATCAGAATGATTGGGGAAAATGATCTGGACATCCACGCCTCCCATAGCGGCTGTTTTTAGTGCAGTAAGTATCGCTTCATTTGGTATAAAATAAGGAGTGGTAATCAGGATTTGATCTTTTGCTGTTGAAATGGCCATAAATATGGCCTGCATAATGGTGGCCCAGTCAGAATCGGGTCCACTGGCGGCAATCTGTACACATACATGCCCTTGAGCCGTAAAATCAGGAAAGTAACTGGGGCTAAACGGGATGGACTCATGGCTGACAAAATACCAATTTAGAAGGAATACAATCTGTAAGGCATAAACGGCATCTCCATCTATCTTCAAATGAGTATCGCGCCAATGCTGAACATGTTCAGGATTGATATAACGGTCGGCAACATTAATACCTCCGGTGAAACCTATAACTCCATCCACCACAACAATTTTACGATGGTCTCGGTAGTTGGCCCTGCTCAGTTTTGGGAGATACACCGGCATAAATGGCGCGCTGCGGATCCCGGCATTTTTAAAAGCTGTTTTAAACTTATTGGCAATATGAGAAGTGCCTACATCATCATATATAAACCGAACTTCAATTCCCTGCTTTGCTTTTTCTACTAATAAATCTGCAAGCCGGTTGCCGATAACATCGTTATCGAAAATATAATACTCAATGTGAATGTGATGCCGCGCATGACGTATCGCTTCAATAAGGGCAGGGAATTTTGCTTCACCATTCACCAGCACATCTACCCTATTGTTTTTAGTAAGAAACGCCTGATTGTTGTTCAACAATAATCGTATTATTTTGATCTTTTCCTGTACCTGCCGATCCTCAATCAGTTCGTGTTGCTGGGCTAATTCCAACTGTTCTTCAACATATCGTTCAATTCTAGCTTTATCGAGGGCTTTCTTACGTGAAAACATTTTACTTCGACGATAGTCTTGTCCGAAAATGATGTACACCAGAAGACCAACTACCGGTACCAGGATGAGTAGCAGCAAGTATGAATGTGTTTTGAGTGGATTTTTGTTCTCCAGAAGGATTTTTACTACGGCAAACAGAACGAGTCCATAATATAGGGCCACCGCTACAGGACTTACGTAGCTCCAGGCTAGGTCAATCCAATGAAGAACTGTTTGGGCCATTCGTAATTTTCTTACATAATGTCAGCACATGGGATGTTAGTCAATCGGATGGCTGATCCTAAAAGCTAAATTATTGATCAAAAACCTAATTTGCACCTCTGATCTTAAAATTCCGATCTGATTAGCCCTCTGGAGTTGCTAACTCATCCCAAACTTCCTTCGGAAGGTATAGTCAAGGCTAAATCTACCTGATCCCAATACCAGGAACAATAAACCAATGGCCATGAACAGGAAAGCCTTCTCAGCTTCGGCGTACGGATCGGATCCATGATGAATGGTAGCGGCAACAAACATGGTAATCACAATAAAAATAGATGACAATCTGGTCCACAGCCCGAAGGTCAATAAGAGTCCACCCATAAATTCGCTCAATCCTGCAAGCCATGCAAAGAGGTGGGGAAAGGGGAATCCGAGTTGATTGACCAGATCTTCAAAACCCTGAGAAGGGGGCAGCTTGTGAATGCCATGATTCAGGACAAGAGTAAGCCCACAAAATATGCGAAATGCGGCGAGCGAAATTGACACCGTCAAAGCATGATCAATACCGCCAAACAAAAATTTGCGCATGATAATTGAGGTGAACGGTGGTACAAAGTTATTAATTGATTAGTTTAATGGATTAAGAATTCTGAAGATGATGAAATACACTTATATCGTTCTTGTAATCCTCCTTTCGAATTTCGATGCTGCAGCCCAAGGAAGACTGGATAAAGATACTATCTCAACATCCGAAGGACCCCTGATAATGACATTCATTGGCCATGCTTCGTTGATGTTTGAATGGAATGGAAAAGTAATTTTTTTTGACCCATCATCACGGCAAGCCAATTACTATAAATTTCCTAAAGCATCGATGATCTTTGTGACACATGACCATGGCGATCATTGTGATCCCGCCGCCTTGAAAGCCATCACCACTGAAAAAACAAAAACTTTTATGAGTCCTCTGGCACATGAAAAGTGGGGTCAGGGGATGGTTCTTCGCCCAGATGATAATGTTACAATTGATGGGATACACATCCAGGTGCTCCCTGCTTATAATATGGTACATAAACGTCCGGACGGTCGTCCATTTCATGTAAAAGGAGAAAATAACAGCTACCTGATTACCTTAGGCAACAAACGAATATTTGTTGCCGGAGATACGGAAAATACGCCCGAGATGAAAGCACTAAAAAATATCGATATTGCTTTTCTTCCTATGAATCTTCCTTATACCATGACCCCTGAGATGGTGGCTGATGCAGCAAAAGCTTTTAAGCCAAAAATTCTCTATCCTTACCATTATGGGAACACCGACCTGAATAAATTAGTTGAACTAATGAAAGATGAAAAAGAGGTGGATGTTCGGATTCGAAAATTTTAGCTGTCTGAACTCAAGGTGAATTCATAATGTTTAATCGATCAAGGAATTGAACTAAACACAACCTAGATCTATTTAAAGAACCTGAAAAAAATTTCCCCGATAACCAGCCTGCGCATTGCAAAAAGTAAGTCAACCGTAAAAAGTGCTTTGATCATAAGTCTTGTGGTTGGTGTGGTGTTAAATTTGATTAACCAGGGGCATGCCCTGTTAACCCTGGACATCTCATCATTATCCCTCATGAAGGCGGTGCTTACTTTCATTGTCCCATACCTGGTGTCCACCTATTCTACCGTCATTGCCAAATTGTCATTCGAAGTTGGGGATAAATCCTCCATAACGACCAATCTCGTATGCACCAGTTGCCATCAATCGCATATTCATGTCCATGAAGGAGAGGTAATCCCCGTATGCAATATATGCCTGGAAGACACTCGTTGGCGAGTTGAAGCCTCACAAGGCTAAACCACCCATCGTACTTTCCCTTCGATGGGGGTTCTGCGGCCCTGAAACAACACTTCATCCGACTGCCCAATATAAAGAAAACCCATAAGCAGGTCTTGACTATCCAAACCAAAGAACTCATTTACTCCAGAAGCATAGGTGACGCCACCAGTGCTCCAATAGCAACCTATGCCCAATACCGCAGCTGTCAATAACATATTTTGTACCGCGCAAGCAACTGCTGCAATTTCTTCCTGCAAGGGAACCAAGTCCGAACGCTTAAGTCCGATGCTAATGACATGAGAGCATTTCAGCGGACTTGATCGTAACTTGTCATACTTCTTCTCTTGATACTGGCCTGTTGATTCCACACTTTTTTTATAATGCTCAGCTTGAAACTTTGCTAATTGTTCAAGGCCTTCCCCTTTGAAAACAGTAAATCTCCAGGGTTCAGTAAGCTTATGAGTTGGTGCATAATTGGCATTTTCAAGAAGTTCTTCAATTTGCAAATCGCTGATATTACGACCCCGGTATTGTTTGGGGAATATGGACCTCCTATGCCTGATGAGATAAGAAAGATCTGAGGATGAAATCACGATAGAAAGATAATAAAAAAAGCCAGCCAACGATAATCGGCCAGCTTCTCAAAACCTTGGATGCAGTTAGTTCTCTGTACCAGCAACTTGTACAGTAATGGTTTTGCTCATCTTCTCACCATAGGATTGATGTAGCCCATTGGCAAACTGCAGTGTCAATTTATGTGGGCCGGGTGTCAATGAAATCTCTGCTTCAACCTGACCTTTACCAAAATGCAGATGTGTACTATCTGCCGGGATCACCTGCTCTGCAGGAGTGAAATCTTGGTCGATCAATAAATGGTGATGCCCTTTGTTTTTATGAGCTTCACCTGCCGGCTCAACTTCCATTCCTTTTACCCCCATTTCCACTTTTAGCGGAGAGGTCACCACATCTCCATCTTCAAGGTTGACAAAGAAGACCCCCTGATCGTCAGAAACAGCAAACATGTCTTCAGAAGATTCAGTCTGCGCTTTCTGGTTGCTGTTTTCTTCTTTTTGCTCTTTAGAGCCTCCACAGGCATACGCCAAAAATGCCAACAAAATAAATGATAATTTTTTCATTTTTTTTTTAGGTTAAATGAACCATCAAACTTAAATAAATCGCATTACAAACCTGCAAATTTGAAGAGGCATTATTCAAAAAGTGATAGAATACTTAGGAATTTTTCAGTTTGCCTTCAGATTTACTCTCAGGACCGGTAATCAATCGCCTGAGGAGGCTTTCCACTGGCAGGATTAATAAGGCTATGAAGGCCTGGATGAAAAAGTTGATGACTGGAGAAGAGTTAGTTCCAAATTTGTATTCTGCAATAGTTTGAAAAAATTCAACTACCAAGATAAGGGTGAGAAAACCAAGAAGCCTACTCATAAACGAATAACGGCCTTTCCCCCGATTTAAATAGAAGGATAAGGCCAGCAGACTTCCAAAAAAAACAAGTTCCAACATATAGAACCAGGGTCGCTTCCAGTAGGGAGCAACCACTTGAAAAGTGAAAGGAATGGCCTTGTCAACGGTCCCTAGCTTATTTCTCGATTCAGCCTCAAGTTGATAGTTGCCTGGCGGCAAAAAAGGAAATGAGATGATGTTGTTAGTTTCGGACCATTCTGACCATGGCGATGAGCTACCATGTGCAGCAGATAACCGATATTTATACTCCATCTGATTGATTCCTGAGTAGTCCGGAGACACAAATTCAAAGGTAAGTGAACTGTTTACCTGCTGGATATGCATAGAACTCCGAATAGAAAGCCTTCCACTGGACCCCCTTATCTCTTTGAGAAATACCCCATGATGTTGGTCAAGGGAATTAAGATCTTCAGGGCTAATCCGGTAAAGTTCATTATCAGCCGTAATTATCCAAAAACGACCCGACGAATCAATCGATAAGGATTTTGGGTTGTCAATAAGATTCATGAATGGCATTGCTTGACGCAAGTCTCCCTGACCGCCCATCCAGCGATCTTCTACATTTATCCATAGCCGGTTGTAGGCACCTAAAATAAATTGATGCGCTCTGCCTATTACTTTATCTAATGAGTCAACCTTTTGAATACTTCGGTCACGATAGGTATAATATCCCGATGAATTAATGAACAGGATTTGATCATCAAGAATGGTAGCATAAAGTCTTTCAAAATGGGGATTGGAAATCTCATATACTTCTACATCCTCAAGTTGTCCCCGATCGAGCGTTATTCGGTAAACTGAGTCGGCGCCACAAAGCCAAAGATTATGCCGGTTATCCGGCAATATTTGATCTATATAATCCTTTAACCCGTCCAGTAATCCGGTTTCTTTCCATCTGGTTCCTTGTGGAATATACACTTTCACCTCCTCGTTGACGGTGCTGACAAAGAATTTTCGTTCAGGTTTATAATAATAGACAAATTGAACAGGCACTTCGGCTACCCTGATAGCAGAATCCTCCTTAATAAGATATAGGCCCTGTCTCGTTCCGGCAACCAATTTATCATCAAATACTGCCAGCTGGACCGCTTTGGCATTGATTCCTTTTATCCTTTCATATGAATATCTGACAGAAGCAATTTGTTTCTCAACTCGTTTTTTATACCTCTTTTTAACCTGTTTAACTCCTGATTCTTTATTAAGATTTTCAGGATTCTTATTTTTTTTCTTTCTTAAGAATGAAAAAAGGCCCTTACGCTTCCGCGAGGGTGGTCTGTTTGGTTCACTACTAGTAGACACCGTGCCTGGCAAAAGCTCATAAGATACCTTCTCAACATATCGTTCAATGGGTATAAGCCGATAAACGCCTACTGAGGTAGCTATATATAAGGTATTACCAATTATGATCGAACTTAGCAAAGTACCCGCCAAACCCGGATAATGTGCAAAACTTCTAAACGGATGATCTGGGTAAACAACGGTCAGACCCAGGGGGTGAACAAGCCAGACCCCCCTCCATTGATCAACATAAATTGCCAACACCTCATTATCCGGAAGACCACTTGAATAGTCAATTATCTGATTTTCCTTTTCTATGAAAGGATTGATGAACATTACCCCTCCCGACAATGACCCTAGAGCTACAAGCGAATCGCTTACCCATTCCACCTGAGTGATCATATGTGTTGACAACCAGGTACTATCGCGAATACTGACTTTTTGAAAAGAGGTATCGTTATGGAGAAGAAGTTGACCTTGATCAGTCAGGTACACCCGGTTATCCGAGGGAGAAGCCCTGACAAAATAGGCGTTTTCCGGCACATAAGTAGTAGGCAGCACCAGCGAGTCTCCGACAAGCTCCCGAAGACCCAAATTGGAGGTGGTGAAAAAGAGTGATTGATCTATTTCTTCAACGTCCAGCAAATCTCCGAATCCTGAAGCCTTGATTTCTTCAACCGACCGTTCCTGAATATTATAACGAATAATTTGAGTGTCATTGATGAAATAGATCTGATTATTATGAACTACAGCCTTCGAGAGGTCTCGGTGAACGGTATCGATAGGTGAAAACACCCATCCTGATGAATCGTTTGGAATAAACCGGCCAAACCCCTCCCTGCCTCCGGCATACAGGTTTTTAGCGCTATCATACACCAGGCAAAAAAGACTATACGGTGTTTCGATAAGTTTCCAATTTTGACCGTCAAAATTCAAGAGGCCCTGTCGGTTAGCCACGTGAATAATCCCATGGTTATCCTGGATCATATCAAAGTTCATGTTGTCAAATCCGTAGATTGACGGATCATGGTTGGCCATAAAATAATGTCCCTGTTGGGCAATAGACACCAGATTGCCTAGCCAAAAACAAATAAATATGAGTCCTTTCAACATCATGAACCAAAGCTCTCAATAAAACTAAAATAGGAAAAATAGGAACATTTCAAAGAAATGGATGTTGATCTCAACATTTGCTTAACTGATTTTGCTCCAGTTAACCTGGGAGTTACGCAACCTGGAAAGCTCTTTTTTTATTCCTTCATGCTGAGGTAGGTCAAGGCCTGGATCCGTATTAAGTATGTCATTGGCTTTTTCCCTGGCTAGTTGCAAAATGTACACATCTCTTCCCAGATCGGCAATCTTGAGATCAAGGATACCGCTTTGTTGGGTTCCCATCAAGTCTCCGGGGCCGCGTAGTTTCAAATCTACGTCGGCTATTTCAAACCCGTTGTTCGTTCGCACCATGGTTTCCAGCCGAGTACGAGCATCGACAGTTAATTTGAAACTACTGATCAGTATACAATACGATTGGTCGGCCCCTCGGCCGACGCGGCCCCGGAGCTGATGCAACTGTGCCAAACCAAATCTTTCTGCATTTTCAATGACCATAACAGTGGCATTTGGCACGTCAACACCCACCTCAATAACCGTAGTGGATACCATTAGACGCGTCTCTCCCCTGACGAAACGATCCATCTCATAACTTTTGGCGTCAGCATTCATCTTGCCATGAACAATACTGATGGGAAAATCCGGAAAGCTTCGGCAGGCACTTTCATATCCATCCATTAGGTCCTTCAGGTCAGACTTTTCTGATTCTTCAATCAATGGATAAACAATATAAACCTGTCGGCCATCATTTAGTTGTTTCTTAATAAAACCATTGATCTTTAGCCTATTGGAATCGTATCTATGTACCGTTTTGATGGGTTTTCGACCCGATGGCAATTCATCAATCACCGATATGTCCAAATCTCCATAAAGGGTCATGGCAAGAGTACGGGGTATAGGTGTGGCGGTCATTACCAAAATATGCGGATATATTTCCTGGTTTTTGCTCCACAACTTTGATCGCTGAGCAACACCAAAACGATGTTGTTCATCGACGATTGCAATGCCCAGGTTGTTAAACTGTACTCGTTGCTCCAACAAAGCATGTGTTCCCAAAACTATGTCTAACGAACCTGTTTCCAGGTCATCCAGAATCTTCCTTCTTTCTGCCGGTTTTGTTGATCCGGTAAGCAGGGCGGTAGATAATCCAACCTTCCCGGCATACCGGTTAATTCCTTGATAATGTTGCATGGCCAATATTTCTGTTGGCGCCATCATGGCTGCCTGTGCGTCTCCATCGATAGCAATCAACATGGTGATAAAGGCAACTATTGTTTTCCCCGATCCAACATCTCCTTGTAAAAGTCGATTCATCTGAACGCCTGACTTCAGATCTCTGTATATTTCCTTTACCACTCGTTTTTGAGCTTGTGTAAGATTAAATGGGAGATACTTATCATAGAATTCTGTAAGCAATTGAGCTTTATTGAAAACCTGCCCCTTAAATTTCTTGCCACGGTCAACCTTGAGCATAAGCAATTGAAGCTGAACCATAAAAAGTTCCTGAAATGTGAGCCGAAACCTTGCCAATTTGAGACGTTGATAATTGTCGGGAAAATGAATTTGTTTCACAGCCTGTGGTTTACTCATGAGCTTCAATTCCGCAATCAAATTTTGTGGAAGGAACTCCTTCAATACGGGCTTTACTTTGACTAGAAGCGCCCGCATGAGCTTAGCCAACATCTTACTATCCAGGTAATGCCGCTTGAGCTTTTCAGTGGTATTATACACTGGTCGAAGAAAGCTTTCCTGTTCATGGGCCACTGTGGCTATCTCAATTTCAGGATGCGCAATGTTCAATTTACGACCGTAAAGTGTTGGCTTCCCAAAGACCACATATGTTGGACCAACCTGCAGGCGCTTGATCATCCATGAAGCTCCCCTGAACCATACAAGTTGCAAACGTCCGGTTTCATCTTCTAGGTAGGCAACAAGTCTCTGCTTGTACTTTTTCCCCACCATTTCATAACTTACAATTTGCCCGACAAGTTGTATAGCCGGCATGTCAGGATTTATCTCACTGATTTTGTAAAATTTGGTCCTGTCTTCGTGACGAAAGGGATAGTGCTCTAATAAATCCCGGTAGGTTGCTATGTTCAACTCATCCTTGAGCAGCCCGGCCCGTGAGGGCCCCACACCCTTTAAGAACTCAATTGAAGTATCCAGTAATCCCGCCATCGTAGATTCAACATGTGCAACTGAAAATTAACTGAAATGCCTGACCAATACCATTGAATTTCTATTGAAATATAAAATTTGAATATGGTAAGGTCCAGATTAGATGAATGAATTATTATAAAGCATTCGAAGGATGGCCTTTCAATTCATCCCTCCAATGTAAAGTGTTGATCATATGCATTACATCCAGTTTCATGTATTCAATAGCGGGTTGGAGAGAGTCATTTTTTGTGGCGGTTCTAAAATAAAGTGCTCCCCGCAGAAAATTTTCGGAAGAGTCCGTGACCACAAACTGAAACTGGCTGGCCACTTCACCGGACAGTTCTTCAATCACTGCCGTTTTTCCTGATGGTGTTTTTATGAGGCTTTCATCGATGGAATAAGCCTTGATCTGATGTTTGGCAGTCAGCTTATAGGCATCATTCAATAATTCCTTTAATAGTTTTTTGTCTTTGTTTAATGATTTATAGGTGATTTGTACATCACATTTCATTGCCGGGTAATAAACATCAATCCAATAAGGCTCTGACAACCATGAAGTGTCGGGCAAGATCCTGGCGGCATGGGATACTTCAAAAGAATAGGGAAGCGAATCGGGCAAATCGACATATCGATGGGGCGGTAAAATCAGGCGATTATAGCCAGGTGGCTTAGGGATGAAGGACTTTTCACACCCAAGGATGAAGACGGTAAGAAAAGCTGCCAAAATTGTCCTTGTCATCACTTAGTAGAAATTCTAACTTTCTTTATCCGTCTGGAATCTACTGAAATCACAGTGAACACATAGCCATTGAATCTAAGTACTTCTCCGGTATCTGGCAGCTTTGAGCTGACTTCCAGGATCATCCCCCCTATGGATTCGCTCTCCCCTCTGATTTCATCGAAAACACTGCTATCTTCCTTCAATATCTTGCATACATCATTGATGGATGTTTTCCCTTCAAAATCGTACGTATGTTCATCGATCTGTTCGTAGGCCTTTTCTTCTTCGTCGTATTCATCACTAATATCTCCAACAATTTCTTCCAGTATATCTTCCATAGTGATCAGCCCTGAAGTCCCGCCATATTCATCAACAACAATGGCAATATGTACCCTCTTTTCCTGGAAGTCTTTTAACAAATCATCGATCTTTTTTGTCTCTGGGACAAAATAGGGCTGCCTAAGAAGATTCTGCCAATCAAAAGATTCGTCTTCATCGATGTAGGGCAACAGATCCTTGACATACAAGATGCCTTCAATATTGTCCAAGGTCTCATCAAATGCAGGCATTCGGGAGTAACCAACTTTATTCACCTTGTCCATTAGTCCATGAAAATGCTCGCTGACATCAACTGCTTCAATATCCAGCCTGGAGCGCATGATCTGAGTAACCGAAATAGTAGCAAAGTTGACAATGCCTTTTAAAATACCTTTTTCTTCTTCGGAGATACCGGTTTGAGTAGTCATTTCCAGGGCCTGGTTCACTTCTTCAATCGACACTGAATAACCTCTCTGTTCAATCCTTTTTTCCACAATGGCTGTCATATTAACCAGTATCCATGACAACGGACTGACCAGGCGTGACCCAAACAGGATGAGAGTTGAAGTAAACCTGGCAAAAGACAAATGTTGCTGTGAGGCATAGATCTTTGGCACAATCTCACCAAAAAACACAATGACAAAAGTCACCACAAAGGTGAGGCCAACAATCAGAGAAGCCTTGCTCGAATCCTCAAATATTTTCCAAGACAAAAAGGTGGACAAGGTAACAATTCCAACATTCACAAAATTATTTAGAATAAGTACGGTAGCAAGTAGGCGTTTTGGATGATGTAATAGCCTAGCAATGTTACGTTCTCTGCGTTTCTTACTTGCAGAAAGTTGATCAAGTTCATTACCTGTTATTGAAAAAAAAGCAATCTCAGATCCTGAGATCAAAGCTGACAATAAGAGAAGTAAAACCAATATGCCTCCCATCCATAAAAATATCAGCAGCGGGGTTTGGGCCATTAAAGCATACAGTCCGTCTCCTAGCCAACTGGGAGGTTCATCAATTGTAGGTTCCAAGAATGATTCGTTGTGTCAGCAATATCACTTAGAAAGGTAGGTCATCAATCTCCTCGGAGACGTCAGTTCCTGCCACAGGCTGAGGCTCAGTTGTACTAGCTTGTGGGGCTTGAGCTGGAGTCGTTGACTGGCTCCTGCTACCCAGCATGGTCATATTGTCTCCCACTACTTCTGTAGTATAGCGGGTTACACCTTCCTTTTCCCATTGCCGTGTCCTCAGCTTGCCTTCAATATAGACCTGATCTCCCTTATGAAGGTATTTCTCGGCAATTTCAGCAAGTCCACGCCATAATACCACATTGTGCCATTCGGTCACCGTTTTTCTTTCACCGGTTGTCCGGTCTTTGTACGATTCAGAGGTTGCCAATGAAAAACTAGCCACTGGCGTGCCATTTTCAAGATGCCTGACTTCCGGATCCCTACCCAGGTTCCCTACTAATATCGCTTTATTTACTCCAGCCATAGATTACAAAATGTTCTATATGTAAATTTACTCAAATACCTCGCCTATTCAAATAATTAGCAACTAAAACCGGCTTGGGCAATCGGTCTGCCTCTGCCGAATCGTGCAAAGTTAAGTTGTACTTATCAAGTAATCCATTAATATCCCATCGATCTGATAAGTTCAAGTGAATAAATTGTGTGATCAGCTTACGATGACTTAGCATATGCACCAGGGACTCTTCAACCTCAACGATCTCTACTGAGTCCTTGTGTAACGAATCCAATAAGGGATCGCTGATCATCTCCCAGTTGGATTGTTGGTCGGTTTCAACCAGATAGGGTTCATAAAGACCCTTCCATATGTCTTTCTCCTTCCTTTGGTGTAAGGCAAATCTCCCATTGTGCTCGAGAAGAAAGTAATAAAAATATCTTTCTTTCGGTGGCGCCTTGACGGTCTTAACTGGTAATTCATGCTGCCGATGCATCGAATAAGCAAAACATCTCCCAGCCAGGGGACACTCTTCACATAAAGGATTACGTGGAAGGCAAATCATTGCTCCTGCTTCCATCATAGCCTGGTTAAAAACTCCCGGTCTTCGGACATCCATCAAAGATTGCGCTAGAGAAAAGAATTCCTTGAAGGCTCTCCCATTAGCTATATCAATAGTTTTTCCAAAAAATCGAGCCAGTAATCTATAAACATTCCCATCGACCACCGGTACAGACTGGCCAAAGGAGATGGAAGCCAGGGCTGCAGCTGTATAAGGACCAACGCCTGGAAGATTAAGAAGCGAGGAGTAGTTCGATGGAAATTCACCCCCGTGTTGGTCAATAAGGAGGCGAGCACATCGGTGAAGGTTTCGGGCTCTTGAATAATATCCTAACCCCTGCCATAGACGCAATACGTCTTTTTCATCAGCCATGGCCAGCTTTGCCAGATCTGGGAATGCATCAAGAAAACGATAAAAGTAAGGTAGCCCCTGTTGAATTCTGGTCTGTTGAAGTATAATTTCAGAAAGCCAAATCTGATAAGGATTCTTGGTTAACCGCCAGGGCAACTCCCGTTTGTTTTCATCATACCACAACAATAATTCGTTAGAAAACCATTTATTTTTCACGAGGATAAGATGTAATCTTTATATGGATCCAAAAGTCAATCAAATATTTTTATATTAAAACTTAGCACTTAAATTTGCGCCAAAATCATTGGCTTATAGCTAATTATACTGACCATTTAAAAAGAATTTATAGTGACTAAAGCAGATGTTATCTCGCAGATTGCTGATAAAACCGGAATTGATAAGGTGGACGTGTCCGCCTCGGTAGAAGCATTTTTAAGTGTTATTAAAAACTCAATGGCGGATGGAGACAATATTTACATCCGTGGGTTTGGTAGTTTTGTGAATAAAAAGCGAGCTCGTAAAATTGCTCGTAACATTTCAAAAAATACTGCCATTGTGATCGATGAGCACTTTATCCCTAGCTTCAAACCTTCAAAGGTGTTCCTCAATAAAATCAAGTCCAGCGACCGGGTAAAGGGCTAGCAAGAAAAAGCAGCCTATCTGGTATCTCTGGATAAAAAATCCTACCTTTGCGCACCTTTTAGTACTCAGTAGAGTGCTAAAATCCGGGTTTAACGTAGCACGGTCAGGGGTTATTTGATCGATTAGGATTGGAAAACCCTCTTATTAATAATATTTATTAGCGTTTGTTCTGTTTGACTTTAACATTGTTCAAGGGACAAACAAATGAAAGAATGTTTAACAAACCCAGCGGTTTTAAATTGTCTCTGCTGGAATGAAAAGAATTGACTTTATGCCTTGCGGTAAAAAAAGAAAAAGACATAAGATTTCTACGCATAAGCGTAAGAAGCGTCTTAGAAAAAACAGACATAAGAAGAAGTAATTTGGTGGAAAGGTAAACGAACCTTCCTGGCGGAGCTTGCCATCAGTCTAATGGTATCCGCCTGTTTAACTAAACGTATTTTAATATTTTGAGTAACGAATTAGTAGTAAGTGGTTCTCAAAATGGATGCCGAATTGCACTACTAAAAGACAAAGGACTTTTGGAGTACCATCATGAAGATGATGGTCATCAATTTAATGTTGGGGAAATTTACCTGGGCACGGTCAAAAAAGTAGTCCAGGGCCTAAATGCTGCATTCATTGATATTGGATATCAGAAAGATGCATTTCTCCATTATCTAGATCTGGGACCGAAGATTTTATCTCTCAACAAGTTCACCCGCCAAATTCAGAGTAAAAGCGGAGTGAGGACTGACTTGAGCAGGTTTAAGATTTTACCAGATATAAATAAGCACGGCAAAATCACGGATGTGCTTTCAAGAAATCAGAAAATCCTTGTCCAAGTAGTCAAAGAGCCTATCTCAACAAAGGGGCCTCGGTTATCCTGCGAATTATCACTTGCCGGAAGATATGTGATTTTAGTGCCGTTTTCTTCATCAGTGAGTGTATCAAAGAAGATCACAAACAGCGATGAAAGGAAACGTCTCGTCCGACTGATGAATTCCATCAAGCCGGAAAATTTTGGCGTGATCATACGAACGGTGGCTGAAGGAAAAGAAGTTGCCGAGCTTCATAATGATCTGAATATTTTGTTTGATTCATGGAAAAAGGGCATGAATCAATTGAAGACCGCTCAGCCACGTGAAGTAGTCATCGGTGAAGTCAACAAAACCTCCTCCCTGTTGCGGGATGTGCTGAATGAGTCTTTTGACAGCATCACTACCGATGACAAATCCATATTTAGGGATGTTAAAAAGTATATTCACAAAATAGCACCGGAAAAAGAGAAAATCGTCAAGCTCTACAATGGACGAGCCAAGTTGTTTGAGTCCTTTGGTTTGGAAAAACAAATCAAGTTGCTTTTTGGCAGATCTGTAAGCATTAGAGGCGGGGGATACCTGATCATTGAACACACCGAAGCAATGCACGTCATTGACGTCAACAGCGGGAACAAGTCAAACCGGGAGGAAGACCAAGAAGCAACAGCTGTTTCAGTCAATGTTGAAGCCGCTACCGAAATTGCCCGCCAACTCCGATTAAGAGATATGGGTGGGATCATTGTTGTGGACTTCATCGACATGCGCAGGACAGAAAATAAACGATTGGTGTTCAATAGGATGAAGCAAGAGATGAAAGACGATCGGTCAAAATTTACCGTCCTTCCTCTTACTAAATTCGGTATAATGCAAATCACACGTCAGCGGGTGCGGCCTGAAATGAACATCTCAACTTCTGAAATGTGCCCTACATGTAATGGAACAGGTAAAATTACCGCTTCCATTCAGGTCTCTGAAAAAGTGGAAGAAACATTGGCCCATCTCCTGGAAGTTCAAAATGAAAAGGAGCTTTCCCTCGCTGTGCATCCTTACCTTTTTTCTTATTTTACTCATGGTGCCTTCTCCCTGCGATTTAGGTGGTTTATGAAATATAAGAAATGGGTGAAGCTGATTGAAGATTCATCCCTTCCCATTACTGACTTTAAGTTTCTGAATCAAAACCACGAAGTAATCGAAATTGAATAGGGATTACAATTCAGCAAATTTCTTATCAAGATAGTAGTTTATATAGCTCTTGGCCTGGTCATGAAACCATGAATCAAACGGGACTTGTTGAAAGTATATTTTTGCCTCTTCAAAATAACGGTTGACCAAACTTTCATACCTTTTAAACGAAGTTTTCTTTTTAGAAGGGTCAAATTCCCTGTAGATATCAATCAGGCGAATCGCTGCCTCATACTTAAAAACTCCCCGATCGTAAATCGTTTCATCCAGAAAATTTTGAGCGCTTTCATAGTAGGGACTTGAGGGCCGGATGCCTGAAAAATGGAATGCAGCCTCCTGAAGCATGCTGAAAACTCTCTTTTCCAGATATGGAATGGCCGTATCAATATCAGCATCTTGTACCTGGTCTAACAATTCCAGAGAGTCCAAACCCCTGTAGAGATATTCTACTCCACGATGGTAATTCGCGCCAGTGTTTTTCGGGTTAAAAACGCTGGCTCTTTTTTGATAGTCAAGTATCCGGTCTGAGGCATTCATTGACATGAAGACTTTCAATGAGTCCCTGTAATGATAATCTCCCTTGCCTGATAACTTCAATTGGATAGCCCGATCACCAGATTCAAAGTCTTCCAGTGAGATTGGATTACTGACCATCTGCCACATGGGAACCTCAGGCAGGTGATCCAGTAAGAAAGTTTGAGGGTGGGTAAAAAAATAATGGTTGCTAAGCGGTAGTTTTACCTTGCTTGTATTGGTCCGTGTGGCCGCCCATGTAGCGTCAACCAACTGCCATTCCCCATCAATCTCCACTGCATTCCAGCTATGGTTGCTGGTTGAAAACGACTGTCCCGTGCGATATCCGTATCCTTTGGAATATCCTCTGATAATCTCACATTTTATATCTGCTTCGATACAAAGGGCCTGCATTAGCCTCGCGTATCCTTCACAAACCGCCTTTTTCTCCTTCAGCACAGCCCTTGGATGAAAGTCCGGATACAGGCCAGCCTGAAAAGATTTCATATCATAAGTGATATTGTTGGCTATCCATACATAAAAAGCCCTGACTTTTTCCATATCATTTTTGGTATGGCGTGTGAGGTACCGGGCAAGATGATAAGGAGATGCACTGAGGTCAACTGGAGCATTAAACGCTTCGTTCGAAATCTTTCTGAAATGTTTGGCCTCCTCCCTGCTGAGGTGAGGTATTTGGGCATTTAAACTTTCGCCAGAGAAAAGTCCGTGGATAACCAAAAAGACCGCCAACCAAATCTGCCTTTTCATATGATTTTATATACGCCTATTTCTCATATTACGTTTTGTATGAAATGAAAGCCGTACTATCATTGCACCCTATGACAAAATTATGGTTCCCGGCGATATTGATCCTGTTTTTTTCATGTGATCATCATCGATCAACATGTATAGAAGCTCCTGAACTATCCGAATCCCATGTTAAAATCCAGTTGACAAGGTTAGAAGATGACCTCTTTCATTCGACATCGCCTCGAGATGTCCTTCATTTTCTCAACCGGCATAGCGTTATTAAAAAGGAGTTTTTTGGTAGCGATCAATATCCTTCCGACACTATTCTTGCAAGGGAACTATACAAACGAATCAGTAACCCTTATACGGATTCTTTATACCATGAAACCCTTGCTTACTTTGGTTCAATGGATCTATTGAAGGAGCAGTTTCAGTCGGCTTTTGATTACATAAGTTACTACTATCCCTCGTTTAATCCTCCAAAAATTGAGACCTTGATCTCAGGATTTGCAAGCAGTGAAATGTATGTTTCTGATTCGCTTATCGTCATTGGTCTGGAATTTTATTTAGGACCAACGGCAAAATACAGGCCCGTTGGTATCCCAGGATATATCCTGAAAAGATATGAGCAATCATATATTGTACCAGCTTGTATTCTCCTGCTTTCCAATAAGTTTTTAAAGCAAAGCCCCAAAGACAACACCATGCTTGCTGATATGGTCTACTATGGTAAAAAGTATTATTTTGCCAAACATATGATGCCTTGTACTCCCGACTCTTTGCTGATCTGGTACGATAGCGATGAGCTTCAAAACGTGGAGAAAAACAAAGAACTGCTTTGGTATCATTTTCTTGAACACCAACTCCTCTATGAAACCAACTATGAGATAAAGCAAAAATACATGGACGAGCGACCTCATGTGTTTGAGATTGGAGATAAATGTCCGGGTCGCATAGGTTCGTGGATTGGTTGGGACATTGTTCGTCAGTACATGAGTAAAAACTCCTCCGTGACATTGCAACAACTCATGAACAACCCAAACGCACGTAATATCTTAACTAAATCGGATTATCGAGGGAAGTGACTAATCCGGCTAGCAGCTAGTTTAGCACCTGTATGAGCTTTTTTATCTGAGCTGACTTTGAGAAGCGAGTTTCCCCAAGATCTCTCGCTCTTTTTTGAAATGAATAAAGCAATCCCTTGTCCTTTAGAAAAGGGATAAGTTTGTTTACAAACTCAATAGGTTGGTCCGGGTCATAATAGAAACCACATTCACTATTTTCACAAATTTCCCTAACCCATCCTTTTGTATTGGTAATGATCAACTTACCTGAAGCCAGTGAATCGAAAAATTTATTAGGACTGTTAGTTTGAAGGATGGGCCTGTTGGCAAAAGAGACATAGGCTGCGTCTGTTACATTCAATACCCTTCGCAGATTGAATTTATTCTGGAACTCCATGAACGAAACATTGAGCAACTGAAAATGCTTCACAAGGTAATGTAGCCTATGCGCCTCACCTCCATCCCCTACTATAAGAAACATCACTGGCAGCCCTCGCTCTAATGAAGCATTGGCCGCTGCCAGAAGGTACTCCAGGTGGTTGGCCCTGCCTAACGTTCCGAAATAACTTATAACAAACTTTCCCTTGACTCCAAATATCTCCTCAAGTGCAGGATCTTTGTCTTCAGCCTTAAAAAAATCGATGTCTGACATATTCGGAATGATCTCAATGATCTTTCCCGGTCTTTCTTTTTCGATCATCGCTTTAATTCCGGGTGACAACGCCACAATTTTATCGGCATGATCATAAACTCGTTTTTCAATATATTTTAAAAATCGTTTTAAGAGACGGCTCCGTATCACCCCCATTTGAACAGGTGCCTCGGGCCATAAATCGCGTACCTCAAAAAAATAGGGGACTTTCAGCTCTTTTTTAATTCGCATGGCTGACCATCCTATGGTGAGTGGCGTTGACGTTGCATAACACAGGTCTATATCGTTGATCTGTCGAGCCTTGTTGAGTGCCATTTTCATGAATCGGTAATAAGCGAATATCCTCAGTAAAAAACCAAAGGAATTATCATAATGCACAGGCAAATAATGTACGGTTATCCCATCAATTTTTTCCGTACACGGCTTCCTGTCATTATATGAGGTAATCATCTCAACAGATATCCCATAATCTACCATTCCCTTAGCCAAGTAATATGATCTGATAGCGCCGCCCTGCTCAGGGGTCCTGAAGTACTGATGGATATATAAGATCTTCATATCTGCATGTGAACTCACATAAAATGTTTGTCTAACCAAAATTGCAGGATGAGGATGGCAAGTATCTCCTGCGATCTATCGATCCTCTTATTGCAATGAAGGTCTAAGAGTTGCTTCACTATTGTTTTTTCAACAAAATTGAAAATTAAAGCATTGCTATTCATAAAATTCCATAAATATTTGGATTTTTTCAAACGCAACCAATTAGACAACGGAAGCCCGAACCCTCGCTTGGGAGCATGAATAATATCATTACCTCCAAAATGTAACAAAGCTTCTTTAAGCAGGTGCTTCCTGCCTTGTCTGATCATATCAATAGAACAAATATCTTTCGCATAATCCAATACCGGGTCGAACAAATACGGGAGTCGAACTTCTACACTATGCCTCATAGAGGCTCTGTCAGTAATGGCTAGCACATCGGAAACCAGGTAGTTGATTTGATCATGCTTCAATGCCCAGGAGAACCATTCATCAATGGAATTTATGAATTTATCATAGGTCTTAATAGCTAAATTATTGGGTCGAATATCTAATTTCAGGAAATTATTGAAAGCTTTATATGGGTCGGGATCCAGCGAAGAAAGATATTTATTCACCAATCTAAAACGTCGTATCGAAGGAAGCATTCCTAAACTTTTCAGCAAAAATTGTAATTGCGGGTTGCGCATCCATTTGAGGAAGACGTAGTAGGCCCAATGCCTGTTATATCCGGCAAAATATTCATCGGCTCCCGCCCCTGAAAGCAATGTGTTTACATTCGATGAGGCAAACTCACAAAGTAACCATGTGGTAAATCCTCCACCGTCAGCCACCGGTTGGTCCAGCCCGATGGCATACTCCTCCAATCTTTCCAAAACGGGAGGACCAACTATCAACTCGTGATGCTCCGCCTCATATCTTTTTGCTATCTTCCTGGATAAATTTGCTTCAGAAAATTTTGAGTCATCCTGGTCTGAAAGTAAGGTATAAGTCTGTATTCCCTTCATCCCGAATTCTTCATGGCCAACAGCTAAAAGGAGTGAAGAATCAATGCCTCCACTCAGCATGATACCGGCCTTCTTATCTGGGTTGATCATGGCTCCAACTGCTAAAGAAAGTGCTTCATTCAATGATGAAGAAGACGTGGCTTGTTCCAACTTGATGGTAGTTGTCTCTACCTGTTGGTCAGTCAAGTTCAAGGACAAGATATTCCCCGGAGCCAGCTCCATGACACCTGAATAGAACGTTGCTGGAGGACAAGCGTATTTTAGTCTCAGGTAATCTTTTACAGCCTGATCATTAATTTTTTTTTCTACAAGGCCTGAGGCAATAATGTCGTCAGGTTGTGAGGCGAAAATATTAAGTCCATTGCGATGGTGATAAAACAAAGGCTTGATTCCGGATCTGTCCCTGGCCACAATTAGTTTGTTCCTGGTAAGATCAATAAATATGAAAGCAAACATTCCCTGTAAATCTGCGAGTCCGGCTTGTCCTTTTTTGATGAGCCAGTACAAAACCACTTCCGTATCAGAACCAGAATTAAATTGCTGACCATGGGATGAAAGTTTTGATCTAAGTTCTCCTTCATTATATATCTCCCCATTATAAAGCAACAAATACTGGCCGCACGTTGAAATAAAGGGCTGGTCGGCACGTGACGTAACATCTCTTATCCTCAAACGATTGACTCCCAGCAAGATTCTGGCAGGTCCAACCCAATGTTCACTGGTCCCTTTAGCATCAGGCCCTCGATACCGGCTATTGACCAGCATCGAAGCAAGATTGGAAGGATCCGCTCTTCCTGTTGAATCAATTATGGCATAAATCCCACACATACCTTCAACGGAAATTTTCCTGGTAGTACCTGCAGTAGGCGGTTAGGGAACATTTGCCGCACTGAGGCTTCCTGGCCATACATATATAGCGACCATGTAAAATCAGCCAATGATGTGCAAAAGCAATATCTCCCGTAGGAATATGTTTGATCAATTTTTTTTCTACTTCAAGAGGTGTCTTTGCCTTCTTTGGCACCAGGCCAAGTCGTTTTGACACCCTAAATACATGTGTATCTACTGCCATAGCGGGCTGTCGATAGACGACAGACGCTATCACATTGGCAGTCTTTCTTCCTACCCCAGGTAACCGCTGGAGATCATACACTTCTGAAGGAATCTCTCCATTAAATTCATTAATGAGCATTCGGGCCATCCCTACCAGATGCTTCGATTTGTTATTGGGGTAGGAGACTGATTTGATGTAGGGAAATACTTCTTCAGGCTCTGCTTGAGACAATGCCATCGCTGATGGATATGACTGAAAAAGAGCTGGAGTTACCTGATTGATTCTGTCGTCCGTACATTGGGCAGAAAGGATAACCGCCACCAACAACTCATAGGGATTGGTGTATTCCAATTCCGTCGAAGGGTCAGGATCCTCCGCTTTAAAGGTTGATAATATTCCCTGATATCTTTCTTCTAGGGTCATGAAGCCTGCTATCGAGCAGACCGCAAGTTAGTAGATTTTGAATAATCGATGATCTTCTCAGTAGTCTCCTTTGAAGGAGAACAGGTCATCTCATCCAATCCATTCTTAGCCTTCATTAATTCTTTGTAGGCTTGATGCATACTGCTATCATGAAGGAGCGTCTTTTGAATCTCATGAGATTCACTCACAGAGGTTTCATCATAAAGAAAGCGAATCAGATCATTCCGGGTAAATGTTTTGGTCATAGGCAATATTATGTTGTTTCATTTTTTTGCGCAGGTTGATCAAGGCATAACGCATCCTCCCCAACGCCGTATTTATGCTAACTCCGGTAGCATCGGCGATATCCTGAAAACTCATTTCCATATAATGCCTCATAACCAATACTTCCCGTTGAGCTTCAGGAAGGTCTTCAATAAAAGCTTTGAGTTTGCAAACGGTGTCTTTTCTTACCTGATACATCTCATAGGGAGCCTCGGCAAATTCCAGCCTATTAAATACATTCGACCCATCATTCATCACAATTTGTGGAAATCTCTTCGATTTTCTAAAATGATCAATTGCCAAGTTATGACCTATTCGCATAATCCAGGGTTGAAATTTTCCTTCTTCATTATATCTTCCCGACCGGAGGGTATTGATGGCTTTGATAAAGGTTTCCTGAACCAGGTCTTCTGCCAAAGTACGATCTTTGACGATCAAATAAATGCAGGTAAAAACTTTCGATTGATACCTTGTAAGTAGCACCTCAAAACCCTCTTCGTCTCCTTTGATATAAAGTGAAACCAACTGGCTGTCACTCATCATACTTTTATTCATACGTCTGGTTACTTTGGTTAACGTAGAGGTGTCTTACATATTGTATTGCGTTAAGTGAAAGTCGTTTTTTAATTGTAGTTTGTCAAATGTATAGGATCCGTATATTAAAATCAAAGGATTTTTAAATTTATTGGTCCTACATGTTTCCCTTCTTCCTCTTTTTCCCAGATCAATATTCTTCATTTTTTGGTAAATGAGGAATATAAACGCCTTTTCTTTTGAATTATTGTTCGATAAGCAATATTTATTTTAATAGTATTATTCCAATATTACAATTTTTATATTCAATGCTTAGGTTTATGGTTTTTTTTAAGAACAACGTGGATGATTACCTTTTCATTTATTCATTGATTGGTCTAAGGTACGAGTTGTTTATAACTAACTTTGCGCCCTCATGCAAAATAAAGTGCCTATCTCTTCCCAGCCATTTTCAAGCAAACTCGACCCCAAGTCATTTATCCTCATCAAAGGAGCACGAGTGAATAATTTAAAAAATATGGACCTGGCCATCCCAAGAAACAAATTAGTGGTTGTTACCGGGGTTTCAGGTTCAGGAAAATCTTCACTCGCATTTGACACACTTTTTGCCGAAGGGCAGCGGATGTATGTTGAAAGTTTAAGTTCCTATGCCAGGCAGTTCCTTGGCCGAATGGAAAAGCCTGAGGTGGACTATATCAAAGGTATATCTCCGGCTATATCTATCGAACAAAGGGTAAATACCCGGAATCCACGGTCCACTGTTGGAACGAGTACTGAAATTTATGACTATTTAAAGCTACTCTATGCTCGCATTGGGATCACTTATTCTCCCATCTCGCAAGAGATCGTTTCAAAGGATACGGTCTCTGATGTTGTTGACTATGTATTGAATTCATCCACCGGCAAACGATATATAGTGAGTTGTCCTCTCCTCATTCCTGAAGGAAGGACCTGGGAGACAGAATTAAAGGTCCTTTTAGGGAAAGGGTTTACGCGGATCATGCATGAAGATTCCGTTCTGTATATAGAAGATCTATTGAATGAAAGCCATACTCCCATCCCAGGGGCCTCTCTGTTGATCGATCGTGGAATGGTGTCCAATGATGAGAACAGCCAATTCAGACTTGCTGATTCTATTCAAACAGCGTACTTTGAATCCGATGGTTCTTGCTTCATTTGGATAGATGGAGAGGTTGTCACTTCGTTCTCCGATTGTTTCGAGAAAGATGGGATGACCTTTGAAGAACCATCCGTCAACTTATTCAGTTTTAACAATCCTTACGGGGCGTGTAAAAATTGTGAAGGATTTGGAAAAGTTCTGGGGATCGACCCAGACAAGGTAATCCCTGACAAAAGTATGTCAATATATGAAGGTGCCATCGCCCCGTGGAGAAGTGAAACCATGAAAAGGTGGCTTAAGCCCCTGCTAGAAATGAGCGATACCATCGACTTGCCAATTCACAGACCCTATCAGAATCTTAGCGAGGATCAAAAGCAGCTCCTTTGGAATGGTTATCGTAGCTTCAAGGGCATCCATGCGTTCTTTCATTTTCTGGAGTCAAAAACCATGAAAATTCAGTATCGAGTCATGCTTTCCCGATATCGGGGTAAAACTATCTGCCCCGAGTGTATGGGTACACGATTACGAAAAGATGCGGGATATGTGAAAGTGGGCGGTAAATCCATTATTGATCTTGTCCTCCTTCAAGTAGATGAACTGAAGAAATTTTTCGATCATTTGAAACTAAGCGATTTTCACGAGTCAATTGCTTCCCGCATCCTGGTAGAAATAAACAGCAGACTCAATTACCTAAACAAGGTAGGTCTGGGTTATTTAACCTTGAACCGAATGACAGCCTCTTTGTCTGGAGGGGAATTTCAACGGATCAAGCTAGCCACTTCACTTGGCAGTGTTCTTGTGGGGGCCATGTATATCCTGGATGAACCCTCAATCGGGCTGCACCCAAAAGACACCTCCCGACTGATTGATGTGCTGCAATCATTGCGCGATGAGGGCAACTCTGTGATCGTGGTGGAGCATGAAGAAGAAATCATGCGCAAGGCAGATGAAATCATTGATATCGGACCTGATGCAGGTAGGAATGGGGGTGAGCTTGTTTTCCAGGGAAGTATTGGTGAAGTGGGTACAGGCAACACATATACTACTCGGTTTCTATCCGGACAGGATAAACTAGCTATTCCACAACAACGAAGAAAATGGAGTCGATCCATTACCATTATAGGAGCTTCACAACATAATTTGAAGAACATTGATGTGGAAATACCTCTGGGTGTATTCACGGCAGTAACTGGTGTAAGTGGGTCTGGTAAATCTACCTTGGTTACTGAGATACTTTATCCAGCTTTAGGCAAACTTCTTGAAACAGTGTCGGCGCCATCAGGAAAATTCGACCGGCTGGAAGGAAATTTTGATCAGATAAAACAAATTGAGTTTGTTGACCAGAATCCGATAGGTAAGTCAAGTCGCTCCAACCCGGTTACCTATATCAAAGCGTATGATGCCATTCGATCTTTATATGCGGAACAACCTGTATCACGGCAACGAGGCTACCGGCCTGCTCATTTCTCATTTAATGTGGAAGGGGGTCGCTGTGAGGCATGTGCGGGGGAAGGAGAAGTAAAAATCGAAATGCAATTCATGGCCGACATTCACTTGCAATGTGAAAATTGTAAGGGGCGAAGATTCAAAAATGAGATCCTTGATGTGACATATAATGGATTAAATATTTCAGAGGTCTTGGAGCTTACAGTGGATGAGGCCATTGAATTTTTTAAGGACACCTCTTCTATCAAAATTAAACTTGCCTCATTACAAGAAGTCGGTCTGGGGTATGTTAGGCTGGGACAGTCCTCAAGCTCGCTGAGTGGAGGTGAAGCACAACGGGTAAAACTGGCTTCATTTTTAAGTAAAGGAGCATCAGGAATTCAAAACATTTTGTTCATATTTGATGAGCCCACTACGGGACTTCATTTTCATGATATCCGAAAGTTAATGGCTGCCATCAATGCACTCATTGATCAGGGCAATACGGTTGTGGTTATTGAGCATAATATGGAGATCATTAAATCTGCCGATTGGATCATCGATCTGGGTCCTGAAGGAGGGGAGAAGGGTGGATATCTGACATTTGCCGGTACCCCAGAAAACCTCATCAAACACGAACTGCCTACTGCGGATTTTCTTAAGAAAAAACTCTTGCAGGATAAAGAAATCATCAAATCTGTATAAACATTACTTAAATGAACAACCAAGTGCTTGAGCGCATTAAGCGTAGATCTCCTGGAGAAAAAGAGTTTCACCAGGCTGTAGAAGAAGTATATCTAAATATCGGATGTGTCCTGGAACAACATCCTGAATATGTTGATCTAAATATATTTGAACGTCTGTCAGAACCCGAAAGAACCATTTCATTCCGGGTTCCGTGGGTGGACGACAAGGGCAATATCAATGTCAATCGGGGATACAGGATCCAGATGAACAGTGCCATCGGCCCTTATAAAGGAGGGCTTCGTTTTCACCCTTCAGTCAACCTCAGTATTTTGAAATTCCTGGCATTCGAGCAAATTTTTAAAAATGCATTGACCGGCCTTCCTATGGGTGGGGGAAAGGGCGGAAGCGATTTTGATCCAAAGGGCAAATCAGATGGTGAAGTCATGCGTTTTTGCCAGAGTTTTATGCAAGAGCTAGCCCGCCATATCGGACATCGAACTGACGTCCCTGCCGGTGATATCGGTGTTGGTGGCAGAGAAATAGGCTATTTGTTCGGCATGTACAAAAAAATTAAAAATGAATTCGTGGGCGTTCTTACCGGAAAAGGCCAGGGTTGGGGCGGTAGTCTGATACGACCGGAAGCAACCGGGTATGGGCTTATTTATTTTGCCATGAATATGCTCGAAGCCAATGGCGACTCACTGGAAGGTAAACGGTGTCTTGTCTCGGGCTCAGGAAATGTCGCCCAATTTGCGATGGAAAAAATCATTCAAAATGGAGGGTTGCCCATTACCTGTTCGGATTCGTCTGGCTTCATTTATGATGACGATGGCATCAATAGTGAAAAACTTGATTTTATCAAGCACCTAAAGAATGTGTCCCGGGGTAGAATCAAGGAATATGCTGATAAATATAAAAAAGCTAAATTCACCGCATCAGATCGAAGTGCTAGTTCAAATCCATTATGGGCCATTCCTGCAGATTGTGCCTTTCCATGCGCTACTCAAAATGAAATCAATGCGGAAGATGCCAGGCAACTTGTAGAGAACAATCTAAGGGTCCTGGCCGAAGGGGCCAATATGCCGGCCACTCCTGAAGCTATTGAGATCTTACAGAAGAATCAGGTGTTGTATGCACCAGGTAAAGCGTCCAATGCCGGGGGTGTTGCTACGTCAGGATTGGAAATGGTCCAGAACTACAATGGAATATATTGGACTAGTGTAGAAGTTGACACCAAACTGCAACATATCATGAAAGATATTCATAATACCTGCTTGAATACAGCCGAAAAATATGGTGTGCAAGGAAATTATATGGCCGGTGCAAACATTGCCGGGTTTCTTAAAGTGGCTCATGCCATGGCAGATGGCGGTGTACTTTGACAACCTGCGTCAAACAGTAAGCATATGGGAACCCGGATTAAAGCAGTCGACGATTATATACACAGTGCTCAAGATTTTGCCAAACCCATTCTCAACCACCTTAGAGATCTTGTCCATCAGGCAAACCCGGGAGTAGAAGAGTCTGTAAAGTGGGGAATGCCACATTTCGGCTACAAAGGAATGCTGTGTAATATGGCTGCTTTCAAAAATCATTGTTCTTTCGGGTTCTGGAAAGCCAATCTTCTCCAGGACCCTCATCAATTATTATCGCTTTCAAAGAATAGTGGGATGGGGCAGTTGGGTAAAATCCATTCAATTATGGATCTTCCCGATGATAGCCTTCTAATAGCCTATATTGAAGAAGCTGTTGAATTGAATGAGAAAGGAATTAAGCCCAAAAAAAAGATTGCTAAACCAATAAAGGAATTGGTGGTGCCCCGGGAGTTAACGTATGCCCTTTCCCGATCACCCAGAGCAAAAGAAACCTTTGACGCTTTTAGTTATTCCCACAAAAAGGAGTATATCGAGTGGATTTCAGAGGCTAAAACTGACGCAACACGCAACAAACGACTGGCCACAACCCTTCAATGGCTGGAAGAAGGTAAGCCAAGGAATTGGAAGTATACGAATTGTTAATATCTCGGGTTTATGGGTATTGAATATTATCAGATTGATAGCTTTACCGATCAGCTTTATTCTGGAAATCCTGCAGGAGTATGCTTACTGAAGGCTCCAATAAGTGAGAAAAGCATGCAGCAGATCGCCTTTGAAAATGGCTTGTCTGAAACGGCCTTCGTTTGGCAGCAGGACGCTCATTTTCATATCAGATGGTTTACGCCTGTTACTGAAGTAGATCTATGTGGTCATGCAACCCTGGCAGCCGGTCATGTCTTATTACGCGAACATCCTACGGACCAATGTTCCATTTTTTTTCAATCCAGAAGCGGCCCACTTACTGTATCCTGTACCGATGATAGGCTGGAAATGGATTTCCCTATAGACATACCTACTTCGTGTGAACCTCCAGTAAGGTTGATTGAAGCAATGGGCCTGGATCCCGTAGAGGTGTTAAAGGGCAAGACTGACTTTCTTCTAATATATCACAATGAAGCAGATATCACAGACTTGGCTCCTGATTTTCGTATTTTGAAGGATATTGACGCCCGCGGAGTGATTGCATCTGCGCCGGGTAAACAAGTTGATGTGGTGTCGCGGTTCTTTGCACCCCAATGTGGCGTAAATGAGGACCCCGTGACAGGCTCGGCACATACTACCCTGACGCCCTATTGGTGTTCAAAGCTAAACATAACAACCATCCGAGCGAGGCAGTTGTCCTCAAGGGGCGGATCATTGCTTTGTCGTATGGAAGGCGATCGGGTATATGTCCGTGGAGATGCCGTCACTCATTTAAAAGGATGGATTGCGGTTCCTCACTAACATCATAATTATGATAAAGTGGCGTACCAAACGCTAATGCCCAACCAATACAAAGGGCGCCCAGTAATACGGAGATGAATATTTCTTTGATTTGATCATTCGTTCTTTTGCCAACTTCAAGGATTGGGCGTAGGTATCCCCCTGGATCATGGCTCGATAAAAATCTGTCATCATGGCTGAAGTCGATGTATCATTCACACGCCAAAGAGATACCACCAGGTTGTTACAACCTGCATAAATCAGAGCACGGGTCAAACCTATTATTCCTTCCCCTTGCGAAAGTTTACCCAAACCGGTTTCGCATGCTGATAATACAGCCAGATCAGCATCAAGTCGTAAAGCATAAATATCCCCTGAATAAAGGCTCCCTGAGCTTGTCGAATCTGCAGCTAAACATATTTGAGATCGTTCAGGTCGGTCTTCATCAATGATGCCGTGGGTTGCAAAGTGCAAATACCTGCTGCTTGTTACTGCATCAGATCGCACTTGATCCCTGTTGGCCTCATCTCCCAGATATAAGCCCACTTTGGAGGTGCCGCCGGCAAAAAGATCACCAATGTCCTCTACTTCTTTCTCTGTTCCCGGAAGGTCTGATAATTGCCGGCTATTGAATTTTACCGGGGCAAATAGCGATATGGCCTCTCTGCCCGGAGACTTCGTGACAGGAGAGACAAACAAACTGGCAGCATATTCATATGAAATGTCATACCTGTTGACAAGGTAAGGCAGTCGTGAGAAGTCATCCCTTGATTCTCTTCCTTTATCAGCGATCAGAGCCTCAAACGGGATGGTAGCCATTCTTCCTGAAGGAACAATCACCAGCGAATTAACATTCCCTGGGATATGAAAGGGGAACAGTTGATCATTGAGTTCCCTGGCTGTTGCTAAATAAGTTTGCGGTGCATCATAATACATGGCATTTCTATACCCTGAAATATTACGTTGGTAGTTTTTGGACAAAGAAACATCGGCCACAGTGAATTTTTTCTTTGTTATGAGAAAAGCATACAATCGTTTATCTTCACTGGCAACAAAATAACTTAGCAAGGCTTGATTCGAGGCCAGTTTTTCCTGTATATCACTGATATTTGGAACCGTTTTATTGTGTTTGAGATTGTAGTAAGTTGGATATTGAATTTCAAGACTCGATATAAGATCGTTATAGTTTTTTGTCCAATCAAATAATTGCTCTCTGTATTCTTTTTCTTCTTCCGGAAATATTTTAGACGCTAGCTTCTGTTCGTAGTAAGCAATCTCAGCTTTCATCAGCTTTTCCTGTTCAAGAAGTTCATCCGGGATGCCCGCATAGCTTTTCGCTTTGGTATCGGCTATAGCTTCAAGCAATACAGCTGACTTGCTTTTATCTGCATAGTAAAAAGCCCTTTGTTTAAAACTACTGTCCTTCCATTTTACTCCCGCCATTTCCAAGCTCACTCGTATGGCAGATTCATACACTTTCGTTGCCTTTTCACCAAAGGCAACTTTATCAGCCTCTGATGTCCTAAACTGACGGATGTCATCGATGAGCTGATCACAAATTGACAATGTCTGATACGCCATGTCCAAATCTTTAATCTTTAGACTATAAGAGGTATGGAGGTCTTCAAATGTTAAAGCTTTTTGGTAGAGGCTTTCGAGCAGAACATCTGCGTCAAAATAATTATTGGCCGATGGATTGGAATAAATATCAGAATTGTCATACTCCCTCAGGTTGGCTTGAAGTGCTTGCTGAAACCGGTAAAGAGCTTCAATGAACTTTCCTTCCGCATGCAAGGTGTTACCCATAAGATTGTAGGTGCTTGCAATTTCAGGATGTCGGTTCCCATAATTCTTCCGATAGATAGCGAGGGCTATTTCAAATTCCTGCAAGGCGGACTCGGGCTCTTTCATCTTGGTATAAACACGTCCTATGCTGGCATGAACAAAAGCAACCTGGGGTGATTCCGAACCACTTTTGTCCGTTCGCATTTCCAATGCCTTTTCAAGATTTTCCATTGCCTCTTCATAAAAATCGAGATTACTATACACAACTCCGATATTGATAAGCGCCGTTGCTATTTTATCGGAAGCCAAATTCCCTGCCTTTTGATATGCTTTTAAGGCCTTTTTATAATAATTCAAGGCAATTTCAGGATCTCCTTTGCTGTAAACCAAACCAATATTATTCAGCGAGGCTCCAAGGGCCAACGGGTCCTCTAACGCATCTCGTATTTCGAGGGCTTTGAAATGGTATTGAAGGGAAAGGGCATTGTTTCCCGTGGTCATCTGGAGTAGGCCCATGTTGCTATAAATCTCCCCCATCAATGATTTGTCAAGCGGGTCTTCTTGGCTACCCATATATTCGGCCTGCTCAAATTTTTCCCTTGCCTGATCATACCTGCCTTTTCTAAGCAGCGCTTCACCGGTAAGATTTATCAAGACCACATTGTTGGTCTGGTCCATGTCTTTGATTCTCGCTAGTGCTTCATCTTCTTTACCTTCTCTTATAAGACGGGATAGTTCAGTGATTTTTTGCCCATATGACGTAGAACAAAAACAGCACGCCAACAACAAAGACCATATGCTTACTAGTCTGTACATGTCTTAGAAACGATATAAATATCCTATGATCAATACACTATCCCTCGTCAGCCCATCAGGATTAACCTCACGATCAACCAGTTTGTATCCGTAAGTAAATTTTAACGAATTATTGATATTGAGGTGATAGCCAAAGCCGGCAAGCAGGGAAAGGGCCATTCCTGTGGTTTTGTCTAGTTTTTTATACTGACCAGTTAATTTGTCGACAATTTGGTCCCGGGTAATGCGTATAATTGGCAATGCTCCCAGAGTTATGTTATACCGGGTAAATCTAAAATTTCGTTCTGCTCTAAACATTATATCTGTACCTCGTTTTAATTTGGTTGCCGTATCGTAGCTCCGAATGTATTTTTCAGATGGATATACCGGAGGAAGCCATTCCTCCTGATCAAACGTATTATTATTGGCTGTAAGAGGTTGTTGATATCCAACAGCAAGCAACCACTTCTTCGAGATAAGAGAGGCGCCGGCAACAATGTCAACACTTCCCAAACTTATCTGATAATACATGGGCAACACCAATCCCTTGGAGAGCGGTCGCTTATCGCCTTTAGACTTTAGATCAGAATTATTTGTCGGAATCTTCATGCCAAGTGTTCCGTTAACGTCAAAACGTTCCGAACTATGCAACTTCTGGGTCAGGCTAAGAGAGAGATCACCAATACCCGAGGCAGTACCCAAATTACCCGAAACCCACTGATAGGGTACTTTTACCTGAATGCCTGTGCGCTCAGTAATTCCTATGGAAAGATCAAGGTTGGCCACATAAACAATAGGGGACAGGGTAGTAACACCCCTGTATTGACTTAGTTCTACCGAACGTAGCCTGAAATTGATCTTCCGGCTAAATGACTGATCCGGCTTCATCGCCCCCATAGTGCAAAAACCGGCATCACTACATCCTTGTCCATGAAGTGTTAGACAAACGAATATAAGACACCCTATCAGTATAATTGAAGAGCATTTCATGGTAACAACGGTTAAGTCCTGGGAACAGAATGTTCCTTAACATTGCAATTTACTAATTTTCTCACATTTATATGAAGACTGATTTGAGGACTTGTAAATTGAAGCTGCATGTTTGTAATTTGCATTATAGCTATTATTTTTAGCGCCATTTTCAAGCTAACCTAATTAGTTTAACGATGAGCAAGAAGAAAGAAAAGACAAAATACAGTCAAAAGGAATTACAGGAATTTGAGAAACTCATTCATTCTAAACTAGAAAAAGCAAGAACCGAATTAGAAAATCTTAAGCGTTCCTTGAGTAGAAGTTATGAAAGCGGGACAGCAGATACCATGACCACGGCCAAAGTACTGGAAGACGGGGCTGAAACGGCTGAAAAAGAGAGCCTGAATCAGCTGGCAGCCCGGCAGCAAAAGTTTATCAACAACCTGGAGAATGCTCTTGTTCGGATCAAGAATGGAACGTATGGAATTTGCAAGGTAACGGGCAGGCTAATACCAAAGGAACGTCTTCGAGCCGTTCCTCATACTATGTTATCTATTGAAGCCAAACTTCAGGAAAAGAAGTAGTTGGATTATCTCCTAAACCACATTGAAGCCCTGATTTTTTGTTCTCCCGGTCCCATACGGATAAGAGAGCTCCTGTCTTGTTTATGCGAAATGTTTGAAGCTGACATTCCTGAGAAAGACATCATTGAAGCCATTGAAACCATCCAAGGTAAATATGATGATGATCAATATTCCTTTCATCTGGTTAAGTCGGGAGGTGGCTACCAATTTTTGACCAAGCCGGCATACCAGGCTTCTATAGGCATCCTGCTTAAACAACAAAGTACCCGTCGTTTGTCCACCTCGGCCTTAGAAACTCTTTCCATCATTGCCTACAAACAACCCGTGACTAAAATTGACATTGAACAAATACGCCGGGTCAACTGCGATTATTCCGTGAATAAACTCCTGGAAAAAGGATTGATTGAGATAAGGGGAAAAGCCCAGACAATCGGCAGACCTATCCTCTATGGCACAAGCCCACGATTCATGGATTATTTCGGTATAAATGACCTAAGTGAACTCCCGGAGTTGAAGGATTTTGCAAATGATGATAATCAAATTGGAGAAGAAAGGGAGATTTAAGGGCGGTTAGCCTCGCTACCAAACCTGCTGCATGTGAATTCATCCTATGCATGTTCCAATATAGCTATTCAGTGCTGCAAACGTTCCAGGCTATACCTTTGTAATATGACCGGCCAAACAGATAACCCGAATTTTAAGAATTCTGTAAACTCAGCCAGAGGCATGCGTTTAAACAGGTACATCGCCAACTGTGGTGTCTGCTCACGTAGAGATGCAGATCTCCTGATACAACAGGGAAAGATTAAAGTCAATCAAAAGGTAGTTCGGGAAATGGGCTATAGGGTTTCTCCTGGTGACAAAGTGCATTATGGCAAAAAACAACTTAGAAGAGAGGATTTTGTCTATGTCCTGTTGAATAAACCAAAAGACTTCATTACTACAACCGAGGATACTCATGGAAGAAAAACGGTCATGGATCTGGTGAGAAAAGCTGCTTCTGAAAGGCTTTATCCTGTAGGTCGCCTGGACCGTCAAACAACAGGGCTTCTGATTCTCACCAATGATGGAGAGCTGGCTGCACGCCTTAGCCATCCTTCGTTTGAAACAAAAAAAATCTACAAGGTAGTTCTTGACAAGCCGATAACTAAACATCACTTCAACGAAATTTGTGAAGGAATAACATTAGAAGATGGTCCTGTACAAGCAGACGATCTAGCCCTTTTATCAAATGACCGGAAAGAGGTTGGTATTGAATTACATCTTGGCAGAAACAGGATCGTCAGACGAATTTTTGAGCATTTTGGGTATCATATAAAATCCCTGGATCGCGTGGTATATGCAGGTTTAGATAAAGCGAACCTTCCGCGCGGTAAATGGCGGTACCTGTCCAGGAAGGAGGTGGGGTTACTCAAAAAATTAAGGCATTAGCTCAGGTTTACTGTGCTTTAACCCGCATTATTCATGATACTTTCAAGAATAACAATTTAAAATAGTTTATAACTATTGATTATTAATTACTTATGAAAGGGTTAACCCTGCATATTGCCTAATATTGAACCCCCATAGTTGGGTATTATGTTTTTTATAAATAAAGTTTATCTGAAACCTAATGAACAGAT
>Ga0114931_10001056_pt1 | contig 34887 bp, 25 predicted proteins | sample 2SBtaG_FD_89579 | JGI IMG/M metagenome (GOLD analysis project Ga0114931, IMG submission 89579) | Deep subsurface microbial communities from Kolumbo volcano to uncover new lineages of life (NeLLi) - 2SBTROV14_V59a metaG | ecosystem: Environmental > Aquatic > Marine > Volcanic | place: Kolumbo... | reverse complement strand
TAAAACCTGGCTACATAATTTTGTCAAAGAAAACATTACTCAAGAAATTGTTAAAAGCATTACCCATAATAACTTTTTTTTAAATACCTTTTATAACGTTTTTTGAAATTAAATTGGTATAAATGGCTATGGGTTATCTATTATCGAAGAGGGTAAGGAAATATATGATTCATACAAAGAAGGCATTCCCAAAATTTGGTGTACCAGTTTATTGAAAAGTAACGATAAAATATGGATAGGAACAAATGAAGGTGTGCGCATCTATGAGAACGAATCAATAACTTCTCCTTTTAGTGAAAATAAGTACTTATCCTCATCAATTACATGTATGGAACGATTAAATAATGAGGTGTTTTTAATTGGAACTAAAAGCAATGGAGTGCTTGTTATTAAAAATGATACTGTATTTGATGTTATTAATAAAGATGAAGGGTTGATGTCGAATTTGATTAGAAAAATTCATGTAGATAATCAAAATACAATATGGGTAGGAACGCAGAAGGGGATCAGTCGATTGAACTACGTAGGTGCCAACAATCAAGAAATTTTTAATATTAGTACAGCGCATGGGTTAGTTTCAGGAGAAGTAATAGATGTTTGTCCATATAGAGATATGATTTTTGTAGCTACTCCTAAAGGGTTAGTTGAATTTGATAGGACTCAAATCAATAATAATACAATTCCTCCACCCATATATATTGCCTCTTTAACCATTAATGAAAAAGCACGAATCATTACTGGAAACAATCAATTCAACTATAAAGAAAACAACATTAACCTATCGTATGTTGGGCTAAATTATAGAAGTCTCGGAGAGGTGGAATACCAGTACCGAATGTTAGGTATAGATACAACATGGGTTTCCACAAAGACTAGAGATGTCCGTTATCCGGCTTTGCAACCTGGAGAGTACACTTTTGAAGTAAAAGCTAAGAATGAAGATGGAATTTGGAGTGAACCTACTGGTTTACCCTTTACCATTAACCCTCCTTTTTGGCTAACCTGGTGGTTTATTTTACTGGAAGTAGTGGCGGGAGCGTTATTGATATATCTATTTTTTAAATACCGGATAAAGCAATTAACCAAAAAAAGTGAATTAGAAAAACGGATGATAGAGTTAGAGTTAAAAGCATTGCGTTCACAAATGAATCCACATTTTATATTTAACACACTTAATTCCATACAACATTATATAGTTGATAATGATTTTAGAAGCACAAACAAATACTTAACCAAATTTGCGAAGTTGATTAGAACAGTGCTCAACCTTTCTGAAAAGAACGTAATCACTATACAAGAAGAGGTAGACATGCTAAAATTATATATGGATTTGGAACGAATGCGCTTTGAAAAAGCCTTTGATTATGAGCTAGAAATAGGAGAGGAGGTTGATCTTGATTATGATGAAATTCCATCCATGCTAATTCAGCCTTATATTGAAAATGCAATTTGGCATGGATTAATGAATAAAAAGGAAAAAGGGCTCATTAAAATTGGGATAAATCTAAAGGAAAATTATCTTTGTTGTAGGGTATTAGACAACGGAATTGGCCGAAAAAAGGCCGCTGAAATTAAAGCAAAAAGAAACATCAAAAGAAAGTCGGTTGGAATGACGATAACTAAGGAACGATTGGAGTTGATTAACAATAATGATGTAAGTGTTGATATTGTTGACTTGGAAGATGAAAAAGGAAATGCTTTAGGAACTCAAGTTGATATAAAAATACCTTATAAAAACTAAGAATACATGGTGACAGCAGTAATTGTTGATGATGAAAAAAAATCACGAGAAGTATTAAAACGTTTAATTAAAGAGTCTGAGTTAGAAGTAGCTATCCTTGCAGAAGGCGGTTCAGTTGAAGAGGGAGTTCAGGTCATTAATGAATATGAGCCTCAAATAGTTTTTTTAGATGTAGAAATGTTGGATGGTACAGGGTTTAATTTGTTGGAGCAATTTAACAAGGTAGAATTCAAAGTTATTTTTATTACTGCATATGATAAATATGCCATTAAAGCATTTAAATATAGTGCTATTGACTATTTGTTAAAGCCTATCGATATAGAGGAGTTAGAGAATTCTGTAGTGAAAGCAAAAAACTCCTTAGATATTGAAATGTTTAATGATTCTCAGATTAAGGTGTTGTTAAGTAATATTAAGGGGGAGGAGAATAAGCGAATTACAATTTCAAGTGCATCAAGAATGGATTTTTTGAATGTAGATGAAATAGTTTGTCTTAAAGCGCAGGGAGCCTATACAGAAGTTGTTTTGTCAGGCAAAAGAAAAATTGTAGCCTCAAGGCCACTAAAGTATTTTGATTCTATGTTTCATGATTCTACAGGTTTTTATAGAGTGAGTAAATCACATATTATAGCATTGAAGTATGTTGTGTCTTACAAAAAAAATGCAGAATTAATAGAGCTTGTTGATGGCATTGAGATAGAGTTGTCAAGAAGAAGAAAGAAGGAGTTTTTAAGTTTACTATAAATGGTTACTTTGGTCATGTTAAAACAAACCGTTTTTGAGTCAGTTAAAAATAGCATTACAACTTCCATTTGCTGTTCTTATTAAAAGAATTGTTAAGAGGCTATGGCCAGCTAAAAAATTCAATTACCATTTAAAAGAATGGAGGGGTTTTTCAAATGAAAAGGCAACAAAAATTTCCTTCAATATTAAAATTCAAAAAATTGATAATCAGAACAATAAGGATGAGTACCTAAATCATCAGTTTAAATTATTAAGTAGTAGTTGGGAAAGCAGAAATGTTGCTCAAAAACCGAATTTAAATTCGGTGCATCGGCCTTTTTCTGAGAAAATAACGCAATACATTTCTGCTAATTACCAGCTCATTAATTGGCAGTTAGATGTAAAGTCAGGTATTGAGTTTGATGCCACAAAACCATTCAACCAGCAAGGCGCTTTTAAAAAGCAAGGGGTAGATGTAAAGAATTGTTGGGAGCTAGGCCGTTTACAACATTTGCCTCAACTGGCAATTGCTGCAAAAGGAGCTGAAAATAAAGAAGCAGTAGTACAAGAGTTTAAAAATCAGTGTTTAGATTTTATTGCATACAATCCTGTTGGTATGGGTTGCCAATGGATGTGTGCCATGGATGTGGGGATAAGGGTAAGCAACATGTTGTTGGCGTATGATATTTTTAAACAGGAGGATGAGCAAGGAGTGCTAGATGAAACGTTTGATTCGCTTTTTGTAGATAGCATTTACCAACATGCTCGGTTTATATTTAACCATATAGAATATAAAGAGGGTGTAGGAGGTAACCATTACCTGTTTAATTTGGTGGGCTTGTTGTTTGTTTCAGCATTGCTACCTAAAAACAAAGAAGCTCAGCAATGGGGTGAGTTGGCATCTGGAGAGTTGCAAAAAGAGTTGAACAAACAGTTTTTTACTGATGGAGGCAACTTTGAGGGCTCCACTACTTACCACTGTTTGAGTGCTGAAGCGATGTCGTGTGCTACTGCTATACTATTGCGCAATGGGGTGCAGCTTCCAAAGGAATATACTAGCCGACTGTATAAAGCAGGGTGTTTCATTAAGGCTATGATGAAGCCCAATGGAGAGTTGCCGCAATTTGGAGATAATGATAGTGGACGATTGTTTAAATTAACCAATGAAGACGATAATTTAGCGAACTATGAATCTTTACTGGCCGGATTTGCAGGGTTGTTTGCGGATACATTTGATGAATTTGCTGTAAAATACCCAATAAACAAAGAGCTTATTGAACAGTTGGCGAACCAAACAAAATTGCAACTACCAACTACCAACCATCAACCATCAACCATCAACAATCAACCACCAACGGAGAACAAGCTAAAATATACAGAAAAAACAACATTAAGTTTCTCTACAAATATCGATACAACAGAACTACAACATTATGCATACCCCGATTTTGGAATTTACGTGTTTAAATCTAAACACTTTTATTTGGCGATAAGTGCCATAGCCAATAAAAAAATGCACCACAGTTGGGGGCATGTGCATAACGATAAGTTATCGTTTGAGTTACAAGTAAACAATAAAGATTTGGTGAGAGACTCTGGAACTTATACCTATTCTGCAGATCTAACATTAAGAAATGAATTTAGAAGTACTCAGGCATACCATGGAATATTAGTAGACGGTGTTTTAGAGCAGAATAATTTTGGTAAAAACCTTTTTTCCTTGTTCTATATGGATAGAGAAGTAAAATGTGGAGTATTAGCAGTTACACCAACAACAATAACAGTTCAAGCAATTTACTATGGAGTAAAACATGTTCGAAAATTTGAAATTTTAGATGATCAATTAATAATTACAGATTATTGTAACAGGCCTTTTAAAGTTAACATTAATCAGTTTGAGAAATACTCACCAATGTATGGTGTAATAGAACAATTAAAATCATGACAACAAAGTGGTATAATTTATTAGGTCCTGGCTTGTTGTATGCCGGAGCAGCAATAGGCGTTTCTCACTTGGTGCAATCAACAAGAGCAGGAGCAGAGTTTGGGTATGGGTTAGTGTGGGCAGTTTTATTAGCAAACTTTTTAAAATATCCATTTTTTGAAATGGGACCAAGGTATGCAGCCAGTACTGGTAGAAGTTTGTTGTACGGTTACCAAGATTTAGGAAAATGGTCGTTGTATTTATTTTTATTAATAACGGTAGGAACTATGTTTATTATTCAGTCTGCAGTAACCGTAGTAACAGCAGGTTTGGTAAGTGAAATAACAGGAGTTGGTCTTCAGCCATGGGTAATATCTTTAATTTTATTGGTGATTTGTTTGGGCATATTGTTAATAGGAAAATACACCGTATTGGATAAAGTAATGAAGTTAATTATTGTGGTGCTGTCCATCACCACAATAGTGGCATTAATTGCTTCTTTTACTGGAAATAATGCAAAGTATGTGGAGTATATGGCTTCCTTTACATTTTCAGATAAGAAACATGTGTTGTTTTTAATTGCGTTAATGGGTTGGATGCCAGGGCCGCTGGATATTTCCGTTTGGCACTCGGTATGGACTGTAGAAAAAAATGCATCAACAGCTCAAAAAATACCCTTAAAAACGGCATTGCTCGATTTTAAGATAGGCTATTGGGGTACTTTACTCCTTGCGTTATGTTTTTTGGGCTTAGGTGCTTCGGCCATTTATGGTTCAGGTATTCAGTTAGAAGCTAGTGGAGGAGCTTTTGCTAAGCAGTTAATAGAAATATATACCAATAGTTTAGGAAGATGGGCTTACTTTATTATTGCTATAGCTGCTTTTACCACCATGTTTAGTACAACCTTAACTTGTTTAGATGCTTTTCCTAGGGTGTTGAGTCCTACCACAGAAATGTTATTAGGAGATAAAAAACCGAATAACCAATCGTTGTATTGGGTGTGGATTTTAACAGTAGTAATAGGAACTATAATTGTACTCTCCTTCTTTTTAACCAATATGAAAGCAATGGTAGATTTTGCTACCAAAGTGGCTTTTATTACCTCGCCAATATTGGCCATATTAAACTATTTGGCTATTAATGGAGCTACAATGCCAGAAGAGAATAAGCCTAACTTATTTTTACGTGTTTTGAGTTGGGTAGGAATAATTTATATGCTGGGTTTCAGCATTTATTTTCTTTATCTTTCGTTTCAGAATAATTAAGGAACGAAAGTTGCGGAGGGAGAAGAAAAAACTTTTAAACCAAGTAAACATCATGAAAAAAATAATTTATTTACTCGCTTTTGTTGGTGCATTTAATTCTGCTGTAGCTCAAAATGAGAAAGTTCAGAAAGTAAGCACTTCTATTAATTCCGCAACTATTTATCTAAATGGAGCCGAGATACATCGTACTAAAAAGGTAACGCTGGTTAAAGGACGTAATAAAATAGTTTTTACGGGGTTATCGCCTCAATTTGATGAAAAAAGTATTCAGGTTACTACTACCAATAATGTTGCTTTATTAGCTGTTTCGCATAAAATAGATTACTTAACCGATGTAAAAGAAAAGCCAAGAGTAAAACAATTAAAAGACTCTTTAGAGTTAATTACTCAGAAAAATGTGCTTCACCAAAACAATCGTGATGCTTATACGATAGAAAAAGACATGTTAATTAAAAACAAATCCATAGGCGGTAACGATAAAGGGGTATCCATAACAGAATTAAAAATGGCAGCAGATTTTTACCGATCTCGAATGATGGAAATTAATAAAGCAGTAGCAAAGATTGGTAGACAAGCTAACAAAAACACTAAAATTATTAACCGAATAAATAACGAGTTATATCAATTAAATGCAAAGCTATCTTACGAAAGAGGAGAGATTACGTTGTTGTTAAACGCTGATGCTCCTGCTGTTACCAGTGTAGATTTAAAATACATTGTGAAGAATGCTGGATGGTTACCTTCTTATGATATTAAAGCAGTAGATATTAATCAGCCAATAGATATTGTTTATCGCGCAAAGGTCTATAATAATACAGATATCGATTGGAAGAATATAAAGTTTAAATTGTCTACTGGTGATCCAACAGTAAGTGCAACTCAACCTAAGTTAACTCCCTGGTATTTGAACTATAAATCACGATCTAGAGTGTCAAAATCAAATTATGCTAGAAAAAGAGTACAAGGGCAAACATTAACCTCATCGGAGCAACCTTCGCAAAGCTTTAGAGATAAACAAGGTTTAATTCAGAATAAGGTGTACGAGGTGGAAAAAGCTGCTGAACCTGAAAAGTTTATTCAAATTGCTGTTTCAGAGTTAAGTGCAGAGTTTGATATTGAAAAAAAATATACTATTCCATCTAACAATAAGCCTTACATTGTTGATGTTGTAGAGTATAATGTTCCTGCTTTGTTTAAGCATTATTCAGTTCCAAAATTGGATAGAGATGCTTTTCTGCTGGCAAGAATTCCTAATTGGCAAGATCTAAACTTAATAGAAGGAAAAGCCAACATTTATTTTGGAGGAACGTTTGTGGGGCAATCATTTATATCTACCCGTAGTGTAAACGATACGTTGGATGTTTCATTAGGCAGAGATAAAAAAGTAATTGTTACCAGAACGAAGATGAAGGATTATAGTGCTAAAAAAGTAATAGGATCCAACAGGAAAGAAACACACGCTTACCGTATGGTTGTTAAAAATAATCGAAAAACACCTGTGAAAATTGAAGTTGTAGGTCAAATTCCTGTTTCTCAAGATAGCGAAATAGAAGTGAGTGTAGAAGAAATTAGTGGGGCAATAAAAAATGATTTAACAGGAGAGTTAAAATGGATATACAATATAGATCCAAATCAAAATGAAACTATCGATTTAACATTTTCTGTAAAATACCCTAAGAATAAACCAGTTAAAATGAAAAAAGAGGTTTACCATTCAGTGAGATTCTTATAGGAAAATACTTCTCGGAAATAATTTTATTATTTCAATAAAATCATCGTTAAACTGTACCTTTTTTCACATCTTTACGTAATGTTAACTATGCGGAAAAAGTACAAAATAGTATTGTTGCTTTTGTTTAGTTTGTTTTTTACTAAACAATCTGCTGCTCAGTGTCCATTACTTATGGATGGGGGTGGGGCTTACGTTAACAATCCTTATTGGGTGAGTTGTACGGGCGGTAATTTCACTTTGTTTCTTCAGCCAGATATAAATGTAGGGAATTATACCATTGATTGGGGAGATGGTTCGCCAACTGATAATGGAGCAAGTATTATTCCTCCAGCATTTGTTTCGCACTTGTATGCTGCAACAGTAGATACGTTTGTGGTAACATTAACTGACAATGATAACGGCTGTGTAGTAACAGGAGTAGTTGTAATGGAGCAAACACCAACGGCATCTATAGTAATACCTATTGGAGACCCAGTTTTTGGATGTGCTCCAGCTGTTTTTAATTTTAACAACAACACCCAAAATGTATCTCAAACTACTGTTTTTACGTGGGATTTTGGAGATGGCTCTCCCATTTTAACCTTTGATGAAACAAATTCAGGGCAAACCATTTCACACACTTACTTGCCTGGAACCGTTAACTGTGAAGCAGATGTTACTTTAACAGCCGAAAACTATTGTAACCAGGGTAACCCCTCTATCAATGTTTTTTCACCAATACAAGTTTGGGATATAGATGATGCGCAAATTACGGCTTCAGATGTTTTATTGTGTTATCCTGATACAACGGTAGATTTTACGAATACCACTAACCGTAATTGTTTTGCCAACGGAAACACAGCCCAACGTTATGAATGGTGGAATTTTGGTGATTATTGGGGACAAGGAACTGACTCTATTGTAGGTTGGAGACCTTGGGGGCCACCTAATAACCCTGCGCTAACAATGGCTTATCCGGGCATAGGTACTTATGATGTGATGCTGGTGGATAGTAGTTATTGTGGTTTGGATACGGTGTATCTTCAAATTCAGATTGTTCCTCCACCAACTGCGGTTTTAACGATTAGTAAAGACACCATATGTGAAGGAGAAACAGTTACGTTTAACAACTTATCGGGTGGTGGTGCAACTGATTATTCTTGGAATTATGGAGACGGAACAGGATGGAACCCATCTGGTCCTGGAGCCACTTCGCACACGTATAACTTTTCTGGTGATTACACCATACAGCTAGCTGTTTTTATTAATGGAGGTACCGCTGGCTGTACAGATACTGCTACTATTCCTGTACATGTGCTCCCCAGTCCAACACCTAACTTTAATTTTGATAACAACAATGGGTGTGATACGTTAACCGTTAATTTCACCGACTTTTCTTCTGTAGATGTTGTTCAATGGGCCTGGGATTTTGGAAATGGAAATAACAGTAACCTGCAGAATCCTCCGCCTCAATTTTACCCTTCACCGGGCAATTACAATGTACAGCTCGATGTGGAGAGTAGTAATGGCTGTGTGAATTCACAAATTCAAGTAATAGATGTGTTTCAATCTCCTGTTCCTGCTTTTACACCAACGAGTGTATGTATGAATGAACCAGCTACTTTTAATGATTTGTCTACAAGCTCTCCTGGGGATACCATTATAACATGGGATTGGGATTTTGGTGATGGTAATACGAGCACACAACAACATCCTACACATACATATACAGCTGCTGGACCAGTAGATGTTATTTTGGAAGTAAATACGGCTAATTGCTCTGCCTCAGATACTGTTACCGTAACCGTTGAAACCGCACCGATTTCTGATTTTACGCCTGATGTTTTAAGTGGCTGTTCTCCTTTGGGGGTTAACTTTACAAATAACTCTTCAGCCAATTCAGTGAGTTTTTATTGGGATTTTGGAGATGGAAACACTTCTACAGCCACTCAACCTACACATACATTTAACAATAGTTTTGGATTTGATACTACGTATACTGTAATGCTCATTGCTCAAACAACCTTTGGGTGTGTAGATACCAATTATCAATCAATAGCTGTTTACCCTAACCCAACAGCTAGTTTTACACATGATGCGGTGTTAGATTGTGCTCCATTAATAGTCAATTTTACCAATGGCTCTACAGGAGCAGTAAGCTACTCATGGGATTTTGGAGATGGCTCTCCTTTGGATAATTCAATAAACCCGACCCATACCTACGCCAATTTAACACAGTTTATAGATAATAACATTGTTACTCTTGTGGCAACAAGTGTGAATGGTTGTACAGATACTTTAGTAGATAGTGTGTTGGTTTTTCCTGAGCCACAATTTGGATTTAATTCTAATCCTGATTCAGGTTGTAGTCCTCTTCCTGTTGTTTTCCCTTCAGTTGTTGGGGCTGTTCAATACTTGTGGGATTTTGGAGATGGGAATACTGCTATTGGCCCCACACCATCCCACACCTATATCAATGCTACAACCAATGATGTGACTTATACGATTCAATTGATTGCAACATCTCCTTTTGGATGTGTAGATACAACTTATGGGCAGGTATTGGTGTTTCCCAATCCTGTTGCTCAATTTTCGGTAGATTCTATGGCAGGTTGCCACCCTTTACCTGTTAATATTACCAATACATCAACAGGAGCGAGCTTATATCATTGGGATATGGATGACGGAACTACTTTTGATACGTTAGCAGCTAATTTTGGTCATACGTATACGAATACCAGTGGCATCCAACAGACACATCAAATTGAATTAATAGCAGAAACCGATAAAGGGTGTTTAGATACTACTGTTCAGGTTGTAGATGTTTATCCTGCTGTTACAGCTCTTTTTGCTTCAGACACTGCTGGTTGTAGTCCTTTCGATGTTAGCTTTGTTAATAATTCAGTAGGAGCAATAAGTTACACCTGGGATTTTGGTGACGGATCACCTACTGATAGCTCACAAAACCCGTCTCATCAATTTACAAACACAAGCTTTATGGATGTGCAGTATACGGTAACGCTGATTATAGAATCTGTTTTTGGTTGTTTAGATACGGTTCAAAGAAACATTACAGTATATGCAACGCCTATCGTTTCGTTTACACCTTCACCTTTAACACAAACCTATCCAAACACAACGGTTTCTTATACCAACACATCATCTCCTGGGCCATGGCAATATTCATGGGATTTTGGTGACTCTACATTTTCTAGTTTACAAAACCCATTAAACCATAATTATCCTACTTGGGGTACTTATGAAATTAAATTAATTGTTACTGGACCAAATTGCAGTGATTCTGCTACTCAAACAATAGAAATTGTTGCCCCCGTTCCGGTTGCTGAGTTTGAAGGACCAGCGAAAGGATGTAAGCCTTTAAGTGTTCAATTTACGAATAACTCACTTTACGGAGATACTTACTTGTGGGATTTTGGAGATGGAGGTTTTTCAACGCAGTTTGAGCCTAATTATACTTTCTATACAGCTGGAATCTATACAGTATCTTTAACAGTAATAGGGCAAGGAGGACAAGATATTGAAACGAAACAATTGATAATAGAGGTTTATGAAGTGCCTAATGCTTTCTTTTCTGTAAACCCAACAAAAGTATTTATTCCGAACGAACCTGTATTATTGTTTAACCTTTCCACATTTGCATCTTCGTATGAGTGGGATTTTGGAGACGGTAATTCGTCAACAGAAGAATCTCCACAACATCTTTATACACAGTTGGGTGTTTATGATATTATGTTAATAGCATCAACAGTTAATAATTGTGTAGATACCTTTATCTTGCAATCGGCTGTAGAAGCTGCATCAGAAGGAGGAATAAAAGTTCCAAATGCATTTTCTCCAAATCAGAACGGAGGAAATGGTGGATATTATCATCCAAATGATAGGGACAATGATGTTTTTCACCCAATAATTATTGGATCTGAAGAATATGAGTTAAATATTTTTAATAAATGGGGAGAGTTGTTATTTATAAGTAAAGATATTAAAATTGGTTGGGATGGATATTATAGAGGGGAACTCTGTAAACAGGATGTGTACGTGTATAAAATAAAGGTAAGATACTCCGATGGAAGGTCAGAATCTCATGTTGGAGACCTTACACTTTTAAGATAAAATAGCGTTAAAATGAAACGATGTTTAATTATTGCTTTTTCAATGTTTACCTTATCGGTATGTAGCCAAGAAGCATTGAAAGATTACAATAAACTATTTGCTAGTGCAAATAAGAAATTTGAGATTGGTGACTATCATGGCGCAAACAAAATTTATAGTCAACTTTTCTTGCTGGATAGTTTGGATAAGTCGCTCAATTATAAAATGGGTGTTTGCTATTTTGAACTTAAAAAATACGAACAAGCAGAAAAACATTTTTTAAAAACATCTAGTGGAGAAAGTTTAGAATTGTTTCGATATAAAGCAGCAATTGCTCACTTTAATCAAAAATTTAAAAAAGCAATTAACTATTACAATGCTTACAAAATAATATCGGGTGAGAAAGATTATGATAATGATGAAATTAACCGTTTGATAGAGAAAGTGAAATATGCTGAAAAAGTGATACAAAATCAAAGGAATGTAACCATCCATAATATGGGAGCTCCAATTAACACCAAATATTCTGAGTACGTCCCTTTAATTTCTGCAGATGAACAAATGTTGTTTTTTACTTCTAGAAGGTCAGGAAGTACAGGCGGTCAGTTAGACCCGAATGAACAACCATTTGAAGATATTTATGTTTCTAATAAAAAGGAAAACATATGGACTGCTCCACAAAAACTACCAGAAGGAATCAATACAGCTACCAATGATGCCTGCGTGGGCTTGTCACCTGACGGTCAGATATTATTTATTTTTAGAACGAATGAAGACTTAATGTCTGGAGATTTGTATGAATGTAGGATGGGGTTGGATGAATGGGAGAAACCTAAAAAGTTGCCATCTAATATTAATTCTGAATATATTGAAACAAGTGCATCCATCACTATCGATGACAAAGTGTTGTATTTCTCAAGTGATCGCCCAGGAGGTTATGGAGGAAAGGATATTTATAAGGTAGTTAGATTGCCAAATGGTAAATGGAGTAAAGCAATTAATCTAGGTCCCGTAATAAACACTAAATATGATGAGGATGCTCCTTTTATTCACTCAGATAGCAAGACACTTTATTTTAGTTCTACTGGTCACCAAAATATGGGAGGATATGACATATTTAAATCAGAGTTAGAAAAAAAGGTTTGGAGTAACCCTGAAAACTTAAAATCACCAATTAATACTGTTAATGATGATATATTTTTTGTGTTAGGAGCTAAAGGAAAAGTGGGGTATTATTCATCTTCTAGAGATGGTGGGTATGGAGGACAGGATATATATAAGGTTGTGTTAAAAGATGAGATGGTAAAATGGAATGTGCTTAAGGCAAAAATAATTGCAGACGACCAAGGAGTTCCTCCATCAAAGATCACGTTAATAGAAAATGAATCAAGAAAAGTAAAAGGTATTTATAAGCCAAATACTTCATCTGGAAAATTTATCATGCTGGTCGATCCTGAAAAAACATATAGCATAGTTGTGGAAGCAAGTAGTTATTACCCCCTTACTTCTGAGTTGGATTATGATATTAAAAGCAATGATTTACTAGAATTTAAATTAGAAAAGAAAAACAATAAATGATAAAAGGATTAAAGCTTATACTTATACTCAGTATGCTTTCAATCTTTTTTGTGGGCAATGCACAGGACATGCAGTTTACTCAGTTTAATGCAGCTCCTTTGTATCTCAATCCTGCTTTTACTGGATCCACCATTGAACATAGAATTGCCACAAGCTATAGAAATCAATGGGCTGCTATTCCTGGTCATTTTGTAAACTATGCGTTTTCTTATGATTATAATATGGCTGACTTTAATAGTGGGTTAGGCTTGTTGTTTGCTAGAGAACAAGCTGGTTCTGGAAATTTGGGAAATACAGAGCTAGGTTTTTTATACTCTTATCATTACAGGATAGATAAAAAAATGTATATCCAACCAGGAATAAAATTTAATTATATCACGAGGGGGGTCGATTTTAATGAATTACTATTTAATGATCAACTAGCCAGAGGTGGGGGTGTTACTACCGATGATATAGCAGTAGACAAAGTATCATACATGGATGTAACAAGTGGGGTGTTATTATATTCTCCGAAACTATGGTTAGGTTTATCTTTTAATCATATGAATCAACCTAACCAAACGTTAATAGATGGAGAAAGTCCATTGTATATGAAATTTTCGGCTCATGGAGGATATAAATTTAAATTAGAATCTGCCGACAAAAGAACAGAGAAAAGATATATTAATGCTGTTTTTCATTACAAAGCACAACAAAAATATGATCAGTTAGATTTAGGGGTTTATTATACGCATAACCCACTAGTTTTTGGTTTTTGGTATAGAGGTATCCCTATGTTGAAATCGTATGAAGGGGTGTTAAATAATGATGCTGTTGCTATTATAATAGGATACATGATTGAAGAACACAATTTGAATATAGGTTATAGTTATGATGCTACAATTTCACGTTTAGCAACTAATTCTGCAGGCTCGCATGAGATATCATTGATTTATGAAGTGGCAAGTAAGAAAAAGAAAAGAAGGAAAAGAAAATTCTTTACTCCTTGTGCTAAGTTTTAGTTAATCTTTACTGTTTTAAGTGTGAGTAGGTTTACAGGGTTAATTCCTAACGCCTCCACATTGTTTTGTATAAGACGAACTACTTCATCATAATATAAGGGAACTATAGGTGCTTCTTCAATTAATATTTTATCCATTTCTTGGTAATAACGATAACGAGTAGCATCGTTAGTTTCTGTTTGAGCTAATTCGTATAGTCTGTCAAACTCAACATTTTTAAAGTGTGTGTAATTTGGACCGTGAGGAGTAAAATTTTTACTATAAAATAAAGCCAAATAGTTTTCTGCATCTGGATAATCTGCTATCCACGACTTTCTAAAGAAGTTGAGTTTAGATCGAGCAACAAGTTCCCTGTGTGTTCCTGCAGGATTTAAATCCACTTTAACTTTAATTCCAATTTCACTGAGTTGATGCTGTATAAATTCACATAAATCAACGTAGTTGGCTGTAGTATATAGTGTAACTTCAGGTAATCCTTTCCCGTTAGGGTACCCAGCTGCATATAATAGCTCTGAAGCTTTTTCTGGGTCGTAATGGTATCCTTTTACTATGCTAGAATTATAAGAGGGGAGTCCTTTTGGAATAAAACCTGAGTTGGCAGGAGAACCTATATTTTTCCTTAAGAAAGAGATCATTTGTTTTCTGTTAAACCCGTAGTTTATCGCTTGTCTTATGTATTTTTTACTTAAGGGACTATTTTTTACAACATCAAGATCCTCATCTACTAAAAAACCTAGATATTCAGTATTGAGGTAGGGATATGTTAATAGGGTTATTTTTTCTTTGTATTCATTTTTTAAAGTCCCCTCACTGGTAAATATTTCATCTTTATTTCCTCCTTCACGGCCAGATATAAAATCGAGTTCGCCATTTAAAAACTTTAAAAATTCCATTTCTTCATCTTTCACAAAAGTTACAGCTACTCCATCAATGTATGGAAGCCTTACACCTTTCTCATCTTTTTCAAAATAGTTTTCATTTTTTAAAAACACCATTTTATTCCCTTCATCCCAAACTTTAAAATGAAAAGGGCCAGTCCCAATAGGGTTGTTCCTATAATCATGCTTGTAATACTCTACTATTTCTTTTGCCACTACGCTGCAATATTGCATAGTTAAAACGCCTAAGAATGGAGGGAAAGAGTGCGTTAGATAAATGTTCAAAGTACTATCGTTTAATGCTTCAAATGCTTTAAAATCATGATCCTCAGAGAAATCTACATTGTTAAAAATCCAAACACCTGGAGAAGCTACTTTATCATCTAATAAACGATTAAAGCTATATACAAAATCATGAGCTGTTACTTTTCTGCCTTTTCCGTTAGGGAAAAGTTGATGATCATGAAAGTACACGTCATTTCTTAAATGAAAAGTGTAAGTTTTACCATCTTCAGCAATTTCCCATTCTTTTGCAATACTTGGCTGAACATTTAACTTATCATCCATTTGGATTAACCCATTGTAAAGATGATTACATGCCCATATGTTTTCAATATTTCTACTAAAAGCAGGGTCTAAAGAAGTGATTCCTTCAGATTCGTTATACCTAAATATTTTTTTGTCTGATGCATCTTCAGTTGTAGAATCGTTACTACAGTTAGTAAGAAAAATTGCAATCGGGATTAGAAATAGGTGAGCTCTCTTCATATCATTACTTTTGGTAATGTAATAATAATGAAAGAAGCTTGGAGATGAGAACTTGTATAGACCTTCTTATCAACAGTAAATTTTTAACAATTATCGTTTAAAGACATAGTATTTTTGGAGAATAAAGTTGTAACAAACGGCTACAATGATTGCTGTTCCAATTCTGGAGTAATCTGAAGGGATTTTAAATAATTCAGTCAACAAATAGACTAGAGAAGTATTTAGTATTAAACTCCCTGCCGAAACCATGATGTATTTTGTAATTTGATTTACCAATTTGTTGCTTGCTCCAGCAAAGGCCCAATAACGACAAATGGTAAAGTTCGTGAAAGCACCAAAAAGAGCACCTATAAAAGTAGCAGCAACATACCAAACATCGATTTGGTATTTCAAAAAGAAAAACAACCCAAAATCAACACCGGTAGCGATAATAGCAGCGGTTTGATACTTTAAAAAAGAAAATATGAATGATTTAATATTCATAAAAAGTAGATAATTACTTGCAGGACAATGTTGGCATAAATTCCTGCTAATACATCGTCAGCCATAACACCTATACCTCCTTTTAAGGATTCCATTTTTCTTATGCCTAGTGGTTTAGCGATATCAAAAAATCGAAATAAAATAAATGCTAATAATAAATTGAGCCAAGAAAAAGGAATTAGAACCATACTTATCCACAACCCAATGGTTTCATCTATTACCACTTTGGATGGGTCTTTTCCCCATTCTTCCTCTAATTGATTAGTAACAAAAACGCCTATCAAAGTAATAATAGTAATCAACGCTATAAATGGGACAGGAGCATTAAAAGTATCAATGAGTTGATACTTTTGAAGTAGCCATAATAAAACGCACCCAACAATTGCTCCTGCCGTTCCGGGAGCAAAAGGGGAGTAGCCAGCACCAAATGACGTTGCTAATAATTTGCAAATCAACTTCATGGATATAAAAATAAAAAAAAGGCTGTTATTACATGTAATAACAGCCTTTAATTATGTTGTTCAAATTTTTATGCTTCTACGTTTACTTCCTCGTAATCTAAACCTAAATGAGTTATTAAATCTTCACCTTGTAAATAACGTAAAGTGTTTTTTAACTTCATTTCTTGTTTAAAGATATCATGAATAGGAGGTATGTTCTTACTAGGAGTTTGAGGAGCTTTAAAGAAGAATGATAGCCATTCTTGGATACCACTCATATTTGCTCTACTAGCTAAATCAAGGAAAATGGCTAAATCTAATACTAATGGGGCTGCTAAAATGGAGTCTCTACATAAGAAATCTACTTTAATTTGCATCTTATATCCCAACCATCCAAAGATGTCTAGGTTGTCCCACCCTTCTTTATTGTCACCATGAGGAGGGTAGTAGTTAATTCTTACTTTATGGTATAAATCTTTATATAAATCAGTATTTTTTTCTGGTTCTAAGATGCTGTCTAGTACACTTAGTTTAGATACTTCTTTGGTTTTAAAACTAGCGGGGTCATCTAAAACTTCTCCATCTCTGTTTCCTAAGATGTTAGTTGAGAACCATCCAGCAATACCTAAAGATCTTGTTTTTAAACCAGGTGCTAATATTGTTTTCATTAGCGTTTGACCAGTTTTAAAATCTTTACCACAAATAGGTACATTATTTTTTTTCGCTAGTTCAATTAATGCTGGAATATCTGCAGACAAGTTAGGAGCTCCGTTGGCATAAGGAACACCTTCCATAATAGCCGCATAAGCGTAAATCATACTTGAAGGAATGCTGTCGTGATTATTACGTAGCCCTTCTTCTAAACTTTCAATAGTTTTGTGAACATCTGTTTCTTCAATGTAAATCTCTGTAGAAGCACACCATACCATAACTAAACGATCACAATTATTGTTGGCTTTAAAGTCTCTAATATCTTGTCTTAGTTGATCTGCTAAATCCATCTTAGTAGGTGCAGATTTATAGTAAGTACCTTCTAGTTTTGTAACATACTTTTTATCAAAAACAGCTTTCATTGGTTTGATCGCTTCTAGTTCAGGTTTGATTTGGTCTAAAAGATACCTATCCAAAACACCAGCATGAACAGCCGATTCATACACATTGTCTTCAAAGATATCCCATCCTCCAAACGCTACCTTATTAAGGTCAGCTAAAGGAATAAAATCTTTAATTAAAGGAGTATTGTTTTCAGTTCTTTTTCCTAAACGAATCGTTCCCATTTGAGAGGTAGAACCAATAGGTTTAGATATTCCTTTGTTTACGGCATAAACACCTGCAATTAGGGTAGTAGCAACAGCTCCTAGTCCGGGTAATAAAATACCTAATTTTCCTTCAGCACTTGCAATTTCTGGTTTCATATTATTGTTCAATTTATATTTTAGTTGAATAATTTAATAGCCAATTATTTATTTTAGGTACTTTTAATAATACTTTGTCGAATAGATAAATACCAATTAAAGCACAAAAACCTCCAGCTAACAAGTCTATGACGTAATGATGTCCTGAATATACTGCAGAAAACCATATGCCAGCTAAGAAGACGACAAATATAATAATTCCTAAACGGATTTTTTGTTTAATTGCATAGATTAAAACAATTATAGGGTAAGAAGCGTGTAAAGAAGGCATTGCAGCGAATACATTAGCATTTTTTTCGTATAAACTATGAAAAAGATTAATGTTAAAAAAAGCATCGAAATTAGCTAGTCCTGCACAGTTTCCAGGAGTGTTAAATAGAATTTGATTTCCATATTCGGCATAATACCAGGGGGGAGCAGCTGGAAAGGTGTAGTACCCAATAAACCCAATTAAGTTAACCACTAGGAAAGCACTAAAAAATTGAAGGAGTAAGAATTTGTTCTTAAGAAACAAATAGGTAGCAAATAATAGAGGTATAGGCACCCAGTTAATGTAAAATAACCCGCTCATTACATCAAGAAATGTAGATGATGTGGCTAAAAAATATTCGTTAGGTGACAATGTGTTATTGTTGAAGTTAATACCAAATAGCGATTTTTCATACAGGTATGGTTCAATGATGTGTATGTCGTTGACTAGGTAATTTGGAAAAACACGCATGGAATCATATATGATCCAGTAAACAATAAAGATTAAAAAAGCGGTAACAATTTTTCTAGTAAAAGGGTGAACAAAATAACTTACTAGCACAATAGCAATAAGGGAAATATGGTCAGGTCTTAATCCTACAAAAAAATAAACCCAGCAAAAATAGAGTAAAGCAATTAATAGGAGTGTAAGGGCTTTGTTATTTAACAAGAGGATGAAAGGTTACTTTTTGTTATGAATAAATTTCTCATAAACAAATTTATAGCTTTTCAACTCTCTACCAAACACTTCAACTGAAAATATTTTAGGTAACAAACTAACATGCTCTGCAGTAACAAATACCTTGTCAATATGAGCCGGTTTTTTGTTGATGGTGGTAGCCACTTTTATATTTCCGTTTTTATCTTGTGTGATAACGAAGTTCATTTTTTTTAGAGAGACGAGTGTAAATATATAAGTGTTCGATTTCCCTTTGAGTGGTTTTGAGTTGACTCCGTATCCAAATTTTCGTTCTATGTATTTTAATGCTTTTTTTTGCCCTTGTTCCTGATATCTTAACCAGTAAACTTTTACAGGCTCCTTAGGATCCAATTTTCCGTCAGCACCAAAATTAGCAGCATAAACTACAGTATTGGTGTTGAAGCTTTTTTGGATATAAAAAATCATATTTTTTTCCTTAGGTACGGGGTAGCCTTTAAAAACAGATAAACGATCTTTTCCTGGAATTTTTGTTTTCTGAGCTAGGGTATGAAACGAAACTAACCCCATTAATAATGAGGTAAGGAAGGGTATAAAAAAGTATCTTTTTAGCATTAGCTTTTTTTACTCATTTCTGTACGACAATGGTTTAAGCGTTGTATGGCTGTAATGTTAGATAGAACAGCGACTACAGTTACGGGTAAAGTGAAAATAGTAATGGTTTCAAATAAAATGATAGGAGAGTTAGATATTTTTATAGGTTCAAAACTTCCAACAAAATAGTAAAAGATGCCACATAACATGGCAGACGTCCCAATGGTTACTACTCTTGCGGGTCGTTGCATAAGCCCAACACTACAGTTAATCCCCAATCCTTCAGCCCTTGCTCTAGTGTAGCTTACCATTACAGAACCAATTAATGCAATAAAAGCAAATAAAGAGCTTAAAAAATAATCTTGAGAAATTAAATAAAAACAAATACCTAAAAACATTACCATTTCACTGTAACGATCTAGTACAGAGTCATACAAGGCTCCAAAGTCGCTCGACATGTTTCCAACTCTTGCCAGTCTACCATCAATCATATCAAATAAACCAGCTATTAATATGGTAAAACCTCCCCAACCTACATAAGTCATATCGGATCTATCTTCTTGTTCACCACCCATCACAAAAATTACTGCAGCCACACCATTTAAAAATAATCCAAAAGAGGTAATCATATTAGGAGTAACCTTTAGTTTAACCAGTAAATTAATTAAAGGGTTAATGATGGAGTAGATTATTAATTGAGCTTTGCTTTCAGATGCCATATGCAATCACTAATTTTTTGTGTCTTAACAAAAGATGCATCAAAAGTAGCTAAAAGTTTGCTTTACAATTTGTCGGTTAACCAATATATTTTCAGTATTCAATTGTTAGTAACTATTCAAAATAATCAACTATCTTTGTCGGCTAAAAATTAGAGAAATTATGGCGTTAAAATGTGGTATAGTTGGGTTGCCTAATGTAGGAAAATCAACCCTGTTTAATTGTTTGTCGAATGCAAAAGCACAATCGGCTAATTTTCCTTTTTGTACCATAGAGCCAAATGTGGGGGTGATTACTGTGCCTGACGATCGATTAGAAAAATTAGAAAATTTAATCAACCCTGAAAGAGTGTTGCCTACTACTATAGAAATCGTTGATATTGCTGGATTGGTAAAAGGAGCGAGTAAAGGAGAAGGGTTAGGAAATAAGTTTTTGGCTAACATTAGAGAGACAGATGCAATTATCCATGTATTACGATGTTTTGATGATGATAATGTAGTGTATGTAGATGGAAAGGTGGATCCTGTTGGAGATAAAGAGGTGATTGATTTTGAACTGCAACTGAAAGATTTAGAGACCGTTCAGAAAAAACTAGATGGGATAAAAAGAAAAGTAAAAACAGGAGATAAGGCAGTTGTAAAGGAACAAGAAGTATTATTACGTTACGAAGCAGCGTTGGAAGCAGGAAAATCTGCTCGAACAGTAGAAGTGACGGAAGAAGAGTTGGTGTTTGTAAAGGATATGCATTTACTCACAAATAAACCTGTGCTGTACGTGTGTAACGTAGATGAGAACTCAGTAGTTGATGGGAATAAGTATGTGGAAGCTGTAAAAGAAGCTGTAAGAGATGAAAATGCAGAGGTGATTATGATAGGTGCTCAAATTGAGGCTGACATTGCAGAATTAGAAACTTATGAAGAGAGACAAGAGTTTTTACAAGACATGGGGTTGAAAGAGGCGGGAGTAAATGTGTTGATTAGAGCTGCTTACCGTTTATTAAACTTAGATACTTATTTTACTGCTGGTGTAAAAGAGGTGAGGGCATGGACTATTCATAAAGGAATGACAGCACCACAAGCAGCAGGTGTAATTCATACTGATTTTGAAAAAGGATTTATTCGAGCAGAAGTAATTAAGTACAAAGATTTTGTGGAGCTAGGTTCTGAATCTGCTTGTAAAGATGCAGGTAAAATGGGAATAGAAGGGAAGGAGTATGTGGTGGAAGATGGAGATGTAATGCATTTCCGATTTAATGTTTAGTTAGCTACTCTTTTAATTGCTCCAACTTATTGAGAGTATACTTTAATTCCTCAGGTTTTTTTGTGCCAATTAACAATTTTTTATCGTTGGTAAATACAATTTGTAATCCCATATTTCCAGAAACGTTATAAGCCATACCTTTTCCAAATAGGCCATAGCGAATTCCCCAACCACCATATTCGGCTATAGGACTATATTTTCTTATGTAAAGTTGTTTAATGTTATCCCAATCGTAATGCTTGTATTTAAGGCGAAAAGGGAAGAAGCGTACATAAATCCCGTCTTCTTTAATTAGCGTGTCTAACCTTAAGCTTAAAAGTAAAATAATTACAAGGGATAAAACTATAAGGGGAGCGAGTGTTTCTATACTCATGCTAACTTTTATTTGTTGGTAAATAGATATTCCGATAGATATTCCAATACCAGCAATTAATAGCCATATCCACCACTGTCTAAAGCGTTGGCTTTCTGAAAAAAAGATTTTGCTTTCCATCGGTTATTTTACTTTAACGGTTAATTGTTGTAATAATTCGGTATAATTATTACCCATATTTTCTTTCGAGCAATTGCTTAAATCTACTTTTTCACTTTCGTAACTTGGGATTACTTTTTGTATCACTTCAGAAAATTTTTGAGGATGAGCAGTTTCTAAAAACACGCCATATTCATTTTTAGCTAGAGAAGCTTCTAATGCCAGTTTTCCTACAGCACCATGAGGGTCGAGTAAATAATTGTTATTGTTTTTACAGTCCTCAATTTTTTGTAAAGTAGCAGCATCATCGTAAGTAGACGAAGAGATGTCTTTTTTGATGGCTTCTAAACTGTTGTTGTAGATATATTGCAAACGCTCAAAATTATTCGGAGCACCAACATCCATAGCGTTAGAGTAGGTGAGTACAGAAGATTTTTCGTTGTATTCTCCTGTTTTTAAATAGTTGTAAAAAGTGTCGTTTGCGTTGTTAGCAGCCACAAAACGTTCAATAGGCAATCCTATTTTCTTTGCGATGATTCCTGCTGTGAGATTGCCCAAGTTTCCGCAAGGCACAGATACTACTAACCTTTTGTTACCTAGTTTAGCTTTTAATTGCTTGTAAGCAAAAAAGTAATATAGCATTTGAGGTAATAAACGTGCCGCATTAATAGAGTTGGCACTGCTTATGGCTATTTCTTTTCTTAAACCTCCATCATTAAAAGCTTGTTTTACTAAAGCTTGACAATCATCAAAAGTTCCATCTACCTCAATGGCGTGTATGTTTTTACCTAACGATGTCATTTGAAATTCTTGGTAAGGACTTACTTTTCCTTTTGGAAATAGTATTTTAACAGTTACTCCTGGTACATCGTAAAATCCACTAGCAACAGCACTACCTGTGTCTCCTGAGGTAGCTACTAGTATAATAACTTCTTTCCCATCATAAAAGTGAGACAAGCACCTCGACATGAATCTTGCGCCTACATCTTTAAATGCCTGTGTAGGCCCATGAAACAATTCTAAAGCACCCACATTTTCAGTAACAGGAACAACAGGTGTAGGGAATACCAATGTTTCTGCGATAACTTGTTTTAATTCTTCATCGTTCAATGATTCTGTTACAAAAGGAGCCAACACTTTAAATGCAATGTCTTGATCATCCATTTCTTCAATTTTATCAAAAAATGAAGAAGGTAATGTTGGGATATGTTCAGGAATGTATAATCCTCCTTGTTGAGTAAGTCCGTTGATCACAGCTTCTTTAAAAGAAACTTGTTCGTTATTATTTCTTGTACAATTATATTTCATTTTCAGTCTTTTTAATCAATTACTCGTGCTCCAGTATTGTCGTTAATTTCATTAATGTAGCTTTTGGTTTCAATGCCCGTTTTTTTGTAGGTTTCTTCTAAGGCAGCTTGTATTTTTTTTGCATTCTCTTTTTTAAAGGTAAAAGCAAAAACAGAAGGACCAGAACCTGAAATACCGAAAGCCAATGCCTTGTTTTCGAAGGCTACTTTCTTTAATTCTTCATATTTCGGAATTAATAAACTCCGAGTAGGCTCAACAATTAAATCTTTTAAAGAACTTTTAAAAAGGTGTAAATCTTCTTCGTATAAGCTAGCTACAAAAGATCCCATTAAGGCTATTTGTTTACTCACCGTTTCAATAGCTACTTTTTCTCTTAAAATTTTTCTGGAATTAGCCGTGTTAATTTTAATGTTTGGAAAAAAAGTGACCGCATAAATATTTTTAATAGCAGGTAATTGAATAATGTCTTCTTTATTCATTCCTCTAGCCAATATAATACCTCCTAATATTGCAGGAGCAACATTATCTACATGGGCAGCACCACAAGCTACACGTTCTCCTTCGGCAGCAAAAGCAACTAATTCTTTATTGTCGTACGGAGAGCCAACTAACTCGTTGTAAGCGTAAGCGGCAGCGGCACTACTGGCACTGCTAGAGCCTAGTCCGCTACCTGAAGCAAATCCTTTAACTAACCGAATGTCTACTCCTTGGTAATCGTTTAATGCTTCTTGCATTTTTCGAATCACTACCGAGCAACAATTTTTGTCAACATCTAAAGGAATACTCCCTCCATTTATTATTTCGGTTATTTTATTCTCCTTAGTATTGTTAACGCTTAACTCAATAGTGTCTCCAACATTACTTAATGCCAAGCCTAAAGAATCAAATCCAACATTAACATTGGCAATGGTTGCAGGAGCAAAAACTTTTATCGATTTCATAATTATCTATTTACAATTGACATTAAATCAGCAAAAACACCACTTGCTGTCACTTCAGCACCAGCGCCAGCACCTTTAACAACAATAGGTTCATCAACGTATCTGTTAGTATTCATGGCTACTACATTGTCTTTTCCTTCTAAGTTATAAAAAGGACTATCTGATTGCACTTCTTGCAGCTCTACCGAAAGCTCACCATCGTTCAACCTAGCAACTACTTTTAGTTTGTTCCCAGCTTTTTCTGCTTTATCGTAGATGGCTTTGAAATGTGCTTCATTCTTTTTTAATTCTTCAAAAAAGGAATCGACATCTTTTGCATTCACACAACTTTCCGGAAGAAAACTTATGGAATTAATATCGTCCATTTCTTTAACTAATCCAGCCTCTCTTGATAAAATTAATATTTTTCGCATTACATCTAGCCCACTTAAGTCTATTAAAGGATTAGGCTCTGTGTAGCCTTCATCTTTTGCTCTTCTAACTACGTCAGCAAAACTTTCTTTGCCATCATATTGGTTAAAGATGTAATTTAAACTGCCTGATATTACCGCTTCTATTTTATGTATTTTGTCTCCACTTATTTTTAAATCGTGGATTGTTTTTATAATAGGTAAAGCAGCACCAACAGACGTTTCGTACTTAAAGAAACAGTTATGCTCCTTAGCAGTTTGCAATAATTTATTGTAATTGTCGTAAGCACTACTGCATGCAATTTTATTGCAAGCGGTAACCGATATGCTATTTTCTAATAAGTATTGGTAGCCATTGCTTACCACGTCTGAAGCAGTATTATCAACAAACACACTGTTTCTTAAGTTAAGACCGACTATTTGGTCTAGAAAATCTTTGTACGCCTTATAGTCTTCTCCTTTTTCATTAAGAGTGCTTATTTCTTCAATAGCTATTCCATTTTTATCGAATAACATTTTTTTACTGTTCGCTACACCAACAATTTTTAAATTAATGTTGTATTCATTGATGAGGTGTTCGTTCTGATTAGAGATGATGTCTAAGAAAGCTCCACCGACATTGCCAACTCCAGCTATAAACAGGTGTACATTCTTCACTACGTCATTAAAGAACTTTTCATGAATAACGTGTACGGCTTTGTCTTCATCTTTTTGATCAACCACGATAGAGATGTTTCTTTCTGAAGCTCCTTGAGCGATTGCTTTGATGTTGATTCCATTCTCACCAAGAGCACTGAATATTTTTCCACTCAGACCCACGCGTTGTCTCATTTTATCACCAACTATAGCTACTATGGCATGCTCATCAGATATGTCTACTGGATTCATTAATCCAGATGCAACTTCATCATAAAACACACCATCTATTTCGGCTTTTGCCTTTTGAGCATCTGGTTTATTTACTGCAATGCAGATGCTTTGTTCCGAACAACTTTGAGTGATCAATATGGCATTCACTTCACTTTCTTCCATGGCCTGAAACACTTTTCTAGCAGCTCCTTTTTTTCTAGCTAAACCTAGTCCTGAAACCGTTAATATGCTGATGTTAGATAAAGAAGAAACACCCTGTATTTTATGATCGTTATTGGAGTCTTTATCAGATATTAATGTTCCTTTATCTTCGGGTTGGAGTGTGTTTTTTAAATATAGAGGAATGTTTTTGTTCATTACCGGCTGTATAGTAGGGGGGTAGAGTACTTTAGCCCCAAAATAAGCCAACTCAAAAGCCTCTTGATAACTCAATTCCTTTATGGAATTCGTGTTTTTTACAATTTTCGGATTGGCACTGTGTATACCGTCTACATCACTCCATATTTCTAAAGCACTTGCATTGGTAGAGCTAGCGTATATTGCACCTGAATAGTCAGATCCGCCTCTCCCTAGTAAAACAGTCTCTCCTTTTTCGTTGGAGGCCATAAATCCTCCAGCAATATAGTTTTTAGTGCCTAGCCATTGCGATATGTTGTGCTCTGTTCTTTGAAAATCAACCGATGCGTTTAAGTGATTGTTGTTGGCAACAATTAATTCTCTACTGTCTAATAATTCAATAGCAAGCTCTTCTTGTTGAAGGTATTTTTGAAGCACAAAAGAAGACAACTGTTCCCCATAGCTTAAGATGTTCGCTTGAGTTCTGTCTGATAATTCTTTTAAAATGGTGATGCTTTCGCAGATGCTTTCCAATTCGTTACACTTTTCTTGAACCAACATAATTACTTCTGTTTGATTGGCTGGTAAAAAAAGTTCTCTAATGAGTTCAAAATGTTTGTTCTTCAATTCTTCGATTAATTTGAATGAGCTTTTTGTTAATGCATTTTGAGCAATTTTTTCTAAACGATCAGTAGTTCCTACTAATGCAGAAACTATCACGAGATAATTTTCCTTTTTTTTGGAAAGGATGTTTTTTATGTTTTCGATGTTTTTTTTAGAGGAAACACTTGATCCTCCGAATTTCATAACAAGCATGGCTATTGCTTTTTAATGTTTATAATAAAAATGAGAAGCATACCGATTTGGTATTTTGACTGTGGTATACAAAGATACCTGAATATTTAATAGCATACCCCTAAGGGGTAATAGTAATGATTATTGTTACAGAATAAAATATGGTAGAAATGCTATCATTGAAAAAGAAAATTTGCAGTAAGTTGATATTTCTGTTATTTATACGCATTAATTAAGCAAATATAAAGAATAATATTAATCACACAAGTTTAAATTAAAACAATTTTAATATTTAATAAGTTGTGTTGGTTAGCTTTAAAAAGGAAGCTTACTTAAATCTACATTTCCTCCGGAAATGATAATGCCAATTTTCTTGTTTTTATATAAATCCTTTTCTTTTAATAGAGCTGCCAATGCTACTGCAGAAGAAGGCTCACAAACAATTTTTAAACGTTCCCATATTAATTGCATGGCAGCTACAATTTCTTTTTCTGTAACTCGAGTTATTTTGTTGACGTATTGTTGAATAATTGGGAAATTCTTATCTCCTAATTGTGTTTTTAGTCCATCGGCTATGGTGTTGGTAGAGGTATTGGTTTCTATTTTCCCGCTCTGCAAGGATCTGTATGCATCGTCAACCTCAAAAGGTTCCCCTCCAATTACCTTACAATTGTTACCAAAATAATGAGCCGATAATGCCGTTCCAGCAATTAGTCCACCACCACCAACAGGAGTAAACACATAATTTAAATCAGGTGTTTTCTCTAATAATTCTTTACAAGCTGTTCCTTGTCCTATAATTACATCCATATCATTAGAAGGATGTAGAAAGGTTGCGTCTTCTGTTTGTTCAATTTTTTTGGCGGTATTTTCTCTTGCTTTTAATGTAGGTTCACACTCAATGATGATTCCTCCATATCCTTTAACAGCATCTTTTTTTACCTGAGGAGCGGTTGATGGCATTACGATGGTGGCTTTTACGTCTAAGTTTTTGGCGGCTAGTGAGAGTGCTTGAGCAAAATTACCAGATGAATGCGTAACGACACCTTTTTGTTGCTGTTCTTTGTTGAGTTGCATAATAGCGTTGACGGCCCCTCTCATTTTAAAGGCACCCATTTTTTGAAAGTTTTCACATTTAAAAAAGAGTTCAGCTCCTGCTATTTCGTTAATGAGTTGAGAACTGAGAACTGGAGTGTTGTGAATGTAGGGTTTAATTCTTTGATGACATTCAATGAGTTTCTCTTTAAGCGTATCTGTTTTGCTTTGTTGCATATGTTGATTTATTTCACTTAGATAGAGGGTAGTCCATTATTTTTCTAAAATTTTTAGCGCAATAGGGTACACTTTATTTACCCATTCTTTATACATGGTATCGGAAGGGTGCAGCCCGTCTTTAGCAACCAATTTAGGTCTATTTTTTGCATTTCTAGATATAGGAGTTATATCCACAAAGGCTACGTTTAATGCTTCCGCTTCCTCTTTTTTAATAGCATTATAAGCATCTATTTCAATAGCTATTTGTTGTGCATCCCTGTCAGCTGCAAAAGGGGTTACTCCCCAATCGGGTATAGATATCACAATTACTTTTTCAGGATTACCACCTGCAAATGCTATGGCTTGTTTTAAGAGGTCAATAAATTCTTTACGAAAATTTTCGGTGTTTCTTCCTCGGTATTGGTTATTAACCCCTATTAATAAGGTTACCAAATCATAGGTGTTACCTTCAATATTTCTTTCAACAATGCCTGCTTTTAATTCATCTGTGGTCCAGCCTGTTTTAGCAATAATGGTGGCACTATCTGTAATAAATCCGACTTTGGATAACCTATTAACTAGTTGGTTAGGATAACGATTATCAATGCTCACACTTTCCCCTATAGTGTATGAATCTCCTAATGCGAGATAGCTGAAAGTACTTTCTTTTTCTGTATTACCCTCATCAGGTATCTTTTCTTTAGAATTGTAATGATCGTAAGCTAAATACAAACCTAGAACAATAATAAATGCAATTATTTTTTTCATAAAGTGAATGTACTAAAAATTGTAAAAGGACTTCGTAAATTCTTACAAAGAAGGTAGCGGTAAACTTAAAACAAACTCAACTGCTGGTTTGGTCTGCAAAAGGCGGTAAGATCATATTCAGGTAAACTTTTATTGTTTAAGTATTTCTGACGAGCTACTTTAAACATGTTCTTAATTAGATAGGAAGTTTCTCCGTGTAGCTTTAGTCGGTTTTTTCCTTTGCTATATAAGTTTCCGTTATTGATTTCTTTAATTTGATTGAGTACTTTGTCTGCTCGGCTGGGATAGGTGTTTCTTATCCAGTTTTCAAAAATTTCTGCTATTTCCCCATTTAAGCGTACAGTAGTATAACCAACAGATAAAGCACCTAGCTGGGCAACTTTTTTAACGATGCTAGGTATTTCATGACTGTTTAACCCTGGAATAATTGGAGCAACCATTATATTGGTGGGTATGCTATTGGCAGAAAGAAGGGAGAGGGTCTCTAATTTTTTTTCTACACTTGCTGTACGAGGTTCCATGATGCTTCTTAGCTTATTATCGAAAGAAGTGATGCTTAAACTAACGTGCACTAAGTTGAGTTTAGCTAACTGGGTTAAAATATCAATATCTCTTTGTATAAGACTATTTTTGGTGATGATGCTTACAGGGTGTTTGTATTTAAGACATACTTTTAAAAGTTCTCGTGTTAATTTTAATTTCCGCTCAATGGGTTGGTAGCAATCAGTATTTCCAGATAACATGATAGGACTTACTTGCCATTTTTTAGTATTAAACTGTTTTTCGAGGAGTTGTGGTGCTTCCGGTTTGTAAATAATTTTTCGTTCAAAGTCTAAACCAGCACCATACCCCCAGTATTGATGACTTTCTCTAGCGTAGCAATAAATGCATCCATGCTCACAGCCCTGATAAGGATTCATGGAATACATAAAAGGAACGTTGGGACTAAATACTTTGTTTACTATTTTCTTAGGATGTTCTGCAATGTATTCGGTTTTGGTGTTTTCTAAATAGGGAATGTCTACTCCTTCAATATGTTCTATAGTATATTCATTAGCTAAAAAACGGTTCTTTACTTGTATCTGACTACCTCTTCCTTTTAATTGTTGCTCCATATGAGTTGATGTTAAATTATTCTCGATACAATTTTTGATTTTGTCAGTTTGAGTGCGCCATCCCGATATTAATCAGGATTGGAATAGCCTGTGCCGAAATCGTTTCGGTATATCGAGAACTAAAATCAAAAATTACTCGAATAGACATTTTTAGTTGTATTTTTTAATTTATTTCAAATATAACTACAAAAAGTAGATTATTTGACTTATATTTGTAGTTATGAGAAAAATAGCAAAAAATATTAAGCACTTAAGATCGCTCAAAGGCTTAACACAAGAGCAGTTTTCAACAGAAATAGATATTTCAAAATCTAGAGTAGGATCTTATGAGGAAGGTCGTTCGGAACCTCCAATTGAAACTTTAATCAATTTATCTAACTTTTTTAAAATACCAATTGACGCTTTGGTGAAAAATGATTTAACATTGGGTGAAGAAGATGCGTTTATTGATATAGGAAATCAACGTGTATTGTTTCCTATTAAGGTAGATGAAAATAATAATGATGTGATTGAGGTGGTCACTAAAGAAGCGTCTGCTGGATATTTACAAGGTTATTCTGATACTGAATTTGTGGCGAACCTACCGATAATGAGTTTGAATTTCTTACCCACAGGAAAGCACAGAGCATTTCCTATTAAAGGAGATTCGATGCACCCTTGGGTAAAAGATGGAGATGTAGTGGTAGCAGAATACCTAGAAAGTGCTCAACACGTAAGAAATAATTTTTGCTACATTATTTTAACCAAAGATGATGGATTGGTGTATAAAAGAGTGATGACAGGAAAGCTAGACCAAGGTTATTTGATTCTTTCTTCAGATAATAAAGCGTATCAGCCTTATGAGATACATTTGTCTGAAGTGTTAGAAATATGGCAGTTTAAATTAAATCTTTGTATTGGTCAGTACGATGAAGACGAGATTAACCCTGCTAATATTTTAAACTTGATGCGCAGTGTTGGAATTGAACTGAAAGAACTCAAACAGCGAGTTAATAGTTTGGAAAAACCAAATTAGATTGTTCTAAAATATATTAATGATTTTGTTGGAATTATTGTATTCCTACAAAAAAAACCATTTTTTCATTAAGGCACTAAAAGAGATTATTTTCTTATCTTTAAAGGATTCTAACCTCTATAATTTTTTTAAGATGCGTAAATATTCCCTAATATTAGTATTATCCTTTTTTTCATCATTTACTTTTTCTCAATCTACGCTACTAGTTGGTGCTAAAGCAAACGATAAAGTAGAAAATGCAACAATTGTTCGTTTAAGCGAACATACGAATGTGCCTAACTATGTAAAATTTAATAAGGGGAAAGAAATTCCTTTTACTCAATTTCAAAATTGGTTGTCTCAATTTTCCAATTCGAAGCAAAGTTTAGAAATGCGATTACTCAAAACCGAAACGGATTTTTTAGGACATCAACATTACCGATACCAACAAGTAATTAATGGAACACCTGTTCAATTAGGAACTTACATTGTTCATGTAAAAAATGGATTAGTATATGCTGCTAATGGAAATTTTTACAGCAATACAAATGTAACAAGTAGTGTTCAGCTGCCTGAAAGTGCTGCTCTGGGAAAGGCTTTAAACCATATAAACGCTGAACTGTACAAATGGGAAATTAAAAAAGAAGAGACGCATTTAAAGTTTGAGCAAGACGATCAGAGTGCAACTTATTTTCCTAAAGGAGAATTGGTTTATATTAACGATAAAGCGAAAGTAGATGGGCAGTTAGTGTTAGCTTATCGGTTTAACATTTATGCAGAAGTTCCTCATGGTAGAAAAGAAGTTTATGTATCTGCTAATTCAGGAGGTATTGTTTGGGAAGAGAATAAAATACATGAAATTGATGTAGTAGGAAGTGCCAATACCGGTTATAGTGGAACACAAACCATTACTTGTGATGACATGGGGAATGGAACATTTCGTTTAAGAGAAACAGGTAGGGGTAATGGTATTAGAACTTTTAATAATGGTAATACCACCAATTATAGTAATACAGACTTTACCAATAATACCGCAAACTGGTCCACTTTTTCCCCAGCCAATGATGCTTATGCTACTGATGCACACTGGGGGGCAGAGATGACTTACGATTATTACCTTAATCAACATGGAAGAAACAGTATTGATGGTAATGGATTTCGATTAGATAGTTATGTGCATCATGATGATAATTATGCCAATGCTTTTTGGGATGGACAACGAATGACTTATGGTGATGGTAATGGGAATAATTCACCTTTTACTCCGTTAGATATTGCTGGACATGAAATTACACACGGATTAACAGGTATGACAGCTAGTTTGGTTTATCAAGATGAAGCTGGAGCTTTAAATGAATCGTTTAGTGATATTTTTGGGGCGTCTATTGAATATGTTGCTCGTCCGGCTCAGTCTAATTGGAATATGGGGGAAGATTTAGGGGGTACTGGTTTGAGAAATATGGCTGACCCAAAATCTAAGGGAGATCCTGATACTTATTTTGGAACTAACTGGGCACCTTTAGGAGGAGCTGATAATGGGGGCGTACATACCAATAGTGGCGTGCAAAACTTTTGGTTTGTGTTATTAACTGACGGTGGTACAGGAACAAATGACAATGGTGATGCTTATACTGTAAATGGATTAGGGTTGACAAAAGCCGCACAAATTGCTTTTAGAAATTTAACGGTTTATTTAACATCTAATGCTAATTATGACGATGCACGATTTTATGCCATACAAGCTGCTGTAGATTTATTTGGTGCTTGCTCTCCAGAGGTGGCTTCTGTTACTAATGCTTGGTACGCAGTGGGTGTTGGACAGGAGTATTCTCCGAACGCAGTTGCTAGTTTTGAAGCGGAGTACACTACCTCTTGTGTTGCACCCTTTACGGTTGATTTTAAGAACACGAGTATGAATGGAAGCACTTTTACATGGACATTTGGAGATGGAAACTCAAGCAACCAAGTATCTCCTTCACATACTTTTACGACTTATGGATCTTTTGATGTGAAATTGTATGTAGACGGTGGTCTATCATGTGGAGTAGATAGTGTTGAAAAATTAAGCTTTGTGGTAGTGGATTCTACATTACCCTGTATTACTATTTTGCCTACTCAAGGAACATATACTACTCAAACATCTTGTTCAGGAACCATATACGATAGCGGAGGACCATCCAACAAATATGGAGCTAACGAAAATTCCGTAATAACTATAGCACCAACAGGAGCCACTACGGTAGATTTAGATTTTACATTTTTTGATGTAGAACCTGGGGACAATGGAACATGTAATTATGATCGATTAAGGGTTTATGATGGACCTACTACAGCACCAGGTAGCTTAATAGGTACTTATTGTAACCTAACAAAACCAACTCAAGTTTCTTCAACAGGAGGGGCGATAACTGTTGAGTTTTTCTCTGATCAAGCAGCAGAACATTATGGGTTTGAAATTAATTGGCAATGCCATAACACGAATGTGGCACCTGTTGCCAACTTTACTAGTAATATTGATACCACTTGCACAGGAGAAGTTAATTTTACGGATTTATCGTTGAATACACCTACTTCCTGGTTGTGGGATTTCGGAGATGGAGATACCTCTGCACAAGAAAACCCAACTCACTTTTATACCACTAGTGGCTTGTATAATGTACAGTTAACTTCAACCAATGGAGTAGGGAATGATGATACCATAAAAACGAATGTAGTTTATGTAAACTTACCTACAGCACCTACGGTTCAGGGAGACTCTATTTGTCCGAACTTTACAGCCAGCTTAACAGCGACAGGATCAGGAGTGCTAAATTGGTATAACGTTCCAACAGGAGGAACTATAATTAACTCTGGAACATCTTATACGACCCCTACTTTAACCACAACCACCAACTATTATGTAGAAGATTTTATTGAAGCACCAACACAAAATATGGGGAAAGTGGATAATTTTGGAGGTGGAGGTAATTTTAATAATAATGAACAGTACCTCATTTTTGATGTTTACCAACCCATAGAAATTATTGATGTGCAGGTTTATGCTGGTGCTGCAGGAGATAGAATCGTTGAGTTGAGAGATAATTTGGGAATTGTTCTAGAATCAAAGACGGTTAACATTAGCAGTACAGGAAAACATACGGTGAAACTGAACTTTAATGTACCCGTAGGTATTGATTTTCAATTAGGATTAGCACCAAATACCCCGGTAACAGATCTATATAGAAATGATGGAGGGGCGAATTACCCTTATACATTAGCTGGTATGGCTTCTATTACGAGGAGTAGTGCCAATGTAAGTGGCGGGTTAAACCATTATTACTTTATGTACGATTGGCGAGTGAAAGGAGTAGATTGTATAAGTGCTAGAATACCGATAGAAGCCAAAGTAGATTGCCCGACAGGTATAGGAGAATTATCCGCTCAAGGCATCAATATTTATCCTAATCCGGTAAGTGATGTATTAACCATTGAAGGATTGTATAATAATTCAAGCGTTCAAGACAAGAACTATCAAATTACCAACTTGCTTGGAGAGATTGTTAGGGAGGGTAATATTACTTCAGATAAGCATGTGATTAATACAGAACAATTAACAAAAGGAGTATACGTTATATTAATAGGCAATGAAAGTAAAATGTATAAATTCTTAAAGTATTAGACTGAATTTAAAGATACCATCATGTTTTCTTAAAGCTATTCTTAGAGGTGTCTTTTATCCAATTTTATTATTAAATAGTGTTGATTGTTTATCTCAATATGAATTATCAAAATCAATATTCTTCATTAAAGAGGTTAGATGGTATCATGATTATAAATTTATTCCTGAAGTATTAAATTTAGCAAGAGAAAAGAATCTAAAAAATATTGAGTTTAGTATTCAAAAGAATGAAAACTATCATGTTAAAGTTCTAGTTCAATTGATAAACGATACTACAATTAATGTGATTAGAGAAGATTATAGAAACTCATCTTGTCGATTATTTTATTAAGTTAAGTTCTAATTAAGACAGCGTTATTTTTAAACATTTCAAATAACCCATACGCTTGATCTGATAAAAGCATAGCTAAAAACCACTGTTTCAGTGTTGTCTTGCTGTTCTGAAGCTCTC
>Ga0114931_10001055_pt1 | contig 34903 bp, 39 predicted proteins | sample 2SBtaG_FD_89579 | JGI IMG/M metagenome (GOLD analysis project Ga0114931, IMG submission 89579) | Deep subsurface microbial communities from Kolumbo volcano to uncover new lineages of life (NeLLi) - 2SBTROV14_V59a metaG | ecosystem: Environmental > Aquatic > Marine > Volcanic | place: Kolumbo... | reverse complement strand
GTATAATTCGGATCGGGTTTGGGTTTCTGCGGGGGCGTAATCACGACCACTTTTTTTGGCGCCTGCGTGGCGGTTCTGAATTGTCTGGATTCCACGGCGACAAAATCTTTGCCGCGGATTTCGGCGGCCAGATTGATGCAGGACTCGGCATAATCCCAGAGTTTTTCAGCGATTGCCTGGCGGGTACAAAGCCGTAGCGTTTCAGCCTGTTGATTCAGTTCGTTCCCGAGACGTTGCAGACGCCAGTTACGGTAGCTGGAGGCCGGTTCCAGGCGTTGCTCTTCCTGGAGGACGGCGCGCGTGGCCAGATCTGCGCGTGCGCGGCTGATCTCGCGTTGCCAGCCCAGATGACGTTGTTCTGTTTGCAGTTGATTTTCGAGATGCGTTTGCAGCGCAAACAGACTTGCATCATCGGGCAGAAGTTCCCGGCCTTGCCGGGAGAGTTGCAGCGCCTGATAAAGTTGCCCCTGCTGCTTGCGGGCCTGGACCTGTCGGGAAAGCGCGGAAATGAATTGTTCTCTGGCCTGGGGGGACTGGCCGGTGGCCTGCTTCGCCAGCGGTTCCAGGGAAGGTGGGAATTAAGCCTGACGTAACGTATTGCAGCCGGACAGCAGAAGCAAACAGAACACTAAGCCCGTACCAAGGCCGGCACGAATCATGCGCTGTCCTTGAGACTCTGCCACCAAAGCTGGCTGACGTGCCGCTTGTATTCTTCTTTGAAGCCCGGCTTCAGGCCGTCGATCAGATGGGTCTGGATACTGTCGCTGAAGCCGCGTATCTGCATGATGCGATGGGGGTGTGCCTCGATACGGTCTTTGACACTGGCCTGCCGCATGAACTCTTCCGTAACCAGAATCTTGCTGCCTTCGCCGGCACCGGCCAGTCGTGAGGCCAGATTGACGGCTTCGCCGACCACAGTATATTCCATCCGTACCTCGGCGCCCATGTTACCGGCATGCATGGGGCCGGAATTGAGGCCGAAGCGGAAGCGAATCGGGGCATGGCCCTGTTGTTCCCGGGCTTCATTCATTTGGTCGACCAGATCCCGGATTGCCAGGGTGCAGCAGGCGGCATGAAAGGCGTGATCCGGGTCGGATTGCGGCGCGCCGAACAGCAACATAGCGCAGTCGCCGATGTATTTGTCGATCATGCCGCCATAGGATTCGGCGGTACGCGCGATCATGGTGAAATATTGATTGAGCAGGTTGGCCACGGCTTCCGGACGCATACCCTCGGCCATGCCGGTGAAACCGACGATATCGGCGAACAGCACGCTGGCTTCTACCCGTTCACCACCCAGCGTGGGCTGGGAGCCGCTCAGCAGGGTGCGGGCCAGCTTGGGTGACAGGTAACGTTCCAGCGTGGTTTCGGCCTGATCCTTCTGTTTCATACCTACGGCGAATCGGTTGAACGCGGCGATCAGATGGCCGAACTCATCGCTGCGTCGACCCGCCGGTTGCTGGTCGTAACTGCCCTGATCGATGGCGGTGGTGAAACTCATGAGATCATAAATCGGTTGCGAGAGCCGGCGACTGAGCCACACGGTGAGCAGGCCTCCGATCAGCAGAACGGCAATGCCGGTGCCGATAATGGCGCGATAGGCATTGTCGACCGCATGGGCCCAGGTTGAATGATCCAGGGTGATCAGCACCGAGCCGGCAATCACATCCTGGACAAAGATCGGGTAGCTGTAAGAAATCAGCTGGATGGTGTCCCGGGTGGCCGCGTCCCGATAGTACCAGGGTTTGCCGAGCTGCGGCAGCGGGCCGGTGAGGCCGTCCAGGGGGGGCAGAATGCCGGCCGTGGCGACCGGGTTGCCATCGGGGTCGAGAATGGCAGTGCCCAATATATTACTGTGTGTCGAAACATTGGTGGTGAGAACGTCCAGTCTCAGCTGATCGCCGGCCAGCAGGGGTTCGCTGGCGGACTGCGCCATCTGCGCCGCCAGCGATGAGCCCAGTTCATCGATCTGCTGGCTGAGCGCGTCCTGTTGGTAACGGACGACCAGGGTGGCCATCAGACTGATGATGATCACCATCAGCATGCCAATGGTCAGAGACAGCTTGTAGGCAATGGGAATATGCCCGGGAAGCAGCCCGGCCAGTCGGGAACGCAGGCGCCGCAGCGCCGGCTTGGCGGTTCTCTGCAGGCGAAAAGGTCGGCGTCCCTGGTCTCGAGGCATGGTTGAAAAAATCCGTTGGTATCACGACTGTGCCCGACAATGATGACGGTAGTATGAATCGGCTGCAAGCATTGACCGGGGACTGAGACTTTGGTTCCAACCATGTACAATAGCCGGCTTTCGAACGAATGACCGAGGAAACCGGTATGTCATTGATCAGACCTTTCAAGGGCTTGCGTCCCGTTGAGGGGCGAGCGGCGGATGTCTGCGCGCCTCCCTACGATGTGCTGAACAGCACCGAGGCACGTGCGCGGGCGGCAGGCAAGCCCTGGAGTTTTCTGCATATTTCCAAACCGGAAATCGACCTGCCGGAGGCTACCGACCCTTACGACCCGGCCGTCTACGCCAAGGCGGCCGAGAATCTCGGGAAGATGCGGAATGACGGCATCCTGGTGCAGGATGCCGAACCCGGTTATTACATCTATCAACTGCAGATGGGGGACCATGTCCAGACCGGACTGGTGGCCGTGGCCTCGGTGACGGAATACGATGCCAATCGGATCCGGAAACATGAATTCACCCGCCCACAAAAAGAGGATGACCGGGTCCGGCAGATCGATGCCCTGGACGCCCATACCGGACCGGTATTGCTGGCCTATAAGTCCGATCCGGAGGTCGATGCTCTGCTGGCCTCGGTGACGGCGGCGACGCCGGATGTGGATATCACGGCCGATGACGGTGTTGTCCACCGTTTGTGGGTGGTGCGGGATCGGGCGCTGATTGACGAGATCACCCGGCGTTTCGATGCCATGCCGAATCTGTACATTGCCGACGGTCACCACCGTTCCGCTTCGGCATCGCGCGTGGCCAAGACCCGTCAGGCGGCCAATCCCGACCATAGCGGCGAGGAGCCCTACAATTACTTTCTGGCGGTGATTTTCCCCCACGAACAGATGAAGATATTCGACTATAACCGGGTGGTCACGGACCTGAACGGACTGAGTGAGGAGCAATTCCTGGAAGCTATTGGCGAGCGTTTCGACTGGGAAATCAGCAACGAACCGGTGCGGCCTGAACGGCCCAGTGAGTTCGGCATGTATATGAACGGCACCTGGTACCGTCTGCGCCTGCACGATGATCGGATCCCTGCCGATGATCCGGTCCGACAACTGGACGTCAGTCTGCTGGCTGACAACCTGCTGGAACCGGTGCTGGGCATTTCCGACCCGCGACGGGATCCCCGTATCGATTTTGTCGGCGGAGTGCGCGGCCTGGAGGGTCTGGAGCAACGGGTGGACTCGGGTGAAATGGCGGTGGCCTTTGCACTGTTTCCGACGCCGATGTCGGCGCTGATGGCGGTGGCCGATGCCGGAGAGGTCATGCCACCCAAGTCAACCTGGTTCGAGCCCAAGCTGGCTGACGGGCTGGTGTCACATCTGCTGAAGGATTGAGGGGGCTGGATTAGTCTTCCAGCGACAGATAGAGCTGTTCGATATAACCCTGGATCTGTCGGATTGAATCGATGTAGGAATGGCGCAGGGCCTGCAGATTGGCATAGGCCCGTCCGCCTTCGAGATTGATACTCTTGAGGGCGAGATCATAACGGTGCAGGATTTCACGCTGGCTGAGCAGTTCCGGAAGATTGGGGAATTCTTTGGCCACCCGTTCGAGTTGGCGTAATAAAAATTCACTCTCAAGCCGGGCGCGCCGGTATTCCTGTCCGGCATTACGTTCTTGCTGGGCCTGGACATGACGGCTTAAACTGCACATCTGGCTGGCAAATCGTGAAATAGCGCTTTTTAGCGCCTGATTACACAGCCGCATGGTGTACTTGCTGGGGGCATAGGTCGGCTCGGGAAGCCGGTTCTTCCCGATAGCCTGTTGTCTCTTCTGTCCGCTGGCGGCCATTCATCTGTCACCTGTTGTCAGGAATAACCTGTGATTCGGTCGGCTATTCCAAATCTTTAATCTTACAGGGGCACAAGGGGAGGCTTTATAGAGTAACAAGCGATTTTATCGGTCCATTTTTTACTCGGAACGGGCGTGCTGGCTCAGGCCGATTCCTCGGAGAAATCGTAGTCCAGCTCATCGTGCGGGGCCTGCAGGAAGTAACCCTGGATGAAATCCACGCCAAACTGGAACAACATGGTCAGGCTGGAGGCATCCTCGACAAATTCGGCGATGCATTGTTTGTTCAGGGACTGGGTGAGTTCCACAATGGATTTCACCATCGCCTGATTGTCTTCGTTGGCCATCAGGTTGTGGATAAAAGAGCCGTCGATTTTCAGATAATCGACCGGCAGATGTTTGAGCAACTGGAATGAATTGGCCATGCCGCCGAAGTGCTCCAGCGAGGTCTTGCACTTCAGAGCAGCCAATGCCTTGACCAGCGCCTTGCTTTGTTTCAGATATTCACTGGCATTCTTTTCGGCGATTTCCAACACAATGGCATCGCTCTGCAGACGTTCATTTTTGAGTTGTTCATTGATCCACAGCGGCAGTTCCTCGTCTTCCAGGGACTGGCTGGACAATTTGATAAAAAAGCGGGTGTCATGCTCATTGCGGCGGTGTTCCGCCAGCTTGGTCAGGGCATGCCCGATCACCCAGCGGTCGATCTGACCCATCAGTCCGGTCTGCAGTGCCACCGGAATGAATTGCCCCGGGGGGATGTCTTCTCCCTCCTCATTGCGCATACGGACCAGAACTTCATAAAGTTCCTGCTCGTTACCCGCCAGGCTGACAATGGGCTGGTATACCAGGTGAAAGCGGTCATTTTCCAGGGCCGCTTCGATCTGCCGACGCCACTGTTCGTCGCGTTCCCGGCTCAATTGCTCATCGGTGACCGGATTGTGCAGGTGCACGCGGTTGCCACCGGCGGAACGGGCCACTTCACAGGCCAGATCGGCCTGGGACAACGTGTCTTCGGCGCTGCTTGCAGTGTCGGTTATCAGGCTGATACCGATGCTGGCGGTGACGGTGATGGAACGGCCTTCGATATCGACGATATGTTCCTCGATCGCGTGGCGCAGTGCCTCGGCCAGCGCCTGGGCGGCGTTGATGTCGCCATCCTTGACCAGAACAGCGAAGGAGTTGTCGCCGAAGCGGGAAGCGATGCCACTGACCATTTTATCCTGCAACAGATCGGCGACGTCCTTGATAACCAGGTCACTGGCGGCCAGCCCGACGGTCTCCTTGATAGTCTTGAAATTGTCGAGCTGAATATACAGCATGAAACTGTTGCCGCTGCCGGTGTTGGCCGCACTGACGGCCAGTTCCAGTTCTTCCATGAAATACTGACGGTTGAACAGACCGGTCACCAAGTCCTGCTTACTCAGATATTTCAGCTTTTCCTGTAGTTCCGGGTCGGCGTTACTTTGATCACGGATCACCAACTGGGTACAGGGTTCCCCGTCGATGGAGGCCGGGGCAAATTCCATCAGAGCTTTGAAACTGCCGGTCGCGCTGATGCAGTTCACTTCAAGTTTGTTATCGCCGGCATCGTTACGCCCATAAGTCCGGATAAATTCCTTGAAACCGGCATGGTCGCCGGAGTCCACCATATCCATGATCGGGGTGCCTTTGATCTCTTCCATGTCATCAAACCCGAATGTTTCCAGGTAAGAGCGGTTGGCATAGATATGCATACCGTCATGAATATAGGCAATGCAGTCCCGGGAGCTGTCCAGCAGGGCACGGCAGCGCCGTTCGCTTTCCTGGTAACCGGTCTCGTATTGATGAACCTTGCGTCGCAGCCCGACATTATGCATTTCACGTTCGACCACCAGTCGCAGATGGTCGGGCATGTCATAGGAGACCATATCGGTGGCGCCCAGCCGCAGGGCTTCAACCACGGTGGCCTCGTTGGCTTCGGAGCCGGCATAGATGATGGGGATCTTGCGGCTGCAGTGGGACAGTTCATCACTGACGGTGGGAAGATCCAGCGCTTCCACTCCATCACTGCATAACACCAGGTCCGGGACTTGTTGGTCCAGGGCCGCTTCGAATTCCTCCGGGGTTTGCACGAACTGGTAGCGCACCACCTGGCCGGCATTGCGCAGGGTATTGGCCAGTGCCTCGGCGTCGTTGCGTGATTCTTCGATGATGATGAGGTGTAGAGTGGTTTTTTCCATGCCTGTTCGTATCTGCTAACCGGAGTCCTGCCGGCAGTATTATTCGGGTAGCGGCTGGGCGGGGGAAAAATTGAATGCCCCGTCAGGCATTCTTACTGATTTTGGAGCGGTTTTCCACGTTTTAAATTCCTGTTAGCATCCCCGCTAAGGATGACCGCGGCGCAAGGCAGGGTCGGGGCATGTCCGAATCTGACAAATTGGGTGGCTATTCTCAAGGGGAATGCAATGGACAAAGTGGTGGTGCGGGCCGAAACCGACGGTGATGTCAAAGCCATTGATGTGGTCAACCTCAGCGCCTTTGAAGGGGAAGCTGAGGCCTTGTTGGTCGACGCGGTGCGCCAATCCCCGGATTTCGTGAGGGATTTGTCACTGGTGGCGGAAATCAATGGACGTATTGTCGGTCACGTGTTGTTGTCCAAGGTGAGCCTGGAACGCGACGGCCAGTCCGATACGGTACTGGCGCTGGGGCCGATGTCAGTGGTGCCCTCACAATCCCACCGGGGGATCGGCTCGGCTTTGATCGAGGCGGCGATCAACCGCGCCAAAGGGATGTGCTACACGGCGATCATAGTGGCCGGGCATCCGGATTATTATCAGCGTTTCGGCTTCCAGCCCGCCGAAAAATTCGGGCTCAGCGTCAATTTGGAACTGCCAGTCGACAGCCTCACCGCCATGGAGCTGGAAACCGGGGTGCTTTCCCAGGGTGGCCAGGTGAGTTTTCCGGACGCCTTTGCGGCCTTGTTCCGACAATAGCCACCCGCTTGCGCGGGTCAGATTTCCTGCCATAAAGATTCGAAAGTCGCTGAAGAAGCGGGATGGTCTTTCTCGGCTGGCTGGGTGGATTGCAAAGCCCGGAACTGATACTGGGCAAAAGTACCGGTGTTTTCCACCAGTTTGATCAGTTCCACGGCGATTTCCTTGCCATGTCTGTTGATCTGAATGCGGTCGCCGAGATGAAAGGGCAGGGTCGGGGTGATCAGCGTGGCGGGCTGACCGATGGTGGCGATTTCCGGCAACAGCAGGCTGCGCAGGTAATCGGTCCCGGACGGAGCATTGACCAGCCGCGAACCCACGGCCACCGCGCCGGGTGAAATCATCTGGACCCCGAGTTCGACTCCCATGGGGTTGTCGCATTTCATCCAGCGCACCACACCCAGTGCCATGTGAAAACTGTCGGGGTCGTGGGAGTCCCGGATTCCCAGCAGTTCTCCGACCTCCGCCTGCGAACCCTGACGACTGTCCCATAACAGGCGGTAGCCACCAGCGCTGACATCGACCATTTTCCAGTCATACAGCCGGTACGAGGGGGGAGGTGCGGGCGATTCCGGCCGGTCATCCACAAGTTTTTTGCCGGTCATCATTTCGTGGGTGGTAAGAAATCTCTGCTCATCGAAATCCACCATAGTCACATGGTCTTGCCTGCTGTCAGCGGGCTGGCCCAGTTCCCACAGATCGGGGGTGGTGGTATTGGCATCGGTCTCGGAGGCCTGGTAAGCCGCGGCATACTGGTAATGCACGTCATCCTGACGCTTACTCGGTGGACTGAAGACTTGTTCGCCACTGATGAAAAAATGTGCCGCGCTCAGTCCCATGGCGACCGTGGCCTGGGATTCCTCGTCGCGGCGCGCAAACTTGCGGTTCGGCATCACCCCCCAGGCCAACAGCAGACCGCGCAGATAACTTTCGTGCAGCGTATCTTTACCGGGCGTGGATTCCTGGTTGCGGATGCGCGCCATTTCCTCGCTGATGCGTTCATCGATGCCCTCGGTGGTGAGGATGCGGGAGGACTCGGGGTGGTAATTGGCGGATTTCAGTATCAGATAGGTCGGCGGGTCATCGGTGGCCAGATTGACGACAAACAGTCCCCGCAGGTTCCCTGAAACGGTCATGGGAGAGAGCCGGGCGGTGGCCGACCAGTCTTTCAATTTGGCATATATGAGTTCAACCGCCCCCTGGCGCAAACGGTACGGGCAGGCCAGCGCCAGCAACAGAATCTGCTTATACAAACCACTGATGGTGTCGGCGGAAAATTCATCCGGATCCTTGATGGACTGTTCGTGATAGCCCTGTTCTTCCGCCAGGTGATATAACTCATGAATTTCCCGCCAGATATGCGGGGGATAAGGTGCATAAACCTGAAAACTTTTCAGCAATACCTGGCCCAGTTTGGCCATACCGCGATAGGTGGCTGTCAGCATCATTTTGCTGTCTTTGCGAAAGCGCCCCTTGCGGCTTTGTTCGGCGGCCACGATCCGGTAACCGGTGGCCAGTTGCTCATACAGTGCTTTGCACAGATCGCTGACCTTACGGGGTTTCTCATCGAGTGGGAAAGCGTGGCCCAGATAGTGCTTTTTCAGTGATTCGATCACCAGGCTCACCGGCTCGCCCAGAGCTTCCAGGCCGTTGAAGCGTTGTTGGACATCGAGGTCCAGGGAATTGATCTCCAACAGCGCGTTATACAGCCGGCGCGAGGACTCCCCGATATTCATGATGGGCAGTTCATCAATCCATTGCCGTACAGCGTCCGACCGGGTATCGAAACTGTTGGCGCCGGGAGGGCGCCGTTCGGGCAGATTGCGTTCCATGGTCACGGGTTTTTCCTACTGGCATTGATCCTTATGTGAACCGTTTCGGCATCCCGCTTGAGAACTGAAATTTTTTTATTTCCATATGTTTTCAAAGGCTTGCGATTTGGCTCTTATAACGGCGTTTTTGAGCGGCGGCCCGGCTGCTCTTCAACCAGGGTCGGCACCAGGTAACCGGGCAGTTGTTCCCGAACCTGCTGAATGATGCTCCGTGCCCGGGCCTCGGGTACAGCAAAATGCGCCGCCCCCTGTACCGTATCCAGTTGATGCAGGTAATAAGGAAGGATACCGCAGCTGAACAGGGCTTCGGCCAGGGCCATCTGGGCCTCGGGGGAGTCATTGACCCCCTGGAGCAAGACGGCCTGGTTGAGCAGTGTGACGCCGGTTGCGCGCAGCTCCGCCATGGCGTCAGCCACCGCCTGGTCAATTTCCCGGGCATGATTGATATGCAATACCAACACCCGTTGGCAGCCGGGCTGTTCCAGCCGTACACACAGCTGGGACGTGACCCGGGAGGGGATCACCACCGGCAGCCGGGAGTGGATACGCAGGCGGTGCACATGGGTGATGGATTCCAGGTCGTCCAGCAGATCGTTCAGGCGCCCGTCGCTCAGTGACAGGGGATCGCCGCCGCTCAGAATCACTTCGCGGATACTCGGGTCGGCGCGGATATAATCCAGACCGGCCTGCCAGTGGTCTCTGGCCGGGTTGGCGTCGGCATACGGATAATGGCGGCGGAAGCAATAGCGGCAATGAATGGCGCAGGCACCGGTCAGTGTGAACAAGACCCGTCCGGGATATTTATGCAGCAGTCCCGGGGTGGGCATTTGCCGGAGTTCATCCAGCGGGTCCGGCCCGTAGCCGGGCGGCGGCGGGAGGTGTTCTTCCTCTCGGGCGAGTACCTGCCGCAACAGCGGATCGGCGGGGTTGCCTTTTTCGATGCGCCGCAGGTAACTGAGCGGTACCCGCATTGGAAAGTCCGGTTGCGGGTCGACCCCGGCAAGGGTCTCCGGCAGCTCGAGCCGGCGTAACAATTCACGGCTGCTTTTAATGGCTGTGGCCAGTTCCTGCTGCCAGTCCGCATGGAGAGTTGTAGAAGATCGCGGTATGATACGGGCCTGTTTATTCATGTTAATTAATTACCTGGTGAACGGTTGGACGGTTTCTGATGGCGAATTACAGCACAAATGAGTTCCGGCGTGGCCTGAAAGTCATGCTCGATGGAGATCCCTGCAACATTATTGAAAACGAGTTTGTCAAACCCGGCAAGGGTCAGGCTTTTAACCGGGTCAGACTGCGTAACCTCAAGACCGGCAAAGTCTGGGAACGCACCTTCAAATCCGGCGAATCCGTGGAAGCCGCCGACGTCATGGACCGGGATATGCAATATCTCTATAGCGATGGTGACGCCTGGCATTTCATGGACCCGGATACTTTCGAGCAGATTGCCGCCGACGAGAGCGCCGTGGCCGACGCTAAAATCTGGCTCAAGGAGCAAGACACCTGCACCCTGACTTTATGGAATGACGTGCCGATCAGTTTGACACCGCCCAATCATGTGATCATGGCGGTCACCGAGACCGACCCGGGGGTGCGCGGCGATACCGCCACCGGGGCCACCAAGCCGGCGACGCTGGAAGCCGGCGCGGTGGTACAGGTACCGCTGTTTATCGAGATCGGCGATCTGCTCAAGGTCGATACCCGCACGGGGGAATATATTTCCCGCGCCAAGGAATAACCAGGGACGCCCTGGTGCGATGAGTGGCGAGCAATGGCGCCCCGGTGCTTCTCTGCAGACGCTGCGCTTGCGAGCCAGGATGCTGGAGGAGATCCGGCATTTTTTCCGCCAGCGGGATGTGCTGGAAGTCGACACGCCCGCCTTGTCACGAGCGGCATTGACCAGCCCGGTTATCAGCAGCTTTCAAACGTGCTTTACCGGGCCGGGAGCCGCGGGCGGTAGCGATGCCTGGTTGCATACCTCCCCGGAATTCTTCATGAAACGTCTGCTGGCCGCCGGTCTGGGCGCGATGTACCAGATCGCTCATGTATTTCGGGACGGCGAACTCGGTCCGCGGCACAATCCGGAATTCACCCTGCTGGAATGGTACCGGCCGGATTTTTCTCTGGATCAACTGATCGAGGAAACCTGGCAATTGGTGCAGCGACTGCTGGCCGGACAGCCTGGATTGGGCAGTTTACAGCGCATCAGCTACCAGGAGTTGTTTCTGCGTTTTGCCGGGATCGACGGTCTGACCGAGGACGGCGCCCGATTGCGCGGGGTGGTACTTGAACGCGTTGGTGAGGTTCCACAGGGCCTGGCCGAGGATGACCCCGATGGCTGGAAAGACCTGATCCTGACCCGGCTCATCGAGCCGCAACTGAAGGGCGTCTGGTGCGTGAGCCACTATCCGGCCAGCCAGGCGGCACTGGCCCGTCTGGATCCGCAAAACCCTGCGGTGGCCGAGCGCTTCGAGATTTATGTCGATGGACTAGAACTGGCCAATGGTTTTCGCGAACTGACCGATGCCGCCGAGCAGCGCCGGCGCATGCAGCAGGAAAATGCTGCGCGGCAGGCGCTGGGTCTGGCCGTCATGCCGCTGGATAATCACTTTCTGCAGGCCCTGGAAGCCGGCCTGCCCGATTGTTCCGGGGTGGCCCTGGGATTCGACCGGCTGCTGATGCTGGCCGCCGGCTGCAACCGTCTGGAAGAGGTGCTGGCCTTCGACTGGGAGCGAGCCTGATGCCCGGCAGTTTGCCATCCGCTAGCCTCGACCAACAGGACGGGACGCTGTACTGCCGGGGAAAATGGACGGTGGATGCACTGCAGGGCCTGCCGTCCCAATGGCAGGCCGGTTCCGGGGTGACGATGATCGATGCCAGCGGTGTCACCCGGCTGGATACGGCCGGCGCGGTATTGCTGCAGGATTATCTGCGCCAGATACGCCGGCATAGCCCGGAGGCGGCCGTGCAGGGGCTGAGCGGAAACGCCCGGGCATTGTTCGAGCGCTTCAAGGACTACGCCTCCTATAACGATGAATCCACGCACACCGAACCCGGCCGGCTGGAAAAGACCGGGCGCCAGGTGCTGGAGGGTTTGGAAGAACTGTTCGCTTTCCTGTCTTTTGCCGGGGAGATCTCGCTGCGTCTGGCCGTTCTGTTGCCGCGGCCCTGGAAAATCCGCTGGCGTCCGGTGTGGGTCGATCTCGGGCAGTCGGGCGCTCATGCATTGGGCATCGTCGGTCTGCTGGGTTTTCTGATGGGGGTGGTGATTGCCTACCAGGGCGCGGTGCAACTCAAAATTTATGGTGCCAACGTTTATGTCGCCGACCTGGTCGGGCTGTCCATGGTCAGGGAGCTGGCGCCCCTGCTGGCCGCCATCATTGTGGCCGGGCGGACCGGATCGGCCTACACGGCCCAGATCGGTACCATGAAAGTCACCGAAGAGGTGTCGGCATTGCACACCATCGGCATCCCGCCCATTGATGTGCTGGTGATACCAAAAATAATCGCTTTGATTCTGGCTTTGCCGTTGTTGTCGGTGTTTGCCGACGTCATGGGGGTTCTGGGCGGGATGGTGATGGCCAAACTGCAACTGGGACTGGGGTTCACGCCGTTTCTGGACCGGCTCAATGATGCGGTCACGGTGAAATCGTTTTTACTTGGGCTGATGAAAGCCCCGGTGTTTGCTTTCATTATTGCCCTGATCGGTTGTTTCCAGGGATTCCGGGTAGGCGGCAGCGCTGAAAGTGTGGGCAGCCACACCACCCTGTCGGTGGTGCAATCCATTTTCCTGGTGATCGTGGCGGATGCCCAGTTTTCCATTATCTTCAGCTGGCTGGGCATCTGACATGGCCACAGACCGTCCGGTCATCGAAGTCGAACGACTCTGTACCCGTTTCGATCGGGCGGTTATCCACGATGGGGTCAATCTCAGCGTCCGGCCCGGCGAAGTCCTGGCGTTGGTGGGTGGCAGCGGCTCCGGTAAGACAACCCTGTTGCAGGAAATGATCATGCTTCGGCGGCCCACTTCAGGATCCATTAAGCTGTTCGGTGAGGAAGTGGTGGGTATTGCCGAGGCTTCGGCCCAGCGTCTGCGCCGCCGCTTCGGCGTGCTGTTTCAGCATGGAGCTCTGTTCAGCGGCCTGAACGTGTTGCAGAATGTCATGGTGCCATTGAACGAGCATACCGATCTGTCCATGTCCCTGAAACAGGAGATCGCCTTTATCAAAATCCAGCAGGCCGGTCTCGGCGGCGACGCCGCCTATAAATACCCGCGCGAGCTGAGTGGCGGCATGATAAAACGTGCCGCGCTGGCACGCGCCATGGCGTTGGATCCGCAGCTGCTGTTTCTCGATGAACCGACCTCGGGACTGGATCCGGTTAGTGCCGATGCTTTCGATGAGCTGGTGGTCAGTCTCAAAGAGTGGCTGGGTCTGACCATTCTGATGATCACCCACGACCTGGATTCACTGTGGCAGGCGGCCGACCGGGTGGCGGTGCTGGGCGACAAACGCCTGGTGGCCGTCGCGCCCATGGAACAACTGAAAACGATGGACCTTCCCGCCGTCAGGGCCTATTTTTCCGGGCGCCGGGGGGTGCGGGCAATGCGGGTTTAAGCGATGGAAACGCGAGTGCAATATGTGTTGGTCGGGCTGTTCGTGCTGGTGTTGGGGGCGGCCGGCATCGGTATCAGTCTGTGGCTGGCGTTCGGTGATATTTCCCAGCAATACAAGACATATAAGGTCTACATGACCGAATCGGTATCCGGTCTGTATGTGGATGCGCCGGTGAAATACCGGGGTGTCGAGATCGGCAAAGTCACCCGGCTGGATCTGGATCCGGTGAATCCGCAGCGGGTGGCAGTGTGGCTGGATATCAAGCCGGAAGTACCGATCCGGGTGGATACGGTCGCCACCCTGAACGTACAAGGGCTGACGGGGATTGCGTCCATCGAACTGTCCGGCGGCAGTCCGGAATCCCCCTTGCTGGAAAAACGAACCGGTGAGGACTATCCGGTTATCCGTACCGGGCCCTCATTGTTTCGGCGTTTCGATACCGCGATATCTGAGTTGATCAGAAACCTGAACCAGGTTACCGCCGATCTGCACGTGCTGATGGGCGCGGAAAATCGTATCCGGATTACGGAAATACTCGATAACACGGCGAAAGTCACCAGCTTGTTCAGTGATCGACGTCAACAGCTGGAACAGGGCATAACGGGGTTTGCCCGGTTCAGCAGTGAGCTGGCCACGGCCGGTCAGGATCTCCCGGCGTTGATGGCCGGGGTAACCGAAAGTGCCGAATCGGTACGCCGCATGGCCGAGGAGTACCGGGCCATGGGTAATGCGTTGAAACAGCAGATGGAAGTCGGTGGGGATGCGATACAGCGCCTGTCGGTGGATACCGTGCCCGAGATGCAGCGTTCTATGGTTGAATTGCAGAGTTTGATAAACAGTTTGCAGCAGCTGGCTGACGGTCTCGAGCAGGACCCCAGTCAATTACTGTATGGGCCTTCCAGATTACAAAAAGGGCCGGGGGAATGATGTGCGATTCAAAAAAAGATCTGATTAATCCGTTAAAGAGTCTGATTAACCTGTCATCCCGGCGCAGGCCGGGATCCAGGAGGCTGAAGTTTCCCGATGACTCATTGTGCCCGCTCTTCGGGCGGTCTCTGCGGGGTGTCAACTGGCCTGCGCTGTTGTTCGGTCGGCCCCGAAACGACGATGGTCGAGTCCATCGGATGGCTCCGAAACTCATGTTCTGGGTGTTGCCGTTGTTTATCTTCAGCCTGCTGACGGGTTGTTCGTTGCTGCCGGAACGGCAGCCGCTGGCGATCACCTACTTCAGCTTGCCTGTTACGGCCGATGCACCCGGGAAGCAGCCCGGACACCCTCTTGGGGTGTTGTTACTCGCCAGCCCGGAGGCGGCCCGGGCCGTTGCCACTCAGCAGATGGCTTATCGTAACCGCCCCGAGGAAATCGGCTATTACCTGCACAGCCGCTGGGTGGACGAACCGGCGCGGATGATCGCCAGCAACCTGCAACTGCAGCTGGAGAGTCTGGGCGGGTTCGATGCCGTGATCCCTCAGGGAACGCCGGTGGCCGCCAACTGGCGCCTGGAGTTGGAACTGCTCGACTTTATTCAGGATTTCTCCCGCTCTCCCGCCCAGTTCGAGGTTCGGATGCGGGTACGTCTGATCGATGTGCTTAAAGGTGACATTGTGGCATCGCGGGTGGTGCGGGAAACCCAGCCTATTGAACAAAGCAACGCGGAATCCGGTGTCGCCGCGGCCGTGGTGGCGGATCAGCGGCTGGTGCGGGATATCAGTGCGTTCATTATGTCAGCGTTGGCTCCGGTCGCTCCCTGATGGCTGTCTCGGACGTCCGGGTGGTGATGGTGGAGACCACCCATCCCGGAAATATCGGGGCGGCTGCCCGGGCCATGAAAACCATGGGACTGGAACAGCTCCATCTGGTTGCGCCGCGTGAATTCCCCAGTGCCGAAGCCAGTGCCCGCGCTTCGGGAGCCGACGACGTTCTGGAGTCGGCGGTGGTCTGTGACAGCCTGGCCACGGCGCTGACCGACTGCCAGCGCGTGATCGGGGCCAGTGCCAGGATCCGATCGATTCAATGGCCGTTGCTGGATCCCCGCGCTTGCGGAACTCTGGTGCAGGAACGGGCCGCCCGGGGGGAACGGGTGGCGCTGGTCTTCGGTCGTGAACGCTCCGGCTTGAGCAACGATGAACTCGATCTGTGTCATGAACTGGTGCACATTCCCGCCAACCCGGATTATGCCTCCCTGAATGTGGCTCAGGCGGTTCAGATTCTTTGTTATGAAGTGCGCATGGCGAGGGATGCCGGGCCGCTCTTGCCGCCGTCCGAGCCGGAATACCCGCCGGCGAGCGGCGAGGAAATGGAGGGTTTTTACACGCATCTCGAAGAGACGTTGTACCGTCTGGCGTTCATCACGCCCGAGCGGCCGGGTAACATGATGCGGCGTCTGCGTCGATTGTATCAACGGGCCGGTCTGGACCGGAACGAGGTGAATATTCTGCGTGGCATGCTGGCTGCCGTGCGACAGGCGTTGGATGAGAATCCCCGCTGATTCGGGGGCATTGTCGCGCTGAATGGCTGCAACCAGTACAATGATCGGGCAAGGTTTGATGAATTCAACAATGGTCATTCCGGCCCTGGACAAATCACAATCCTGGATCCCGGCCTGACCCGGGAAGCCGGTCTCCTGGCAGATAATTTTATAGGTCAGTCTCATGTTTGAACGTTTGCGGGAAGATATCCGGTGTGTTTTCGATCGTGACCCGGCGGCACGGACCACCTTTGAAATTCTGACCACCTACCCGGGCATCCATGCGGTGATGATGCACCGTCTGGCTCATCGTTTGTGGCGCGCTGGGTTCAAATGGCAGGCCCGGGTGTTATCCAATGTGGCGCGCTGGTTTACCGGTATCGAGATTCACCCGGGTGCCACCATCGGCCGGCGCTTTTTCATCGATCATGGTATGGGCGTGGTCATTGGCGAGACGGCTGAAATCGGTGATGACTGTACCCTCTATCACGGCGTCACCCTGGGCGGCACCTCCTGGGAGAAAGGCAAGCGACACCCCACGCTGGGCAATAATGTGGTCATCGGCGCCGGGGCCAAGGTGCTGGGTCCCATCAATATCGGTGATGGAGTGCGAATCGGTTCCAATGCCGTAGTGGTCAAGGACGTGCATCAGGCGGCCACGGTGGTGGGTGTGCCGGGCCGGGTGGTGCAGCCGCGCCCCGCCGGCCCGGAGGATGCACGTCGTGCGGCGATGGCGCGGAAAATGGGCTTCGATGCTTACGGTAGTACCAAGGATATGCCGGACCCGGTGGCAACCGCCATCAACCATATGCTCGATCATATCCATGTCATGGATCAGAAACTCGAGGAAATGTGTAAGGGTTTGAAAGGCTTGGGTGCCGAAGTGGTGGATCTGAAATTGCCGGATCTGGGGCCTTGCAAAATCAGCACCGAGTCCCCGGTGACCGAGTTGGAATCCGATGAGGAAAACCCGGCGGATAATACTTGACTAAATTACTAAGGTATGGCATCTTGCCAACCATTATCGAACAACCCGCTTATATTATCACTGGGTGATGACTAAATGAAGCTGACGACGAAAGGCCGCTATGCGGTGACGGCAATGCTGGATCTGGCGCTGCACGCGGGACCGGGACCGGTCAAACTGGCCGAGATTTCTTCCCGCCAGGGGATATCTTTGTCGTATCTTGAACAATTGTTCACCCGCCTGCGCAAGCGTGGCCTGGTGAAAAGCACCCGGGGACCGGGTGGCGGTTATTCGCTGAGCCGCGATTCCGATGCCATTGCGGTATCCGATGTCATCCTGGCGGTGGACGAAAATGTCGATACCACCCGCTGCGGCGGCATGGGCAATTGCCACAACGACCAACGTTGCCTGACCCACGAGTTATGGATGGAACTGAGTCAGCAGATTCGCAGCTTTCTGGATGAAATCACCCTGGGCGAGTTGATGCGCAACGGTGGCGTGCAACAGGTTGATGAACGTCAGGATCGCGTCGCGGGACAGGAAGATGTACTGCAGGTGAAGATCCCTGTCCGCGCCTGACGTCGCTTATCTGGATTACAACGCCACCACGCCGGTCAATGAGCGGGTGCTGGAGGCCATGCTGCCCTACCTGAAAGGGCGCTTCGCCAATCCGTCGAGTGCTCATCGCCTGGGCCGGGTGGCGCGAGCCGGGCTGGATCGGGCCCGGGAGCAGGTGGCGGCGCTGGTGCAGGTCCACCCCACTGAGGTGATTTTCACCAGCGGGGGGACCGAGGCCAATAACCTGGCCCTGGCGGGTGTCCTGGCGGCCGAGCCGCGGCCCGGACGTCTGCTGGTCAGCGCCATCGAGCACCCCTCGGTGCTGGAACCGGCGCGGCGCTGGACACGGCAGGGCTGGCAACTGGATTATCTGCCGGTAGACGGGCAGGGCCGGGCAAAGCTGGATACCCTGCCGGCCGATGTCCGTCTGATCTCGCTGATGCTGGCCAACAACGAGACCGGCGTGATCCAGCCGGTGGCGGAACTGGCCGAAGCGGCACGGGCTCAGGGTTGTATCCTGCATACCGATGCGGTGCAGGCCGCGGGCAAGATACCGGTCAGCTTTGCCGCCACCGGCGCCCGCTTGATCAGCCTGTCGGCACACAAGCTGTATGGCCCGAAAGGTGTGGGTGCGCTGATTGTCGACAAGGCGCTGGATTTGCTGCCCGCCCAGCTGGGTGGCGGACAGGAACGCGGCCGGCGCTCGGGAACCGAAAATCTGCCGGGTATTGTCGGTTTCGGTATGGCGGCGGAACTGGCCCTGGCCGGGATGGAACAACAGGCGCGCACCCAGCTGGAATTGCGTCGGCGGCTGGAGCAGGGTTTGCAGGCGTTACCGGCGGTGACGGTGTTCGGGCAACAGGCGGAACGTCTGCCGAACACGGTGCAGCTGTCGGTGCCGGGCATCGATGGCGAAGCGCTGCTGCTGCAGTTGGACAAGGCGGGTTTTGCGGTATCCAGCGGTTCCGCCTGTGCCAGCGGCAAGCAAGAGCCCAGCCATGTGCTGCAGGCCATGGGTGTGGATGAAACCACGGCCCGGGGTGCGATTCGCATCAGTCTGGGCAAGGCAACGACAGCAACGGAAATCGACCGTTTGCTGACAACGCTCGGGCAGCTGTCCGCCTGGGTGGTTAAGACCAGCGGCGCTGTCGCCTGGTAAAACATGAATTTTGAACACAAGGTCAATGACTATGAGTCTTAAGCTACCTGTTTATCTGGATTACAGTGCAACCACGCCGGTCGACCCGCGGGTTGCGGAAAAAATATGTGACTGCCTGACGCTGGAAGGGCATTTCGGTAACCCGGCTTCGCGCAGTCACCCCTATGGCTGGGATGCGGAAAAGCTGGTCGAGGATGCCCGGGCCAATGTGGCGTCGCTGGTGAATGCCGATCCCAAGGAAATCGTCTGGACCTCGGGCGCGACCGAATCCGACAATCTGGCCATCAAGGGCGCGGCCCATTTCTACCGCAAGAAGGGCAAACACATCGTTACCGTCAAGACCGAGCACAAGGCGGTATTGGATACCTGTCGACAGCTCGAGCGTGAAGGCTACGAGGTGACTTATCTGGATCCGGAAGCCAATGGCCTGCTGGATCTGGATAAATTCACCACCGCTTTGCGTGATGACACCATCCTGGCCTCGGTGATGCACGTGAACAACGAAATCGGCGTGATTCAGGATATCGCCGCCCTGGGTGAGATCTGCCGGGCGCGGGATGTGATCCTGCATGTCGACGCCGCGCAGAGTGCCGGCAAGGTCGAAATCGACCTGCAGAACATGAAGGTCGACCTGATGAGTTTTTCCGCGCACAAGATCTACGGCCCCAAGGGAGCCGGAGCCCTCTATGTCCGGCGCAAACCCCGTATCCGTCTGGAAGCGCAGATGCATGGCGGCGGGCATGAGCGCGGCCTGCGTTCCGGCACGCTGGCGACCCACCAGATCGTCGGCATGGGCGAGGCGTTCCGGATTGCCCGTGAGGAAATGGCCGCCGAGAACGAACGGATCACGGCCTTGCGTGACCGGCTGCTGAATGGCCTCAAGGATATGGAGGAAGTCTATATCAACGGTGACCAGGACCAGCGGATCCCCGGCAATCTGAACATCAGTTTCAATTTTGTCGAGGGTGAAAGTCTGATCATGGCGCTCAAGGATATTGCCGTGTCTTCCGGCAGCGCCTGTACCTCGGCTTCGCTGGAGCCCAGTTATGTGTTGCGGGCGCTGGGCCGGAATGATGAGCTGGCGCACAGTTCGATCCGTTTCACTCTCGGCCGGTTCACGACCGAGGAAGAGATCGATTACACCATCAAGCTGGTTCGGGAAAAGGTGACCAAGCTTCGGGAGCTGTCGCCCCTGTGGGAGATGTACCAGGAAGGTATCGACCTAGAATCCGTCAAATGGGCGGCGCATTAACGACTTTAGGAGATAAAGATCATGGCATACAGCGACAAAGTTTTGGATCATTATGAAAATCCGCGTAATGTGGGTGCACTGGACAAGGAATCGAGCAATGTTGGTACCGGTATGGTCGGCGCGCCGGCCTGCGGCGATGTGATGAAGCTGCAGATTCGGGTCAATGACGCGGGCGTTATCGAGGATGCGAAGTTCAAGACCTATGGCTGCGGCAGTGCTATTGCCTCTTCCAGCCTGCTGACCGAATGGGTCAAAGGCAAGACTCTGGAAGAAGCCCAGCAGATCAAGAATTCCGATATTGCCGAGGAACTGGCGCTGCCGCCGGTCAAGGTGCATTGTTCGGTACTGGCCGAGGATGCCATCAAGGCGGCTATTTCGGATTTTCAGTCCAAGCAGGAAAAATAACCACTCACGCAGTTTCGAGGGTAGTGACAGTATGGCGATCACATTGACGGATGCAGCCGCCGAGCGGGTGCGGCATTTTCTGGACAACCGCGGCAAGGGCGAGGGCCTGCGGCTGGGCGTGAAGACCAGCGGTTGCTCCGGTATGGCGTACGTGCTGGAATTCTGCGATGAGGCCGGGGACGAGGACCAGGTGTTCGAGTCCAACGGCGTCAAGCTGATCATCGATCCCAAGAGTATGGTCTACCTGGACGGCACCGAAGTGGATTTCGGCAAGGAAGGTTTGAACGAGGGCTTCAAGTTCAACAATCCCAATGTCAAGGATGAGTGTGGCTGCGGCGAAAGCTTCACGGTCTGAGCCTTTTTCATGAACGACAAGCCGGATTATTTCGCGCTGTTTTCCCTGCCGGCGCAGTTCCCGATCGACCGCGAGACACTGGACCGCAATTTCCGCCGTCTGCAACAGACCGTGCATCCGGACCGGTTTGCCGGTGCCAGCGACCAGGAGCGGCGTCTGGCCATGCAACAGGCGGCTGAAATCAACGAAGCCTACCGTATCCTCAAGGACCCGCTGGCGCGGGGCCGTTATCTGCTGGAACTGCGCGGTCACCCTCTGGCCGAGGAACAGGCCACTCACCAGGATCCGGCTTTTCTCATGCAGCAGATGGAGTTGCGTGAATCTCTGGAGGCAGTCTCCTCCGCCGGTGATCCTCTGGGGGCTATGCAGGCGCTGATCAGCGAGATCGAAAACCAGTATCATACGCTGACCGAAGCGCTGGCCGCGGCACTGGCGGCCGATGACCGGGAGCAGGCGGTTGTGACTTTGCAGCGCATGCAGTTTTTCCAGAAGCTGTTGGCCGAGACCGAGGAACTGGAAGCCGATCTGGACGATTTTTAGCTTGTTATCTTGGCGTCTTTGGCGTCTTGGCGGTTATAGTTTTTAGAAGGTTAGTTTCATCATGGCCCTGTTACAGATTTCCGAACCCGGTCAGACCACGGCTCCGCACCAGCATCGGCTGGCCGCGGGTATCGACCTGGGTACCACGAATTCCCTGGTGGCAACGGTGCGCAGTGGTGAGGCCGTGAATCTGCCGGACGCGCAGGGCCGGCATCTGCTGCCCTCGGTGGTGCGCTACCGGGAGGACGGCCGTGTCGAGGTCGGGGAAACGGCGCGCGAGGCGGCGGCGCTGGATCCGCTCAATACCATTGTTTCGGTCAAGCGATTCATGGGCCGGGGTGTCGAGGACGTGAAATCACTCGGCGAACGTCTGCCGTATGAATTTGTCGACGGCTCCACCGGCATGCCGAAGATTCATACCGTGGCCGGGGATGTCAGTCCGGTCGAGGTGTCGGCCGAGATTCTGAAAGTCCTGCGTGACCGGGCGGAAGCCGCGCTGGGCGGCGAGTTGACCGGGGTGGTGATTACCGTGCCGGCCTATTTCGACGATGCCCAGCGCCAGGCCACCAAGGATGCCGCGCGCCTGGCCGGCCTGCATGTGCTGCGCCTGTTGAATGAGCCGACCGCGGCGGCCGTGGCCTATGGGCTGGATCAGGGCTCGGAAGGTGTGGTGGTGGTCTATGACCTGGGTGGCGGTACTTTCGATGTTTCCGTGCTGCGGCTCAACCAGGGTGTGTTCGAGGTACTGGCCACGGCCGGTGATACCGCGCTGGGCGGGGATGACATGGACCGGGCCATTGCTGCCTGGATCATGCAGCAGGCCGGCATCGGCGATGATGCCGATCACAAGCAATTGCGGCGCCTGCTGCGTGATGCGCGCGAGGCCAAGGAAACCCTGACCACCCTCGACACGGCTCAGCTTAAAGTGGAGCTGATGGACGGTTCGCACTGGGAAGGCAGTCTGAGCCGGGAAACGTTTCATGAGCTGGTCGATCCGATTATCAGCCAAACCCTCGGACCCAGCCGGCGCGCCCTGCGTGATGCCGGCATCAAGGCCGATGCGGTGGCGGAAGTCGTGATGGTGGGCGGTTCCACCCGGGTGCCGCGGGTGCGGGAGCGGGTGGCGGAGGCCTTCGGCCGGCAACCGCTCACCGATATCGATCCGGACCGGGTGGTGGCGGTGGGAGCCGCCATTCAGGCGGATATTCTGGCCGGTAACAAGCCGGACGATGAGTTGCTGTTGCTGGATGTGATACCGCTGTCGCTGGGTATCGAGACCATGGGCGGACTGGTGGAGAAAATCATTCCCCGCAATACCACCCTTCCGGTGGCGCGCGCCCAGGAGTTCACCACCTATAAAGACGGCCAGACGGCCATGGCGCTGCATGTCTGCCAGGGTGAGCGGGAACTGGTCAGCGACGGCCGTTCGCTGGCGCGCTTCGAATTGCGCGGCATCCCGCCGATGGTGGCCGGGGCGGCGCGCATCCGGGTTACCTTCCAGGTGGATGCCGACGGGCTGCTGAATGTGGTGGCGCAGTAACAGAGCAGCGGCGTGCAGGCGCAGATCGAAGTCAAGCCTTCTTATGGCCTGACCGACAGCGAAATTGAAACGATGCTGAAATCCTCCCTGGAACATGCCGAGGACGACATGGCAGCGCGGCGGCTGCGCGAGCAGCAGGTGGAGGCGGACCGCACCCTCGAGGCCCTGCAGGTGGCGTTGGCCGCCGACGGGCAGCGCTATCTGGACGACACAGAACGCACGGCCATCGAAGCGGCGGCGGCAGAACTGGCGCAGGCGCGTCAGGGAACGGATGCCAAACGCATCAAGCAGGCCATCCAGGCGCTGGAAAAGACCAGCGAGGCGTTTGTGGCACGGCGTATGGATTCCAGTATCCGCCAGGCCATGGCCGGCCACCAGGTTGACGAATTTGAATAAAGGAACACCATCATGACGCAAATTATCGTTCTGCCCCATGAAGAGCTGTGTCCGGAAGGCGCAGTGCTCGAGGCCGAACCCGGCACCACCCTGTGTGATGCCATGCTGGCCAATGATATCGAGATCGAACACGCTTGTGAGAAATCCTGTGCCTGCACCACCTGCCACGTCTATGTCCGGGAAGGCGCGTATTCCCTGAACGAGGCCGAGGAAGACGAGGAAGATCTGCTGGACAAGGCCTGGGGTCTGGAGCCGGACTCGCGTCTGAGTTGTCAGGCGCTGGTCGGCGAAACCACCTGGTGGTCGAGATTCCCAAATACACGATCAACATGGTGTCGGAAAACCACTGAAGCGAGGAACCCCCGATGAGCCTGAACTGGACGGATATCCTGGATATCGCCATTGCCCTGGATGAGAAATTTCCCGATATCGACCCGAAAACGGTGAATTTTGTCGACCTCCGTAACTGGGTGCTGGCGCTGGATACGTTCGATGATGATCCGGAGCACAGTGGGGAACGGATCCTGGAAGCCATTCAGGCGGCGTGGATCGAGGAGCGGGAATAGCCTTAGCAACCTGGAGCGGCATCCCGGTTTCCCATAAACCCGCGAATCGTCGCGGGTTTATGGTATCTTAGGCAGGATTGGGCGCCGCCGCTGTGGGCTGGAAAAGTGCGTTTGATCGAGCAGAGGTTTCTCAATGAGTCAGCAAGCTGTCAATTTGTTGGATTTCGATCCCCGGGGCATGGCCGGTTTTTTTGCCGGGCAGGGGGAGAAGCCGTTTCGTGCCCGGCAGTTGCTGAAATGGATCTACCAGCTCGACGTGGACGATTTTGCCGCCATGACCAACCTCAGCAAGGCATTGCGGGAAACCCTGGCGAAGCAGGCCGAAATCCGCTTGCCCGAGGTGGCGCTGGATCAGCTGTCCGATGACGGCTCGCGCAAATTTCTGTTCCGGCTGGCCGACGGCAACTGCATCGAAACCGTCTTCATTCCCGAATCGTACCGCGGCACGCTGTGCGTTTCGTCGCAGGTGGGTTGTGCGTTGAATTGCAGCTTTTGCTCGACCGCAACCCAGGGATTCAACCGCAATCTCAGTATCGGCGAGATCATCGGCCAGGTATTGCTGGCCAAACGGCTGCTGCTGGCGGATGGCGCCGCCGAACGGCCGGTGACCAATGTGGTCATGATGGGCATGGGCGAGCCGCTGCTGAATTACGATGCCGTCCTGGGCGCCATGCATCTGATGCTGGATGATCTGGCTTTCGGCCTGTCGCGCCGCCGGGTTACCCTCAGCACTTCCGGGGTGGTGCCGGAGATCTACCGTTTGCGGGATGAACTGCCGGTCAGTCTGGCCGTGTCCCTGCATGCCGCCAACGACGCGCTGCGAGACGAACTGGTGCCGATCAATCGCAAATACCCTATCCGGGAACTGTTGGATGCCTGTCGCTTCTATGTCGAGGGCGAGGCCAAGCGGCGGCGGGTGACTTTCGAGTATGTCATGTTGGACGGTATCAATGACAGCGACGCCGATGCCCGGGCGTTGTTGAAACTGTTGCGGCGCGTGCCATCCAAAATCAACCTGATTCCGTTTAACCCTTTTCCGCATACCCGCTACGCCTGCAGTCCGCAACCGCGGATCGATCGCTTCCGCGACATCCTGCACCGCGGCGGCATCGTCACTGTCACGCGCAAGACCCGGGGTGACGATATCGACGCCGCCTGTGGTCAGCTGGCCGGGGATTTCCACGACCGGACCCGGCGCCGGGATCTGCGGCTGAAGGCCGTAAACCAAGAGAGTCTCCGATGAAGGCCCGATGGTTACTCGCGGTACTGGTGCTGGCAGTCAGTGCCTGTGGCGGCACTGCCACCCGCCCGGGAGAAGATAAAGCTAAGGCGGCCAGCATCAATGTGGAGCTGGGCATCGCTTACATGCGGCATGGCAACAAGCAGGCAGCCATGGAAAAGCTGCAGAAAGCGCTGCAGGAAGATCCGACGCTGGTCAAGGGGCACACCGCGATTGCCGTATTGTATGAACAGTTGCAGGAGTTTGAGATGGCGGAGCAACATTTCCGCCGGGCTTTGCAGCTGGCCCCAAAGGATTCGTCCGCCAATAACAACTACGGCGGGTTTCTCTGCCGCCGCGGCCACTATGCCGAGGCGGTCAAACATTTCGATCTGGCGGCGGCCAATCCACTCTATGATCAGCCGGAGCTGGCCTTGACCAACGCCGGCTTGTGTCTGCTGCGGGAAGAAAAACTGGATCAGGCCGAGCGGTATTTCCGTGAGGCCCTGAAAAAAAATCCATTCTACCCACAGGCGCTGCTGAATATGGCCCGGGTCAGCTTGCAACAGCAGCAATACCTGTCGGCCCGCGCTTATCTGCAGCGTTTTCAGGAAGTGGCCCGGCATACGCCGGAAAGCCTGGCGGTCGGGATCGAGGCCGAGACCGCACTGGGCGACAGGGACGCGGTGGCCAGCTACCGCTTGTTGCTGAAAAACAATTTTCCCACTTCACCTCAGGCCGAGCGCTTGATCGGGCAACCGGCCGATGGAAACTGACACTCCACCATCGGAGCCGCGGCAAACGGAACCCGGCGCGGGGTCTTTGTTGCGGCAGGCCAGGGAAGAGAAAGGACTGGATATCACGGCAATCGCCGCTGAGTTGCATCTGGATCTGAGTACGGTTGAGGCACTGGAGGCGGATGCCGCGGAACGTTTGCCGGCACCGATATTCGTGCGTGGCTATATTCGCAGCTATGCGCGTCGTGTTGGCCTGGACGAGCATCGGGTGCTGGCAGCCTATCGCCAGCCGGCGATTGAGGAAGAGCCGGTTCCGGTCCGGCGACGACGCGGTCCGGCGACCGCTCTTCCGCTTGCTTCTTTGCTACACCTGCTGGGTGGCCTGTTGAAAAAACTGGTTCTCCTGGCATTACTCATGGGCGTGGTCTGGTTGGTGTTTTTAGCCTACGAATACTGGCAGAAGCAGACCGAGGAACCCGCGGCGCTCACGCCACAGACGCTGTCCCTGCCACCGGCAGGAGAGCCGCTGAATGGGGATCGGGACAATATGATGGAAACGCCGCCGGCCCTTCCGCAACCGGAGCCGGAAACCCAGCCGCCGGCTGTAAGCCCGGTACCGGAAGTTCAGTCAGCCGTCACAGCGGAGCCGCCGGCGGCCACCCCGGCGACGATGGAGCTGGGACTGACCTTCGCGGCCGACAGCTGGATGGATGTGCGCGATGCCTCAGGTAAGAAGCTGCTGTTCGGCCTGGTGAAGCAGGGTGCCAGCCGGACCCTTGATGCTAGACCGCCGGTCAAGCTGGTGATCGGTAACGCGGCTGCGGTCAGCCTGACCGTGAACGGCCACCCCTATGATTTATCCGCGTATAATCGCAATAATGTCGCGCGTCTGACCCTCACCGAATAGGATGTAAGGCGGCTTCGGCACAGCGACAGGTCGCAACTTTTATTATCGGACTTATGGCAAAAGCAAATCACATTCAGGCCATTCGCGGGATGAATGATATTCTTCCCGGGGACACCCCGGCATGGCAGGCTCTGGAATCCGCCCTGCGAACCCTGATGCAGACTTATAGTTATCAGGAGATTCGCACGCCGCTCCTGGAAAAGACCGAACTGTTCAAGCGTTCGATCGGCGAGGTCACCGATATTGTCGAAAAAGAGATGTACACCTTTACCGACCGTAACGGCGACAGTCTCACTCTGCGCCCGGAAGGTACGGCCAGCTGCGTACGGGCCTGTATCGAGCATGGGCTGCTGCACAATCAGCAGCAAAAATTGTGGTACATGGGCCCCATGTTTCGCCATAAACGCCCGCAGAAAGGCCGCTACCGGCAGTTTCACCAGGTCGGCGTCGAAGTGTTCGGGATACCCGGGCCGGATATCGACGCCGAACTGATTCTGATGAGTGCCCGTTTGTGGCGGAACATCGGTCTGCAAGATGTGCGTCTGGAACTGAATTCTCTGGGGAGTCCGGAATCGCGCCGCGCCTATCGGGATATTCTGGTCGATTATCTGAACGCCCATGCCGGGCAATTGGATGAAGACAGCCGGCGGCGTCTGGGCAGTAACCCGCTGCGGATTCTGGACAGCAAAAACCCGGACATGCAACCGTTGATCGAAGCGGCACCGACACTCTACGAGCATCTGGACGGTGCCTCCCGGGAGCATTTTGAACAATTGTGCGCGCTGCTGGATGCCGCGGGGATCGCCTACCGCATCAACACCCGGCTGGTGCGCGGACTGGATTATTACACCCGCACGGTTTTCGAATGGGTGACCGACCGCCTGGGCGCGCAGGGAACGGTCTGTGCCGGTGGCCGGTTCGACGGCCTGGTAGACTATCTGGGTGGCAAAGCCACGCCGGCGGTCGGTTTCGCTATGGGTTTGGAGCGCTTGATCGCCTTGCTGCAACAACAACAGCAACAGCCTACGGTACAGGCGCCGCATGCTTACCTGGTACTGGTGGGAGAGGCCGCCCAGGCCGCGGGTCTGCCGTTGGCCGAACAATGGCGTGGTGATCTCCCCGGCTTGCGGCTGCTGGTGAATTGTGGCGGCGGCAGCTTCAAAAGTCAGTTCAAGCGCGCCGACAAGAGCGCAGCGCAGGTGGCGCTGGTGATCGGTGATGCGGAACTAGAGCAGGAAGTGGTGGGAATCAAACCGCTGCGTGGCGATCAGGAGCAGCAACAGCTGCCGCGGCAGCAGGTGGGCGATTATCTGGCGGCATTGGTGAATGCGTCATAGCTTGAAAACGGGAGAGAGCGGTGGAATACAAAACAGATGAAGAACAGTCAGAAGCGTTGAAAAAATGGCTGCGCGACAATGGTACATCGTTGCTGACCGGTCTGTTGTTCGGTGGTGCGCTTTTGTTTGCCGGCAAGGCCTGGCTGGCGTACCAGGACCGGTCCAAGGAGCAGGCATCCAATCTTTTCACCCAGCTGACCTCAGCCGCGCAGATCGGTGAGGAACAAATGGCCTCGACCTATTATGAGAACCTGCTAAAAGACAGCAGTGATTCGGTCTACGCGACATTAGAGGCTTTGCAGATGGCCAAGCTGTTTGCTGATAAAAACGAACTGGACGCCGCCCAGGCGCAACTGGAATGGGCGCTGTACCATGCCGACGACGATCCCGCACTCGCCGATCTGGTCCGTATGCGCCTGGCACGGGTGGCCATGGCGCAGCAGGATTTCAGCGGCGCCAAATCGATCTTGGCGGCGGTGACGGTGAACGAGGCGAACAAATCCATGTATGCCGAGCTGCAAGGCGACCTGGCTATGGCCGAGCAGGACTATGCCGCAGCCCGGACGGCGTACGAGGAAGCGTTGGCCAGCTTGCCGGAAGGCGCCCGGGAGCGCGCCTATCTGGAAGCCAAACGTGATGATGCAACCCGTGTCGTGAGTGGATCGGCATCATGAGAAAGCTGCTGATCGTCGGTCTGCTCAGCGTGTTGCTGCCGGGATGCGCCTGGCTCAAGGGCGGCGAGGACAATTCTGTGCCGCCCGCCGAATTACAGCCGCTGGTGTCGCAGGTGAACATCAGCCGACTGTGGGAGCGACGCGTCGGGAATGGCAGCAAAGAGCAGTTCGTTCGCCTGACACCGGCGGTCGACGACGGACGGATCTTCGTCGCGGACCGCGACGGACAGGTCTCGGCACTGGATGCCGAAACCGGCAAACCACTCTGGTCGGTTGACCTGAAACGGCCGGTCTCCAGCGGTGTCGGGGTCGGTGAGGGCCTGGTGCTGGTGGGGACTACCGAGGCCGAAGTGATCGCGCTCAACTGGAGCGACGGCGCCGAGATATGGCGCAGCGTTGTCAGCAGCGAAGTTCTGGGCGCACCCGCTGCCGCGGAGGGGACGGTGGTGGTGCAGTCGGTCGATGGCAATGTCGCCGGACTCGATGTAGCCAGTGGATAGCGCCGCTGGATACTCGACCGTACTGTACCGACGCTTTCTTTGCGCGGCACCAGTTCACCCTTGCTGGTGCGCGGCGGTGCCATTACCGGATTTGCCAGCGGCAAGCTGATTGCCATCGAACTCAAGCGCGGGCTGCCGGTGTGGGAGGCCACCATAGCGGTGCCCCGGGGCCGTTCCGAGCTGGATCGCATGGTGGATATCGATTCGTCGCCCAGCATCTGGGGTGATCAGCTTTATACTGTGACTTATCAGGGTAATGTGGCGGCTGTTGATGGTGCCAACGGACAGATCGCCTGGAGCCGCGGCATGTCGTCGCCGGTCGGGTTGGACGTCGATTTTCGTCAGGTCTATGTCACTGATGAAGACAGTAATCTGTGGGCGCTGGATCGTCGCAGTGGTGCCTCAATGTGGAAACAGACCGGCCTGCATAACCGGGCGCTGACCCGTCCGGCGGCGTTGAGCAACTATGTGGCGGCAGCTGATTTTGAAGGTTGGCTGCATGTGTTTTCGCGCATCGACGGTGAGGAGCTGGGTCGAGTTAGGATTGACAGTTCCGGGGTGCTGGCGTCCCCAGTGGTTGCCGACGACACCCTGTATGTTTATACCAACGGCGGTACGCTGGCTGCCTATCGCGTGACGCAGTAAGCCGCTTCCCGGCCGGTGGTGAGGTTTATCGATTGATGTTACCCGTCATTGCTCTGGTCGGTCGTCCCAATGTTGGCAAGTCCACGCTGTTCAACCGACTGACCCGCAGCCGTGAAGCTCTGGTAGCCGATTACCCGGGATTGACCCGGGACCGTAAATACGGGGAAGGCCGGATCGGCAGTCAGCCTTATTTAGTGGTCGATACCGGCGGCCTGTCGGGGGAAGCGGCCGGAATCGATGCGCGTATGGCGCAGCAGGCCTGGCAGGCGGTGGAAGAAGCCGATGTGGTGTTGTTTCTGGTCGATGGGCGCGCAGGGCTGAGCGCGGCGGATCAGGTCATCGCCGAGCGCCTGCGACGAGCCGGCAAACCCCTGTTGCTGGTGGTCAACAAGACCGACGGAACGCATCGCGAAGCGGTGGTGGCCGAGTTCTTCGATCTGGGCCTGGGGGAACCCCTGCCCATCGCCGCCACTCATGGCAGTGGCGTGCGGGTGATGATCGAACACGCGCTGTCATTGTGTCCGACACCGGAACAGACGGTGGAGGAAGCGGCGCATCCGGGGATTCGGGTGGCCATGATCGGTCGGCCCAATGTGGGCAAGTCGACCCTGGTCAACCGGATGCTGGGCGAAGAGCGGGTGGTGGCTTTCGATCAGCCGGGTACCACCAGGGACAGTATCTTCATTCCCTTTCAACGCGATGGCCAGGCTTATACCCTGATCGACACCGCGGGTGTAAGACGTCGTGGGCGGATCAACGAGGCGGTCGAGAAATTCAGTGTCATCAAGGCGCTGCAGGCCATGGAGGCCGCGCATGTGACACTGCTGTTGGTCGATGCCCGGGAAGGGGTCACCGATCAGGATGCCACTCTGGCGGGCCTGGCGACTGAAGCGGGCCGTGCCCTTATCCTGGTGGTCAACAAGTGGGATGGCCTGAGCGCCGATGCCCGTGACCAGGTCAGATCCGATCTGCAGCGGAAACTGCCATTTCTCGGTTTTGCCGAGTTGTTTTTCATCTCCGCTCTCCATGGTACCGGCGTCGGGGATCTCTATGCCGCAATACAGCGTTGTTACCGGGCGGCTACCAGCCAGTTTTCAACCTCCCAGCTTACCGCACTGCTCGAGGAGGCGGTGTTTTCCCATCAGCCGCCACTGGTGCGGGGGCGACGCATCAAACTGCGCTATGCCCATCAGGGTGGGCAAAACCCGCCGGTGATCGTCATTCACGGCAACCAGACCGAACGGGTGCCGGATGCCTATCGGCGGTATCTGATGAACTTCTTCCGCGATCGTCTCAAACTGGTCGGGACGCCGGTGCGCATCGAGTTTCGCACCGGCGACAATCCCTACAAGGATAAACGCAATACTCTGACGCCGCGCCAGATTCACAAGCGAAAACGGCTGATGAAGAAAGTCAAGACCGCCAGGGCGGACAAGAAAAAGAAAAAACGTTGAAGCGGCTCCTGCTATAGTTGTCTTATGAAGGGACAGTCCCGTATCCGTTTCGCGATGCCCGCCAGCGAAGCCGTGGCGACAATCTGTCGCCGAATAACGGCAAAAATGGAACAGGCTTGCAACCGGTTACATCAGCATAGCGATGAAGAAGCCTTGCATGATCTGCGCGTGGCGATGCGGCAGATGCGCAGTACGTTCCGCGCCTATCCCGGGGAGCTTCCCCACGATAAAACAATCATTAAACGGCTGAAACAGTTGGCGGGTCTCACCAATCCGGCCCGGGATGCCGAAGTCCGGGTAGTGTGGTTGCAAGAGGCCGTTGCAGAGCTGCCGGCCTATGCTCAGCGGGTGATGCCGGATGTTATCGCCTATGCCGAACGGCAGGTCAGAGAGGCTTATCAGACGGTCGATGAACAGGTCGCCGGTGAAATCAATGCCTGGACCAGAATGATGAAAAAAGAACTGAAAGCCATGTCGACAAGCAAGGATGCACAGTGCTTTGGTGAATTGTTCGCCGAGCGGCTCGGCGCAGTCACCGAGCGACTGGATCGGCAGTTGCACGCCCTGGAAGGTGAAGCGGATTTTCATGCGGTACATGAAACCCGGATTACCGGCAAGTAGGTGCGCTATCTGCTCGACCCGCTGCAGGGAGAAATCCCGGGCATCAAACCTCTGATCAAGGAACTGAAAAAGCTCCAGGATCTGCTGGGAGCGTTTCACGATGCCCAGGTGCGTCTGGACTGGCTGGCGGAAACCGTCGACACCCTGGGCGGTCGCTATGCCCAGGCGCGCTTTGGTCATCTTATTGAGACCGGTGGCCGATCGGCACGCATCGACGCCGGTGATCCGGTGCCGGCCCTGCTGGCGTTGACCCGCATCACCCTGCGCCAGCAAAAACATCTGTTTCAACAGGTACTCCATGAACAACGTCAAGGCCGTTACCGCGATCTGATCGCCCGGCTGCGGGTGCAATGTGTACGCAGTCGCGGACGGACTGTCACATAAGTTTCATTTTCGGGCCGTTTCTTTCCACTAAAATAATCATCCCGGCCGTCTAGCATACGGCTGCTCATTATTATTTGGTTAATCAGGCGGGTGTTGTTGATGCGTTTTAAAATCTTGTTAGTGCCACTGTTGTTGGTGTTGTCGGCCTGTTCCCAGACGCATCCGGGCTATACGCCGGATCAGGCGCAGCTGCTGGACAAGTCACGGGATATCCTCAACCGGGTGGTTTTCACCGGTCAGCTCGACAAACTCTATGAAGAATCCAGCCAGACTTTCAAGGACAGTGTGAATCTGCCGATCCTCGCGCAAAAACTCGGCGAATTGTTTCGCGGGCTGCCACAGACCGAGGTGAGTCTGCTGGGTTACGAAGAGGATAAAGCCGAGCATTTACTGCGCGTCTATGCCCATTCCGACTCACAGGTCAAACCGCTCAACTATCGCCTCGTCTACAGCATCGACCAAGACGGTGGCCTGCAGCTGACCAAGCTGAGTGTGCAGGCGAACGAGTTTGACAAGTCTACCGCGTACCGGCCGTTTGCCGAGGTGGTTAAATTCACTTATCCGGAAGAGACATCCGGCCAAAGTTGAACTTGAATCAGGAGACTGGATATGAACTATTTTATTTCACTGCTTATTGTCTTTTTTTCCACTGTCGCAAGCGCAGCCGACTATGCCCGGATCAGTAAGGATCAATGGCAATCCATCAAAGAAGCCGTGACCGAAGGGCGCTATGTCATCGATCCGCAACTGGACAATATCCGTGTGGAAGTGCGGGATGGCGCGGACCTGGCCGTGTATTTCTTCACCAAGGAATTCAATCAGGCTCATCCTGGCATCATCCGCCTGAGTCTGGTCAGGAACGATAAGAAAATAGGAGTAAAACAAGAAGGCTGGTATGCCGGCGATGAAAACAAATTCAAGCACTGGTTCCAGGAGATTGTCAAGTTGCCAGCGGATCAGTTGCAGCGCAAGGACCAGCTGGTGATCAACCTGGATAAACTGAAACAACAGACTAACAAAACCGGCTGGCCCGAAGCCAAAGAACAAGGCTGATTGGACGACCCGCTATTTCACGGAATTTTTACACATTCTGCGTCAGTCAGACCGCCGGTAATCGATAAATCGAATTAATTGGAATAATACTTCGCCACTTCCTCTCTCCTTCACAGGTCACGTATGTTGTAGAACGTAACCTGTGTAACTTAAGTCACATAACTCATAACATTAATCAAAGAGGAGTCTGTCAATGGCTAGTCTTAGAGGAATGTTGCGCCCGGTTTTGGGTGTAACAAGTATGGCGGTGTTGGCCGCCACGGTCAGCATGCCGGCCTTAGCTGAGAAGGGGGATCTGACCCTGATTCATCTGTCGGATCTGCACGGCAATATCGCCCCCCATGTCGGAGTTTTCCATAATCCTGATGGTTCCAAACGCTATGCCACCCATGCCGGTGGTGTGGCCAAGATCCAGACGCTGATCAATGAAATTCGCGCCGATTCGCCGAACAGCTTGTTACTGGCCGTCGGCGATTCAACTCACGGCACCGCCGAGGTACTGTTCACCGTGGGTGATGCGATCATGCCGGCCATGAATGCCATGGGTATCGATGCCTACACGCCTGGCAACTGGGAATTCGGTTATGGCCCCGCCGTGTTCCGTGGGCGTTTCACCGCGGCGGATCCACTGGCGCTGCCGGCCAATATCCGCATCATGTCCGACGCCTATGATGGAGACGGAGTGACCAAGGCGACTTTTCCATCCCTGGCGGCCAACCTGTATAACGCGCACAGTGATCCGATCCCGAGCGGCGGCCAGGGACTGCCAGTGCTGCCGGCTTACCAGATGTTCGACAAGGACGGTATCACGGTCGGTGTCATCGGCATCACCGCGGCGATCGTTCCCCAACAACCCGATGTGTTCAATATCGGTTTCGAATTCACCCAGGGTGTAGAGGAACTGCCTGGTTTGATCGATGCGGTCAAAGCGGAGGGTGCGGACCTGATCGTCGTGCAAAGTGAGCTGGGCCTGTCGCAGAACATTGAGATTGCCCGCGAGTTCGAGGACATCGATGTGGTACTTTCGGCCCACACTCACGAGGTCACGTTGGGCGCGTTACTGGTCAATGAAGAGGAAGTGGTCGCCACCACGCCGGGTGCGGCGCTGAGCGGTCATGAGCAGAGCATGCTGGCCGATGGTGCAGCTGTGGTGGTGGAGTAGACCGAGGATCTGTATCTTGGCCGTCTCGATCTGAAAGTCAGTGGTGACAAGCTTTCGGATTTCACCTGGACGGCGATCCCGGTTGATGACGACGTAGCCGAAGATTCGGACATGAAAGCGATTGCCGATGCCGCGGAAGCGCCGTTCATCGATGGTCCCGATTTCGTGCGGCATACCTTCATGCCCGGCGGGTATTGTCCCGGCGGAGACTGTGGCGATATCACCCAGCGTGGCCTGCAACTGACCGAGGGTCTGGACACGGTGGTCGGCCAGACCGAGGTGTTACTGCATCGTGACAATGTGCTGGAAGATGTGGTCAATAACTTCATCGCCGATGCCATCCGTTCAGTGACCGACCCGATCGTGGCGGCACAGACCGACTGGGACGGCGTTGATATCTCCATGACCAACGGCTTCCGATTCGGTAACCCGGTGCTGTCGCCGAACGAAGGTGGCAGTGGCGATATCACCCTGCGGGATTTGTACACCCTGTTCCCGATTTCGCCGGCGGTCGCGGTGGCCGAATTCTCCGGTCAGTCCATCGAGCGCAGT
>Ga0114931_10001054_pt1 | contig 34910 bp, 41 predicted proteins | sample 2SBtaG_FD_89579 | JGI IMG/M metagenome (GOLD analysis project Ga0114931, IMG submission 89579) | Deep subsurface microbial communities from Kolumbo volcano to uncover new lineages of life (NeLLi) - 2SBTROV14_V59a metaG | ecosystem: Environmental > Aquatic > Marine > Volcanic | place: Kolumbo... | reverse complement strand
GAAAACACAACAATGATCATGTGCCGTCATTGCGAGCGTAGCGAAGCAATCCAGTATTTATCAATATTCTCTGGATCGCTTCGTCGCTTCGCTTCTCGCGATGACAAAGTTTTCTACAGAGCATGTCAGGAACCTTTTTTCAAGTCTTTGCTTGTAAGTTTGTTAATTTAAACTATATCAAACTTTTATTTAAAACAAAAATCCAGAGATCAATCCCTGGATTTTTGTTTATAGGAAAAAGGTTCCTGACACCTTTTCCACTTTTCTCCTAATTTAAACTATATCAAACTTTTCTTCAAAACCAAAACCTCAAACTTTAAGTTTGAGGTTTTGGTTTGTTTGTAGCCCACCTCGTGCTAGAACCCAAGTAGGGTAGGCTGATAAAAGCTTTTTTAAGCTATTTTATTATAACATTTCGACGCACCTAGAGCACTCCAATTTTAGAAAGAAAGTGACACAGGATTAGGTATAGAAAGTTAGATTCGGGTGTAACTTGGAGTGGAGTGATATATGATAATTTTGCTTATTTGCTATATTTTTTATATAATTATCTTATAATTTCGTTTAACTTTAAAAATAATCATAAATGGAACAATTTCCAGATGAATTAAATAACACAGAAGAAGTATTACCAGAAGAAAATCATGTAGATTCTTTTGAAGAACCTGTTAATACAGAAACTTCAGAAGTGGAAGAATCAGAAGGTAATTTTGAGGCATGGAATCAAGACATAGCAGTTGAAGAAGAATCGGGGATATTAAGAAGGCTTGGTGAAAAAGGCAAAGCCTTTGCCAGTGCTATGATACTTGTTTCTGCTTTTAATGTCATGAAAGCGGGGACTGCTCAGGCGGCAGAAGCACAATACTATGATCCAAACTATAGGGCGGAGATGACACTTGATGATGTGCCTGTTAAACAACAGCTTGAGAAAAACAGAGAAGAATTTTTTGATTCTATACCAAAAAATTTAGAGAATATGCATGTTATAAATCAAGTTAGTTTTGATGGTGATTTTAACTGGGATACAATAATACAAGATCAAAGTGTAGGAACAAATTATGATAGTTTTGTTTCTAAGTCTGGAGGTGATATATATATTGCGAATCACTCGTTTGAATTTGATAGCAATGATAATGGCAAAGAGCACAGAACAATAGAAGATTTTACTATCATAGGGCAAGCAGATCAAAATGTTGAGCCTTCAGGAGAGTCTTTTACTGAAGAGGGCGTTGGTGATACTGTGGAAGGGGCAGTCTTTAATGCCTTGGAAGCATCTTCCATGTATATAGGCACCTACGTTTATGATGAAAGTGAAAGTGCTAGTAGTTTTATTGAAAAAGCAAGTGAAGTTCAAAGTCCGGATTATATACAAATGGAAAAAAAGATATTTTCAACAGGAAACTATATAGATTCTTATCATGTTGTTAATGTTGAAGAGCGGGAAGAAGGAGGGAAAGACGGACTTGCAAGATATGTTGTAACAATTGAGGTTCAGCCAGGAGCGTTGGCTGATCAGGAGCAATCACAAGAATGAAGATCAAATTTATAGATGAAATGATAAATAGAATGGTGGAGCGCTCTGGGTTGAGCGAAGAAGGGAAATTGTGCATGCGGGGAATAATTGACGGATTAAATCAAATAGATAAACTTGGTATTTATAGGGCGTTGAGCGCTTTTCCCGGTTATTTAGAAAAGCTATATTCTTTTATAGAGCTTTTAAAAAAATCAGGAATTTCAAACGAAAAAGCAGTGAAAGATGAGATTTTAAAGTCACTATATGAAATAGACATAAAGCATGGAAACTAATATAAGCACAAAAAAACAAAAAGATATTTTAAAGGACGCCATAAACACCGGTATAAAAGAGTTTTTAGATAAAAATAAAAATAGTTCTTCACATGCTGAGCTTTTTTTTGGCATATTAAGAAAAACATCCGAGCAAATAGTTTATGTTGTAAATAATAATTATAAAAAGCTCGCTAGTCTTTTAGAAGGTCTTGATTCTGATAAAAAAGATATCCTTATAGATTTTTTTGAATATCTAAACAATGATCAGCTTGGTGTAATGTTTGAGGAAGCAGAAAAAGATAGCAGATTTTTGGATTTCCTATCGCAAAATATTAAAGCTAAGCGAGAGATACTATCTACAAAAGATAAAGCTAGGTGGAAAGATATAATTTCCGAAGAGGAAAATTTTTTAGGGAAATAGAAATATGTTAAAGGCCATTCTGAGTTTTCTCAGAATGGCCTTTTGCTATGGTTAGGATGGTCTCCGATTCTTTAGAAAGTCGGTCAACATACTTAACCAAATATTTCTAGGTATAGTGTTTCGAATGATCGCTATGGAAGCGCGATCACCGTATTCCTGAAAAACTTCCCTAGCGACTCTTTTGAATTCTTCAAAGGAGTCCTTGAGTTTTGCTGAATCTTTTTCGTTCATACCATCTATAGCTCTTAAAAAGAGCTTCTCGTTGGTATGTATAAGTGTCTGCAATAGGACCTCTTGCTCTTCCTGTCTATACATAAAACCTCCTTTTATTGGTGTTGATGAAAAAGGTGTCAGGAACCTTTTTCTATATGATGAATTTTCTTAAAACAAAAACCCTAGAATTAATTCTAGGGTTTTTGTCATAGTGACCCCACAAGAGCGGGAACACTATGCACGAATTGGTAGCCCACCTCGTGCTAGAACCGTAGCGTGGTAGGTGGATATTAGCTTTTTTTAAGTAATTTTATTATATCATTTCGACGCACTTCGTGCACTTAAATTTTATCGAAAAAGTTACAAAAGTGACACAGGATAAAGTCAAAAAATTACAGTTGAATGTAGCTTTTTTAAAAATTAGTTTGACCATGTACGTACTTTCTGTTATATTAAATCTTAGTTTTTTACGGTGTTTCTTTGAAAATTTAAAACTTGGAGGTGCTAAAATGCAAGAGAAAACCTTACAAACTTACCTTAATAGGATTGTGTTGTTTCTCAGAGATAAATATGAAATTGATGTACAGCTTGTAGATACTCCCTTAAATATTGCAAGGCAGGTTGCTCAATGGAGCAATAGCCGTCTTGTTATTGATGTAAGAGAGCGGGGAACCATGGGCACGCTATTTATAACATGTCATGTTTTCGGTCATCTGGTTCAATATACTACTACTAAAAAATACAGTGATATACTAGCTGTTGTAAATAGTCGCCCTTTACCGCTTGATCTGGATGAGGAATTTAAGAAACGTTACTTTATATATGAAAAAGAGGCGTTTCAGATTGGCAAAGGTTTGATGGAAAAAGTATTTGAGGTAGATAAGGAACTTGATAGGCTTTATCAGATATTTATGTATGCTGATTATGAGCATTTTTGGGAATATCTTACTACTGGTCATGGTTCGTCTCGTGATGAATTCAAGCATCGCTTTGAAGGTATGAAGCGTAGTTTGAATAAAGAACTTAAAGAATCTTTACAGAGCATTGATTCGCCTGAGTCATTATTGCTTAGCGGTCCAATAGAGATCATTGTTGTATAAATAGGAGTTATGATATGAAGCCAGGTGAAATTGAAATTAAATGGGAGATGTTATCTCAAAGTGCTTTTGATAAATTATCATCAAAAGTAAATCGTGATAACCTCGAGTTGTTCGGGGTTAAATTTCCAACTCAATCTTTACAGATTAACGTAAGTTATGATAACCAAGGATTTAAGCAGTTACTTGAAGAAAAGTTTGGTTTAACCGCTCCATACAAGGATGCTCCTCTGCTTACATTTATCAGATACGATAAATCATTTGGAGTTGATCTTCCTTTTAAGCATTACGGATATGTTTCTCCTGATGGAAGAAATGCAATCGTGTTTGCCGGTTCGTTTGGTATGTTTAAGTCTACAATCAGCGGCTTTGCAAGCTACTCTATGGATGCATTTGGTTTTGTGCCAGCGCATGCAAGTGCTTTAGAAGTCAATGGTAAAGGTATTTTGTTTATTGGTGGTTCGGGAGCCGGTAAAACAACAATGCTACTGAATGTAATTGAACCACTTCGTGTCAGAGGTGTATCATTTAGTGTTTTGACGGATGATTGGGCGATTGTTAAAATTGATAACGATGGTGTTATCGCAGAAACATTTGATCCATCTATTTCTTTGAAAGAGAAAAATCTGATAGAAAATGGAAATATTAGATTTTATGAGCATGAAGCTCTTGTTCAGGCAATAAAAGAACGCATCAAGGTGAGTTCTTCACCAGACAAGTTGTATGGTATTTCTGCAACTGCACATAAAATAAATGTGGATGTAATTGTTTTGCTGAAACCAGATATTGGTGATGCAAAGTTGCACATCTCTGGCGGTGAAGAATTGGCAGATATTGCTGTAGAATCTGCTTATCATTATCCTTATGTAAATGATAAGCAAAGAAATCGCCATAAAGATGTTAGGTTTAAAACTGCTAAAAGAATTCCTGTGTATTCATTTTATACCAGGTCATTTGATGGAAATTTTCAGAATCTAGGTGCTCTAGAGGAGGTGATCTTGTAATGCGAGTAATAAGTTTTGCTTTGAGAGAATATCCAGAGATTCTTGCTCTTACAACAATAATTGAATGTTGTAAGAGCTTGAGTTTTAATGATATTCATTGGCGAGTTTTTTCTTTGCCTGTTAATACGGATTTTGATTTTTTGTCGTTGTTTGATGCTTGCAGAAGAAGTGGTCTGAATGTTGAAGTTATTGCTATGGAAAAAGCTTTTTCTGAAAATACACCGATATTTGGTTTTAAAACTGACATGCAGAGCGAGCAAGATAAGAATATCGATTATTTTTTTGATATTTTCGAGATTGCAGCGTCTCGCATTTACAGAATAGAACCCTTGAAGGTATGGAATGACAAGGAGATTGTTGTTGTTGGCAATATAAAGATAAAATCGCCAGTTGAAGAGTTTCAGAAGGAAATATTTTATCGCCTAGCTAAGCTTCCGTATGATGTTGTTGTTGTCCCACGTCACCCTCTTACAGAGGAGGATTTGAAAGGTGTTGTTATTCCAAAAAAGCTTAACCTTGTTAATACTATGGGTGATCTGGAAAGACTGCATGCTTGTGCTGATGCTGTTATCATGGGACGAATATTTTGCTTTGGTGACTTGGTGTCCAATGACGACCACAATCCGTTTGAAGCAACGATAAACTCCAATGCTCTTGCAGGTATCAATACCAATATTCCAAAGGCTTATCAGTGGATATATGAAGAATCAGGGTTGATTCATCAATGTGAAAGCTACGATCAGGTTTTTGATCTTTTGCCGGAGGTGTTGCACGATGAGAAGATAGTGAGTAAGCTTGAGCAAAAAATGGATCATATACTTAAAAACAGACACAGGTTGCTTGAGTCTATAAAACAAGTACTTTCTGTCTAGAAAAATAAAAGCGGGCGTTCTATGAATGCCCGCTTTTTCTATAACTCTATTTTTTCAAGATCGTCTGGTACTAAAATATTACCTGAGAATAATTGTTTTGCCTCCTCTGTGTAAAGTTCTTTTCTTTTTCCGAATGTTGAGCTGTCCTCTGTGTGGAAAAGTATCAGATTCTTAGCATTTAATTTTTGCGCATTTTTTGCCGCTTCTGATACCGTGGAGTGATGTATCTTTTCCGGCTTGAATCTTTCTCTGTCGTTTTCTAAACAAAATGAATCATGAAAAAGATAATCCGCATTTTCACAAATTTTATTCATACTTTCTTTGTATGGCTCGTCGCCTAAAAATACCAAATTTGAACTATCTGAAAATACTATTTTTACTCCAAATTGCTCATCTTTTTCGCTCTGACAGCTTATAAAAGTGGCTTTCCAGTTTCCGATTGTTTCATTACTAAGAGAGTTTACAGGTATAAATATTATTTTTTCATCAAAAATATCTGTAACTTTTGGTTTTAAGAATTTAAATGATATTTCTTTTATTAAAGCAATATTTTTTTCAGAAGCGTATATTGTAAGGTCGGGAGCTTTTCCTTTTGCTATTTTTGATCCGCGAAAACGCAGTAGCCAAAAAATACCAAAGATATGGTCTATGTGGTGGTGTGTTATAAATACGCTTTGAATATCAGATACACTGACTCCAGCTTTATCAAATTGCGCAATAAGTCCGCTTCCTCCGCCTGTATCAATAAGCATATTTTGGTCATTCTCGGTCAAAAGAAAAGCTGTTTGATAATATTTTGTTGTGTCTGCCGCACCAGTTCCGAGAGCGATTATATTTTTTGACATTGTTTTTTATTGAAATTATATAATCACAGTATACATATAAAGGCTTATTGAAGCAATTGAATTGCGATTTTTTGTTTAAATAATTCTATATTTGTAAGAGTTTTGTTATAATAACTAAATCTAAATAGATACAATGAAAAAACCACAAATAGTCACTCAAACAGGAGAGGGAAACAAGCGCTGTGTTACGCAGTCTTTTGTTATTGTCGGTTCTGTTGTTGTTAAAGACGATAAATATTTATTTATTCATCAAAATGGAAAATGGAATCTTCCATCAGGATGGATGGAAATGGAAGAAGATATCATAAGCGGAGCAAAAAGAGAAACGGAAGAAGAAACAGGGCTTGAAGTAAAAATAAAAAAGCTTGTCGGTATTTTCCCTCTGATAAAGTATAAGAATAACCTTATACTTCACGCTATAAAGATAATTTTCACTTCCGAGTTGACTGGGAAGAAGATGAAGGACTCAGAAGACCTGCAACATGACTGGTTTACTCTCAAAAAGATACAAAGCATGGAAGGGCTTTTTTGGGATCCTGATGTTCCGAAAATAATAGAAAAAATAGAAAATAAAGAAACTTATTCTCTTGATGTTGTTTCTGAAAAATTTATCGTTAAATAACCTCAGTAATTTCATGGAACATCAACTTTTCAAAGTAACTCAAAATGCAGTTATTAAAAATTCAAAAGGATTGGTTTTGATATTAAAACATACTACTGGAAACTGGCTTTTGCCTGGTGGAAAAATAAACAGCGGGGAAAATTCAATGGATGGATTAAAGAGGGAAATAATGGAAGAAACTGGAATAGAGAAATTTGAAGTAGATAAAATATTAGATGTTGATTCTTGGATTGAAGACGACAAAGGAACATATGTGGTTACCTTCTTAATCGGTGTATTAGATGATCCAGATGTTAAGCTTAGTGGAGAGCATGTAGAATATGCTTGGGCTGGTTTGGAGGACTTAGACAACTATCATTTTTGGCACGAGGATATAAAAAAGAGGATTAAAATGGCTTTTGCGTAGGTTTATATACATTACATTTAATACCAGTATTAAGGCAGTATTGAAATGATTGACTTATTGATATTGGGTTATAAAAAAGGCTCCTGACCTGCTCTGTAGAAAACTTTGTCATCGCGAGAAGCGAAGCAACGAAGCGATCCAGAGAATATTGATAAATACTGGATTGCTTCACTTCGTTCGCAATGACGAAATGCAACCATTATCATGTTTTCTACAGAGCATGTCAGGAACATTTTTCTATATGATGAATTTTCTTAAAACAAAAACCCTAGAATTAATTCTAAGGTTTTTGTCATAGTGACCCCACAAGAGCGGGAACCCTCAAGAGGACTGCGTTTTGTTGCTAAATTAAAATTTAGACAAAACGGGAGTACTACGCACGAATTGGTAGGGAAATCATATCCTTTGCTCGAAACTTTTTTGAGAAAGAAGCCTGACGCACGCTCGATGTTTTTATTTTGTTTTAGACAGTATCTTCCGCTACGACTTCCATACTCGCGCGCCTCGTACTCCCTCCGGTCGTTGCAAAACCAAAATTTCCTTACTTCTTAAAAACGGCGGGGGGTTGCAAGGGGGGAGCCGAAAAAAATTGAAAGGAAATTTGGTTTTGCTGTCGCCACTTAAAACTGCGAAAAGAGCTATTAGTATTTTAATATAAGTTTTATAGTGTAACGCTCTTTTCTTTGTTTTCGTGGCGACCCGAGGCGCTACATGCCGAGATTTATAGTATAAAATCAATTACCTTTATTTTTATTTTTCCCCAAATGCTTTTACATTCAACTTCCACATCAAAAAAGTTAGAACAGAAAAAACTATTAAACTAATACAAACAAATAATATCTTATTGATAGTCCATTGTGTATCCCAATGAAGATTTAGAAGTATTGACGGAGAAGATAATATAACACTAACAAGCTTGCTAATAAATTTTAATCCACCACTCAGTAACCAAAATATTAAGATTAAAATATATGTTATATTAGCCACAATAGCATAGATACGAATTATCTGGTTTTTATCTTGAAAATTATCCATATACAATGTATCATACTATAATTATAAAATCATACAAATAATATGAATATGACCTGGAAAAAAATTATTAGTCTTCAATTTATTTTTTTTGTTATCGTTTTAATGCCTGCTCTTATTATGGGATTGGTTGGTATTTATTTAAGTAATCATCTGATTCACGACGGCATTCTACTGTTTACTTATGACAATGTTCTAGCTACAACTCTTGCACAATGGCAAGATTCTTGGCATGCATCAGGTTTTCCAATGATAATTCCAACATATGCAAATCATATTGCCTATACTATTGGCGGTACTCCAAAACAGGTAAGCATACTTGGAGATATTATTTCAATCGGATTCTGGATATTGGTATTAAATATTATATTTTTCTCGTTTATATTTATCAAAAAAAGGATATCGCGATAAATGAAAAACCCTGCGCCAATTGGCGCAAGGTTTGTTTTTATTGGAATACTCTGTGTGTTTCCTCCTTTTTATGATCCGTTAGGATTATAATCTACCGGGCGGTAAACATAAAACAAAGCCTGGTAGTTAAACTCTTCATTAAGATCACCTAAGCCCTATTAAGATCACCTAAGCCCTTATCAGTTACTCCTACTCCCGCAGCATCACCTTGATAAGTGACGCGAATCTCGTTATAGCCGAGCCTCCACCACTGTGGAGAAAAGGTGGTGGAAAAGGTGGAGAAAAAGGTGTCAGGAACCTTTTTCCTATAAACAAAAACAGGGATTGATCTCTGGATTTTTGTTTTAAATAAAAGTTTGATATAGTTTAAATTAACAAACTTACAAGCAAAGACTTGAAAAAGGTTCCTGACACCTTTTCTCCCTAAAAAAGGCTCCTGACCCCATTAATCTAAAAAAGGCTCCTGACCCCATTAATCAGGTTATAAAATTACAGGTATTTGTAATCATTAAAAGAAAGAGCTATGCATTGTATTATTGAAAAAATAATAGTTAGGTTAAATTTTGATAGGGTATTGACAAATTTATAAATACAGCATATATTATACAATATAGCATCATATTTATATTAAAATTAATGTATTTATAAAATATGTCTGATATAAAAAATCAAAAAAGAGAAAATTTTAAAAGACTCGCAGTTTATAGGACTAATGAAATACTAAAAAAAATCAAGATTTTAGGAAACTGTGCAAATCGAAGTGCTTATGATTATACAGAAGAAGAAGTCAATAAAATATTCTCTGAAATTGAAAAAAGATTAAAAGAAACAAAATCAAAGTTTAGCTTTCCAAAAGGGAAAGAGTTTAAATTATAGGTATGTACGAAAGCATTATAGAGCAAATTATAACATCAATTCTTAAGTTCTATAACATAGACAAGAAGTCTTTATTTAGTTTGTCTAGGAGGGCTGATATAGCAGAGGCAAGGCAAGTATTAGCTTATTGTTTAAGAAAAAAAATAAAACTCTCTTTCCCTGTTATAGGTAAATTTTTAGGTAGAGATCATACAACTATTATACATGCTTGTGGTAAAATTGAGGAGTTAATTACTAGTGGAGGATACATGGCTGATTTAATAGATTTTATATTAGATAATTCTAGCATAAATGAAGATTTAGAAATAATTAAAAAAAAAGAATCATCAAAGTCCAAAAGAAGAAGTAATCATATTGAAAATATAGTTATTGGGAAAAATTTACCTCCTAATAAAGACTTAATGCAGGAGTATGGGAAAAGTCATAATGTAATGCTGTTTCTTCCAAAATTTAAAATAGATGTTCCAGATGTTGTATTGCCAATTGAATTCAGTAAAAACTATGTATTAGAATCCCTATCTAAATTAAAAGATAGAGAAAATTTGCTTATTTATAAGAGATATGGATTTGATGGTAGTGACATGATGACTTTGTCTAAGATAGCAGAATCTGAATCTATAACAAGGGAAAGGGTAAGACAAGTCATAGCTAATGGCATAAGCCATCTTTATTTTAATAATTATGGTGGTGTAAGACAAATTATAATGCTTATATTGGAAAGGATTTTAAAAAACAATATTGTTTATCTTGATAGTATTGTAAATGAAATTTTTATCTTAGATGAGACAGAAAAAGCTTTATCAAAAAAATTTATATTAGTTATATTTTCTTTTTTGGTTTGGATTAAAAATTTTGAATTATCTGGTCAAAGTTTTTTAATATGTAGCTATAATGAAAGTGTTGTATTAGATTATATAGATAATATTAAGATACTTATTAGAAAAATCGTTAGGAACAAGGGCGATGAAATTAATAATTGGGAAGGTATTAAAAATGAATTAATACAATCAAACTATTTTTTTGATAAGAAATTTTTATTAGATAAAGCTTTTTTAAGAGCTTGTTATGACAATTATTTACTAGAGAGTGTGATAGTGATTCATAAGCAGGAAAGAAAGGAAAAGTATAGTAAGAAAAATAAAAAAGCTAATCTAAAAATAGATGGAGTACCTGATGAATATAATATATTTTTTCAATAATAATTAAATTAAAAATATGTCTTTAGAAACTTTTGATATAACGCCAGATATAACATTGATGCCAAAGCTTGGTAATTCTGGATATTCCTTACCGCAAGCTATAGCTGAGTTGGTTGATAATTCTGTTGATGCAAGAATTGACGGGAAGCTCTTAGAAGTAAATATTTTAATTGATAAAAATTCTATAATTGTGTCAGATAACGGAAAAGGAATGAATAAAAAATCGCTCGTGAATGCATTAACTCTTGCTCATTCTGAAAAGAAGGGTCAATTAGGTGAATTTGGTTTAGGATTAAAAACTTCTTGTAATAGCATGGGAGAAAGTTTTGAAATAATAACAACCCCCAATAAAGATAGCCAACAATATAAGGTTGTTTTTGATCAAAAAGAATGGCTTAATGGTAAAAGAAAATGGGAGATAGATGTTGAGTCAACAAAATCTGATAGTGATCAGCATTTTACTATAGTAAAAATTACAAAGTTATTTAGGCATTGGCCACAACTGCCTGAGGTTTTAAAAAAAGATTTAGAAAGAAGATTTACTCCTTTTATAAATAGAGGACTTGTAAATATAAAAGTAAATCATAAAAAGTGTAAACCAACGGAGCATGAACTAATAGATGGATCAAAAAAAGATTTTAAAATTGAAATAAATGAAGGAGTTTTAAAGGGTCAAACAATCAGTGGTTGGTACGGACTTTTAAAGGAGGGGTCTAATAAGGGTTTGTATGGATTTCATACTTACAGAAGAGGTAGAATGATTACCACATACGACAAGATAGCTATAGGAGAGCACCCAACTATATCAAGAATAATAGGTGAAATAAATTTAGACTTTTTAAAACCAACCCATAATAAAAGAGAGTTCGTAAAGGATGAAGAGTATTATGCTGCAGAAAATTATTTAAAAGATGAATTTAAAGAATTATTAAAAGAGGCTAGAAGAGCATCTGGTCAAGACAAGATAACAAAAAATGTTATTAATGAATTAGAGGTCTGGCAAGATAAGATAAGTCAAGCCATAATGGAATCACCGGAATTAAAATCTTACACAGCTCAAATAGACTCTAAAACTGGAATGACAAAAGATGAAGATGGGATAGAGGAAGAAGTGTCATCAGAAAGAAGAGATTCTGGTTCTAAGTCTGGGACTGCTATCTCTAAGGATACTGACATTGAAAGGATGCCTAAGAAAAAAAACGAGAACAGGAAGAAGGTTATAAAAATAAAAGGGAAAAAATTTGAGTTTGATCATGAGTTTGCCTCATTAGGAGCTGATTCGTCTTGGAAAGATTATGAATTTAACAAAGAAAAAAGAAGCCTTATGATTTATACTAATACGGATTTCCCCGCTTATGTAGTAACAAAGGATCCTATTTTTTATGCTGTGCTACATATAGCTGAATCTATATCTGAGGTTATGGTTAATGAGGTTGGTGAAGAGATTGGAAATATACAAGAGATAAAAGAAAGCATACTTAAAATTGCTTCTAATCTAAAATCACAATTGGATTAGTATTAATAAATCTCCCAGACTATGTTTAATACTCAAAACAAAAACTCTAGAATTAATTCTAGAGTTTTTGTTTTGGTGACCCCACAAGAGCGGGAACACTGCGCACGAGTTTGTAGCCCCACGGGGAATCGAACCCCGATCGCCAGCTTGAAAAGCTGGTGTCCTAACCGTTAGACGATAGGGCCATGATCGAATTTAGAATGTGGAATTTAGAATTTTGATTCAATGCTGAATTTTAAAATCCTTTAAAACTGCAATCAAAACCGGACCGTAGTCAGGTTTTGCGTTTACTGAATATTACATTATTTTTTGAGTAAAATCAAGAGTAGAAATATTGTAAATAGACTTAACGCAGAGGAGAGACCTCTCCCCGCTGTACTCCTTGAGGACTCACCTCTGCTGCTGGATATGGGATTTGGGAAAGCCGCCCGGAGGGCGGCGTTTTGGGCTTTGGTGTTTTGATGGGGTCATGAGATCTTGTAAAAGGGAGGGATCCCGGATCAGGTCCGGGATGACAAGTGCGTGGGGAGATCAGTTTATGTTATATTTCTTGATCTTTAAGCTTGAAGGCAAATCTTTTTTGGAGCTTTGCTCTTAGTTGTTTTAGGTTATCTGAGAGAGTAAAGTAGCCTTGTATTATGAGCAGGTCTTTTATTAGGCTGTGTTGTTTTGTTGTGTTTGTGAACTTCTTTTGTTTGATAGCTTCAAATATAGCTTCCTTTGTTTGTTCTTTTGCATTTAGGGTGGCAAAGTGTTGGTGCATGAAGTTTAGAAAGTGGGTGTCGGAAGTCGAGATGTAAGGCAGGTTGTATTTTTCGGCGATCTTTTTTGCTTTTTTGTTCTTGTTGTACCACTTTGAGTAAAACCAAGATTCTTCTATGGCGTCTATTATGTCGATGTTCTTTTCCAGTTCTTTTTTTAGGCTGAAATTTCCCGGGAAAAATGGGTGAGGGGCGATGACAAATACTTCGGGATATTTTTTCTTGTAGGCTCTGACGTCATCAAAGGTCTGGATATTCTCAACGTCTTTATGGCATCCGAGTATCAGAAGGTGAAGCCCTTCTTTTGATACCTTGCCTCGTTCTATGCCCATCTCGGCGCCGGGAATAAGCAGAATGCCTTTTTCTTTTGCGTAGTTGGCGTAGTTTTTGTTCCACGCAAAGTAGTTGTGGCAGGTGAGCGCTAAAACTGAAAAACCGACAGATGCTGCGTGATCTATCGCCTCTCTTAGTGAATATTCAATTTTGTGGTCTGGGTCGTCCGATGTATGAAAATGCAAGTTGGCTTTTAGTTTCATGTGGTTTGGCATTTGTATTTTTGGTAGATCTCTTGCTAAAAACTCATCGCTCCGTTTCGCCGTATAATAAATACGGCTCAACATCACTCTTTCTTTTTAGCGGCGACCTTTGCTCAAAAATCTAAATGCTTCGTGTGATTGATGTTTATTTTATTTTTTTTCTGGATTATCGCAATGATGCTCAGGAAACTTTCTATATTATAAATATATCATTTTAAAGACTTTTTGCAAGAAAAAAGCCCGCCTCAAAAGAGGTGGGCGGGGTATGTATATTGTTATGTAATTTTATTTTTTTTGAAAACAAGTTGCATATATTTGAAGGATGACATTAAGCTCGCAAGAAACATTATGGTTATAAGCATTTCAATGCTTATTGTGATGTCGACCGGTACAGGAAGTGGTAGATTATATATCTGAAAAACAAAGACAAGACTACAGAACATATGTATACCCATTCTGAATTTACCCATTCCGTGAACAGATGTAGAGTATTTCCAGTTTTGTAATGCTGTTACAGCTTCAATGAGTATTATCAAGCAGGCCATCATAATAACAAAGCCGTTTTGTGACTCTATCATCATTTGCAAAATAATGACAAGGGCAAGATATCTATCCCTTGCCGGATCTATAAATTCTCCGAACCTTGAACAGGAGCCAAGCGCTCTTGCAAAGAATCCGTCAAGGATGTCGCTTATTATTGCTATCACGAGCAGAGCTAGCATATTGTTGTGGAAGTAGCCTATATCTCCTGTGAAGTATTCATACAGATAGTTTGCTTGATACAAAAAGATCGAAAGCAGCCCAAAAGCGGTTATTCCGTTGGGGATGGTTGCGAGTTTTTCGCTTACTGTCTGCTCCGCTTTTATGAGGTGCAGACCAATAAGTATTCTGTGCCAAATAAATTGCCAGTTGATCATATTGGTTCTCCTTGTCAAAAAACTTTCTTAACTATAAAATATTTATTTAAAAAAGTCAATATTTTTAAATAGTTGCTTTTGGTATAGGATATATTATATGAATGAAGAGAAGTATTATCTGAAGCTTTCTAAGGCAACGGATCTCAAAGACAGAAAAGAAAGATATATTTACCGGGTATTTGAGATGTTAACCGGTTTTTTGGCTTGGGCAACCTTGCTCTTGGTGTTTGTGCTTTCCTGGAAAGCGCCGGTCTTTGTAGCATTTTTTATTATTGCTTTTGATGTTTATTGGTTTTTGAAGACCGTCTTTTTGTCCTTGCATTTGAGGGTGGGCTTTAAAGAGACGAGAAAGAATATGAAGGTGGATTGGATGGAAAGATCAAAGAAAGAAAAGAGCGGTTGGCAGGATTTTTATCATTTACTTATATTGCCTGTTTATAATGAGGGGATGGATATAGTCGGTCCGACGATGGAGTCAATACTCAAATGCAATTATCCAAAAGATAAATTCATTGTTGTTTTTGCGATAGAGGGTAGAGTTGGTGAGTCGGCAAGAAAGCTGGCAGAAGAGGTGAAGAAAAAATATGCTGATAATTTTTTTAGATTTTTAATAACCGAGCATCCGGAGGATATTGAAGGGGAGCTTAAAGGAAAGGGATCGAACATCGCATGGGCGGGAAGAAGAGTGAAGGAGGAAATAATAGACAAAGAAAATATCCCTTACGATAAAGTGATAGTCTCGGCTTTGGATATTGATACAGTTATGTGGCCGGAATATTTTTCTCGTTTGATGTACGTTTATCTTTCAACAGACAGGCCGCAAAGAGCGAGTTACCAGCCAGTGCCGTTTTATATAAATAATATTTGGCAGGCGCCGGCTATCGCAAGAGTGATATCTTTTTCTGCGACCTTTTGGCACACCCTCCAACAGGAAAGACCGGAAAGGATGACTACCTTTTCTTCGCATTCTATGCCTTTTCAGGCTTTGGTGGATGTGGACTTTTGGCAAACCAATATGGTCTCAGAGGACTCAAGGATATTCTGGCAATGTTTTTTAAGATACGACGGGGATTACACGGTGGTGCCTATGTATTATCCGGTAAATATGGATGCCAATGTGGCGCCGGGCTTTTGGCAGACGATGATAAATCAATACAAACAGCAAAGGCGCTGGGGTTACGGGGTGGAGAATGTACCTTATTTTCTTTTTGCTTTTTGGAAGAACAAAAAAATACCTTTGAAAAAAAAGTGGCATTATGCTTGGACGATAATAGAGGGTTTTCATTCTTGGTCAACGAACGCTCTGATAATATTTCTTTTGGGTTGGTTGCCTTTATATCTTGGAGGAGAAGCTTTTAACCAGACGCTTCTAGCTTACAACTTGCCGGATATAACAAAAGCTATCATGACCTTGGCTATGTTGGGTATCGTGACCTCGGTTATTTTTACAATGATGATCCTTCCGCCAAAACCGCCAGAATATGGAAAGCACAAGTATGTGATGATGGTGCTTCAATGGCCGCTGCTTTTTATAACTATAATAATCTTTGGCGCTTTTCCGGGGCTGGAGGCGCAAACACGACTTATGCTAGGAAAATACATGGGGTTTTGGGTTACCCCCAAAACTAGAAAGTAAAACTCGCTGTGTTGGCGCGCTCCTTCGTCAAGATTTCCGGTGCTCAACACCGTAGTAGTGACTACGGCTTTTTGCGTTCCTCTACCTCTCCTCGGATCGCACCCAACACAGTGAGTTTTACCTGCGCTTCGCGCAAAGTTGTGTGTAGCGACCTGCACTCAATTTTGAAAGTCTGAATCAGGCTTTTTTCTTTACAAGAAATGAATAAAATATTTAAATGTATTTGGTTATTTGAAATTTCCATAACGTAAAAAAGGAGAATGAAGAATGGCTTCAAAAGAAGACATCTCTATAATTATCAGGATTATTCGGGCAATAAGTAAGAGAGAAAATAAATGGGTGCTTGCGCAGATGCTTGGGCTTAAAAAGGAAGATGAGCTCTTGGCGCTTCAATCTTATTTATTTGATCAAGTATGTTCCGAAAAAGAAGTATATTTTTCTATGCTTGGCATTTCTGAAGAAGAGCTCGTAAAGAAGCTGGAAGAGCTTGGGTGGAGGGATCTAGTATGGAAAGAAAGATGGGAAAGTGAGGAATCGTGCGGTTGTTGTTTTACGGATCATCCTGCGGGTTTTTACGGAATAGCTCTTCCTTGTGAAAGCGGGGAGTTTACGAAAGTGCCGGCAAAGACCGTTTTGGGGGTTTTGTCAAAAGAGCAGAGAAGGAGGACATATCAATACTGACCATAGTTTTTTAAAATGGTCAAAATGCTATACTGGATCAGTATAGCATTTTTTCTCTCCTCTGGGATTATATATATCCTGGGGAGAGATTTTTTTATTCAAAATGAACTTTTTCTGTCATTTCGGAAATGCGTTTTAGTATTTTTGGATGTTTTTTTAGATCTGGGTCAGTTTCTAGTATCTCCTTTGCATCTTCCTGAGCTTCGGAAATGAGCTTTGGATTTATGAGTGCTTCCATAGCGATGTCCGGTATTCCGGATTGGTTCTTTCCGATAAAGTCTCCCGGCCCGCGTATTTTGAGGTCTTGCTCGGCAAGTGAGAAACCATCGCTGGATATTTCCATTATTTTGAGTCTTTCTTGAGCTTCTTTTGATTCGGCGTCAGAGAATAAAAAGCAGTAGGACTGATACTCTCCTCGCCCGACCCTGCCTCGAAACTGGTGAAGCTGGGCAAGGCCGAAGCGGTCGGCGCCTTCTATCATCATTATGGTCGCATTTGGAACATCAACACCAACTTCTACTACGGAAGTTGAGACCAAGATATCGAATTCTTTGTTTTTGAATTTACTCATTATCTCTTCCTTTTCTTTTGCTTTCATTTTTCCGTGCAGCATCGCCACTTTAAGATGGGGGAATATCTTTTTAGAAAGTTTTTCATATTCTTCTTTTACGGCTTTTTGCTGAAGATTTTTTGTTTGCATCTCTGAAAGTTCGGTCTCATCATCCGGAGTTTTATTCTCAATGCGTGGACAGATCACAAATACCTGTCTGCCTTTTTGCACTTCCGACTCGATGAAAGAATAGGCATTTTTTCTGTTTATTCCCAAGACACATTTTGTAATTATTGGTTTTCTATTCTTTGGCATTTGGTCAATAACGGAAATATCTAGGTCTCCGTAAAGTGTCATAGCTAGTGTCCTTGGAATAGGGGTTGCGGTCATACTGATCAGGTGCGGAACTGACGCGGAACTTTGCGGAGCAAACGCGGAATTTCTGGCCGAATCATATATTATTCTATTTATCGTCAGTTCTTTTGGTCCAAAATTTGCTAGAAGAGCCAATCTATAGTCGGAACCTTTTAAATAATTCCAGACTTGTTTTTTTTCTGTCGAACCAACAAATGATAAAGCTTTTAATTCAAGAATTACCTTTTCTTCTATTACAAAATCCGGGATGTAAATTCCAACTTTTTTATTTTTATATTTTATAGATATTTGCGCTTCGCGTGAAAACCCCAAACCAAAAGTTTTAAGTTCTTCAGCAATAGCCTTTTGGTAAACTGATTCTTTATGTCCACATCCGAGCTCTTTTTTTACATTAAATAAAACATTTCTTATCTTGTAAGTTAGCTCTTTGTGCAGAAGATCGTCTTCCGCGTTGTTCTGCGTTTGTTCTGTATCTGTTCCGCGCATCAACGCTTTGCGTTGATTGACCCCGAAGCGGTGTTGTTCGTCAATGATCACAAGACCCAGTTTTTTGAAGTTTACCTTGTCTTGTATCAAAGAATGTGTGCCGATAACAATGTCGATATTTCCGGAGTTTATGAGTTTGATAAGTTCCGCTTTTTTTGGCGAATATGTTTCTTTAAGTTCCGGTTCATAAGCTTTTGTTTCAGAGGCGGTTAGAAGCGCAATACTGAGTCCGGCATTTTTGAATACTTTTGCAGCTTCGCCAAAATGTTGTATGGCAAGTATTTCTGTCGGGACCATAAATGCCGACTGCCAGCCGTTCTTTGCCGTGTTGGCAGCAGCAAGCAGAGCAACCAGTGTTTTTCCCGAACCAACATCTCCTTCTACTAGTCTGTTTGTTGGGTAACCCCGCTCCATATCTTGCATCACTTGCCACAGTGCTTTTTTCTGGGCATCGGTCAATTCGAAAGGTAGTGTTTCCAGAACCTCTTTTGTAAACTCTATTTTCGGTTCTATTTTTGGCGCACCCTTTTCCCGCAATTTCTTTTTTGAGTCCAAAACCATGAGTTGGATCAAAAAGAGCTCCTCGTAAGAAAGTCTTTTTTGGGCGCGCTCCTTTTCATTTCTGTTGCTCGGAAAATGTATTTTTTTTAAAGCTTCGGATATTTTTAAAAGGTTTCGCTTTTTTCTTATTTCTTCGGGTATTATATCGTCTTCTTGTTCCATGGTCGGCATGGCATTTTGAACCAAGAGTCTCAGCCATCGGGAAGTGATGCCGCGAGTTTCTCGATATACCGGCACGAGTCTGCCGGTGTGTCTTGTTTCTGAGTTTTGATTTACTATTTCGTAAGCAGGGTTTTGCATAAGTAGGCTTTTTTTCTGAAAGACGACTTTGCCGGCGATGTTTATTTCTTGGCCTTGCTGAATATTGTGGGTCAGAAATGGCTGGTTATACCAAACAGCCTTTATGGTGTTGTTGCCATCTGATATCATCACTTCGGTTATTGTCATTCTTGCTCTGAAGGCCCTTATGTTTTGAATATTTAAGACTACGCCGGAAATTGTGTATGTTCCGCCTATTTTCACATCTCTTATTTTTGTTACAAGAGAAAAGTCATCGTATCTTCTGGGTAAATGAAAAAGCAGGTCGTGTATCGTTCTGATACCGAGCTTTTCCAGCGCTTTTGTTATTTTGGAGTTTACACCTCTTAGTTTTTCTATTGGGTCTGTTGTGTTCATAATAGCCCCTTTATAATAGCAGATATCTATATTAACCTGAAGTCAGGTATTGTTCTTGTTCTCATTGCTGCAAAAATAATGAATGCGGGCGATAATGAGTGGAGTTAGAGAAAAGAAATTTACCTTATATAGACAGAAAAAAATATCGGTGGGTGAGAAAGCTTGTTCCAAAACCGGTTGACCTAAGGAGAAAATTAAAAGAAAAAACCCTTGCGCGGGGGCGCAAGGGTTTTTAATATTTTAATTAAGAGGAGTTACTCTTTTTTTTTGGCTAAAAGGAAGTTGCCATTTTTTTTCTCCATTGTCTGTATTGCAGCTGTATTCCAAGTAGGTTGTTGTAAGCTTATATATGTTGCAAATTTCGGAGCCGGTCGATGGTTTGTTTATTCGTTCATCTACATAATAGCTAAGTGAAATCTTGTCTTCGACAAAAGAAATTACCATATTATTGGAAAGATTCTTGTCTGATCTGTCTTTATTGTATAAAGAGTAAGCTATCGTATAGTCATCCGCTCTACAAGCTTGTTGGAACATCCAGCCATTTAGAATGCGGCCATCAATCACACTGTGTAGTTCTTTGGTGATACTGTTTTTTACATCATCTTGGCTAGGTTTTTTTCCATCTCTATATTGTCCAATATCGACGCATCCTATTTTGTCTGGAATTGTTATGTTTTCACCAAGATATATTTCCGGTTCGGTGGGAGCGCGTTCGGTGATCTCGGGTATTTTTATGTTGGAGACAACCTCTTTGTATTTAGATGGGTCATTGTAAATAAAAGTTTCCTTTTTTTCTGTTGGAATTGTTGTACTTTTTTCTGCTGTTGTATTTTGAGTTGTCGTTTGAGGTTGACTCACCGGTCTTTGAAAAAGCAGATAGGTTGTGAAACCTAAAAGCACTACGATGATAATTAGCAAGAAAGAGATTATGTATTTTTGATTTCCCATGTCAAAGTTTAGAATATTTATTATAACCTTATTTTAACAAAAAAAAACAAAAAGGAACAGCAGGGTTGTGTTTATCTTAAAAATCTATCAGGAACACTGAATCCGATAAATTCATCCAAGAGGGCTTTTCCGTGGATCATCCTTGAAAGCGCTTCTGCTTCCACCTTTGCTCCGGTAAGAGCATTGTGGGGTTTTGGTTCCTGTGGAAGCCCTACATAGTTCAATATTCTATCCAAGCTTAGAGCTGATATGCCCTCTTCTTTTAATGGCGGGTCTATATCTCTTCGCATAAAGTCAAAGAAAGCTATTGAGTGAAGCTCCACTATCCTAAAGTGAAAAACAAAATCTATCCCAGCTCTTCTAAATGATGTATTTAATATTTCTCTGTCAAAGTATGCGTTTTGACCGGCAAGTATTTGGTCTCCGTCGGTCTCTTCTATCCATTTTTTAAAGTCCGCCATAAGTTCCGCTTGCGACTGCTTGTTCGGGTCCTTGCAGTCTTCTTCCGAAAAACCGCAGACGGCCAGTCCTTCAGGGTCAAACTCAGCACCTTCAAATGCGCGGCATTCTCCGTAGAATGTTCTTTTTGGGTTGTCAAAATCAACCGCTCCTATGCTTAGGAGGGAATTTTTTTTGGGGTCAAGGCCTGTGGCTTCGATATCTATCACCAACATTTAGTTTAAGAGGCTTTCATTTTTGACGCATCTCGTCGTCAAAAGCTGTGGTGCTCATTTGTCGCAGCGTTACTGCGACTCACTCCGCTCCTCGCTTTTTCCTCGACCTGCACTCAAAAATGAAAGCCTTTGAATTTAGGTTTAAGTTCTTAATTCTTAAGGATAAGAGAAAATCGGATTTTTTGCAAATAAAAAACCGGCCACCATAGGTGGCCGGGCATTGGGCGTATAATAATTTAGCGCCCAGCTCCTTTTTCTTTTTTCTGTTTGTACATAGCTTTATCAGCTTGTTTCATGAGCTCATCCAGAGTCATGAGTTTGTTTTCGGCAGAGGCAACGCCAAAAGATGCTTCAACCATGATGGATCCACCATCAAAATCAAAATGATCTTCTGTGAGTTTCAGCATTATGTTAGATGATATCTCTTCCGCTTTTTTTCTGCTGGCACCAGTCAATATGATGACAAATTCATCACCACCCAGACGAACAACCGTATCTGATAAGCGGACATTTTTTTCCAGAACTTCGCCAAACCATATAAGCAGCTGATCGCCGACATCATGTCCGTGTGTGTCGTTGATGGGTTTGAATTTATCAAGATCTACCAAAATAACAGAAGTGTCTTTTGTTGAGTGGGTGCGCTTTTCTTCCATGATGGCTCTGTTGGGAAGCCCCGTTAAGGGGTCTGTAGATGCTTTTTTAGCAAGTTTTGCATTCTCTTTTTTTAGTCGTTGATTCTCAGTCTGTAAAATCCTGTTTTCCTCTTCAAGTCTTGCTATCCTAATTCGAAGTGCTTCAGCCTCTTTATCATGATTACCTTTCATTTTTGGGTGCTCCTCTGAGAATTTAGAAAATTTGTAAAAGTTCAGTTTATAAAATAATACACTTTTTAATGATTTTTGTCAAGATTTTTTGTAAAGTTTATTTGACTAATTAACTCATATCTTCTATTCTTAACTTAAAATATTCACTATGGTTACAAAAGAAGAAATACTGAATAATGTTCATAAGTTTAGACAAGAGGCCGGAGTCACCCAGGAGCAATTTGCTGAAAAGGTGGGAGTGACAAGGCAGACGGTCATAGCGATAGAAAAGGGGAATTATGTGCCGTCCTTGCTTTTGGCTATGAAAATATCAAACTTTTTTAAAAAGCCAATTGAGGAGATCTTTAAACTAATTAAAAGGTAAAAATATGAAAAATAATTTTTTACAGGAAATTTTAATAGCTGTTTTTCTTATAGTATTGCTTGTGCTTTTTGTTAATCCGTTCGACTTTTGGATGCCGGATATGCTTGTTATGATGATGGTCACAGTTCTAGCCGTTCTATACTTTATATTTGCCGGATTTGTTTGGAAGGAAAAGGCGAGAGACGAAAGGGAGAGTATGCACAAAATGCTTGCTTCGAGAGTTTCCTTCTTGTCCGGTTCGCTTGTTTTAGTTTTGGGAGTGATCGTTCAGAGTATGACGCATTCTTTGGATATTTGGCTTGTTTACGCTTTGTCCGTTATGCTTGTGGCAAAGATAGCGGGGCATATTTATGTAAAGATAAAATGCTAGTTTAAGCGTATAAAGACAATGTTGTCCACAAACCATATGTAAAGTTTACTTTACATATGGTTTTATTTATGTATAATGAACTTAACATTAAAAATTAATTAATATATTTAAAAAATATAGATATGAAAAAAGAAGATTTTCAAAATGGTTCTGCAAAGGCCATAAGTTTAGCAGTTGTTGCGTTAATAATAATTATAGGCGCAATAGGATACTTTAATAGTTCGAAAAAGGATGATGCCATAACGATGGCTGATAATGGTAATGATGTGATGATGGAGGGTGGTCACAATGGTGATGCCATGATGGAGGAAGGAGAAGCTATGATGAAAGATGATGATGGCGATGCTATGATGAAAGATGACTCCATGATGATGAGTGATTATAAGGGAGAGCTTTTAGCTGGGAAAAAGTCATTTCTGCTGGACTTTAACCAATCAGACTATGAGAAGGCCTTGGAGTCCGGAAAGCTGGTGCTTCTGATATTTCATGCAAACTGGTGTTCTGTTTGTAAGGCGGAGTTTCCCGAGGAGCAAGCTGCCTTCAACAACCTAGACACAGACAAGGTTATTGGTTTTAGAGTAAACTACAAAGATACAGAAACTGATGATGCAGAAAATGCATTGGCTAAGGAGTTCAATATAACAATTCAACACACAAAGATATTTCTAAAGGATGGGAAGCAAGTATTGAAGTCCCCCGAAAGTTGGGATCAGAAGAGGTTTGCGGATGAAATAATGAAGAGCTTATAACTAACAACGAAGCTAAAATATTTTCTTCTGACAGAAGAAAATATTTTAGCTTAAAAAAGAATGATCGATCATCTATCTTTATTTGTGGCATTTACAGCAGGTCTTGTTTCTTTTCTGTCACCTTGCGTTCTGCCCATAATACCGGGATTTTTGGCATATCTTGCCGGAGCTTCTTTGCAACAGAAGGAGAGTGAGTCAAAAAGATCAGAGCTTTTTATAAATAGCGTTTTCTTTGTTCTTGGATTTTCATTTGTATTCGCTCTTTTAGGGGTCTTACTGAACTCTATTTTGGAGAATGTTGCATATGATACTCAAGTTTGGCTGGCAAGAGCCGGTGGAGTGATAATAATATTTTTTGGATTATACCTTGTAGGACTTTTGAAAATAAAGTTTCTTGATGCGGAGCATAAGGTGCTTGTCAAAAAGAAGTTCAAGTCCAGATACTTAACCTCGTTTGTTTTTGGTTCTGCTTTTGCCGCCGGCTGGACGCCTTGCGTTGGAGCCGCTTTGGGGGCCATATTAGGCCTTGCCGCTACTCAGCCCGGATCTGCTTTCTATTTATTGCTTACATATTCTTTGGGCTTGGGAGTTCCGTTTTTGGTGGTGGGTGCATTTGCTTCCGGCGCTGCGGGAATTATCAATAGGTATGCGAAATATTTAAAATACATAAATATTGCTTTTGGAGCATTGTTGGTTGTTTTGGGAATTTTGATCTTCACGCAAAAACTAAATTATCTGGCAAACTTTGATTTCTTAAATAGCATACTTTTGAAGTAGAAAAATATGGAAAAGAATAAAAATGCAATAACGCTTTCCGTCGTTCTGGTTATTATGGTCGGCATTGTTTTCTATCTTGATTCTGGTGATAATAGCAAATCCCCGGCATCAAGTTCGTCTTCTGATGTGAAATTAAATGTAAATTCTCAAACAAAAGAGGAAAAGGCCAAGAAGTACGAGGTGGCAAAAGAAATATCAACTCCCGATGGTTTTATAAATACCGATGGGAAGTCGATAGCCATAGAGGAGAATATTGGTAAAAAGGTTATCCTGGTGGATTTCTGGACCTATTCTTGCATAAACTGCCAAAGAACATTGCCTTACCTGAATGAGTGGCAGGAAAAATATGGAGACAAAGGACTTCTAATACTTGGTGTTCATACGCCGGAATTTGATTTTGAAAAGGATTATGAGAATGTAAAAAAAGCAGTTGAGAAGTTCGGTATAAAGTATCCGGTCGTTTTAGATAATGATTTTTCCACTTGGCAGGCATACAAGAACAGATATTGGCCAAGAAAGTATTTGATAGATATAGACGGTTTTGTGGTATATGACCATATAGGAGAAGGAGGCTATGAAGAGACCGAGAAAAAGATAGTTGAGCTTTTGAACGAAAAGAACAAGAGGATGGGTGAGTCAGAGATCTCTTTGGACATGTCGTCTCCCAAGGACACTCCAAGCATTGATTTTAAAAAGGTAAAAAGTCCGGAAACCTATCTTGGCGGAAAAAGAATGGAGTATATAGCAAGCCTGCCAGCCAGCTCTTGCGTCAATAAAGATTGTGATTTTACATATTCCGGAAAGATAAAGTTAAATGCTTTTGAGTTTTCAGGAAGATGGAATGCAGGACAAGAAGAAACAGTTTTGAAGAGTTCCGACGGATCTTTGTATCAAAGATTTTCCGCAAATAAGCTAAATCTGGTTGCCGGAACGATAGATGGAAAAGAAGTGAAAGCGGAGATATATCTTGATGGAAAAAAAGCAGATGTTTCAAACGAGGGAAGTGATGTGAAAGATGGCGCAGTGACCTTCAAAGATCACAGACTTTATAACCTGATAGACCTAAAAGGAAATTACGGTGAACATACTTTGGAGATAAGGTTTTTGGATAGCGGTGTTTCTGTTTTTGCCTTTACTTTTGGGTAAAAGATAGATAATGCAATGGTATTTTGAAAGTTTTTTAAGAAAGACTCCTCGTTCCGCAAAGCGGAACGAGGAGTCTTTCTTTGTGCGCCCGGAGGGACTCGAACCCCCAATCTTTATTTTATGAATAAAATTTTTCCCCATATTCTTCAATGCGTTTTGCGATCGGAATTATACCGACACCCTGTTTGGTTAGCGTATAAACAACCGGTTGTCTTTGAGCAGAGATTGCAATACGCTCAAGAAGGTGCATATCTTCCATTTTTTTGAGCCGTGAGGTGAGGGTGACCGCATTTATATCTGGTATCGCGCGTTCCAGCTCGCAAAAACGCATTTTATTTTTACCAAGCGCGAGGATGATCCGCAGCGTCCAAAAATCTCCAATTACCTTGAGGAACTCTGTGCATAGTTTTCCACTATTTTTTGATTGACTTTTTTCCATGATATCTGCTATACTTTCTTTAGTGCTTAGTTTACTTAAGTACTAATTTATTATTAGTAATAATATCATACATTATGAATAAAGTAAATCATGAGGAGATCATAAAAGCGCTTTTATGGCGCTATGCGGTAAAAAACTTTGACACTGTCAAAAAAATAAGCGATGAAGATTTGCATGCAATTTTAGAAAGTGGCAGGCTTGCACCGAGTTCCGTAGGTATTGAGCCATGGAAATTTATTGTTGTAAACAATACGCAGCTGCGTGTAAAAATACGCGCAGTCGCTTATGATCAGCCAAAAGTAACTGATGCATCTCATCTCATTGTTATAGCTCGAAGAACTGATGCGGGAAATCTTTCTTCTTAGCTTATTGATCGAACAGCTGGTGCGCAAAATAGAAAAAAAGAGGAGCTGGATGAACTTAAGCAAATGGCTGATAATTTTATTGCCATGAAGCCTGCCGGAGCGGCTCTTGATGGATGGCTTGCGGCGCAAACATATATACCGCTCGGCATGATGATTCAAACAGCAGCGCTTCTTGCTGTAGACACTTGTCCAATGGAGGGCTTTGACCCTGCGCAAGTTGATGATATTTTAGGTCTTACTGCAAAGAATTTAACTGTTGTTACTATGCTTGCTGTGGGGTATCGTGATCAAAAAGATCAATATTCGTCACTTCCAAAAACTCGCAGAAGCTTTGATGAGGTGATTGAAAGCATAGAATGATCTTATGTGTGAGAATAATTCTCACACTCTTTTATGGCCTGGAATACTTTGAATTATAAAATATATTTCCGTCTTTGCACTCTGCCTGCAAAGACGGAAACGGCTTTTTGCTGTATTTTTTTCTGCGCTATTTTTAAAATAGATTCGAGCTTGGTTGAATAAGGACACAAAGAAAGACCCTTCGTTTCGCAAAGCGAAACGAAGGGTCTTTCTTTGTGCGCCCGGAGGGACTCGAACCCCCAACCTTTTGGTTCGAAGCCAAACACTCTATCCAGTTGAGCTACGAGCGCGTTGTTAGTTGATAAATAGTATCAAAATCTAAGCTTTCTGGCAATGATGTCTGAGATAGACTCTTCTTCTTCGCGCTCTTCTATTCCTTTTTTTATGAAAAATTCTCTGATCTCCACAGGATTTGCACCTCCAAGCGGGATTACTATTTTGGGCATTACTTTTTGGCTGCTTATGATGATGAGTTTTTTGATATCGTGATCATAAAGTATCCAAAATGAAGAAATGGTGCCGAAGGGGAATATTCTCTCGTTGAATATTACGCCTTCTCCGGATAACTTGCAGCTTATTACATCCGGCTCTTTGTTTGAGTACATATATATTATAACCGCAAAAAGAGCAAGCATTGCCGCTCCGAATATATTGCCCAAGATGACAGAACTAAAAATAAGTCCGCCTGATATTATCCAAAACACCAAAAACCACCTTTGATCTTTATGATGATATTCAAATTCGTAACAAGACCACTCTATGGAATTGTCTGTTTTTTTGTAAGATAGCTCTTTTTCGTTTTTCATTTATTTAATCTTCAACTATTAATTTTCCTACCATCCCAAACTTTCTATGCTCCCCCACACTACAATAATATTCGAAGCTTCCGGCCTTGTTTGCCACAAACTCAGTGCTTGTCACTTTCCCGGGTTCCACCTGCTCTGTTCTTGCGTTGAATTCGTCTAACACCCAGTCGTGATATCCCTTTGTACTTTTAAATACTACTTTTACCTTGTCTCCCTTTTTAACCCGCATCTCTTTTTGAGAGAATTCAAAGTTCCTGCCGGATATATCAAAGACATGTACTCCTTCTTGGGTTAGATCGCCGGAAATATTTGTTTGAGCTTGCGGTGCTTGTTCTTTTTCTATTTGCTGGTCGGAGTATTTGATATCAAAGTATGCTATTGCAAGAAGTGAAACCAGTATAGCAACAAGGATCATTATTGTTTTTGTATTTTTGAGCATATTGAGGTATTAGCTATTAACTGCTTTCATTATACTATTTTAACCGGTATGTGTAAAAGTAAAAATGAAACAGCCCTTTCCGCTACATCGCGGAAAGGGCTGTAAATGTCATTGGTCATGAACCTGCAGCTTATTTTTTCTTGCAAAGTCCATTACAAAATTGAAAATATCTGGCCTTTTTTCTTCAGAATCCTTATCAAGAACGAGACACAGTTGGCCGGTTTTGGCCGAGGATGCCGGACGGACAAGGCTTGAGTAATGAAGCCTGTGATCTTTCCCAAACTCCGCAAAGTCTGTTGCTAGTCTTTCGACCCAGTCACTCGGCCTGAATTTTTTGCCTTCTGTTGTCGTGCCCTCAATCACTAAATATGACATTGTTTATCTCCTTGTTGTCAATTTGCATCAAAATACATTAAGATATTAGCATAAAGTCTTAATTAGTCAATAATGGAAAAAGAAGAAGTTTATTTGGTTTTAGATAATATAAGAAGTGTTCATAATGTCGGTGCGATATTTAGAACGGCGGATGCCGCCGGTATCTCAAAAATATATCTTTGCGGTTATACACCGACGCCGCTCGACAGGTTCGGTAGGGAAAGGGGTGATCTTGCAAAAGCCGCCCTAGGTGCGGAAAAGACGGTACCCTGGGAAAGTTGCGAAAGCACAGAAGAAATTTTGGAAAAATTAAAAAAAGAGAATGTTTTTTTGGTTGCTGTTGAGCAGTCAGAAGATTCTACGGACTACAAAAAGTTTAGGCCGAGCTTTCCTTTGGCTCTTGTTTTTGGTAACGAGCTTGATGGAGTTTCAAAAGAGGTTCTGAAAAAATGCGATGTTGTTTTAGACATACCAATGAGAGGGAGTAAAGAGTCTCTGAATGTTTCTGTGTCTTTGGGAATAGCTGTTTTTAGAATTCTTAATATCTAAGCAAAGGTGACGCATATTTGCACCGGGGAGCCTTCTATTCTTTCTCCTTTTTCTTTAAAATATGTTCTTTTAGAGTGTGTAAAATAGAATCGGTAAGGTCAAAGATCATAGGCATTTTTTTCATAAATAAAAATCGTGCTATGAAAAATGCAATAACAAGAACAATGACCAAAACAAGAAACATTTCTATTCTGGAGAGCCATTTGGTTGCGATGCCTAATGATTGAGCAAACCAGTAACCTCCCAAGAGCCACATAGAGCCCCAGCCGATAGCGCCTAGCACATTCCAGATAAAAAACATGCTCCTGTTCATTTTTAATGTTCCGGCAACAAAAGGAACGATCTCTTTCACGCTTGGCACAAACCTTCCTAAAAAAACACTTTTTGCTCCATGAACTTTGAAAAATCTTTCCGCTTTTTTAAAATGCTCCTTTTCCAAGAACAAAAAACCATTCTTTGTAACTTTTCTTCCGTACTTTCTTCCGATATAATAATTAACATTATCTCCCAAAATAGCGCCTACGATCGCAAACCACATAAGGTCTCCGATGTTCAAGTAGCCATCGGATGCGAGCGTTCCAAGAAAAAATATTAAAAGAGAGCCGGGAATCAAAAGACCTATTCCTATTATTGTCTCGGACAATGCTGCAAAAAATACAACCCAATAACCGAGCACTCCAAAGTGCTCTATGGCGGGGAGTAATATACTTGTTATGTGGTTGAACATATTTTTATCTTATACTAAATAATAATCTAATTTGAGCTTTAAGTAAAATTTATTTTCAAGCGAGAGAGTGAAATGGAAGCCGAGCAAAGCGAAGGTTTACATTTCCGAAAGAGCGCAGAAACTACAGGTCAACGGACCTCTATTTTCAAAACTAAATTGTTAATTTATATTTTAAAATGTTAATATATGTAAATCTTAAAAAGAAAAAATATGCTTAGTCTGGTATCAAGATCTCTTAAGGATCTTTTTGATAAAAAATTATTGCTGCTTTCTTTTCTGCCGGTATTTGTTTCGGCCGTGTTTTTAGGGATTGTATTTTTCGTGTTCTCGGACGGTATTCATCAATTCTTTGTTTGGGCTGTAGGTCATATTCCTTTTCTTGGTGGGGAACTTGTCACCATAATAACGCAAAGCATTGCGGAGCTGGTTATTTTTTATGAGCTTCTTCTTATTATGTCGATTTTGTTTGTGGGGCTTATCGCTGATGCTGTTGTAGATAGAATAAATGGAAAATATTACTATTTGGAAAAGCGGGGCTTCGGCACCTTTTTAGGTTCTATGCTTAAAGCCATAAGATCGAATATTTTATTTATAATGCTTTTTTTGATCCTTATTCCTTTTTTGTTCATTCCTTTTTTAAATATAGCAGTTCATATATTTTTATGGGCTATTCTCATAAGGTCGCCAATGCTTTATGACTCACTGGCGTTTTATGCTAGAAAAAAAGAGTTTGAAGAGATAAAAAGATCGAACAGGCTCCAGACCTGGCTTCTGAGCTTAGTTGCAGCTTCTCTATTTTTAATACCATTATTTGGTGTTTTCTTGTATCTTCTTCAGCTCATAATGTTTACTCATTTTAGTTTGTCTAAACTAAAAGAGATTCAAGATACTGAGCCAAAAGGGTAAATGCAAAATATCATTCCGTGAATATAATAACCAATTGAAAAATGAACGTAGACATCTACGTTCATTTTTCAATTGGCGGTACCTTTTGGTTGAAATTCTAACTTTTTTTGAACAGAACCCCGACTAATCACGCGCCGAGCGCGTGGTGGCTCTGAACTTTCTCTTACGCTCCGATTGCGTGGTGAAGCGAACAATGCGCACCTCGCGCTCCTTCCAGTCGCGAACCAAAACCAAAAATTTCCTTACCTTTCCTTTTAAAACGGCGGGGGGTGCAGGGGGGGGAGCCGCAAAAAATTGAAAGGAAATTTTATGGTTTTTTTCGTCGCTTCATATTTACCTTTTGATTATTTTTTGCTAACATAGTAATAGATTAAACAATCTTAACATCTATTACTTCAATTATAGTAATTTATTACAATGTCTGCAAGCAAAAAATCTACAATAGCAAATAATATCAAGAAATACCGAAAAAAACTCGGTGTTTCTCAAGATCGCCTCTCAAAAATGGCTGACATTACCTACAACACGATTATTAAGATAGAGTCGGGAGGAAACCAAAATCCAACGATTGACACCCTTTCTAAAATAGCTAAAGCGCTTGGTGTTGGCGTGGATGATTTGATTCAAAAATAATTATGAATAGACAACTAAACAACGGCATAAAACTTTTTCAATATTTAGAGCAACTATCGTTGCTTAATACTAACGTTAGAAAAAATATTAAAGCTCTTTCTAATGGGGAAGAAAGGTTTGACTTGGAAAACAAAAGCTTTTTGCCAGAGTTGGACAAAATATTTTTAAAAAATAGAAGTTTAGAATCTAATGAAGATAGCGACTTATTGCTTTCAATAGAACGCTATAAAATCGAAAAGCCCCCAAAACTACCAAAACAGTTGGAGAGTTGGATTGAATTTGAGCAAATTGGTTTTATTCAACCAGAACCAAAAGAGTTTATATATAAAACCGAAAAGTTTGACGACGATAAAAAACGTGTCGAGGCATTCAAAAAACTCGGTGAAATGTCACGTATTAGCTTAACACTTAAAGATTGGGTCACAAAAGATTTAGATACTGGAGAATATGAAAGAATTGAAGAAAGAGAAATAAAACTTTATTTCAAGGATTATCCAGAGTTAAAACCCTTGTATCAAAATTGGTTGGACTCAAAATGGGAAATTTGGAGAGAGAAACAATAAATACAACATCTCCAATCAGGCTTACGATAAATTTTATGCACTGAGATCTTTTTTGAAAACTGAATCAGACGGATATGACTTGTTGTGGGGACATGATATTTTAACTTGGAAGCAAGGCGGAGCAGAAATATATCATCCAACATTATTTACTCCTGTTGAAATTGATTTTGAGCCAAATAGAAACATAATCTCTATCAAACTTGATATAAATTCAAAATCTTATTTTGATATTTCTTTCGTCAGAGAAGCGTTGAGCGAAAACAGCACAAACTTAATAGATATCGATGATTTAGCTGAAAGAATAAACAAAAAGATTAGTGATGATAATTTTGATATCTGGGACTATGAAATGATTCATAAATATTTACAACAACTCGTACATTATATTTCTGCAGATGGAGAATCAAAATATAGGAACAGAGATGTAAATTTAGAGATTACTTCACAACCGACTTCTTTCAATACACACAATCTATTTTTACTAAAAAAGAGTGGAAAAAGTTGGGCTGATTATGCAAAGAAAATTCAAGAAGACATAAAAAAGAATGAATCACTAACTCCATTTCTGGATGATTTGATTTGTGGTGATGATAAAAAAATTAAAAAAGAAGAAGACGATGAGAAAAATGAAGCAACTGACAAAAATAATTCTGAAGATAAAATTTTGGATGGAGAATTATATTTCCCACTTCCATACAATGAAGAACAAAAGAAAATAGCAAACCAAGTTGAATTTGATTATGGGTCAGTTGTTCAGGGGCCTCCAGGAACAGGAAAAACCCACACTATTGCAAATCTTATATCTAGATTTCTTGCAAAAGGAAAAACAGTTTTAGTTACTTCACAAACGGGGCAGGCTCTTTCTGTTTTGAAAGATAAAATACCGTCAGAAATAAGAAGTATGGTTGTGTCGCAAGTAGAAGCCAGCTCAAGAAATAACGACCTTCAGTCTGCGGTATCGGAAATCAACACTACATTATCAGATAAAACAAAGTTTACACCAGAAAAAGAAAAGCAAAAACAAGTTGAACTTCAAAAAGTAAGAGAGAAAATAGCGATAAAGAATAATGAATTTGAAAATAAGACCTTGCTCGATTCCAAGGAGAACATAACAATTGCTACAGAAAAGTTTACACCGATTGCTGCCGCTAAATTCTGCACAAAATTTCAAAATACCAATCAGTTTAAAATATCAGATGATATTGAATATGACGATGAATTGACTATCACGCAACATAATATAAATGAGTATATATCAGCATTAAAAAGTTCTGGTAGTGATGTTTGGGGCTTTGTCAGTTTAGATAAAATTCCAACAATAGAAACATTGCCTACTGAAAGCAATTTAAAGTGTTTTTTTGAATTAAAAAATGATCTCACTAAAGAAGAATTGCGATTATTCAAGTTGTATGTTCCCAGTAATGAAGATTTGGAGAAGCTGAATAATGTAGAAGAAAACATAAATGATTATATTACTCATAATGAAAAATCATTAAAATTCAAAAAACGCTTAAAAGAAGTTGATTTTTTTGCAAAAACTAATATTTCAGAATCAGACTTTTTTAACACAATGAAGCAAGACGGTATCTTTGATATATATGAATCACTTGAAAAGCTCAAAGAATCTCTACTTTCTTTTAATGAACCCTATGAAAAAGAGTTATTTGAGGTGTTAAAAAATGATAATCAAAAACAAAAGTGGCAAGATATTTTAGCAAAAACTAAAAAATTATTGAAAAAATATAATGACTCCGACAGTATTTTACTTGGTAAAAAAGTAAGTTTAGTTAATGAATATGATATAGATCATATATCAGCATTAGAAATAATATCTAAAATTGAAGAGCAGGCGAAAAATAATGGAGACAAGGTAAAAAAGGGTATCGGATTATTATTTAGTTTGGATATAAAAAGGTTTATAAAAAATACAAAGATTGACGGAAAGGAACTTCATGACAGTAGTGATATTGATGTTGTAAAAGCATATTTCTTGAAAAGAAAAATAGAAGAGAATTTAAAAAATATTTGGGAACAAGCTTTCCAAGTTATGAAAAACAAAAAAGAATTTTCTTCTTCGTTTAATATAGTGGAGTTTGAGGGATTTGTGAGTTGTATAACTCATATTGTTTATTTTGAAAAAGACAATCTGAAACTCAAAACAAATATACAAGATTATAAGCTATTCAAAAAAGTAGATATTTTTGATTTGTCTTTTGTAGAAAATGCGATGACTGTTTTTGAGAATTTTCTCTCTTGTTTCAAGTCCATTGAATATAAAAATCTTATAACTGGGATAGCTACAGATTTTGAAAAAGACAACTCTCATCAAAAAACAATCGTGTTGGCAAACTCTATTAAAGAGATGGATATTGAAAAAATTACTTCTACAAAAAAACAGCTTGAAGAATTGAACAATAGGAAAGAGTTATCTGAAGAGTATAGTAAATTGTATGAAGAAATCTTTAACAGTACTGTAAAGAAACTAAAATCTAATAAAAATAACCATAAGGAAGTCATATCATTCTTGCAGAACATAGAAACGGGAAATCTGAAAGAAATTAAATCTTTCTACAAACAGATACCAGACTTACTAGACAAACAAAATAAATCTGAACAAATTAAAATTGTTGAGGATAGTTTGAATACCAAACTGCAGAAAACTATAAGTGAGATAAAACTTACTATCAAAAAAGATGGCAATGTTGAATTTGATATAGAAGAAAATTGGAAATGGAAAAGATTAATTAGCTGGCTAGACAAGTTACATTCTGGCGATTCAATATCTAAAATTAGTAAAGACTTGCATATATTGAAAAATCAAGAAATGGATTTGGTAAAGGAGCTTGTGGAGATTTCGGCTTGGATGCATCTCAAAAAACGAGTTACCAAAAAGCAAAAAGAAGCCCTCGCCTCTTTTGCTTTGAGTATGAAAAAATATGGAATGGGAGGAGGTAAATATGCCCCAAAACATTTGAATGACGCTAAAAATTCTTTAAAAATTGGAGGAAGTGCTGTTCCTGTGTGGGTTATGCCTGTTAATACGATACATCAATTATTTCCTGAGCCAAAAGCTGGGATGTTCGATATTGTTATATTCGATGAAGCAAGTCAGGTAGATACTCGCGGGCTAAATATTGCATACATTGGTAAAAAGTTGCTTGTTGTTGGAGATGATGAACAAGTTAGTCCAACAACTTTTACAACTCAAAGTAAAGTAACAGATTTGATTACACGATACATATCAGATGTTCCAAATAGTCATCAGTTTTCCAATACTTCTAGTTTGTTTGATATAAAGTGGTCTGCTTTCTTTAGACACCAAAATGACAAAAGTTAATTGGATTTTTAATGTTAATTTTAATATATTTTTAATCTGAAATAGATCCTTGGCTTTCAAAGTAGACCTCTTCCGGCGT
>Ga0114931_10001053_pt1 | contig 34939 bp, 52 predicted proteins | sample 2SBtaG_FD_89579 | JGI IMG/M metagenome (GOLD analysis project Ga0114931, IMG submission 89579) | Deep subsurface microbial communities from Kolumbo volcano to uncover new lineages of life (NeLLi) - 2SBTROV14_V59a metaG | ecosystem: Environmental > Aquatic > Marine > Volcanic | place: Kolumbo... | reverse complement strand
ATTGTGATTCCGGTTGTCGTGGGTTCGAGCCCCATCGTTCACCCCATTTTTTCAAGAACTTACATTTTATATTTGCTGCTGTTTTCGTTTCTACTGACAAATCTACTGACAAATATTTATTTTTTGTTGTCTCCAGCCGGCTTCACCAGGTCTGGTTTTACGTCGTAGACGTTGAGCATGTTTGCTGATCTGTGGCCAGATGCTTTGAGTTTGTCGCCTGTGGTGTCTGAAATGCCTTTTCTTTTCAGGTCGTGGAATGTGAAGCGGGTGAATTCGATGCCATTTTCTGCTGCTGTTTTTTCTGCCAGGTTTCCGATTCTCGAAAGTGCTGTCTTCAGGCTGCTTGGTTGTATTCTGTTGCCTGTTCGTGCGCTGATGAATATGTAGCGTTTGTCCGGGATGATCGGGTGTGGCTGATGGCGTTTTTGCAGTATGTCGTTACGGGTTTTTGTCGCCTGGTCCCAGGCGTCGCGCAGTCGTGGTGTCCATTCTGTGATGTTTGTTTTGCTGTTTTTGCGGCGTTTGATGAGCAGGCCATTGTCCAGCTGGTTGGCGTCTGTCAGGTCGAGTACTTCGCACAAGCGCATGCGGCAGAGGTAGGCTATTTCCATGCAATATGGCACGTACCAGTAGTTTGATTGTCTGGCGATCTGCAGCATGAATTGATAGTCTTTGTCTTCTGCGTAGTGTTGGCGCGGTTTGATGGTAAGTTTTTTTACGCCTGTTGCCGGATTGAATTTTATTTTTTCGTATTCGTAGGCCCAGCTGAAGACACGTTTGATATACGCCAGTTCTTTATTTGCCCGGCTTTCTGATTCTTCTCCGCGTTTGTCTCGGTACTTGCGCACCAGGCCGGTTGTCCATTGGCTGATAGGTTCGCTGCCAAGGGCGCCTCGCGCTGTTTTGCGTGTGGTGATGCTGTTATGGCAGTCGATGTAGTCGCGCTGGGTAAGCGGGCTGAGTTTTCGCCATGCCAGGGTTTGTTGGAATTCGTTTGACAGATCTGCGAATGTTGTCGCAATGTGTTTTTCCCGCGCTTCTGTCGCCTGCCAGATTTCCGCCAGGGTCGCCAGCCCGCTGCAGATTCTTTTGGAGCGCCATTTTCCTGTGGCGTCGTCTTTGTATTTGAGCATCCATTTCCCGGCACCTGTTTTGTCGTACCAGACGCGGTCCGGAAGTTTGTCTTGGTTTATATGTGCCGGCAGGTGTCGGCTGCTGCGTTTTCTGCCGCGTTTTTTCACTGGAATATGTCCGCCTGGTTCGGTGTATTGTCTGCTGGTTTTGGCAAGGTTTTTTTCAATATACAGGATTTGAATAGCACTTCACCACAGTATTCGAGTTTTGCGTTTTTCCTGATCCTGACAAAATGAATTTCTCCGAGGCCGATTTTTTGTAATCTCTCCGACTTGCCATCCAGTTCTTTTTTTGCATCCTCAAGCGCCTCTTCTTCTGTTTCTCCTATTCCCCATACGCACTGTTGCTCTATGTTGACTGCGGCTATCATTCCAACGGCAATTGCAGGGCTATGTTTGGCTTTGGAATTGAAAAACCTGCAGCATGGAAGTGTCCGCCGCCGCCGAATTTTTTTGCTATTGCAGACACATCGATTCCATCTGGTGCGGATCGCAGTGAGTATATGCGTTTGTCGTCTGTCTCGAAATACATTGCTGCGAACGGGTGGCCTTTTGCCAGTTCATGTCCTGTTTCACTGATCATGGTTGTGGTGTTGACGCAGGGCACGTTATATCCGGCAATATTTTCCGTTCCGTTGCATCTCGAAACTATTTTTTCGACTTGCTTTTGCTGGTATTTCAGAACTATGCGGCCTCTGTTTATTAATGCTTCCACGCCATATGGCGGTAAGTGAAGCTTCCAAAGCGCGAAGTTCTTTTCCAATAGTTCCAGGCCGGCGGATACTTCTTTGCTATATGGTAGATCCCAAAGCCATAGATCCCTGTCTTGAATATATTGAAAAAGATCAGGAACGTCGCTTGTGTGGAAATGCTCCCATGCCAGAACTGCACCTGATTTGCTTTGGTCGAATATGCAATATTCCAGGCCTTTCAGGTCTTTTTCCGCTGTTATGTGGTGATCGATTACCAATAGTGATCTGGCTCTTTTTTCCATGTCCAGGAGCACGTTGCGCGGGTAACTGAAATCGAGTATTATCACGCGCTTTCCATCAATGTTTTCTGGTGCTGGATCGCCATAATGAGCCGGTATGAATTCGGCGTTTATTTGACGCTTTTCAGCATGCAGTTTAAATGCCAGTGCTGCACCGAACCCGTCTGCGCAATCTTTGTGGTAAATGCAAATGTGTGTGTTCATGGTAGTTTCCGTTGATTTTAAAGTAGTTGGATTTTTTCCTGTTGCTGTCCGGCATCTATGCCCAGGGCCTTGTTAATTGCGTCCAAGGTGGTGAATATATGTCCTTTTTTGCCGTAGATCACCGGGATACCGTTTTTTTGCAGGCAGCGTTCGACGTCTGCTGTGTTGCTGTAGCCTGTCGCAGTTTTCAGATCGTCTATGCTGATCAGGTGGTTCATGGTCAGAAGAGCTCCATCTGCTTGATGGTGGACTGCAGGAATTTTTCTTTTATTCTTAGGATCAACGCATTATCCAGGGATGCATATTTTTTGATACGTCTCATTTCGTGGTCGAAAGCTTGTTGCTTTGTTTTGAGCAGTCCGAATCGCTTAGATAATGGTGATGTGAATCCTTCTGTGCTCCTTGCCTCTAGTGAAGTTGCTGCTATCCATCCGTCCTGCAGTTGCAGGAAGTAGATTTTTATGTAGCTCCTGCTGTTTTTTACTTCGATGCATTCGGCATTTGTTTTTGAATATACGCCATATTGGTTTGGTTGATGTGCGTCATTTTGCATTTGTCTGTCACAATTCAGTAAGATTGGTGCTCTGGCTGTCTTGCTTATAACTTAACTCCATGTTTTTTGGCGGACTTGTTGTGGTCTGAGTGGCAACAGTCCACGCATAGTCAACACATATCTATGCCCGCGGTTATTGGATTTTGTCTTTATTCCGCGTTCGCATTTTCTGAGTTTTCTCTGTCGTTTCTGTTTTTTCTTCATGCTGTCTCCAGGAACGATTCGGCGCGCCTGATCCAGCCGGGCAGGAATTTGCGTTGAGTGTCGTCGTTTTTTACTATGCGTTCGTAGAATGCAATGCGCGATTTTATGAGCATTTCACAAAGGTATTTAATGCCGCGTTTGTAGATGATGTAATCGACGGATTTTAACGTGTGCGGTCCGATCAGTCCGTCTGGGCGGATGTCCTGGTCCATGTCGATCAATAGTTTTTGCAGGATTTTTACTGCAGTGCGCGGTCCGTGGTTGGCTGCCATGTCGAGCATGACCGGTTGCAGCGATTCCGGCAATTCGTCGATGTTCGGTTTTCTGTAGTAGTAGATTTCGTATATTTCCGCAGCTGTTTTTTTGCTGAGGTTTTTTACATCTATTGCCGTGGCGTGTCTGCCCAGGTAATTTGTCAATGTTTGCTGGGTGATGCCATATTTTGTCGGGCCGCCTATATCCAATGGATTATCGATATAGCCTCCTTCCCGTTTGATCAGGTCTTTTATCATCTTCCCGTACATAGATATTTCTCCAATTGCATTACTGGGGTTGGTTCTGTTATTAATGGATCGGAATTGCGGCATTCCTTGCAAATGCCGTTTACTATGGTTTCCCGGTATTTTTTTTCTAAGCATCTTAGGCATTCAATTTTCCGCCTGCATTTGTTTCTGCATTCGTTGCAGGTTTTTCGCTGGTATACCCTGCCGCGCGCTTTGTATGTCGAGAATTTTTGAATTGGTAATTCTTTGAAGCAGACATTACAAGTCTTAGTTTTATGCATGTGCGCCACCGGTTTACCTTGATGCCTCTGCGGGTATTGATTTTGTTAAGTTTTCAATGTCCTGGTCGATTTCCAGGAGAACTCTTGCCAATGGCTTTCCCAGGAGCGCCGCGAGTTTTTGCAGCGTATGACGTTTTAGTTCCGGGTTTTTTATGCTGACTGCTGGTGCTTCGAGCTGCGCAGACAGGTTATCCAGGCTGCTCAATATTTCAGAATCTTCTGCGCTGATGGGGGGTTCTGCGTCTTGTTCTGCTTCCTTTTTTGGCTTTGTAATTATGGCGGTCGTGTTTGCTATGCCAGTCATGATTGCCAGGAGATTTTTGCCGGCATCGGTTATCCTGTAGGTCCATTTTCCGCCGGAATGCGGTTTGACTCTTTGCACATAGTTTTTACCAGCCATGTAACTGAGTTTTTTCGACAGTGCGTCTATTTCTTCCGATGATGACACGCCCATTATTTCGCCAAGTCTCCTGCAAGAGATCAGCATGTTTTTTTCCGCCAGTGTTCGAAGGATGTTGCTGTTGTGTAGTACGCTCATATTGTTGCCATTTCCCATAATCCGGCCACGGCCTGTTTGAATGCCTGGCGTTTGTTTTTTGCAATGCCGACAAAGGCGAATTTGCCCTGTCTGGCGATTACGCGGTATTTTTTGCCGTCGTGTATGCGTTTGGTTCTGATGTTCATGTTTGCTCCAAAAAAAGCCTGGCCGAAGCCAGGCAAAGGTAAGAGGAAGCGGCATTTTGCCAGCGTTGCGCTGGCCGCCCGTATGCCGCGACGGGTTGTTTTTTCACCAGGCGATACCGATGATGAAGAAAATTATTATTACCAGGGCGGCGTCTGCCACCTGGCCGAGTCTATACGGGTTCATTTTGTGCCTCCTTCAATTCCTGTCTGGCTGCTTTAATCAGCTCCAGGAGCTCTTCTGCTTCGCATTGGGCGCAGACCAAATCTGATCCCTTTCCCATATCGCCATGCTGGAACCAATACTCGAGTTTCTGTAATTTTTTTTGTAATTGCTCATTGCTGTTCACGACTGCCTCCTGTGTTTTTTATCGGCTGTTGTTAAGTAGTAAATTACTTTTGCAATAAAATGTCAAGTAAAAAATTACTACACGCAAACAAAGAATAGCACAAACATTGCGCGTTGAATGCTGAATGTGCTTGAAAATATAAGATTATGTTTATTTGATATTAGCGCCTGTTTGCTAGGTTTTTATTATACCTAGCCGCATTTTCAGAGACCTGGAGTACTGTGTCACGACTTTGTTCGTCGGAATGCATGAAGTTATCGATGATCTTTTCTATAGAAATATTCGTAAGCAATTCGATGCCGGCATTTGGAATTAGTAAATGCCATGTCTGTAATTTATATGCTTTGGCGATTTTTGCGACATTCTCCAGGTTTGGAGCCCTATCTTCGCCAGGGTTTAGCATGTTGCTGATGGTTTTTTGGGAAAGCCCCGATTTTTTGCCAATTGTCTTCTGGTTATGGCCGTAATATTCCATCAGCAGCCTAAGATTTCTCGCAAAATTCTTCGCTTCTTCGTTCATGCTGAAATGATAAACGGCTTTGTCAGTAATATTTTGCTTGTAATTGCAGTAAAAATTTACTATTGTATTGCTCATGTTCATTGATCAAAAATTAGAGCGCATTAGAGTGCTCTCAAAAGAATATGGCAGATATGCCGAGCTAGCAAAGAAAGCAGGTGTGAATAAGCACTGGCTTCCAAAGTTTGCGCAAGGTGCTATAAAAAATCCGACGATCGGTAATGTCAGTCGTCTGGAAAGGTTTTTTTATAACGATGAAAGTTTAGCTGATGACCGCAGGGATTAATATTCGTGTTTTCTCGTAAAAAAGGATGCAAATTATGGCAGTTTTAACGAAAACTCAGGTTCAGATTTTGCAGATGATTTCCGATGGGAAGTCTGAAAAGGTTGTTGCCGGTAATCGATGCCGGTCTCTGCGGACAATCCAGAAGCATATGGAGCTTGCCAGGGAACGCACTGGCGCCAGGAATATGGCTCAGCTGGTGAATCTGGCTTTGTTGCAGGGTCTTATCCGGTCTGTTTTTGTTGCGTTGATGCTGTCCCAGGTGTTCCCGAATCATATCGATGCCAGGCGGGTGCGCCTGGTGCGGTCTTTCTCGGTTCGTTCCGGGCGTATTGAGGGGAGTGATTGTTGAATGGATTTTAAGATAGGAATTGTGATTATGATGGTTAAGTTTGTTGCAGCCATGTTTTTGTTCTTTGTGTTCTGGCTGATCAGTACGCCAATATATGGCATCGCGCATTTGTTCGATCTAATGGACAGGAGGCTGAGCGATATGCTGGACAATTTCTTTAATGATTGGATTTGATATGTCTGAGCTTGTAACAAAATCTACTCCTGCAGAGCAGAATATTATCTTAAATACTGATCCTATTAGAATTTCTATTGCCGAATTGAGATTATACGGCCTGCGGTTAGATCAAATTAATCTGCAGAAATTCATTTCTGCTAAGCGTAATGAAATTGAAGATGCATATGGTATGCAATTCAAAATTTCCGCGAAGATACGAAAGCTGAAGCGTGATATTTATTATTTGCGATTGATTGATCTATGCCAAACGCCATGCAGCCGCTATAAATCATAGTCATGTTTATTGTCTTCCTGTTGTTTGCTGCCGGTTGTCCGGATGAGGTTAATTGATATGCAGATGATGCATGATATGAATGCGCATGTGATCGCGTTTTATGAGTTTCGCTGCCGCCGGTCTGTTGGCTGGGCCCGCCTGGTTTGGTATACGAGTTTGCAATTGGAAATTGATCCACAATGGTCGCCATACCGATAGACAATAACCAACAGCCGGTTCCTCCACATTTCATTCAGGCTGAACATGGTGTGATTGGTGGGCTGTTATTGGATGGCTCTGCGGTTGGGCAGGTATGCGAGGTGTTATCTGCGGAGGATTTCTATCGGCACGATCACAAGATTATTTTTAATGCTATTGCCCAGGTTGCGGCTTCTGGTGCGCCTGTCGATGTGTTGACGGTATCCGATCATCTGGAAAAGAAGGGAATGTTGGATAAGGCCGGCGGGCTGGCTTATTTGGGTACGCTGGCTAGGGATACACCCAGTGCGGCCAATGTTGCATTTTATGCCGAGATTGTGCGCGGTAGATCTGTATTGCGCACGATCATACAGGTTGGCACTGAGATGGCGGCAGCTGCGCGACAGGCTGACGGGGATTGCCGGGCTATTATCAGCGATGCGGAGAACCGTATCTTTGCCCTGGCGCAGGAAGGCCTACGCGGTAAGCGTGGCTTTTCACGGATCCGGGATGTGCTGGTTTCTGTTGTGGACAAGATGGAGACGGATTATAACGATCCGCCAAAGGATGGCATTCGTGGATTACCGTCAGGGTTTTGTGATCTTGACCGGATAACCGGCGGGCACAGTGGCGGTGATCTGGTGGTAATTGCCGCGCGCCCAGCCATGGGGAAGACGTCGTTTGCATTGAATATTGCTGAGGATGTCGCAGTCAGGCAAGGATTGCCTGTCGCTGTGTTTAGTCTGGAGATGCAAAAGGAGCAGCTTGCACAGCGTATGTTGTCGTCTAATTCTGATACTCCATTGCGGCATGTGATGGATTCCTGGAAGATCCAGGATGATGAATGGTCGCTGATTACGTCTTCGATTTCACGTTTGGGCACTGCGCCTTTATTCATCGATGATACGCCGTCGCTTTCAATTGGCGATATACGCAGTCGTGTGTTGCGCCTGGTGGCTGAGACTGCAGATGAATTCCCAAACGGACTGGGCGCTATTATGGTGGATTATATTCAACTGATGGCCGTGATATCTGGGGATAATCGCAATCAGCAGATCGAGGAAATTACGCGCGGGCTAAAGCGCCTGGCGAAGGAGTTGGATATTCCTGTTTTTGCCCTATCGCAGTTAAACAGGAATCTGGAATCCAGGCCGAACAAGCGGCCATTTATGTCCGATTTGCGCGACTCTGGAGGCATAGAGCAGGATGCCGATCTGATTTTGTTTTTGTACAGGGATGAGGTCTATAATCCTGAAACGCCGGACCCGGGCGTTGCTGAGGTGATAATTGGCAAGCATCGTAATGGCAAGCAGGGGACGGTAAGGATGCTGTTTGAAGGGCAATATACCCGGTTCCGGTGTTTGGCGAATCAGAATATCTGATGTGCATTCTTGCCGCTGAATACAAGTTAATAAGCGCTATGCAGGTGATTGATAGGGAAGTGTTTTTCTATCTGGCGCAGCGGACTGATAAAAGAACAGGGTTGATCGGTAAGCAATGCGCTGTTTCTTATGGTGGAATGGCGCTTGATTTGTCTGAGCGACAGGAAAGCGGGAGGCGTAAGAATTTAATCGTCTGGACAATGAAGGAAATTCAGCATGCCGTTTCCAGATTGGTTAATTGCGGTGTGTTGCGTCGTGAATCTAAATCCGGGGAAGGGAATAAGTTGATACTGGTGCGCGTTTTTTTTGCGGAAGATCTTCCCGTGGATAAATCCGTCAAAAACGAGCTTGGGAGGAGGTTGGGAGGTAGGTTGGTAGGCAAAGACGAAAAAAAGACCAATAATAATAATAGCATAGAGAAATTAAACGCCGGAGGTTGGGAGAGCAAAACGCCGGAGGTTGGGAGAACTAATATAATATATATTAATAATAATAATAATAGGGACGATAAATTTGCAATGCCGCTGTCTTGGAAACCAAGCGAGGATGAATTGAAGGCATTGCTGTTTATGGCTGGTGGGAAATCGTTTTCTTTGGATCGGATAGACAGCGCCTGGGTATCTGGTTTTGTCGGATATTGGTGGTCACAACAGAACAGCAGATTCACTCAGCGTGAATGGACTGAAAAACTGTCTCGCAGACTGATCAGCTATTTTCGTGATCCAGGTTTGTTTGATCGGTTGAATGGAAATAAGGCCAGTACTGTTAGGGATCGCCAATTCGATCCTGGTAATAAACGCCTGCCAGACTGGGCGAAGATACCGCGTGATGATAATTCGCTATGCTCATGGGCGAATTATCATGGATACAGGGATGCATATCAGCGTGAGGATTTCCCGCAGTATCGAGGAGCTCTGCAAAGGCTGGTCAATGAAAGGCTGCAGGAAAAAAAGTTATCAAAAATCTCGTTTTGATCAATGGGTGATGTTATGAATAATTCAGGAAGTGCAGACGCAATTGTTGCGTTGAGCGAATCAAAAAGCCGCTATCGCCATCAAGACCTGCTGCTGCTAGGCTTTAAGAAAATGCCGGGGAGTACAGCAAAGGAAGTTGCCGCCGAGGTATATGATTGGAAATATGAACGCTATGCCGATGCACCAAAGCGGGCCACGGATCTTGCCGGCAAGCATCTGAAGTATCTGCAGCAGTGCGGCAATAGGAAGTGCAGGCGATCAGGAAAAGAAGCGCATACATACAGAATCACAGAAAGAGGCATACGGCATCTTTGTGATGTTGGTTTGCTCAATGCTGTTGACGCATCCACTAACACGCGATCCGTGAGTGGTGAGCGTGCAGCAGGAGCGCATCATCATTCAGGCGCATCAGATTTTTTTAAGACAGCCAGGGGCAGGTTGTGATCATGTCGATTAATAAATCCCGGGGTCCTTCCCTGGAACTGGCAAATGCGGGTAAAAAGGGCCGCGATAAAATTGAATTTTTGTGCTCTTATGGGTCTCAGCTTACTTTTTATTGTCCACGTAAGTGAATGAAATTAAACTGAAATAATAGAATATTTTGTTTATGGTTGCGACTGTCGTTTCACAGAAAGACTGGTTCAGCTGGTCGCTTAATCAGCTATCCAGGGAATTCAATATTGCCAGGGAAACTGTGCAGCGGAGGCTGCGTGAAGCATCTGTTGATCCTTCTGGTGAACGCCGCGGGCATCCTGTCTATCCTGTCGGTGCATCGGCAAAAGCTATCCTGGCTCCGGATACTTCAGCATCGCAGGGTCTTAACGATCCTGCATCCATGACGCCAAAGGAGCGGTCCGATTGGTATAAATCTGAAAACGACAGGATTAAATTTGAGCGTGATGCCGGGTTGCTGGTTTCTGCTGCGGATGCTCGTACTGAAATGGCAAGAGTTGCCCAGACTGGCTTGCATATTCTTGAGACATTGCCGGATATCCTGGAGCGTGATTTTAATATCGATCCTGATGTCATTGTTGGCGTTGAACAGCGCATCGATGCGCTTCGCGAGCAGTGGGCTAGTGTTTTGGAGGATGCAGCATGACATTATCCGCGTCAGCAATCAGGAGCGATATTGCGCAGATGATACGCCCGCCTGAGCGTATCAGCGTGGCTGAAGCGGCAAGCCGGTATGTCAATGTGCGCACGGCAAGCGGTGGGATTCAGCGATGGGATCCCGAGTTGACGCCTTACATGATCGAGCCAATGGACTGCCTTAGCAGCAGGAAATATGATGCGGTCATCTTCGTTGGTCCGGCGCAATCAGGGAAAACCCAGGGTCTGGTGACCTGCTCCATGGCATACATAATCAAATGCGATCCTTCCGATTTTCTCATTATGCAAACCACCAAGGGGACAGCCAGGGATTTTGATACACAGGTCATAAAGCGCGCGTTCAGAGATAGTGCTGATCTGAAAATGGAGTTGGCGCCTGGGAGTAAAAGCGATAATACATACGACAAGGTTTTTAAATCTGGGGCGATTTTATTCCAGCGCTGGCCATCGATCAATGAAATATCAGGGAAACCGTTGAAATATATGCTGATAACAGACTACGACAGGATGACGCAGAACGTTGATGGAGAGGGGTCGCCTTTCTCATTGTCGCAGCAACGCACCGCTAAATATTTGAGCCGCGGCATGACTCTGGTGGAAACGTCGCCAGGATTCGAGATCACAGACTCAGGCAAGAAAAAAAACCATCCGCATGAAGCGCCGCCATGCGGCGGTGCTCTGTCGCTTTTCAACATGGGAGATATGCGTCGTTGGTATGTTGAATGCCCACAATGTCACGAATATTTCATGCCGCCACCAGATGAGAGTGGTCTTATGTTTGGGCATAACCGCGACTTACTTGGGACAACAATTGCCGCTATGACAACTCCTGTCAAATACATATGAACACGGAATGGCTGCCAAATCGATTTACACCATAAACGTCGCATGAATGCCGGCGGCAAATGGGTGCCAGCAGGCTGCAAAATCGAAAACGGCGAGATCACTGGTGAATCGGTTGGCGGGAGGATAGCGTCATTCTGGTTTCCGGGCATATTTGCAGCCTATTCAGACCCGGCGTCACTCGTGGAGAAATATCTGAAAAGCCATCGTGAATACGACATAACCGGGTCGGAAGAAAATCTGAAAACTGTGGTCAATGTTGGCTTTGGTGCCCCGTATATGCCGCAGCACCTGGTGGATAATGAAAACAGGGAAGGTCTTTCTGAGCGCGTCGAACATCTGGACCGCTACTTTGTACCAGATGACGCCCGGCTTCTGATCGCCTCAGTTGATGTGCAGGGCGGTAAAATGTCGCGATTCGTCGTCCAGGTGCATGCCATCGGCATCGGCTTGGAACAATGGGTAGTCGACAGATTCGATATTGCATTCACGGAAAATGAAACAGAAAAAAGGCGCATCAACCCAGGCAGCTACCTGGAAGACTGGCAGTTGCTGATACCACGGGTGATCATGGCCAGCTACAAAACATCATCAGGAAAAAAAATGCTGGTTCACAAAGCTGTTATCGATACTGGCGGTGAGGGCGACACCACAAACAATGCTTACCAGTTTTACAGAAAGCTCAGAAAGGCAGGGATGGCCGGCAAGGTAATGCTGATCAAGGGCGGATCTGGTGGAAAAATGGAATCGCCTATCATCGGGACATATGGCAAAGATCCATCCGGGCGACAAATGAAAGAGATCCCGCTATTTCTGCTGAACACAAATTTCTTTAAAGACATTGTTGCATCGATATTGCGCCGGGTATCGCCAGGCGGTATGTACATGCACTTCCCGCAGTGGCTGGATGAGGGCTTTTTCGATGAGTTGCGCGCAGAGGTCAGAAAGGACAATGGAAAGTGGGAAAAAATCAGCCCCAGGAATGAGACGCTCGATTTGTGCGTTTACATCCTGGCTGGTTGCTGGAAGCTTGGTCTCAATAGTGACCGTTTCAATTGGTCGTCTCCGCCATCCTGGGCGGCTGAGCATGGTCTGAATAGCAATGTTGTTGATCGTGATGATGCCTTGAAAAAGAGAACAAACAAGCCAAAGGTAAAAAAACCGAAAAGGAATTCAAGCTTGCTATGAGCGGATTGATAGAGGAAATGTGCAATATTGTCAGCGATGTTATTGGCGATGATGGGATGGCGCGTGATGTGGTGATGTCGCTTGTCCAGCGGCTTGGTGGTGAGCGCATTTATATTCCGCATAACGATTACGAAAAACGCAACCGGGAAATACTGGAGCTTTACGAGAATGGCGCAAGTGTGGTAATGATCGCCAGACGCGCCAGGATATCCGAACGCAGTGTGTATAGGATTTTGAAGACAGAAGGCGAAAAACATGATTAGAAAAAAATTACTGCGTTTGTCATTTTTTGCCTTATTTTGTCAATTGTTCTATGAGATGCTTTATCCATGGCATTTTCCACAGACCAACTAAACAAGCTTGAAGCAGCAATTGCGCAGGGTGCGCTGACTGTACGCTTGAACAATCGACTGATTACATATCACTCGCTTGGGGAAATGATTCGCCTGCGGGATACAATGCGCGCAGAGCTTGGTATTGCAGCTCCTGCAGCAACGCGGTCAAGATTCGTCACGCTGGCGACTGGGAAAGGGCTGTGAGCGGCAAGGTTGTCAATTTGCAAAAGCGGCGTTATGACGCGGCCAGCCGCACGTCAAGAACAAAAAACTGGCGCACACCGGCGACCGATGCCAATGCTGCCATCAATGACCCCTCTCTTATTCGCAGTCGTTCCCGCGATCTCATCCGCAATAACCCCTGGGCCGCGAAAGGCGTGTCTGTGGTTGTCAACAATACCATCGGGCAGGGTATCCGCGCGCAATGGTCCGCGCGCAGGAAGAGCAATCTCAAATCAATAGAGGCGCTGTGGAAAGCATGGGCCGGTACGGCGCAGTGTGACGCCCAGGGCCTGACGAATTTCTTCGGCATACAGCAGACTGCAATGCGGGCCATGGTTGAATCTGGTGAATGTCTGATTCGTCTGCGGCCGCGCAAGACAAAAGACGGCCTGGTCGTGCCGATGCAGTTGCAGCTGATGGAGCCGGATTTTTTCTATGAATACAACGACGGACCACTGAGAAACGGTGGCTACATCCAGCGCGGCATCGAGTATGATGCGATCGGCAGGCGCGTTGCTTATTTTCTGTATAAACATCACCCTGGCACATCCGGGCGCAATTTCGGCGGACTTTCAAGTTCTTACTCCCGCGTCCCAGCCAATGAAGTTATCCATTTGTTTCGTATCGACCGGCCAGGCCAGGAACGCGGCGTGCCCTGGCTGGCACCGGTGATAATTCGCCTGCGCGAACTCGATATTTTTGAGGATGTATTCCTTAACAGGCAAAAGCTCGCGAATCTGTTTGCCGGGTTTATCTATACGGACGATCCTGAAGATACTGAAGAAGAATTCAGCGATGTTTCCGAGCTGACATCCGGGTCGCTTTATCTGATGCGTCAGGGCCGCACCATAGAGTTTTCCAACCCGCCAATTGCCGCTGAATATAGCCCCTACACAAAGGCAAATCTGAAAGCCATTGCCGCTGGGTTAGGCGTCACCTACGAGTCACTGACAGGCGACCTGTCTGAAGTCAATTTCTCATCGGCACGCATGGGCTGGCAGGAGTTTGGACGATCCATCGACAGTTGGCGCTGGCAATTGTTTATACCGCGGCTGTGCGATCGTGTGGCGCAATGGTTTATCGATATTGCCGGGCTATCTGGCGCCAGTGTTGACTGGACGCCGCCGGCGCGCATGATGGTCGATCCGGCAAAAGAATTGCCGCCAATCATCGCTGCCATTCGTGCCGGTCTGACTACATTGCCGGAGGCATTGCGGCAACGTGGATACGATCCCGATCAGGTTTTGAATGAATATGCAAAAAGCAACGAGATTCTGGATGCTCTCGGTTTGATTCTGGACAGCGATCCACGCAAGACAACTGGCAACGGCGGTTTGCAAAATCAAAACACAGGAAATATGAATGCAAATACAAACCCGTAAAATTCCGGCAAAGCTGCAGTTTCGGTCTGCAGTAAGTCCGCAAACACTCGATGAGGAACAGCGCACTGTAGATGTGGTCTGGACCACTGGTGCGCAAGTACGGCGCTATGATTTCTGGGCGGATAGAGAATTTATCGAAGAACTCAGCCTGGATGAATCTGCAGTCCGCATGGATCGTTTGAATAATGGTGCGCCTCTTCTGGCAAGCCATTGGCAGGGCCTTGATGATGTCGTTGGCGTTGTTGAGCGCGCCTGGTTGGATGGCAATGAAGGCCGGGCAACGGTCAGATTTTCTGAACGCGATGCAGTGAAGCCTATTATACAGGATGTCAAGGACGGCATTATTCGCAACATCTCAGTTGGCTACAGCATCAACAAAATGGAAAAACAGGAAGAATTGCGCGATGGCCTGCCTGTTTACCGTGCGACTGACTGGGAGCCGGCAGAGCTGTCGTTAGTATCCGTTCCTGCCGATGCCGGTGCCCAGGTGCGCAGTGATCAGGGCCACGGAGAAAAACGAGAAGTGCAGGTTGTGTTGCCAGATGTCAATAACAATCGCGGCGCAAGCCTGGCTTCTGCTTTGGATGACGCCATTTCCGGTATGGAAACAGACAGCAATCTGCGCGCCGACATTATTGCATCGATGGCCAGCGCGGCCGGCATCGAATCCGGAACAGTGTCGCAGATTCTGGATGGATCAATCAACTGTCCACCTGTGGAGCGGTTGCAGGGGTTCGCGGATACGCTGGAGGGTGTATCGCTCGATGACTTGATTGCGGCTGCGGAAAACGATGGTTGTACATACGAAACAAGGGCTGACGGCAGTAGATCGTTGTCATCCTGCGATATTGGAGAAACTGGTAATAACAAGGTATTGAGCATGAAAGAGAAAGAAGAAATTTTGAAGGCCGAACGGGAGCGGGTATCAGGCATCCGTACATTTGCGAAAAAAGCAGGCGTGGACGACACGGTTGCTAATGACTTGGTAGAACGCGGCGTAGAACTCGCCGACGCCAAAGAGACGATGCTCGCAGCATGGTCTGATCGCGTCGACGCAGAAACATCGCGTGGTGATACATCCGTAACCACCGATCAGCGTGACAAATTTATCGATGCAGGTGTACAGGCAATCCGTGCCCGTGCCGGCATGGAAAAATTCGATGGCGCTAATGAATTCCGTGGTTTGCGCCTGACGGAAATTGCCAAAGCCTGCCTGGAGCGTGCCGGCGTGTCTCACAAAGGTCTGGACGAACGGGAAATGGTGAAGCGCGCATTTACCACATCGACCAGTGATTTCCCGGTGCTGCTGGAAAATGCCATGCATAAAACATTGCAGGCGGCCTATGCCGAGGCGGCGGATACCTGGAGCCAGTTTTGTGCAACGGGTTCGGTGACGGATTTCCGCGCACACAACCGCTATCGTACCGGGTCATTTGGTGACATTGATGCGCTTGGAGAAAACGCCGAGTTCAAAAACAAATCGATTCCGGATGGCGAAAAGGCCACCATAACCGCGACAACCAAAGGCAATCTCATCAATATCAGCAGACAGACCATCATTAATGATGATCTAGGTGCGTTTATTGGATTGTCGCAAATGTTGGGCAGAGCGGCGCGGCGTACCATCGAGAATGATGTCTATGCGCTCCTGGCCAGCAACCCTGTGATGCCGGATGGTATCGTGCTGTTTCATGCCAACCATGGCAACCTGGCTGCTGCTGGCGCGGCAGTCACCGTGGCGACAGTCGAGGCGGCGCGCGTTGCCATGGCAAAGCAGACTGATATTTCTGGCAATGAGTTCCTGGATCTGCGCCCTGCGATCTGGTTGGGCGGCATGGACAAAGGCGGCGACGCCAGGGTGATAAACGAATCACAATACGATCCGGATACGGCAAACAAACTGCAAAAGCCGAATAAGGCACGCGGGCTATTTGGTAACGTGGTCGATTCTCCGCGCATTGCAGGTACAGAATGGTACACGTTTGCCGCGCCTGGCGAAGCACCCGTTATCGAGGTGGCATTCTTGAACGGCGATAGTGAACCATTCCTGGATTCCATGGAGGGTTTCGATGTCGATGGCATGCAGTGGAAAGTCCGCCTGGATTATGGTGTGGCTGCTATCGATTTCCGTGGCGCCTACAAGAACCCTGGCGTTTAACAGCTGACTGAGGATTAGAAGAAATGGCTAAAAATTTTGTACAAAACGGCGAAGTTATCGATTACGTCAACGCGGGCGCAGCAATTTCAAGCGACGACGTTGTAGTTATTGGCTCCAACGGCGACGCACTACTTGGCGTTGCCCTGGTTGACATTGTCAATGGTGCGACAGGCGCAGTGGCCATCGATGGTGTTTACACTGTTCCGAAAGTTTCAGGTGCTGTGATTGCCCAGGGAGAATATGTCATGTGGGATTCGTCTGCAGGAGCATTTGACGACAACGCAGCTACTGCTGCAGCCGGTGATGTCAGCGATGGCGCGGTTGCATTTGAATCTGCCGGCAATGGTGTAACGACGATCAAAGTCAAGTTCCCAGGCGCTCCTGGAACATTGGCATAAGGATAGAACATGGCTAGAAAATTCAAATGCCTGCACACATTCACCAGCCGCGAATTCAACGGTACGCACTACGTTGCCGGGATGGTCTATACCATCCGTGACAACAACATCAAGCTGGAGACAATGTGCCAGCGTTGGTTAAAGGCGCGCCTGTTCAAAATGCATAAGGACATGGAGATGTTCGGCAGCCTGTTCCAGAAGGGCAAGGTCAGTTACTGTCTCGAAGATTCCTTTGCCAGTGTGGTCGATGGGTGGGTGAATGCAGGTAAAGCGGAATATGTCGAAGGCGGACTGATCACCTTTGATTTTGATGAGGGCCAGGCCGGTTCGCTGACTGGCTCTGGAACAACAGGAGCATAACATGGCACTGACACATACAACAGCAACACGCAATGTCGCAGCTAACGCGGTAGTTGATTTGATCGATGCCGGCACCACAGACGCCAGCGGCGATCTTGTGTATATGACGTCTGGAGATGTCACCGTGGCATCATTGGCCATGACTAATCCTGCATTTGGAAATGCTGCCACTGGTGTTGCAACGGCAGCTGCAATCGCCGACGATACCAATGCTGTCGGAGGAACTGTCGCATTGTTCAAATTGCAGGACCGCGATAATGGCGAAGTTCTGCGCGGCTCTGTGACGGCCACCAGTGGCGGCGGTGATATCGAATTGTCCAGTGTTGCCGTTGGTGCAGGTGATACAGTTTCAACATCGTCCCTGACATACACAGCACCAGCGTGATGTATGCTTGGAGAAATGATAGGACGGTATGCTCCGTTTATTTATAGACGAGAAAGTGAGTGGGGATACCGGGTGGATACAAAAGGGATATTGCAGGCAATCATCATTGCCGCTCTGACTGGTGCTGTGACGCTATATAGCACACAGCAGGTAATTTTATCGCGATTTGATTCCATGGACATGAAAATACATGACTTGAGCAACCGCATCGACAAATTGCGAGATGATCTTTATATTCCAAAATCCAATGGAAACAGTAAAGCAAAAGCTATCAGAACATTTCAGCCGGCAGGAATTTGTCTGCCGCTGCGGCGCGTGTGAATCTATAGATCCGAACCCTCGATTGATCGAGGATCTGGAGACGCTGCGCGATGTGTTAGGCTGCCCTATTCATATCATCAGCGGGTACAGGTGATATTCACATAATAAAGACATCGACGGCAAGCCAAACAGCCAGCATCTGAAAGGCAATGCCGCAGATATCGTTTGCATGCGGGTAATTCCGGCGGATGTCGCCGACGCCATTGATAAATTATGGCCAAGGTCGCATGGGCTCGGACGCTACCTGACATTTACACATTTCGATGTACGTGAGCAGTGCGCCAGGTGGTGGAATTGACGCATACCAGGAGCGATCGCTTGCAACAGCTGCGCGATAGAATCGATTCCCATGAACGCGCGATAGCTGGTGAAGCATATTTTTTGGGCTATTTACAGCGACAACGTAGCTCTACAAAAAAGAACATCGAGCATCATGCAAAGCAGTCCAGGTGGCTGCGATTTGAATATTTTTTGATTACCGGGGGATATCCGTGAAACTTGGGATTGATTGGTCACAGGCATCGACAAAGCGCGGCGCGATCTGGGTTGCCACTGCAATTGTTGGCGCTGTTGGCTGGTTTCTGGGGAAAGATATCAGCCAGATTATTTTGCTCGGGACCGCTGTCGCAGGCGGCGTTGGCGTGGCGGTAAAAGATTGAGCGCTTATCTTTATCTTGCTGTTGTCGTGATTGGCTTTGCAGGCGGGTATTATCTGCGCGATCTGCAAGCCGATGCAGAACTTGCTGCACAATTGCAGGTTCAGAATAAAAAGGAGCGGCAATATCTTGATTCTGTTGCTGCACTTGAGAAGCGCGGTTTTGAGCAATCTGAGAAGCAACGGGTAGTTTATAGAGATGTCGTTAAAAAAGTTCCGGAGATTATTACAAAATACCGCGATTCTGATTGTGCTGTCGGCGCTGATGTTGCAGGGATGTTCAACCGCGTCCAGCGGTCCTTTGCGCCCGGCGGCGGAACTGCTGCAGCCGGTTGCCCCGGCCAGGCCACTTCCTGTCGACGGGATGAACCAGGCTGATTTTATCCTGTGGTCGCTGGAATTGCTGCGCGACTACAATAAGGTTGGTTTGCGACACAACCAGTTAATTGAATTTATTCAGCGATATAACCGGCAATTTCAGTGATTATCTGTTTTGAAAAAATAATTGATTTAACTTGATAAATAATGTGCGAGATCCTAATAAAACTTGTATCCGGCAGTAATCCAGATCCTAAAATAGATGCAGGGATGTTCAAAGCAGACGACGTTGTGTCCGTGGAAGAAGACGAGCACGACTGGGGAAAAGGTATTCTCTCTTCCTCGGATTTTAAAGTATTAAAATATCCCGGTATACCTGTAGCAGATAAAGAATATCTAGTACAGCGGTACACACATGGAGTAACATATTCATCAGCTGTAAGAATACCTGAGTTGCGCTATCTTGCAATAAATAATACTCAAAAATTAAAAGCCATAAGAAGGTTCACGATAGACGCAACCGGCGTAGAAATAGATAAGGGAAAAATATAATGGCATTTAATCTTTCTAATCCCATATCAATTAATGATTCCGTAAATTCACTTCTAATAGATAATTTTTCTTCTGATGAAGCAAGGAAAATTATTTACATAGATAATCATAGAATAGATAGTAATGGCGGCACTTTTATGAATAAAGTTGAGCCGATGCCAGAACCTTACTATTCTGCAATCTATTCTAGTGCATCTTCCTATGTAGGAGGCGCAGACATTCACGGCGCTGTAATACAAACAATATTAGATGAAATTAGTATTAGAGAGAACATAACCCCTCTCCCGGTAAGTTATAGTATAAACGCATTTTCGATAGATATAACTAACATGAATATGCTTGTATCTTATTATACTGGCTCTGGTAATAAGGATTTTTTGATAGAGGGTTCGCCATTCATGGACTTAATTAATAACGCAAGCACGGCGGCAGGGGCAGACGTTTATGCAGCCCTTAAGCATGGATTGTATAGTGAATTAAGTAATTTTTACGGGATGACTGGAACTATAGTCTGATGGGTGCGGATTATAAATCAGCACTGGTCACAACAGCTACTTGGAATAGCTGGCCGCAGTCACAACGTGACCAATACGGCGGCACCAGACAATATACAACTATAAATGCGTGGGTCGCAGCGCAGCAAACACGCGATATAGTTACTCTAGACGAGAATAATGTACTCGAATGCTACAATGACTTTGGTGTCGGGCTGTATGAGAAAGCAGTAATATCTGGATTTATTCAAGGTCCGAATAATAAAGTAATCATTACATCCCCGCCGGGTGAGCGACACACAGGGAAGCCCGGTACAGGATTCCGTCTGTATCATGACCAGGTCTGGGCCAACGTTCTCGACGTCCAAATTTCCAATTTTGAAGTTCAGCATCTTGAAATTGAGCTAGAAAATGGCGGAGGTATAGCGATACAGGTCTATCAAGCGTCAGATTGGTCGAATACAATTAACGGCTGTATTGTCTCCGGCGGCGACCAAACAATATATGGCCGTAGATTTCTGGTCTACAATTCCCTACTGCACGATTGTACAAGCGCAGCGATAGACTCGCCGTCGTGGTATAGCTATGAATCAATTAATAACGTATTTGCGAATAATGCTACCGTAATATCCGCGGCGGCCACCGATACAACAAAAGAAAGTGGGATTTCATTATCGAACTGCGCATTTTATGGCAATACGACAGATATAAAAGCCGGGCTAAATTTCTACGCGCCGGAAACTAATACAAACGCAACAGATAGCGCGACAACTCCACCAGGGCCTGGATCTTTTACAGGTGTAGTCGCGGGCGATTTTATAGATACTGCGGGCAATGATTTTCATATCCCAGCTAGTTCGGCATTAAAAGGCGCTGGAACAGATTATTCAGCAAAATTTTTAAATGATATAGATGATGAACCGTGGGTTGTGCCATGGTCGATTGGGTTTGATCAGCCGACAGCTGGCGGTACTGCCATCACCGGCTCTGGCTCACTCATCGCAGGTAATGCCAATTCATCTGGCTTGGCAATAAGGCAAGTGAAAGCGACCGGCGCAATTCAGGCCGGGCCGGCAACATTTACCGGCACTGCAGAACGCAAAGTCAAAGCGACCGGTGCACTACAATCATCAGCTGCGCAAACGGCCGGCAGCGGCAGCGTCGGTGGGAACATTGCAGGGTCTGGCGCACTGGCTTCAGCCAATGCAAACATGGCTGGATCAGCTACTAGACATGTGAAAGCAACAGGCGCAATTCAGGCCGGGCCGGCAACATTTGCCGGCACTGCAGAACGCAAAGTCAAAGCGACCGGTGCACTACAATCATCAGCTGCGCAAACGGCCGGCAGCGGCAGCGTCGGTGGGAACATTGCCGGGTCTGGCGCGCTGGCGTCTGCCAATGCTGGTATGTCTGGCGTGGCAGTGCGGCAGGTTAATGCCACTGCCACTATTCAGTCAGATCCGGCGTCGGCCGCAGGCAGCGGCGGCATTAACGGCGGCATCGCCGGCAATGGCGCATTGACTGCAGGCCCGGCACTATTTGCGGGCGCAGCAGAGCGCACTATAAAAGCATCTGGCATATTGCAGTCATCCGCCTCGCAGGCATCTGGCAGCGGCAGCATTGGCGGCCAGGTTTCCGGCGCTGGCAATCTATTGGCCGGCAATTCCATCCTGGCTGGTACCGGTATCCGGAAGATCATCGGCGCGGGGGCATTTCAGGCCAGTGCGGCATTGTTTGCCGGTGTGGCAGTGCGGCAGATTAACGCCGCCGGCACTATTCAATCAGGACCGGCGGCGGCCGCCGGTGGCGGTACAGTTGGCAATATTGTTTCCGGTTCTGGCGCTTTGCTTGTTGCCCCTGCTTTGTTGTCCGGCCTTGGCGCAAAATCCACAAATGGCGCTGGCAGCCTGCAGGCGGGCAATGCGCAGTCGTCTGGTACGGCGACGCGGTTTATTGTTGGCACTGGCGCAATGCAGTCAGATGTCGCGACGCTGTCAGGCTATGACATATTGTTTGTCGGTGGCAACAAAAACTTTTTTATCGAGTCCAGGGGACGCAATTTCAAGGGAGTCAGAAAAGCATGGCTTTGATCGATGGCGTAACAGGTCTGATGCTGCAGGTAAAGCGCGTCTCAGAAGATGTTGTCTACGATTTTGACTTTTCCGAGCTGCTGAACAGTGGCGATAATATCGCCAGCGTGGCATCAGTATCACAGGCTCGACGCGGTATTGTCACGGGCTCTGTTGACATGACCATTGGCAACCCGTTGCACGATTCGGCAAAGCTTGCGCAGGTGATGCTGTCTGGCGGCACTGACGGTGAATATTATTGCCTGGACTTGGTCGTGCAGACCGTATCGGGCGAGTCGCGGCAGTGTTCCGGCGTGGTCTATGTCAAGGAGGTCTGTTGATGTCCTTCAGCAGTGATTTCAACGATACCATTGATACCATGCTGTTCGATGCGCTTGGCGACGAGATACATTTCTTCCCGGAAGGGATAGACCCAATCAAAGCGCAGTGCGCTCCGGTAGACAGGCGCAGTATAGGATCATCAACCTGGCTGGACGACGTATTTGCCAGGCTGGATGTCAAATCAGTATTACTGGAATGTCTGCAGACTGATATCGGTAATGTCTCGACCGGCTGTCGCGTGGCTTACGGCGGAGATAGCTGGATGGTAAGCGATTTGATGCCGCAGAATGATGGTGTAACACTGCTGGTCATCAGTCCGGACAGGCATGCCGCGCGCGGGGTGTGGAAATGATAACGCTACACCTTGATAACGATATCGAAAAAGTGTTGTCCGGCCTGTCGCCGGATTCCAAGAACGTAAAAAAGGCCATCAAACGCGCTTTGCGGAAGACACTGCGCGGCGTGCAAAGAATGATGCTGCGTGAGATGTCAAAGGAAAGCGGCGTCGCTCAGAAGAACATAAAACGTTATCACCGCATAAAGATCACCTTTCAGGGTACGACCGGGGAGGTCTGGGCGGGGCTTAACCCTCTGCCGCTGCATCTTTCCGGCCGGGTCTCGTGGTCGCCCAACGCTGCTGGCGCCAGGGTCAATGGCCAAGTTTATACCGGGTCATTTTTCCGGGATGTTTATGGTGGTGGCAAAAAGGTCTGGATACGATCTGCACGTAATAGATCGGAAGGTCACACAACGTATCGTAGCAAGACCGGTCTGCGGGTTTTATCCGGTGCATCCGGAGGAAGATTCCCGGTGCAATTGCTGGGCGTGCCGCTGGATAACGCGGATACAAAAATAGAACGCCAGGTAGATAAATGGGCAGGTCCTTTTTTCCGTGAAAAACTTTTGCAGGAACTGAATTTCGCAATACTCCATGAGCGAGCTTAAGCAATTACAAACGGCCATCAAGGATGGCATCAGCGCAAATTTTGCCGGGACTGTGCCGACGGTTGAATTATACGGCGACCAGTTCCAGGGCGCAGTGCCGACGCCGGCAATCATCATCAGCATGGACGATGCTGATGTAGGGCAATCGCTTGGTGATGGGCGTCTGGCGCTGGACTGCCGGTTTTCAGCTGTCTGCCTGCTGGGGTTCAACACTGTTGACGTGCAGGTGGAAGTCCGTGAATTCGCGTTACAGCTGTTACAGCTGGTTCGCTACAACACCTGGGGCATGCCTGATGATGTTGAGTCGCCCAGCAATCTTGCCATGCAGCCCGGTCCTTTCAACCCGGACAAAAGCGGCTACGAAAGTTTTATTGTCAGCTGGGATCAGACTGTTTTTGTCGGTGAATCCGTTTGGGGTGGCGTGCCTGTCAATACCGCTATTGAATTGCATTTTGCCACACAGGGCGAAGAAACGGCGGTGGTTCAATGAATCTACGCTATGGCGCCATCGAGCAACAAAACCTGCTGGCTCAGCTGCACGTTTATCGTGTGCGGATGAGTACCGGCGAGCTGTCTCCCTGGATGCCTGCACTGGTTACCGTAGCCGGTACGGACCGTCACAATCACGCCATAAGCATTGGCTCGCAGGTTGCTGTGTTGTTAAATGATTATGAGGGGGTCATTCTCGGTGCATTGAATTATGATCTTGTGCCTGCTGTGACTGATCGCGATACGCTGGACCGGAATGTCTACAGCGATGGAGCGATAATAGAATATGACAGCCTCAATCACCAGTTGAACGCCACATTGCCTGCTGGTGCAACGACGCAGCTGATCAGCGATGGGGGCGTAGCGGTTACGGGCGACGTCACCGTTACCGGGAAAATACATGCAACCGATGACATCAGCAGCGATGCAGAAGTAATCGATGCAGTGCGGGCCATGTCTGGCGATCGCACTATTTATAACGGCCACGATCACAACGATCCACAGGGCGGCACAGTTTCTCCGCCGAACCAGCAGCAATGATAGGGGTAGACAGAACAACAGGCATGGTGATCGCAGACAATGATTATCTGCGCGACCGGATAACAAGCTGTCTGTCGATGCGCCAGGGCACACACCCGATGCGAAGATTGAAGGGCTCGCGTATTCCTGACATGATCGACAGGCCAACCAACCAGGCAACAGTTTTTGAAATTCAAGTGGCGGCGATCGATGCGCTGAGCAGTGAGCAAAACGGGTTTTCAGACCTTAATCTTAAGCGTGTTGTTGTGGACGAAATAGAGAGCGGAAGAGTGCATTTGACAATCGTGTTTGATCGGGAAGGCGTTAATGATGTCTTGACCGGCGTGGTGGTCAGCCGATGAGCATGGGCATCGATCTCAGCAAGCTGCCAGCGCCGGCAGTAATAGACGAGCTGGATTACGATACCATTCTTGCTGCCATGCAGGCGGATTTTCTGGCGCGTTGGCCGCAATATTCCGGTGAAGAGCACGACCCGATAACGAAAGTTCTGGAAGTTGCCGCGCTCCGAGAACTGGGCATCCGGCAGAACCACAACGAAAAAGCCACACAGATCATGCTTGCCTACGCCAAGGGCAGCAATCTTGACGCTTTATCTGCACTGCCCTGGCTGCAAACACCACGACTGGAGATCACCCCTGCGGATAACACCACCGTGCCGCCGACACCGGCAGTCATGGAAACCGATGATGCATTTCGCAACAGGCTGCTACTGGCCTATAACCAGTTGGCCACTGCCGGGTCTGTTGGTAGCTATGAATTCCATGCGCTTAGTGCTGATGGAACGCTCAAGGATGTTGCAGTAAACAGTACAACGCCTGGCACTGTTACTGTCACATTGCTTTCCAGTGTTGGCGACGGCACTGCGGATAGTAGCCAGATTAACGCTGTCAGCTCCGCACTGTCAGCAGAACTGGTCAGGCCGCTGACGGATACTGTTGTGGTGCAAAGTGCAACTATCATCAGCTATGCGCTGACCGCGACTGTTGTGCTTTTCCCGGGGTCAGACAGCAGCGTTGTCCTGGCCGCAGTCACGCAATCGATAACCGATTACGTCGCAGCACAGCACAAAATAGGCTATGACATTACAACGTCAGGATTGCTGTCGGCGCTGCATTTGCCGGGCGTTCAGAAGGTTACCTTGGGTGGGTTTACCGACATTGTCGTGTCAGATGTGCAGGCGGCATATAACACCGGGATCACTATTATAGATGGTGGCACAGATGTCTAGCATACTGCCTGCTAACAGTACGGATCTGGAAGTTTCTCTGGAAACATCTGTTAGCAGAACGCTGCCGAACAAAATTGCCGACATGTGGGACCCTGATACCTGCCCGGTAGAGCTTTTGGGCTATCTTGCCTGGGGGCTTTCCGTATTCGAGTGGGATGATTCCTGGTCGGAAAGTATAAAGCGAGATGTTATCCGCAACTCGCTGATCGTCCACCAGCATCATGGTACTGTCGGATCATTGCGTTTGGCACTGCAGTCCATGGGCTACGAGCTAGTGCAAATATTGGATATTGCAAACAATATTTATAACGGAAAAAACGTCTATGACGGCACTATTGCTTATGGCGATTATATTCCGGCATTTTTATTCGATGTGATACTGCACACGAAAAACCCAATAACTCAAGCGGAAACAGACCGCATCAAAGCGCGCATCGCTATTTATAAAAACGCGCGTAGCCAACTTAGGAACTTGAAGATAATGAACGTACTTTATGACAACACATTTGTCTACGACGGGGCGCAAAGCTACAACGGGGGCATAGTCTAATGGCCAATCTTGTTGAGACGGCAACATGGGAACCGACGGTCAACGAGATCGCCACAACAGATCCTGTTGTTGGAGGTTCAGGAGGACCTGCCAATGTGCAGGCGACACAAATCGCCAACAGAACAGCATATCTTAAAGCGCAGACTGACAGCCTTGCTGCAGCAAAAACAGTTGCCCAGCATGAGGCGGATGCTGATCCGCATCCGCAGTATGCGAAAACTGATCTGAGCAATGCGTCTGCACCAAGCGGCATGTTATTCAGAAAACAGGGCACAAATCTTGAAGGCGGCGAGCTGCATCTTGAGCGTGCAAACAATAGTGCGTTGCTCTTCGATGTTGCCGTTGATTTACTGGATAGTTCGGTTCGGTTTTTTGAAAATGGTGGATCAAGTAGAGGGGCATCTTTAGATATTACTGAATGCCAGGGCAACTCAGCATCATCGCTATGGCATTCCGGGAATATCGCGTTGACTGGCATGGTTGTTGCATTCGCAGTACAGGCTGCACCTGCGGGGTTTCTGGAATGCAATGGCGCGGCTATCAGCCGGACTTCCTATGCTGCTTTGTTTGCTGCGATAGGGACAATTTTTGGCGTTGGTGATGGCGCCACGACATTCAACCTTCCTGATATACGCGGTGGATTCTTGCGCGGTTGGGATAATGGGCGTGGCGTTGATGCTGGGCGCGCCTTTGGCAGCGACCAAACGGCCAGTGCATTGCGTACTCATCTTGCTAATACAGTTATGCAAGAAAACGACATGGTTGTAAATTTAGATGCTGGCGGATCATTGCCGGGGTTTTCAGGATGGGGGGCATCGCTCGGATACACGCTTGGGTATAGCGATCCAGGCCTTGCAGGAAGTATTCGTCCGCGAAATGTTGCGATGGCTTTTTTTATAAAATATTGATACTGATATGAGCACAAATATTTATCATTATTCACCAAATACAAACGAGTATATCGGGCAATCCTTTGCTGCAAATGATCCGATCGATGGTAAGCCTCTGATTCCTGCTTTCGCTACTGATAAATTGCCGATTGATTCATCAGTAAATCAAGCCACTATTTGGGATGGTGCAAATTGGGTTTTGGCTGATGATTATCGCGGACAGACGTTCTATGATGCATCCGGCGGTATTCATGTAATCAATGATCTTGGCGTGTCGCCTGATCCAGCCTGGACAACAACAAAGCCTTTTATCTTGCCTGAAGCGCAGGAAGCAAAGCTTGATGAAATACGCACAGCATTCCAAGCAGCTGCAGATCTACCATTTACGGATGTCAACGGCATCACATGGAATGGCGGTTATGACTCAGCGATGAGAATGGATGCAGCAAAGCGCATGGCGCAACTGAATAGCGCAATGGACGTTACGTTCTACGATATCAACAATGCAGCGCATACCCTTTTGATTGCCGATGCCGAATCCGTTGTTTTAGCGATCGGCGCGGACTATCAAACAAAATTTGCAGCCAAGCAGGGATTTATGTTGCAAGTCGATGCAGCTGCCAGCCAGGCGGACCTGGATGCAATAACAATCAGTTTTTAACCAACGGGAAATTATCATGCCTACAACATATATCCATGGCGTCTCTGTCGTAGAATCGAAAGATGGCGCGAGACCCATCAGAACAGCAGCAAGCGCAGTTATCGGTATTGTCGGCACTGCGCCGAATGCACAAGCGCAAGCTGCTGCAACGTTGCTAACCGGCGATGTTGCCAGCAATAATGCATTGACCTGGACGGCAGTCACGGCCGGTGCAGCCGGCAATGGTATCAGCGCCCATCTGAAAGATCCTTATGCCAACAGTCAGGCGCTTTCCGTGTCGGTAAGTGGCACAGCGATCACAGTTTTGCTGGCGACGGATGCCGCTGGCGCAATTACCAGCACGGCTGGCGACATCATCACCGCCATTGCCGGTGATGCAGCCGCCGCTGCCCTGGTTGTGGCAGCCAATACAGGCGCTTCCACGGGGCTTGGTGTAGTGACTGCCAATGTCGTTCCACAATTGCTCACCGGCGGCCTGGACGACGCCTTTCCGTTGGATACGCCTACACTGATAGCAGGCTCTGCCAAAGAGGCTGCGAAGCTTGGCGACACCGGCACGCTGCCGCAGGCGCTGGACGGCATCCTTGATCAGGGTGGCGCGGTGGTCGTTGTGGTGCGTGTGCAGGATGTCCCTGGCGATCCCGCTGCTGAAAAGGCCAATGTGATTGGCGGCATTAACGCTATCACCGGCGAGTATACGGGCATGCAGGCATGGCTGGGCGCTGAATCGGTTGTTGGTTTTCAGCCAAGAATCCTGATTGCGCCAAGCTATTCCAATGATGCGGCAGTGGCCACGGAAATGATTACACTGGCCGACAAATTGCGCGGCTTTGCCTATCTGGACGGGCCAAATACCAATGATGCCGCAGCGCAAAACTACGTTGGCAACTTTGGCAGCAAGCGTGCCATGGTGATCGATCCCTGGGTAACCGCGTTTGATGTCCTGTCAGCATCCAATGTCACGCGGCCAGGAACTGCCGTGGCTGCTGGGTTGCGCGCAAAAATCGACACAGAGAACGGCTTCTGGTGGTCCATGTCCAATCAGAACATCGATGGCATTATTGGCACCACGCGGCCGGTTGATTTCAAAATGGGTGATGCCACATCACGTGCAAACCTGCTCAATCAAAATCATGTCACAACCATTATTCGTGCAGATGGTTGGCGCATGTGGGGCAGCCGCACGACGAATACAACGGATACGAAATGGGCATTCGAGTCTGTCACAAGGACCGCAGATCTGATTGCAGATTCCATTCAGACAGGCCTGATGTGGGCTGTCGACAGACCCATCAGCGCGCAGTTCCTCGATGACGTGGCAACATCTGTCAATAACTACATCCGCCACCTGGTGAAAATCGGCGCTTTGCTCGGCGGCCAGTGCTGGCCAGATCCGGATTTGAACACTCCGGACCAGTTTGAACAGGGCCGCGTATATTTCAAATACGATTTCACAGCGCCTGCGCCAGCGGAACAGATTCAGTTGACATCGATCAACGTCAGCGATTACTACGAAGGCATTTTGCCAAAACAATGAGGATTAAAACATGACAGATAGAGAACAGGCATATATCGGGCTGTCGCTGACCGTTGACGGCTTCGGCTTTGTCGGCTCGCTGCTGGAATTCACAGAGCCGGTGATTGTCGAGCAGAACGAGGACTACCGGGGCGGCAGAATTGCGCCAACCAAGCGCATGCTTGGCTACGAAGCTGTGGAAGCGGACTTCAAATTGAGCCGGGATGACCTTTCTATCGCAACTATCCGCGCGGTCCTGGGGCGTGATGTGGTGATGACCTTTCGTGGCTCTGTTGACGAGCGTGGCGACAGGATCGCACATCAATGGATTATCTACGGCCGCATTACCGGCATGGACGCGCAGACTATCAAGGCCGGCGACGGCGTGGAGAAGAACTACAAGGTTGCCGTGGAAAAGTTCATCAAAACCATCGACGGCGTGCCTTCCGAGGCATTCGATATTGCCGTCGGGGAACTGAAGTTCGGCACGACCGACGTGCTTGCCGATGTCAAATCACAGATAGGGCTGTAACATGAGCGAATACACAATTGTAAAACCCTGCTTCCTGGGTGAATCGGGAACAGTCAGTCTCAATCCGCGGCAGGCGGCAAACCTGCTGGCGGGTGGATTTATTGCTGCAGTGGAAAAGAAAAAGACGGCAAAAAAGGTGACCGGTAATGGCTGAAAAACTGAAGCTGCTTTATCCGCTGAATGATGGCGGCAACCATGTCGAGTCACTTACCATGCGCCGGCCAAAGGTTCGCGACATGGTCGCCAGCGGCAGCGCAGAAGGCAGCGACGAGGAGCGCGAAGTAAGATTGTTTGCCTCATTGTGCGATGTTCCTCCTGCGCTTCTCGAGGAAATGGACATTGTCGACTACAAGGAGTTGCAGAAAATTTACACCGGTTTTTTAGACTGACGCCAGGAGACGCCAGGCGCGCCTGCATCACCCTGGCATCCTATACCGGCTGGGGATTGTCCGAGCTTTTGGAACTGTCCTGCGAAGATCTGATTTCCTGGCTGGAAGCCATCCCGAAACAAAAATAAGTCAACTATGTCTATAAAATCCCTTGGCCTCAGTGTCGCTATAGGCGCGGCGCTTGGCGGAAAGTACTTTAGCGTTTTCGACAGCGCGGAAAAACGCGCGTTCAAGCTGGGCAAGGCCCTCCGGGAAACAAACAAAAAGCTGGACGCGACCAAGCAGGTTACCAAATACAAAGCGCTTTTGGAAAAGCTGCAGGAAAAGCAGCGGCTGGCCGGCGGTGGCAGCAAGCGCCTTGCGCGTGGTATCGCAGAAGTCGAGGGAAAATACAAAGCCGCAAAGCGCGCGGCAAAATCTTACGGCATTTCCATCGGTAGTGTCGTCAACGAGCAGCGCAGGCTGAACAAAGAAGCGCAGCGGACAGAAAAGACCCTGGCAAGGCTGTCCAAGGTAGAGCAATCGAAGAGGCGTCTTGGCGCCATACGTGGTGGCGCTATTGGCGCATTGGGCCTGGCCTTTGGCGCAGGTAGCGCGGTCGGTAGCGCTTTCGGTGTTGAACGTCGACTGATACGGCTGAAAACTGTTGTAAATGCCGAAGATTCAGCAACAGCAATCAAAAAGTCCGTGGCACATGCCGTGGCCTTTGCGCAGCGTTCTTTGGCGACACAGGAAAATGTGCTTGATATTGAATATTCATTGAATTCCGCCGGGCTGTCCGCCTCTGCATCCCGGGCAGGTTCTGAAATTGTATCGAAGCTGGCAACTGTGACAGACGGTGTCAGTGAGGAAGTCGGTGTCATTGTCGGTGACAGCTTCCAGAACTTTCAGGCGCAGCTTTCCGGTGGCATCGAGGACAAGATGAACCGCATTGGTAATGTGCTGTTGAAAACACAGGAGCGGTTTTCCATCAAGAATTTCAATCAGCTTGGCGAAAGTATCAAGGAGGCAACATCTGCTGCAATCGGTGCGAACATACCTTTTGAGCAGATGGCAGCAGCTGTCGGGCAGTTGAATAGCGCCGGATTGAAAGGCACGAAAGCCGGCACGGCATTCAAGGCGCTTGTCGGTCAACTGGTGCAGAAGCAGGAAAAACTCGGCATTTCCATTGCCAAGACTGCGGATGGTGGTACTGATCTGTTGGCGACAATGCGCGAACTTAAAACCCGGTTGATTGATGTCGGCGGACCGACAGAACAGCTGGCGTTTTTGCAAAAAAATCTTGGCCTACAGGGTTCTGAAGCAGCAATTTTACTGCTCAACAATATGGGTGCGCTGGCTAAGGGATATGATTTTGTATCGTCAAAAAACGATAAACTGAGCGAGGATTACAAGACCTTTGTCGATAGCGCGTCTGGACAGTGGCAAATGTTGACACAGAATATCGGCCTGGTTGGCACGGTTATCGCCGGGACATTGCTTCCGGCGATTAATTCCATACTTCAGCCTATTGGCAAGCTCGCTATTTTTGTTAGCGAGATGGCGCAAAAATATCCATTAATAGGGCAGGCGATCGGGATAGTCAGCGGTGCTCTTGTTGGTTATGCGGCTGTTCTTGTTACCGTCACCGCTGGACAATGGGCGTTTAATACTGCTGCTCTGGCGACAACAAACGGTCTTGTGGGCAGCGCAGCTGCCTGGGTGGCAAGTAAAACAGCCATGGTTGCAGCATCTGTGGCTACGAAAGCGATCACTGCAGCGCAATGGCTGTTGAATGCAGCGCTGACGGCCAACCCAATCGGCCTGGTGATTGCCGGTGTCACGGCGTTTGCCGCACTGGCCGTTGTTGTCTATAAAAAATGGGAGCCTATCAAAGCCTTTTTCCTGGATCTGTGGAATTCAGTTGGCGGGATTGTTGGGAAAGTCACGTCTTTTTTTGGGGCCAGGCCAGACAACAGCACTCGGCGCACGCGCGGCAGAATAAAAGCGGCCGCAGTTGGCGCAGCCTTGGCCGCGCCAACTGCGGCGCTCCCTGCCGGCGCGGCAGCTGCGGCAGCTGCACCAACACAGGTAATCAATAACCAGCAATACCATATCACGCAGCAACCCGGTGAAGATATGGAAGCATTTGCCAGGCGTGTGGATGAATTGCAGCAGGAACGCGCGTTGAGAGAGGAAGCTGATGTCGGATAAAAGACACGTTACCGCGCTGGGCAATTACCGTTTTGCAATCGACAAGAACGAATTCGACAATCTGCAGAGGCGGATCACATACCGCTGGAGTAAAAGTAACATTATCGGATCGCGCCCGAATTATCAACTTTCAGGCACGGACGAAGAAAGCATTACCATAAATGGCGCTGTATTTAACTTCCAACAGAACCAGGGCACGTTTGATTCTCCAGTGACCGCAACCGGAACAGACCAGATAAGCCAGCTGCGCGCAGAAGCGCAGCGGGGAACGCCCCTGCGCATGGCGCTAGATACAGGTGACAATATGGGCTATTGGGTTGTAAAAGGAATCGACGAGCAGCAGAATAACTTCGTTGGATCAGCGCCACTGAAGCAGGCATACAATATACGGCTGGCGTATTTCGGGGCGACACTATGAGCAGGGTCTATGTTACAGACGAACAAGACATGCTGGATGACATTGCTTTTAAAACCTATGGCGACGAGCGCCAGATTATTGCGCTATTGGATGCCAACCCCGGCCTGGTCGATCAGCCATGGCTGCTGCCGCGTGGACTTGAAATAACGTTACCGGAAATCAAGCAGACAACGCCGGTCAATACCATCGTGGATCTTTGGGGATGACAGGCATCCGCCCGGATTACAGGATAATCAACAAAACGGCCGGTAGCGACATCACCGCAGCACTGCGGCCTTATATGATTGCGCTGTCACTGACCGAAAGCGCAGACAACCAGAACGACACTTTAAGCATCAGCCTGAACGGGCAGGGGGTAGATAAATTCCCGGCATCCGGAACAAAGCTGGAAGTGCATCTTGGGTACCAGGAAACGGGGCTGGTCAATTTCGGTATCTACCAGGTCGACACCAAAACACTATCCGGCATGCCGCTGGTTTTAACCGTTAAGGCCGGCGCAAGCGACTTTAACGCAGCGCCACTCAAATCCCAGAAAACGAGGCACTTCGACAATAAAACACTGGGCGATATCCTGGCAACAATCGCGCAGGAAAACACCCTTGACCTGGCCATTTCCAACGGCATGAGTGGGCCGATTGTGCCCTATCTCAGGCAAAACCAGGAATCAGACATGGCGCTCATCAAGCGCCTGGCAAAAGAACATGGCGCGGACGGCACGGTAAAGGCAGGGAAGCTTGTATTCAAAGAGAAGGCGCAGCCAGCAAAGACAATCGCCATAAAATCATCTGACCTGGTGGATTTTCGCATCACCTGGACAGACAAGCCAAAATTCGACAGCGTTGTTGCAGCCTGGCGCGATCGTGACACCAACACAGCGAGCCAGGCGGTATATGATGGCACTGCGTTCATTGCCTCTGGGACAGGAAAAGTGGCCATCGCGAAAGGGGAAAGCAACAGCCTGGTCGAAGCGCAGAAGAAAGCCAAGGCGCATTGGTATAAACTGCATCAGTTGCAGATAAAGGCCAGCATGAACATGGCAGGTAACCCGGCCATCGGCAGCAAATTAGGGCTGCAGATGCAGGGGTTTATTCCCGAAGTGGAAAACGTTGTCCTGTTCGTCTCCAGCGTTCGCCATGAAATAAGCGACGGCTACAAAACAGCCATCGAAGCCATAAGCAAAGCGTGACCGGCTACCTATAGATCGCCGCGTAACTCAACCACAATGCCATTATTGCCGTCCAGGCAAACAGTTCTGCCATAAGCATCCCAGGACGCCGACAGTCCAGTTGGACAGCCCGCAGACAGATCATAAGCATTAATCCGGCCATCACTGCAAACAGCATTACCGTATTCATCCTGGCTGGCATGAAACCCGGAAGGGCAGCGCCGCAAAGACCCGGCAACCTGCCGGACCTGCTGCCCGGATAAACAGGCGGCATTGCCAAAGCCATAAACACCGGGCGTCATCCCGGCCGGGCAGCAAATCGCAGAAAGCGGGATCAAGAGAAATATCAACGCGGTAAATTTCAACATTGCGCCCATCAATAAGCTGGTACTGCAAAAAGATTGAGCCTGGTGGGATTCTGCACGGTGACAGAATACGTCACACCGCTTCTGAGCATAACATTCGGATCTTTTGAAAGACCGCCAGAAGTGATGTTTTTGAAAACATCAGTGCGCGCATCGCGATCCATCGTAGGATTCTCCAGCGCCATGACAACGGCTATCGCCCCTGCAATACTCGTTGCCATCGATTCCTCGGTTGCGCCGATGGGCCCACTAAAACTAATTGATTTCACGCGCCGTGTCTTATTATCAGCAGTCAACACAGCGCCAAAAATACTGTTTGTTCTAACCAATGCAGTAATTTTATCGCCGTTATCATTCTCCTTTTCAATAACCGCTGAAAATAACACATTATCGCCAGCACCAATAGTATTCAGCGCCGTATTATAACGGTCCACAAACTCATCCAGCGTCAACGGCAATACACGGCTGCCAATATGTTGACTGTCAGTTGTTTGTTCCACAGACACATCAGAGATCCCTTGTTTTTCCGGCGTGTCATTACCAGAAAATGCCCCGATAACCATCAGCGTGATAATAAAAATCAGGATCGCATAAAGACACCCCTTTGGCATCTCAACGGGATTTTTCTCCCCGCAGTGAGGGCAAGAAGACGCCGTCTTTGCGACCATGCCGCCGCAAGTCTTGCATTTTGATATGTTTTTATTCTCTTCATTCATAATATATTTCCAAAAAACTACTGACAAAAACTTAAAAACCCCTTATTAATCAGCACACACAACAAGCCATTTACTGACAAATATTTTCATCAAACCATTGATTAACAACAAATGCAAATATAATTGTGATTCCGGTTGTCGTGGGTTCGAGCCCCATCGTTCACCCCATTTTTT